>Ga0209754_1000665_pt1 | contig 44451 bp, 45 predicted proteins | sample MesohylBB_FD_187295 | JGI IMG/M metagenome (GOLD analysis project Ga0209754, IMG submission 187295) | Host-associated microbial community of the marine sponge Aplysina aerophoba from Gulf of Piran - sponge mesohyl, lysed by bead beating... | ecosystem: Host-associated > Porifera > Sponge >...
TTGCAACTGGACGGGCCAAATTACGGGGACCGCTGCCCCGAAGAAGAGGCAAAACCGGAATCAAAATCGCCCTAAATTACCCCAGACTGATTCAGTAAATCTCAGTAGTCCATATCCCCGAAAAAAAATCGACCGAAAACGGGAATGGGGAAATTCCGTACTTCCAGAGCACTATGAAATGGCGAACTTGGGTTAACATTACGTAGCTGTTCCTTGTACTAACACAGGATGCCCCGCTCATTAGGGGATTGCGACATTCAACTCCCATGCTTTTGAAGAATCTGTTCATCCAAGCCTAACACAGGATGCCCCGCTCATTAGGGGATTGCGACTCCCCAGCACCTTCAGGCGAGCGTCATGGATTTGATCCCTAACACAGGATGCCCCGCTCATTAGGGGATTGCGACGGATGTGATAGTTGAGATTGGCGACCTGTTTCTCGAACTAACACAGGATGCCCCGCTCATTAGGGGATTGCGACCTCGCCAATTTGTCCGGTCACACCTAAGTTGTTGTTTTTCTTCTGACACAGAACTGAGATTCCCCACGGGAATCCTACTTCGACTACCAAGGTCCAACCTAACTTTTGTCTCAAGGCATGTCGCAACATACACGACAATACATGTGGGTCCTACTCTAAATTGACTGCCGAAAAACTAAATTGGCGTACTTTGGGAGTTGAGAGCTAAACTGATCTGTGTGCGGAGCACTCATCCCCTGACTGGAGGATCGCACCAGATAAAGTAGAAGGAGTCATAAGGAGGAGCATTCTCAACTACTGGGATTGGACCTTTTACTGTAAAGATGGCGTCGGCGTTAGATAGCGCATCGGTAGGAAAACGCAACGGGTTTTTGATCATTGCCCCACTCTGGCTGGCGGTTTTTGTCGTGAGCTGTCAGCTCTTTATTGTGGCTCCTCTCTTGCCGCTCATTCAGAATGAGCTCCTCAATGCATCCCCCCCGACCGACTTTGCGCTGGGTTTTTTGGGTTCAGCCTACTCTGTTGCATTGGCAATTTCAACGCTGATTGTTGGTCCGGTGTCTGACCGAGTAGGACGACGCAAAGTCTTGGTTGTGGGTACAGCGCTTATCGCGGTGATGCTCTTTTTGCACAGTATTGCCAGACATTATGAATCGCTCTTTCTGATTCGTGCGCTTGCGGGGATGGCATGCGGTGTGTACAGCGGAAGTATGGTGGCATTCGTAGGGGATTATTTTCCCTACAATCGCAGGGGGTGGGCCACAGGATGGATAATGACGGGGGTTGCGGCCGGCCAGGTCATCGGGACACCTGCCGCAATCCTGCTGGCAAATACGTACGGGTTTCAGGCACCCTTTGTGGCTTTTGGTGGATTGATCGCCATAGCGAGCGTGATGGCCTGGTACTGGCTGCCCCAGCCGGATGCGGAATACGATACAGCGCCCCTGTCAATCACAGCCGCACTTAATACCTACAGTCAGCTCCTGCGAAGTCCGGGGCCGCGTGCAGGTGTGATACTCTATATTCTTCTTTTCCTCAGTATTGGGCTCTTTTTGTTCTTCTTCCCGAAATGGCTGGAGGAGGACATCGGTATTTCGGTGCAACAATTGGCGTTGTTATTCGTGATTGGAGGAATAGGGATAATTGTGGGCACGACAATTGGGGGCATGCTTTCAGATCGTTTGGGTCGAAAACCAATCCTGATTCTTGCGTGCCTGGCACTAGCTGTTCTGCTTCCGTTCGCAACCGTATGGGTAACCGGGCTCATGAGCGCGACGATATTCATTACGCTCGTGCTGATTCTTGGGGCCATGCGAACGGGACCAATCATGGCACTTCTCACCGCACTCACAACACAAACGCAGCGGGGAGCAATGATGGGGCTGGCAGTTGCGGCCGGCCAGCTTGGGTTGGGGATGGCAACAGCTGTTGCAGGCTGGCTTTACGAGAACCCAGGGTTCCTGTACAATATTCTGTCTGGTACAGTCGCCGTTTTACTGATGGCTGTGGTGGTCTGGCGTATGGTATCTGAGCCTACAGAATCCTGAACGAGACCCCAACGGTCAGGGCTTGTTTCTGCTGAATGTAGGGTGACAGATCTTTGTCGAAGAGCGCCGTGTACTCCGCGTTTACTTGAAGCCAGGAATTGACCTTCATGGTGACCAGGGTTTCCCAGATCGTATCAGGGGACGGTTGATTGAAAGCGACAAAAAATGTTAGCGTCGACTTCAGGTGCACATTCGTGAAAACGGTTCGCTCAACGATGACCAGCCCTGCCATTCCGACCTGCCATCGCAAAAGGGCGTCCGGTGATACCTTATAGCGCTCGCGCAAAGCGCGGATGGTTACTACAGTTTGTTTAGCGGCTACACCAAAACGCAGGTTGACCCAACTGTTTGCCTGGTAATCAAGTCCCACGGTTTGGGTGAGGATCGCAGGTGAGAAGAAACCTGAGATCCTTAGGGCTTCCACACCCGATTTTTTTTCGTTGTACCTAAAACCGTCGGCGAACTGGGACCGGAGATCCAGGGTTATGGCAAGATTTGATTGACCGAAAATCGGCACACGGGAAAACTTGAATGTGCTACGCAGGTGAATAATATCCTCAGACTTGCGCAGATCGATACTATTCTGCCTGACTACACCAAATGCTAGACGCACTTCGTGCTGATGTTGCGAGGCGGTTGCAGTTTTTTGGGCTTCTCCGCTTACGCCAGCGCCCAGTGCCAGGGAGCTTATTCCACCATCATGCCATCGATAGAATCCGACTTGGTTAAAGGAGACCCTGCCCTGCGCTTCGGTCGTCCAGGTCGAATCTGACTGCGCAGCACAGGGTGCTGCGCACATCAGCAGGATCAGAAACAAAGTGGATGTACGCATCTGTCCGCGTGGGTCCCTGCGCGCAAAAATTCGTCTACACAAACCAATCAATCAGCCATGCTGATGCGAAGACGATTGCGGGCACGTTCAAGCGCCTGCTCTGCACGCACACGATCCAAGTCAGCAGATGCTTCCTCCAGGCGCTTCAGTGCACGCTGTTCTGCGTTTTTGGCGCGATCTGTATCAATATCAGTTGCGGGCTCGGCGGTTTCCGCCAGAATAGTAACCACGTTGCCAATTACCTCGACAAAACCCCCGCTGGTGGCGAACGTGAGTTTTTCTGTACCTGACATGGTCAGTACCAGTGGTCCCACGGTCAGGGATGCGATCATCGGCGCGTGATTGTAGCGGATCTCAAAGCCTCCGTCCGCGCCAGGTGCACGTAGCCCTGCAGCGAAGCCCTGAAATACGCGCCTATCAGGTGCAACGATATCAACACGGAGCGCGCGGGGTACCTCAGCCGCCATTATCCTTCCGTAAGTTTTTGTTCACCATCCTCAATGACCTCGTCAATGGTGCCTTTATAGGTAAAGGCAGATTCGGGCAGATGATCCAGCTCACCCGCAAGAATCATGCGGAAGCCTTTGATCGTGTCTCCAATCTTGACATACTTGCCCTTGCCGCCGGTGAATTGCTCGGCAACAAAGAATGGCTGGCTCATAAACCGTTCGGCGCGGCGAGCGCGCTGCACAACGAGCTTATCCTCATCGGAGAGCTCATCCATCCCAAGGATGGCAATGATGTCCTGCAACTCCTTGTACCGTTGCAGAAGCTGTTTAACGTCCTGCGCAGTGGTGTAGTGTTCATCACCGACCACCCTGGGAGACAGGATTGTCGAATTCGAATCGAGCGGATCAATTGCCGGGTAGAGCCCCAGAGAAGCAATGCGACGCGATAGAACTGTGGTTGCATCTAGGTGCGCGAAAGCAGTCGCTGGCGCAGGGTCTGTAAGGTCGTCCGCCGGCACGTATATCGCCTGGACGGAAGTGATTGAGCCACTCTTTGTCGAGGTGATTCGCTCCTGAAGCTCACCCATTTCTGTGGCGAGCGTGGGCTGATAACCTACTGCACTGGGCATACGCCCCAAGAGGGCACTTACTTCTGAGCCAGCTTGTGTGAAGCGGAAGATGTTATCAATGAAGAGCAGTACATCACGGCCACCCAGATCACGGAAGTATTCGGCAATGGTCAGTCCACTGAGAGCCACACGTGCCCGTGCACCCGGCGGTTCGTTCATCTGACCGAACACCAGGCTGATACTGCTTTCTTTGATGTTGTCCATGTCCACCTTGGACAGGTCCCACTCACCTTCTTCCAAGGCTTGCTGGAACGCTTCGCCATACTGCATAACTCCACTCTCAATCATTTCGCGGAGCAAGTCATTCCCCTCTCGCGTACGCTCACCAACACCGGCAAAGACCGACAGGCCCTCGTGCGCCTTAGCAATATTGTTGATCAGCTCCATGATGAGCACCGTCTTACCAACACCTGCGCCGCCAAAGAGGCCGATCTTGCCGCCGCGTGCGTAGGGTTGAATGAGATCCACTACTTTAATGCCCGTTTCCAGCATTTCGACACTGGTGGACAGATCACTAAACGCAGGCGGTTCACGGTGAATGGGTAGGTATCCTTCAGCTTCAGGCTGAGGCAGACCGTCAATCGCGCGTCCTACTACGTTGAACAGACGTCCACGGATATCCCGTCCGGTGGGCATTGCAATCGGCTGTCCTGTACCGTTGACGGGGACGCCCCGTGTCAGACCATCGGTGGAGTCCATGGCTATGGTCCGGACGCGGTTTTCTCCCAAGTGCTGCTGCACTTCAAGGACGAGAGCGTCCTGACCTTCCCGGTCGATTTCCAGGGCATCCAGGATATCCGGCACCTCGCCGGCAGCAAAAGCGACATCAACGACAGGGCCGACTACCTGTACGACTTGACCCGTTGTGGTCATGTTTTAATTAAGACAGATTGTGTTAGATGGAAAGTTACGCAACTCTGCAACAGTGCGGCTAATAATCGGGCCAAGCTTTCCCGAATCGCAGGCTTAAACGAGGCTCAGGGAAAATGGCTTCATTGGTAGTTTGTCGAGCGGCAAACTCAACCAGATTTAACCCGTAAAGGGTTTTCACGGTATTCTGAACGAATCATTGCAGCCCGGTGTTTATCCATTCGCTGGAGTGTTTGCGGTTCTCCATTTACACTAGATCGTTACAAATATGCGCCTCTTAACCTTATCACTGCTGTTATTTTGCCTGCCTGCGTACGGGCAGGGAGTTCAGTCCATTACTGAGAAAACAAAGGACATGGACAAACGGGACGGTTTCTTTCCCGTGTACTGGCACTCAGGTACAGGTGAAATCTACCTTGAAATTCCTGCGCTGAACCAGGAGTTCATCTACGTGACCTCCATGCCTGCAGGGTTGGGATCCAACGATATTGGATTGGACAGAAGCCAGTTAGGCAGTACTCGCCTAGTCCGGTTTGAGCGTAGCGGTCCCAAGATTCTTCTCGTTATGCCAAACCTACGCTATCGCGCTGATTCGGAATCAGCAGCAGAAAAAGCATCCGTCAGTGAGGCCTTTGCGGAAGCCATCCTTTGGGGGTTCAAGATTGAGGCCGAAGAGGCAGATAGAATCCTTGTAAACGCGACAGATTTCGTTGTTAGAGATGCTAACGGAATTACCCGCAGGTTGCAGGGGGCGCAGCAAGGTAATTTCAGTTTGGATAAGAGTCGGAGCGCTCCCATTCCAGATATGCTTAAGGCATTCCCGCGAAATACAGAGATGGAGGCGCGAATAACGTTCACGTCTAATGCTCCAGGGCGCTTTGTACGTGATGTGGCAGCTGATCCATATTCGGTGACACTGAGTGTGCGACACTCATTCGTTATGCTGCCCGATGAGGGGTACACCCCTAGAGTATTTCATCCGGGAGCCGGGTACGGTGCGATAAGCTACATGGATTATGCAGCGCCTATCGGTGAGGATATGGTGAAACGCTACATTCGGCGTCATCGGCTGATCAAGGCGGATTCAAGTGCAGTAGTCAGTGATCCCGTGTCCCCCATAGTGTACTACCTGGATCCAGGTACACCCGAGCCGGTCAGGGGAGCACTCCTGGATGGTGCCCGATGGTGGGCGGATGCATTTGAGGCGGCTGGATTCTCAAATGCTTTTCAGATTGAAATATTGCCGGAAGGAGCGGATCCAATGGATGTGCGCTACAATACGATTCAGTGGGTGCACCGCGCTACACGTGGCTGGAGTTACGGGTCAAGTGTGACAGACCCCCGCACCGGTGAGATCATCAAGGGGCATGTGTCGCTCGGTTCACTCAGGGTCCGACAGGACTACCTCATTGCCGAAGGACTACTTGCCCCCTACGGTGATTCTCTTGCAGCCGACGATGCGATGTTATCCATGTCACTCGCACGTATCCGACAATTGTCCGCACATGAGGTCGGTCACACACTGGGACTCAGCCATAATTTTGCGTCCTCTGTCAATAGCCGGGCGTCCGTCATGGACTATCCTGCTCCATACGCTATGTTCAATGAGGCCGGAGAGATCCAGCTGGATGAGGCTTACTCGACTGGTATCGGTGAATGGGACAAAGTTGCCATTGCCTACGGGTATGCTCAGCCGTTACCGGGTGATGACGAAGAGGCGCTGTTGAGCGCAATCCTGCAGCAGGCTTGGGATAATGGCTTGCACTACATTACCGATTCGGATGCACGCCCTGCCGGTGCAGCACATCCGCTCGCCAATCTCTGGGATAATGGTGACGATATGGTAAGTGCCCTTCTCCACGAAATGGCTATCAGGGATGCTGCCCTGACGCGCTTCGGTCAAGAAGTCATTCGCAAAGGACGTCCGCTGGCAACCATGGAGGAGGTACTGGTCCCGCTCTACCTGCGACACAGGTATCAGGTGGAGGCTACAGTCAAATTACTGGGCGGAGTGACGTACACCTATGCGATGCGTGGAGATGGTCAGGCGCTGGTCGAACCGGTTACGGGTTCGGTGCAGTTGGCAGCGCTGGAGGCTTTGATGGAGGTGGTTTCGCCGTATGCGCTTCGCGTCCCGGAAAGCATCCGTTCCGGTATGCCTCCCCGTCCACCCGGGTTTTCAGCGCATCGCGAATTGTTTGATCGCCATACGGGTCTGACATTTGATGCTTACACGCCTGCTGCTGCGGTTGCTACACTGGTATTTGCTCGGATCCTCAATCCGGCGCGCACAGCTCGCATGGTATATCAGCATGATCACGATGAGACCCTCCCGGATTTTCATGGCGTTATGGAAATAGTTAGCGACGCAGTCTGGGGGACATCTGTGGCCGACGATCCGTACGATGCCGAATTGCAGCGCGTGGTGCAGCAGGTGTGGATTGATGAGCTGATTGGATTGGCGAATGAACGTGATGTGGCCCCTGCGGTGCGGGTAATGGTTATGGAACGACTTCGTGAGTTCGTGGAGTGGCTCGTGGAGGCTGAGGTGCCCCAACGGGATACAGAAACTCGCTATCACCGCCGGATGGTACTGGATCAAATCGAGCAGTACCTGTTAAGGGAGTACAACCCTGATGATCGCCGGCCCCGTGCAATGATTCCACCAGGCTCTCCGATCGGTGCTGATGTACGTCGCCAGATGCAGCGCGCGTTACTCTCAGCTACTGCAATTGAGTGGTGCAGCCACTGAAACGTCCTGCGTTATGTCAAAATTGAAGAACCCGAGTAATCTAAAGGAAGTGGCGATCCGCTACCTCCGCGATGCGGTAAGGAACGAACAGGCGGAATTTCGTGACGGGCAGTGGGATAGCATTGAACATGCCGTAAAGGGGGAGCGGGTTCTGGTTGTCCAGCGGACGGGTTGGGGGAAGACCATGGTCTATACCATTGCAACCAAACTCAGGCGGGAAAAAGGCCTGGGACCGTCGCTGATGATATCTCCACTTCTGGCACTGATGCGTAACCAGGAGGAGGCAGCGTTTGCGCTTGGGCTCAATGCACGCAGGATGACGGGCGATAATTTTGCGGATTGGAATGAGATTCAAAAGGAGCTCCGAAAAGATGAAGTGGATATACTCATGATCACGCCTGAGCGGCTGGCAAGCGGCTCCTTTACCAGGCGCACACTACCGCTGATTACAGGGGGGCTGGGAATGCTGATCATAGATGAGGCCCATTGTATTTCGGATTGGGGGCATGATTTTCGCCCAGACTATCGGCGCATTCGGAGGGTTCAACAGGCTATTCCGAAGGGGGCTGCCATTGTAGCCACGACTGCTACGGCGAACGATCGCGTCGTTAAAGATGTGCAGCAACAACTGGGGGGAGATATTCAGGTTAGTCGCGGGAGTCTGGGGCGGCGCAGCCTGCAACTCCACAACCTCACGCTGCCCGATCCCAAAATGAGACTGGCATGGATAGCACAGGTCATACCACACCTGTCGGGGAGTGGGATCATTTATGTCCTTACACGCAAGGATGCGGACCTTGTCTCTTCCTGGCTTCGGTACAAGGGTGTTAAGGCGGCATCCTATTACGGTAACGCAGGGAAACGGGAAGCGTTGGAGCAACAACTTCTGCGCAATGAGATCAAGGTTCTGGTTGCGACTATCGCCTTGGGAATGGGTTTTGACAAGCCGGATCTTGAGTTCATTATTCATTACCAAAGACCTGGATCAGTTGTACATTATTACCAGCAGGTGGGACGAGCAGGGCGAGGAATTGATAATGCCTACGGTTTTCTACTCTGGGGAGAAGAGGATGAGCGTATTGTTGATTACTTCATGGACAATGCCTTCCCCCCTCAGAATGAGATCAACCAAGTGCTTGATGTGCTTGAGAATGCGGAGGACGGTTTAGAGATGGAGGAAATCATGGCGGAGGTTAATCTAAAAAAGTCCAGGATTGAAAAGGTGCTGAAGCTCGCCTCACTTGAGTCGCCGGCTCCGGTCATTCAGCAGGGATGGACGTGGTATGCAACTGGCGAAGCTAGTGGGTTCAGTGTCAACCCAGACTACGTCGCCCGGTTACGGGAGGTTCGCGCATCCGAGCAGGCGCAGATGCGGAAATACATGAATCACGATGGATGCCTCATGGCATTCTTGCAGCGAGCCCTTGATGATGATTCTGCGAAAGACTGTGGTCGTTGTCGGAATTGTACTAACAGGGCTCATAAGTCTCACCAACCCAAGCCGGAGTTGGTAATTGAAGCAAAACAGTTCATCAGAAGACGGCCATATCCTATATCGTCCCGCAGTGAATGGCCAGTAGCCGGAATCTCGGATCATCCCATTCATGGAGACGATGTTACGATCGACATATGTCATCGTATGCTGCCAGGATTTGCACTTTGCAGGGCTTTTGATGGGGGACTTGGCGATCAGATTTTGAGGGAGCGCAATTATGAACAGCGATATTCAGATATGGTGGTTGATGCGCTCATTGATAGGTTACGAAAATGGCCCAAAAATAGGGGAATCGGATGCGTAACATATGTGCCGCCACGCAGCAACAGGCGACATGTGCCGCTCTTGGCGGCAGCAGTTGCAGAACGGCTTGGGTGGTCTCTGATTCGTGCTGTTTCGAGAACCGGCATGGGGGCGCGGCAGAGTGAGCAGAATAATGAGGTGCAGCGCGCTCTTAATGTGGCAGATGCATTTATGATCGAACAACCCTGCAAACAGTCAACACTCCTGATTGACGATGTGAGCGTCAGTGGTTGGACGATGGTCACGGCGTCTGCTCTTCTGCGCCATGATGGATGTCCGAGTGTGCGACCAGTGGCGTTGGTCAAGCATAACTTATCTGGGTGATCATGGCTTGGCCGCTGTCTGACGATACTAATGTGACGTTGCTTCTGTGTGCCTGGTTCGGTGGAGAACGGGAGCATAAACCGCTTACGCTAGCGGAATATAATCTGCTGGCAACGTGGCTTCACCACAATGAATATCGTCCACAGGATATGGTTAGCGGCTCATGTGTCGAGAATGCGGCAAAAGAGACGGGACTAGGCTACGGTCGTATATCCGGCCTTCTGGAGCGGAAGATTTCTTTGGGATTTCACCTTGAAGAGTGGCAGCGCAGAGATTTTTGGATTCTTGGCCGTGGGGATGCAGCGTATCCGAAAAAAATAAAACAGTCCATGAAGTCGCAGGCGCCACCAGTCCTGTTCGGTACCGGGGAAGTGACGATCATTGATCAGGGCGGCACAGCAATTGTGGGACCGGAAGGGGTGACGCAGTATTCAGCAGAAAGTGTTCAAATGCTGGCAAAGTTGTATGCAGAGAGCGGTCAGGCGATAATTGTTGCAGGAAGGCAGTCTATCGGAGAAAATGCGGTCAAAAGTGCTGTTGATGCAGAGGGAACTGTTATATGGGCACTCCAAGGATCTGAGCTAAATGTACCCTTAGAGAAGTCTCTTCGCCGATCGAGAGCGTCCGGGCAAACAGTCTTGTTATCTAGCCGCAGTCCAGCCGATGAACGATTGTTGAACAAAGAACCACGAGTGGGACGGATGCTGATGACGCTGTGTGATTCGGTAGTCTATATGGACAGCGCAGAGATCAGTACGGATCGATATTGCGTGGAATCAGCAGTGTTCGAATTTATCGGATCGAGAAAATGTTTTGTGCATGTTGGTGGAGAGCCCACAGAATCCGCGTTCCAGTTAATCAATTATGGGGCGGAGAACTGGAAAGAAGAACGGCTAGAGGTTAACGGTGAGTCACTGGAAGTGCAGCCGGACGTGATCGAGGGCTCTCCAGAACACTCAGATGTAAGCCAGCCGGAACCCGCGCAAGCGGACGAGTCCGATCCTGAGATCGAATTGAATGAAACAGCAACGCCGCAATCAGCGGATCAGGAGAGTAGCTCGGAAGGAGAACTCGAATCGGAAGCAATACACACAAAACCCGATGACGAAGTAAAGCAGGAACCCCGAGAAGAGTCTGTAGCTGATCGGGAAAATTTTATCCCCAAGGTAGCAGGCATTCAGGGCGAACTATTCGAGTTGGAGGAGGAATGGGCAGATCCCTTGGTCGGTGATGTCAGAGCTGTACTCCAGCTGTGTGCGTTTCAAAAAGACGAGACGACGTATTCTCCACTTGAGCCTGCGGAATACAATCGGATAGCTTCGTTTCTGAATCAGAATCACAAGCGACCAAGATTCCTCCTAGATGATCACGCACTAGTACAAGAAGCTGCCAAGAGTGCAAACGTTGACGTTGATCGGATCCAGGGTTTACTGGGACGTAGCATAAAACTGGGGTTCAGCCTGAAAGAATGGCAGCAAAAAGGTTTTTGGATCCTGGTCATAGGCGATGAGCAATATCCCGAGAAAATCCAGCATGGGATGGATGATAAAGCACCGCCATTCCTTTTTGGTGTTGGAGACACGAGCCTGTTAAGCTCGGATGGGTTGGCTATTATCGGACCTGACAGCGTTCCTGCATCCAGTCTGGTCAAAGCCCGCAAAGCCGCAGGAGAAGCTGCTGACAAGGGACAGACGGTCATTGTAGCTGGACATCTCAAAATGGCAAAAGAGCTTGTCGGGACGGTACAGGAGCATTCAGGCCGTGTCATTTGGGTATTGCATGACGGATCCCTTGAGCAGGCTTTCAAAGAGGCTCATCATCGTCAAGCACTCAGCGAGAACCGACTGGTTATCATTACGGCACAGAACCCCAAGGCTCCACGGAAATCGGGCAAAAAAGAATACGTTGGATTCTTAGCAACGGAGTTGGCTAATGATTTGCTTTATGTGGATGGTTTGAAGAGCAGCAGGGATCAGTTTGCAATGGCTGCTGTCGCTCTTGAACGGCCGAAAATATGCCGATTACTAACCGGTCCAAATATTTCTCAAACAGGCAGCCAGTTAGAGAAACTTGGTGCTAGACCTTGGGCTGACGGGGAAGAAAACACTGATGCTAGTCACGAAGACGACTCCACTCCGATCAACGGCTTGAGCTCTCGCGTCGACTTGTTTAGCCCCGGTACCAATGAATGATTTACTGACCGATGATGCCTGTGCAGTGCTTTTGTTATGTGCATTTCAGGGAGGTGAGGAGAAACACTATCCACTGGGGCTTGCGGAGTATAACCGGGTGGCTACCATCCTGTATCGACGTCAAGAGAGACCAGCGTTCCTCCTTGGTGATGCACCGGTGCGTGAAATTGCCACGAGTGCACAGGTTAATCCTGCCCGGCTTCAATGGCTCCTGGATCGTCGCATCAATCTAGGGTTCAATCTGGAAGAATGGCAGCGAAAAGGTTTTTGGATCTCTGCCCGAAGCGATAAGGATTATCTGAGGAGAATTCGAAGCAGGATGGGTATAGGGGCGCCGCCACTGATATTTGGTGCAGGAGATCGGGTGCTTCTAAAGGAGGGGGGATTGGCCATTATTGGCCCTGATCGTATCCCACCAGCCAGGTTGAAAAAAGCCTTCAAGACTGCGAGGGAGGCCGCGGAGAAGGGACAGACCGTCATTGTGACGGGGCATCTCAAGGTGGCAAAAGACCTTGTGAAGGCAATACAGGAGCACTCAGGATGTGTCATTTGGGTATTGCACGATGGATCACTTAAGCAGCGTCTCGAAAAACCTAATCGCCAAGCACTTAGTAAGGGCCAAATGGTCCTCATTACGGTGCAGAGTCCAGAAGCTCCACAGAAATCCGGTGATAGAGGATACGTTGGATCTTTAGCAACGGTGTTGGCGGATGAGCTGCTCTACGTGGATGGTTCAAAGAACAGCAAAGATCAGTTTGCGACAGCTGCCGCAGCTCTTAGATTTGCAAAAACTACCGACAATTCTCTGCGGTCGGAAGTGTGTAGGTTAGTGGTTGGTCGAAAGGTTTCTCAAACAGTCGAACAGCTCAAGGAGCTCGGTGTGGAATCGTAGTCGACTATATCGCACTGAAATGGTCGTGTCCTGCTGGTACCAAAGGTTCAAGGGAGCCATCAGTTCGGTGAAGCAGGATGTCTTTCTCCGTGATAGTTCCAATCGTGGTGAAGGATGCAGGGTTTGCATTCTTTAAGGCCTGTTCCGAGGCTGTGAAAAGTAATTCATAATCATCCCCGCCATTCAGAGCATAATCGACGGATCCCCGCTCCAGAATGACTGCAGCCCTCAGTGCTTCGGACAGGGGGAGTCTGGATTCCCATATAGTAGCTCCACACCCCGATGCTGCGCAAATATGGTGTAACTCATTGGCTAATCCGTCTGAAATATCAATGAGGGCGGAGGGACGTATGCCTTGGGAGGCCCATTCTTTTACAAGATCTAATCGGGGGGTTGGCCGAAGGTGACGGGCGACGAGAAGATTCCAGGCCGTTGATCCAACTGCCTCGGGTTTAATTCCATGCCGCAGAATATCCAACCCCGCAGAAGCACCCCCCAGGGTTCCACTCACGCATATCATGTCACCTGTTCGGGCTCCGTTTCTATAGACGATTTCTGACGCCTTGGCTTCACCAATGACCGTAACGGTTAGCATGAGAACGGGTGCGCGTGTTGTGTCGCCGCCTGCAATCTGGACCCCGTGTGCGGAAGCACCAACCGTGAGGCCTTGGTAGAGCGCTTCCAAGTTTTCCATGGACACAGATCTGGGTACACCCAGTGCTATCGTTGCCAGAATAGGGTGGGCATTCATCGCGGCAATATCACTGAGGTTGACCGCCATGGCTTTATAACCAGCGTCCTCCATGCTGTAGAACGCAAAATCGAAATGATATCCTTCAATTAGGGCGTCTGTTGTTACTACCTGTACCCTGTCATTCCCGGTGCGATAAATCGCCGCATCGTCACCAATCCCCGTAATAATCGGCAGTTTAACGTTCGGTGAACTAATGGAAGTTAATCGATGGATCAGATTGAACTCCCCGGCCTGCTCAATACTGGACATGACTTCTGGAGGTAATGATTCGCGCCGGACTACCAAGGTGCCAGCACCAGTCTAAGGCAGGACGCTTGTCCTGTTCGTTCATTTGTAATTACGGCCATACCTTTAACGTTCCCTGGATGTTCAAATCTGTGCCAGGCTAATATGGCAGTTCAACATAAAATCTCGATTTTCAGTGCTTTCCAACCGTGGTGGTTCTTTTTTTGGTTGAGATTAAGAACCCGGAGTGCACTCACTGATTTGTCATCGTCCATATTCTTTTGGAGGTTCTGCCACGATCTATGTGAAATTATTACTTCCTGGCGAACCTGCCACGCTATTATATCTTTGGGACTACACCCAACCTAAAGCTTGGGTCGCATGGGAAAGCCAAGGGCATACGGCCGAAGAAAAATTTCCGCTTACGGTGCATCCTGCAAGACGCGCTACAGACCTCGTGTCGCATCGCTGGCACGAGACACTGTAGGCTGAACTGGCTTGCCAGGGCCAACCGCCCCCGGCCATCAGGACTTCAATGACCAGAAACGACGTTACCGAACCAGGCTCGCCCGGAGACTCATACCGGTGAACCGTCCGGGGAGGCTTCCCAATAAAACGGGCTGCGCCTCAATGGAGAACCCGGCCTTCTCCCGCAGTACCGCGAATTCAGTCCGCTCAGGCATGTGCACATGTTCCCGAGCCTGGGGTAGTTTGCGATATTTTGTCCTGATGTTTTTTCGAATATTTATATACTGTTGCGGCCATAGTCACAGGGCCCAGATTTCAATTCTAAGATCCTTCACGACTCGAATCAGCCCCCGATACATTCGGGCTACCGATGTTTGACGCTATAACGGCCAAGTCCTTTTCTTGGGCCCAGTACCTATGTTGCAGGCTTACAAGATCATGCTAGGCCAACAGACCATTGATGCGTGGCACAACCACCCGAACCAACGCGGAAAACCCTAACGCATACCAACTTCTGATACCCTATCATCCCCTATTCTATTCCTGAAGAGCGCTTCGAAACCACCGAACGGCTCTGGGAGCGGCTCAGTCCCATTAGACAGTCTTCAGACCCGTCAAATAAACTGATATATAGAGGTCAAGCCAATGCTAAATGGGAGCTCATCCCAACGATCTTGCGCGACACCACGGCCCCGCTGCTTCAAAGTCTGTCAGCGCACCCGTTGACAACTGGCGCCCAAGTATCGATAGAATTTCATTTAATGCGAAGCTTTATCCATTATTGCGATGCTATTGGTGTAAGCGTTCCCCATGACTCGAAAGATTTTCGTGACGATAACTTGACCGATTTACTTCTAAGGCGCTATCACGCCAAGCCCGATACTTGGCCTGGCGAGGCTTTGCTGGAAGCCATGGCCCTAGCACGACTTCATGGATGTCCAACCAGACTGCTGGATTGGAGTACGAACGCCTATATAGCCGCATATTTTGCTGCTAGTGAAGCATTGCGGATCCGGTTTGATTGGAAACACGATCAAAGATTAGCTGTTTTGGAACTTGATGTGGGCTCCCACAGTGCTAAGTACTGCGGTGAGGTTAGAGTACTTACAGTGTCTGGTGCCATATCACCGAATGTAGTGGCACAGCAGGGGTTGTTTACCGTTCACCCTCTTCGAAGCCAAACCAATGAACCGATCGTTAGTGACGGCCTAGAGTATGAACTGCCCAAAGGATCCCTGCGAAAGTTAACCGTACCGATAACGGCCAGTTATCGGTTATACGAATTGTGCGAGCGGCTAGGCTATAACTCCGCCCGACTATATCCAAGTGCAGATGGCGCAAGCAAAGCCGCGCTTGACAGGCTCTGGTACTCCACTCCCCGAGAGCCATAGCATCTTCCAGTGCTAATTAGTCTGTCTGGACTACGCACGGAGAGTGCTTCACCCCTTATCACTTCAGCCGGATTACACTTACAGGTCTCGGCACGCCATTAACTTGCATCGTATGTCCTCCGCCGGTAGGGGAAATAATCACTTCGGGCATATAGGCGTAGTGATAACGGTACCAAAATTCCGCTTGCTGCCAGATCTGTCCGTTCACCAACTTGACGATGGTTTCTCCACTCCATCCTACGAAGGTGCCATCAATTCTGGATTTGATCTGTTGGGCGTACGTGGACATCTTGTTATCGGACATCTTGTTATCGGACATCTTAGTTGCCTACATGGACATCATATACTACTGTTCACGACTACAATAGATCCACAGCTAATTGCACCTAGCTGTGCCCGATATAGGCCGCATTCCCAAACCTCTCCGTGCCAATAGAAAGTGAGACATCGGTTGTATGTTAGAAGTGTAGGCGTGGTGGAAGCCAAACGACAGGAATAAAGAGCGAGTAATACTACTAGACTATACGGACATGTGCATAAGCACATAAGTAAATGTGTGCATTTGCAGTGTGATCCTATCCTCTACCAACTCCTTACTTGACAGGTAAATTACGTATCTTTTTGGCTGATACAGTATCTTCAACTGGTTCAACGACAGCCACAAATCGAACTAAGAACAATGAATGATAAAATCAACTGTTGCAATTCAAACACGATTACTTGGCTCCTTGTGGGCGCAAATGTGTGGCTTGCCGCTCTAGTCGCCCTGATGTGCTACTTGTTGTGGGGATGATAGCTGCCTTCCTGCAGGTGGCGTAAATGCACCAACTCAAGCGTCTCACTCCCACAACAACCGGCGAAGCACTAGATCAGTACTTCACCAAGATTAACATAGTGCGTAGTTGCCTCAGCAAATTGGGCAATCTGTCCAAATATGACCTTGTTGTGGAGCCGTCCGCGGGCAATGGTGCGTTTCTTGAGGCAATCAATCACAAGAACAAGGTCGGCCTTGATATAGACCCTCAGCACAAGGACGTTATGCGGGCTGACTGGTTTGAGTACGATGTGCCAGACAGGTACAAGCAAGTGTTGGTCGTAGGCAATCCGCCTTACGGCCAATACCACAAGTTATCCTCTGCGTTTATTCGGAGAGCAATGTCGTTTGAGAACGTTCGCACCATTGCATTCATACTCCCCAACGTGTACCGCAAGCATACCAGGCAGCGCATAATTCCGCAACACTGGCGAATCGTTTCGATAACCGACCTTGGCCGTGATTGCTTTACGCTGGATGGGAAGGACTATCATGTACCGACCAGTTTCTTTGTGTTGGATCGTTCCGAAGGGCCGGATTTGCGTGTACACGCACCGAAAAAAATCGCGGGTACAAGAGACTTCGACTTTGCGACTCCAAGGGACTTTGACATATTCGTTTTTGGTGCTTCCCCAAAGCGCGTAATAACCGATCCGAAGCCCAACAATAGGGGGCACTACCTCAGGGCTAAGGTGCCGGTCGATACGTTGACCCAGAGAATCAAGAGTGTGGACTGGAGGGGTAATTCGTGTGCAAATGGAGGCGTATATTGGCTGACCAAGTACGAGTTTGTAGAGCAATATGACAAGCGGTATGCGCCAAGTTGATTTGGGCGACGCGATACAGTTCATTCTTGCCAATCTTAACGATACGCGCAAGGTTGTGCGCCACACATACAGAATACGGAAACGCCTTGTTGGATTGGCAATGGCGGAAAAGATTTCTGAGCGTGATTTCTACCGGATTACCAAGTGTGCTTACTCCGCAATCCCGAAGCTCGCTATGGCAGAACTACTTCATAGAGGCAATGGCGGACGGAGGGTTAAAGCAGCCGATAATCAAGGCGATTTTAAGAAGAACGGGACGTTCTATGAATACAAGGGGGCTGGCTTCAATGAGGACAACGTGGTCAACATTGTTCAAATCCGCCTATGGCGGAATTGCGACTATACTATCCAGTCGATTTCGGATAATGGCGCAGTCACGTTCATGCTGGATCACGAAGAAATGAGGCACAAAACCGTAATTGTGCCCGCTACGGCGGCGCATGGCACAAGGCTGGTTACAGGCGGGAGTCAGCATGTGGAGTTGCGCATGACGTTTGGGAGGGATTCGGAAGTGTGGGACAGGTGGGTAGATCAATACGCAAATAGGATGCTGAAATGACACTGAGGGGAAGTTCTGCTACAATCCATGTGAAATTATTGCTTCCTGGCGTCATGCCACGCTATTATATCTTTGGTACTACACCGACTTTAACGCCGATTAGCCCAATGTCGGGGGTAACTTCCGTCAAATACTCTTTGATTGAAATGTACTATACTGCCCTTGGTTGTTGATCTTGCCGCTTAACTAAACACCTATGCATGTCCCAAGACCTGCGGTTTTCTTCCTGCTGTGCATGTCCTTGCCAGCTTGCCAGAGGGATGGTCGTGACGCGAGACCCAGCGAGGAGGACTATCCACGGGTAGTTCTCTCCGAGATCTTCCGCATAGGAGATGAAGAGGCCGGCGACACTGTTCTTTTCGGCGGCATTGACGGCTTGGCTGTCAATGCCACCGGCCAATTCTTCGTAGGCGACAACTCTTCTAAGGTCATCTCGGTATTCTCCCCGGATGGTGTCCTCATGGGGACATTTGGAAGTCCTGGGAACGGTCCTGGCGAGTTTGGGAGCATAAGAAGCGTACTCGTAGGCCGGAATGACTCTATCTACGTATTCGATTCTGCTCGCGATGTACTCTCTATTTTTGCTCCCGAAACCTGGGCGTTTGAAGGCAGCGTAAAAATCGTGGATAACGATTCTGCGGGCGATCCTTCTAACGTCATTGGGATCGCAGACATGGGACCTATTGTTCAGTATCAATTCCATATCAGTTCAGGGAACCTAGACCAGGATCGCTTTGTGGTGACCGCACAGACGAATTGGGCTGGCACGATGGTGCGGAGCTTGGCTCGCCTACCTGATGAGGAAAGACTGATCTTCATGTCACAGGAAGGGGGTCTTGCGCTACGCGAAGTTCCCTTTGCTCGCAGGCCGACTGCTCGCTTCACTCCAAGTGGGAAATTGTTCTCTGGATGGAACGAGACTATTTCTATAGCTATTACCTCGGTGGATGGAGAGACACTGGGATCCGTCCAGAAAAATCACGCGCCCATCCCGGTCACGGCGGCGGAACAGGATGCGATAGTAAATCCTGATGAGTTTGGTTCGATTCACGAGGTGAAACCGGCGTACAAGACCTTCATAGTGGATGATAAGGATCAGGTATGGCTCAAGGGTGAGCTCCAAGGAGAAGCCCCGACCGCAGAGTGGCTGATTCTGGATGCATCTGGAAAGGTGGTCGGCCGGACTGAGTTGCCAGCGAAAGTTACACTAAGGGCTATCCGATCTGGCCGTGCTTACGGATCCATAGAAGCCGAATCTTTCTTTGCACCCTCAGTGATCCCCAGGGTCGTTGTGTATTCTGTGGACATGGGACACACGACACCAGGCACTACAGACACACCGTGAATCTTTAGGAGCAGCGGCTAGGAGCCTGCGAGGCGGAAATGTTCAGCGATCGCGGTAGGGACCCGAGTTTCCCTGGGCCCCTGTCGGAATCAACCCAGCAGCATCTATTGTATATTCAGATTGAGTTTGGGATTCTGGTCGCGATCATTGAATGTGATTAAGAATTGATCATGGGATGGGAGATCATGTGGGAAGAAGAGGATGTTAAGATGGTTGCACCGATTTTGGAGAAGTACGCTGCGGCGTATCCCAACCTGTGTTCGCTGAGCTTTGATCGGGAGTATTAGCCAAAGGAGAATCTGGAGGTTTCGGTGTCCACGCCCCTGCATATAACTCTTCCCAAGAAGGGCTACCTTTCCAAAGCGGACCTTGAGCGTCAGTCAACGGAGGCCTTCCAAATGGCACGTCGGAATCATGCAAAGGTTGAATCCCGAATTAACTGTTTGGAGCAGCATGGAGGGGGTCGCATTCGGACCAAAGGGGGCAAGGCAGGATTTGCATGGACGGTTGGGACAAGTGTATTTACCACCAATCTGTGTCGTATTGGGGCGTTCCTGATGGACCAGCTACGAACGTTGTTGCGTCAAGCGGCGTGGCAAACGAATGGATTTTGTGGATTTTAACCTTGCTCCACAATCGGAGACGGAAGAGCCAATTCTGGACGAGACGGAAAACCACCCAAACTGGCTTCTCGGATCTATAATCTCAGCACAACTGGGAAACTGGTTGCGTACTCCAAGGCACTCCCGTGCACATCACGAAATCAGGCCTCAATTTTGGCTATAATCAATCCTGAATAATCTTCTAACTCTACCCAGAAATTGGATCATCTCCAAAATGAGGGGGCGGGCAGGCACTATAATAATTCCTATTTTGATGCCCGGCCAATCTTCAGCATATGAAGGAGATGCATGTCCGCGTACAGGTTAGACCCCCGTATTTCGCATTATTTCGCGCTCTAAGGGGAGATGCATGTCCGCGTACAGGTTAGACTGTTCTCTCTGCAAGAAACTCAGACCCTACGGAACACAAAGTTTGCCCAGCACGGCCGGACGATCAGCTCCGGTAACAGAGGGCATACTGGTCGGAATCCCGTTTGCAGTTTCGTGAGCAAGAACTGCAAAACAGAGAGCCTCCTTACTGTCTACGCCAATCCCATACGAGTCTGAGGTCTCAATGTCTACCATGCATCTGTTATGTGCAAAACAATCTCTGAGCAGGTCCATGAGCGTTCGGTTGTGTGCACCTCCCCCAGATACAATGAGTCGATTGATTGCATATTGGGGTTCCACAAAGGCCTGATAGGCCTGCCACACGGACCTTGCCGTCAAAGCCGTAGCCGTAGCTATCAAATCCTCAGCCGGTATTCGATCCGACTGATCAAGCAATCGTCGCAGAAATGCATGATTCAAATAGTCACGACCAGTCGACTTGGGGGGCTCAGACAAGAAATAGGTGTCCTGCAACAATTCTGAAAGCAAAGCCTCATTAACCATACCGGATTTGGCTATATTCCCCCCTTCATCGAAAGGCAAGTCCAGCAAACGGCTGCAGAGCGCGTCGATAATCATATTGGCCGGACCAGTGTCAAAGCCATAGACCTGATCGGCATGTGCACCGGGAGGCAAAACAGTTAGATTGGCCACGCCACCAAGGTTCAGGCAGCCACGAACCTCCGTGTCATGCGTGAAAATCACATAGTCGAAATAAGGCACCAGCGGTGCGCCCTGCCCCCCACATGCCATATCTGCCAACCGAAAGTCTCCGATAACAGGTATGCCAAGGAGTTGGGCCATTGTAGCGGGATCGCCGATCTGGAATGTCGAGTGTATCCCCATGCCCAGGCAAGGTACCTTATCCGGGAGGTGCCGAATCGTTTGGCCATGGCAACCCACCAAATCCAGGCTTTGCGTGGAGTCCTCTCTGGTTGCCAGTGTGCGAGTGATCGCTTGCACGTATTCGTACGCCAGTCGCACATTCAGTTGGCTCAGTTCAGCCACGCCGATATACTCTTCACTTGCAGCCTTTCCAAGGCTGTCAGCCAATTCTTCCGAAAAGGCAAAACTGGCACCATACCAAGCGATGACTCGGAGTTGCCGTCCGTGTCCCTGCAGATCCGCGATAACTACATCAATCCCATCCAGGGATGTGCCGCTCATTACGCCGGCAACACGACGGCAGTCCTTAGGCAGAATCACTATCTACTCTGACTTGGTTAAGGCCTCCAGTCTTTCCGCTTCCTGGAGAAAGCGGTCCCGTTTATCCGGGTCCTGTTCACTGAGTGACCGGTAAACGGATGATGCTTTCTCGTACTGTTTCTGAGCTACGAGAATACGTGCGAAGGTTTCGGTGATCGTATCGCTAAACTCTTCTTCTTCCAGTGGTTCGTCAGAATCGCTGTCGTGTGAGCTTATATCAGGGCGCCCTACTGAGTCAAGTTGCGTGATCAGCCGCTGAATTTCGTCGTCATCCTCTTCTCCAATAATTTCGTCCAATTTCGCGGCTAAATTGCTGGTGTGCTCAAATGCGGGAGCACCACTCGGCTCTGGGATTACCGGGCTCTTGTCTTCGGCCTGCAAAAGGTTCGTGGTTTTCCAGACGGATTCCGCGCGAGTGTCCTGTTCGCACACTTCCAAGGCGTGCGCTAGAACATAGTTGGTAGCTACATCCAAGGGGGTTTGTCGGCGCAAGTCGTGCAGTTGGTCCAGGATTTCCGCTGAGCGGCCTTCTTCGATGGCGTTCAGCGCAACAATAAGTGTTAGAGAAGCCATACTAGGTTCGGTCAAGAAGCTCAAAAATATTATACCGCGTAACGAAGATATAGGACATTGAAAATAATATTTGGAATCCAACAGCGGCCCAAATACCATCCCACAGAAGATAACAGAGTCCAACGACAGAGTATACGGCCATCACTGCTTCAATTACTACGATTAGGGGGGAAGTTCGGACGCTGTACCTTCCCTTGGCCTTTGGAGTCCGCTCAAAGTCTGTGGAGAAACGCCTCCATGCTGTCCAGAGTGCTTTTGTGTTGCTTATGGCAAGTCCCATTGATCCTGCCATAAAGATGGGGAAAAACCACATTCGGCGGGGCCAGTCCGGGTAAAGGGTGCGCTGAGCAAACACCTGTGCAAGGAAGAACCCCAGTAAGCCCACTAAACCGAGGCCCATGACTCCAAAATAGACCTGCCCGGGGCCAGCTCCTTGTGCTTCCTGAAACAGCAGGAGCGGATGTAGCAGAGTTACAAGAACGAGACATGGATAGACTACATGAGCGGTCAGGTGAACAGTGCCTTGAATTTTAGTTTTTAGAGGCACGGCTGCCCGCCATAGCCTCCAAAGTAGCTTACGCGCGGCCTCTGCCGTTCCTTTTGTCCAGCGTGTCTGCTGTACCCGAAGTGCAGCCAGTGTTGCCGGCAGCTCTGCCGGAGCCTCCAGTTCATTGATGTACCGAAACTTCCAGCCGCGAAGTTGTGCACGATAGCTCAAATCCAAGTCTTCCGCCAATGTATCTCCATGCCAGCCACCCGCATCTACAATACAACTGCGTTTCCATAGACCCGCTGTTCCATTAAAATTGATAAAGCAGCCCGAAGTATGCCGTGCGACCTGCTCAACGGCAAAATGTGCATCCAGTGACCATGCCTGCACCTGGGTAAGAAGCGAGGTCCGAGCGTTCATGTGGCCCCAGCGCATTTGAACCATACCCAGCCCATCCTCCTCCATCAATGGAACCAGACGCAGTAAAAAATCTTTCGAAGGCATGAAGTCAGCATCAAACACTGCTAAAAGTTCTCCAGTAGCCGACTGCAGACCATTAGCCAACGCACCCGCCTTATAACCCTCGCGGTGGTGGCGCTGTATGTGTACAATGTCGAGTCCGCGTGATTGCCAATCAACGACACATTGCCTAGTTATTGCGACGGTCTCATCGGTGGAATCATCCAGAACCTGCAACTGCAACAGACCTCGGGGATACTCAATAGCTGCGCAGGCATCAATCACACGCTGGGCAACAAGTGCTTCATTGTAAAGGGGGATCTGAATGGTAACGTGTGGCCACGCACCATTTTTGCGGTTGATATCCGGCAGCGGGTCCGGGTTCGTGCCCTCGCTACGAGCAACCACTGTGCTCATCCAAAGCAGGTTGGCGCCATAGAAAGCGAGCACCAACATAGCACCCGCGTACAGTACGGCAATCATACTGCTTACCAATTGGAAGTGGCTGCGGTAAAGAGATCGTCGGCAATGTTTTCGAGGGCAGCCAACGCAGCGGCTTCTTCGGCTTCCAACCCACCCTCCAGGGGGTCGTAGTCATCAAAACCGCTAAAGGTCCGTTCCAGTACATCCCCATCCACCTGATTGGCATACTGGGCAGAGACGGAAATAGCGATGCGGTTGTACTGAGCACGTTCTTGTCCGGTCACGGATGTGGGGGCATTGCTATAACGTGTAATCTGTGTGGTAAGCAATATATCGGCCTCTGCTTCGTCTTCGGTCAGGATGAGTCTCGTTTGTCGGACAAACCGGTCAATCATGAGCTCTGTCAGGGACTCATCCAGAAGCGTCAGGGGACTCGTACTTTGGTCTTCGGCTATCGGGATAGCAATCGTAGTTAAGTGAGCCGGGATGCTTGCTCCGCTGAAGCTGTAATATGAGCAACCATGCATACACAGGAGAAGCCCGAGAAGCGTGAAGTTAAGCCACCTCGTCATCCAGTTTCTGAAGCTTGCGATAAAGTGTGCGCTGACTGATGCCAAGTGCGGCAGCAGCCTCCTTGCGATTGCCGTCAAAATGCTTCATTGCCTGTAGGATTAAATCCCGCTCCGCTTTCTCGAGCGTTAGAATGGTCTTTGGCTCATCTCCTGATTCAACCTCATAGACGACACTGTCCAGATCCCGCTTACGATCCGGGCTGGGCAACATAGGCACAGGACGGGAGCTGTCAATCTGTATCTCTTCCCGGTAGTGCGGCTCAGGCTCGCTACTGTGTACGCGGTCGCCGAGTGTCCTTCCAAGGTCTTTGCGCAAGTCCTGTATACTTTGGCGGATTTCGAGTAATGCCCGGTAGATAACAGCAAGTTCAAGGGCGGATTCTTTGACAGGTTCACCCTTCACAGGCATAAGTGCAGTGGAGTCGCCACCTGCAGTCACCCCGCGCAAAAAAGGTCGAATGGCATCCGTACCTACGTCAATCCCACGGTGCAGTACGACGATCTGGTCAGCGACATTACGTAGTTCGCGCACATTTCCAGGCCAATGATAGGATTCAAGCAACGCGTAGGCTTCCGGGGTTAACTTTCGGCGAGGTGATTGATATTTTCGGGTGGATGCATAAATAAAGGCATCAAAGATCGGCCTAATGTCTTCCCTCCGTTCACGGAGCGGGGGGACCCGGATGATCACAGTGCTGAGGCGATAGTACAGATCCTCTCTGAACCGGCCAGCGCCTACCTCACGTCCCAGATTCTTGTTTGTTGCTGCAACTACACGGACATCCGTTCGCTGGACGGTGGTGGAACCGACACGGTTGAAGGTGCCGGACTCGAGCACCCGGAGCAGCCTTACCTGGGTGGGCTGTGGCATTTCGCCAATTTCGTCCAGAAAGATTGTTCCTCCGTCGGCTTCCTCGAACAGTCCGCGCCGACGCTCAGTAGCACCGGTATATGCACCTCTTTCCGCGCCGAAAAGCTCTGATTCTATCAGACCTTCAGGAATAGCCCCGGTGTTGATGACTTTGAGTGCACTATGTCGGCGCTGCGACAGTTCGTGGATGGCCTGTGCAATCAGCTCCTTTCCGACTCCGCTTTCTCCCTCAATGAGGACAGAAATGTCTGTACGCGCGACTTGACGAACACGGTCTATCACGTGGTGAATCCCAGGGGATTCACCAATGATGCCAAATCGGGCTTGTACTGCTTGTCGGTCCATGAGGCGGAGAATTGCTTGCTAACTCAGCCAAGACAAATTATGGGAATCATCTGCGGCAATAACCACCATGTGCGGCAACGCGCATATGTATTTCACGGCGCACGGGATATCCGTCCGACCAGTCAACTGACCATAAAAACTCAGCCCGTCTGCCGTAAAATCGTCTGGTACGGTACTGCCTGCCGCTTCAATCAGAGTTGGCAGAAAATCTGTAAAGTCCACCAGCCCATCATTGACGATATTCGGCTGAATCGTTCCGAGCCGGTAAGCGATGAGTGGTACATGCGTTCCCGCAGCAACAGGATAAGCTTTTCTACCTTGGATCAGACCTGTTTTGTGCTGAGAGGATGTGGTCCGATGCGTCCCATTGTCTGTTGTGAACAGCACCAGCGTATTGCGGTCAAGCTCCAAAATAATGTACTGTAGGTGACTTGTAACGGCTGCCGCGCTCAATGTACTGCCAAAGTGCAAATTCTTTGAATCCCGCTTCCTCGGAAGTTGAGCCTCTGCGCCCCGCCAGTTCTCGTTGGTACGTGTTACCATACAACTGCCACTTGCAGCAATTCCTGTGGCATAGCCAACGTCCTGCAACAGATGGGCAAACGTCTGCTCAGTTGGATCCAGCAGCCCAAATCCAATGTAGTTTCGAAAATTATACTTGCCGGTCATCAACTGCACCCTCGTGGGTGTACAGAAAGGGGTGGAAAATACATGGGTGAACCGCATTCCATGTTGAGCGAGGAGGTCCAAATGTGGTGTATCATAACTCAATTCACCGTTTACTCCCAGCGTCTCGTAGCCCATGTCGTCGGCCATGATAAGTACAATATTGGGCGGGCGCTCAGTTGCAAAGGCAGCAATGAAGAGCAGCAAAGACAGTAATCGAATGGGAATTATATACTTGAGTGAAAATCCGATTCCTACTTGGCGACTTTCTTCGGTTTGCCCTACATGATCCGAGGCCTTGCTTCGGCAATGGTCAAATTCTTGTACGAGAATTCGCACACATGGTTTTTTCTGCTTCCTTCGTGGACTGCTTTGAGTCGGGTTCGGCTTTCTTTACACAGATCGAAACAAGTAGTTATGATCGTTGAGGGGATAACCCTCAACCCCCGAGTTACGTATTCGTTCAATGATTTTCAGGGTATCGGACTTGGTATAACGTTCCCAGGCATGATGGTGAAACTCTACGAAATATTTGCCCGAAGGGAATCAGTTCGCTTTCTTCAAGTTGCTGAAAGAATTCGTATTCAACCCCTTTGATGTCCAGTTTGAGGATGTCGGCGCCTTCTAACCCAAGGTAGCGGAGCGAGGAAAACGGAGTGATTCCCCGTACTTCGTACGAATGTGTCTTCATCCGCACCACATTGACGTGATCTGCAAGGATGGAACCACTTTTGTTGACATTCGACTGAAAGAAGGTCAGTGTCTCGTTGCTGGCGCATACGGCGAAAGGAAAATGCACGAACTAATCCCCATATTGTCCCGCAAGGATACATCAGGGTGGGCTTGTGTTTCCGCGTCGGGTCAACCACGACACACTCCGCAGCATACTTTTCGATGGGAATTACCCGTTTAAGTGAAACTTTGTTGCCGATAGTGTAATCATGGCAAAGCCGGGACGTTCGTACAGAGACGGAATAACGTTGTTACAATTACAGGACTTGTTTCCTGATGAAGCATCAGCACAATAGTGGTTGAGTCAGTTGTTTGGCCTGATGGCCGCAAGTGTCCGCGCTGTGGGGGAGACAACACGTATCGAGGGACACACAAGACCATGCCATATCGTTGCCGACCATGCAAACGAACGTTCAGCGTACGTACCGGAACAGCTATGCAATCGAGCAAATTACCGTTACGTACATGGGTCTACGCGATCTATCTTGAAATGACTTCGCTCAAGGGTGTGTCCAGCATGAAACTGCATCGTGATCTTGGTATCAAACAGGATACGGCATGGCATTTACAGCATCGCATTCGGACGGCATTTATCCAAGAGATTGCTAATGAGTTTGCGGGCCCAGTTGAAGTTGACGAATCATACTTTGGTGGACTAGAAAGAACAAGCACGCTAGTAAAAAAGCCAACCTGGGACGTGGCCCCGTAGCGAAAACAGCCGTCGTGGGTATGAAGGATTGGGAGAGCAATAACGTAGCTGCACGTGTGGTTGCCAGCACTGATAAATCAACACTGCAAGGCTTTGTACGTGAGCACATGGAAGACGGTACGAAGGTCTGCACGGATGACGCACGGGCTTATGTTGGGCTTGAAAACCACGAGAGCGTCAAACACAGTGTATCCGAGTATGTGAACGGGCAGGCTCATACAACTGGCGTAGAGAGTTTCTGGGCGGTTCTGAAACGTGCTTATCACGGAGTCTATCATCACATGTCTCCGAAACACCTGCAACGCTACGTAGATCGGTTCGCAGGGAAACACAACCTTCGCGGTCTTGATACAATTCAGTAGATGAACCACGTGGTAGCTGCTATGGTAGGAAAACGATTGATGTACAAAGACTTGGTGGGGAAGTAAATGCAACCAACTATTCTTTCACAAGACTGCCCTGAACTCTAATTAAACCGCATTTTTTACGACCACCAATAAGGTCATAGAAAAAAAGCCCATCTTTATTTCATAATGCGGGTCACTCTCATAGCATAGTGGCTATTCTATTTGGCGAGTAACCCGACGTGTCGGATTCGTCGCGTGAAGATGCAGGAATAGGATACACCTTATTTTATACAAATGTGGAACTTTCCATATTTTTCCTAAATATATGAACCCTTTCATAAAACCTTTAGTAAGAGCCATTGCCGCGCAATCTTGCGTATATTTGTTATTCCGATTCTCACTTCACTAATGGGAATGTAATGGATATCTTCAATTCGATTGTATCTATTCTTACACTTGTAATTATAACTGTTGGGGTTTTTGTAGCTCTTCGTTCGTGGCGCGGCAGTACCCATAAGAATATCAAAGATGACGGAATATGGAAGGGATCTGTCGATGCGGATCGAGCCAATTTCAAGGAGTTTATGCGGGAAATCAGGGAGGATATTAAAGAGATAAATGGTAAAATCGATAAAATCAATGATGCACTAAGGGATATATTCTCTCGGTTGCCTGCCAAAATTGAGACAACTCAGAGTCCTTTGGGACTCTCTGATCTAGGCAAAGATGTATCTAAGGATTTGGACGCAGTCTCTTGGGCTAATAAGACTGCTGATATGGTACAAGACAAAGTCAAAGGTAAAGAGGCCTATCAGATTCAACGATTTAGCTTTGAGTACGCAGACCGTGACGATCATTATACGGATGAAGAGCGTAACCAAATTCATAGAATTGCTTATGATAGAGGCATTTCTGAAGAACAAGTCCGTCGTGTATTAGGTATTGAACTCAGAGATAAACTATTATCCATTAAGGGGGAATCACACTGAAACCTGCATCCAACTCAGAACAACCCAAAGAACAAGAGCGGTTACGACTCTTGGAGAAACGATCCAATACACCGGCGATCAATCCGTTCTATCGTGGCAAGACCCCCAAAGAAGTGGCCAGGGTTCTTTTTCAGGCAAAGCCGACCAAACGGAGATCGAAGTAATCAGCAACAAAGTTTCACTTAAACGGGTAATTCCCTTTTCGATCATACCTGCGCCGAACTTGGGAGTGTATCCGCAACCGATATCAGTGATCACGGGGTTTTCTGCGCCCTGCGAAAAGAATATGAAGTTGGGGATAATGTACCGCATGCCCTCATCCTAAACCTATACCGCCGAACGATCTTCACAACTCTCCGGCATAAACCACGATAAACACGCTTCGCATTTCAACCCGATACGACGACATTGACCTTAGAAGTCATACTCCCGGCCAAAAGGTACCGGTTCCTGCTACCATTCCATGGGTTAGACGTGATGGTTCCTGTGTATTCACCGTAGGCGGGTCATGACTCTCCCCCTGAATCGGTTGTTGTATTCGTAGGGGACCCGACCGGTCGGATCCCACGGACATAGCGGCAACGTCAGCGTACGATGAAAAGGTAGCTGATACAGCCCTCGCTGATGACCTTTTGCGTTTAAAGTCGTATCACGGGCCTTTCTCCAGAGGAGAGTCGCGCATCGCACTACAGACACTCTCGTTATGTACATTTATACCCATAATAATGGGCATATCGCATTATTTTTTATAAAGTAGTACTCCCACGATGCCAGCCAGACGAACATGCCTACAGGCGTGATAAGCCAAGGGTGCGCAAGGTATTGCCCCCACCTCCCGATACAGACCTTGATGCAGTTGCCGAGGAATGCCGGTATGTTGGTAGCCCATATCATAGAACCGTTCGCGTTGGAGGGAAAAGACCAGAGAACAGACCTGGTAAGACCCCATGCCCCACGGATTTGCGGAAAGATCAGGCCCGTGTTGAAGAGTGGCTCAGAAATGCCATCCGTAAAGGGAATTTCGGCAAATTTGAACGGGGGTTTCCCCGCGTCGTATGGCATGAGGAAGATGGTAGGTTATTCGAAGCAAGGCAATCCGGTCGAGGTTCGTGTGAATACCACGGGTTTCCCCTCGGCCCTCACGACACAATTAGAGGAATGAGGTAATGTCGTTGTTTGATTACAAATGGGTTGATGCGCGACCGTATCCAGATCCTATTGCCCATAATACGATGGCTCACCTTACTATCAACGTAGGTGACCAAGTGGCTACATGGTTGCGAGCCGGGAATAAATACGTTGAACACATAGAGGTGCCTATGGCCCATATCGCTGAGTGGATCGTTGTTAATTGGTGGCACCTGTACCATGAAGCGGATACGGTATCTGGTTCTTCGCGTTCGGGTTTCTCATCAAGACATGACCTTTCCTACGCAGGTAACGGATTCGTATTTCCTCGCGTTGTGTTTCGCCCTGAGGGGGAACATGTGGTGGTTTCAAATGAAAGGTGGTATGCCAAACATGCGCACATAGAGTTTCTGTTAGACGGTGAACAAACGGTCGAAACCGTCGCCTTGCAGAAGGAACTGCATGATCTCGTAGAAGATGTCATCAACAGGTTGAGGGACAAAAATGTGAACGACGTACCTTGGATTGAGGAGTGGGACATTATCAAAAACAAGTTCGATGATGATGAGAAAGAATTCTGCCGAGCAACTGCCATGTTAGGACTTGACCCCTTCGACATTGAACCTGCACTGGCTAATCAAGTCACCACAGTTTGGAATGAAGCTGCTCCGTTAATTCGTGAAGAATTGATGCTGGCCTCGGACGAAACAAGCTTGGGACCGACTCATGAATGGCTCAAAGAATCTCTTGCGTCTGTAAGCGAATCGCGCAATACGATATGGGAGGAAGTGAAGACAGCCGTTCGGAGTAGATCATTGAACTCGGAATGCCCATGGGAAGCAGGAGAAAAAGATGCACGCACTGTTCTGCGTGAACTTGGTCGTGAACCGGGTCCCTTTTCCTTTGATGGTGAATATGCCATCCATAACATAGAAATGATGTCTCCTTCATCCCGCATAGAAGGCTGTGTAGGAGAAGATACACCCTCATGTGTTATCGTCTCAAAGCGGGATACAGGTAAGAAGTTTCTTCTTGCACGTGCCTTGGGACATTACATTGCACGTATAGGGAATGGACCTGCCATTTTAAGTAAGTTGCGAACCCCCGAGCAGTCTCGTGCAAGATCCTTTGCTGCTGAATTACTTGCACCAAGTGAGTGGCTTAGAAATAAAGTGGGTACACAAAACGACATTGAGCAGGACCAGATTTATGACCTCGCTGAACAGCTTGGTGTGTCTGAATTTACTGTCCAGTGGCAAATACAAAATCACGAAATTGCCAGAATATCACCATATCCACAGTGGTAGTTTCTACTTGATCAGATCCTGGTACATCAACCGCTTGCCGACCACCAAAGCCGCGATGCGCTCCTTCTGGTGTTTCGTGCCGAAGTCGCGGAAGTTGTGCTTCGCGTAGAGTTGATTTACGGTATCCGAGTGCACCTGGCCGCACAGTTGACCCGACCCCGGAGATCATTATATTTGCGCCCACACTCAGGGCTTCATAAAGCGATGCCCGTGACGGCATAACTTATTTTGGACTAGTTGGTTACGCAGCTATCCATAATTTCCCAGATTATCCGGCCAGAACTTCACCGAAGAGTGTAGCTGACGTACATCCTGTAATACGCACCTTTACGTACATGCCTGCGCTAAGCGTGCCACGGTCAAAGATGACCATCTTGTTTGTATCCGTACGGCCGCACAGTTGCGCCTTGCTTCGCTTGCTTGCCCCCTCTACGAGCACGGTATGGATGCGTCCGATTTCTTTTTGATTATTTTCGTGTGAAATCGATTTCTGGAGTGTAATGATTTCACTCAATCGACGTTTCTTTACTTCCTTAGGCACATCGTCGGTATACTTGCGAGCTGCATAGGTGTCCGGGCGTTCCGAATACATGAACATAAAGGCATGGTCATACCGGATATCTGCCAACAGCGCGAGTGTATCCTGATGCTCGGCCTCGGTTTCGCCGCAGAATCCCGCGATAATGTCGGTGGAAAGAGATACTCCTGGACAAATCCGGCGTGTATGTTCAATGAGTGCTCGATACTCATCTGCTGAATAGCCTCGGCGCATTCGTTGCAGCACCCCCGAGTTGCCGTGCTGCACAGGGAGGTGGATAAAGTTGCATACGTTCGGACGATCCCGGTGGACTTCCAACAATGCTTCGGAGCAATCTTTGGGGTGGCTGGTCGAGTAGCGAATGCGCAATTCTGGTGAAAGCAGACTCACGCGATAAAGTAGCGTTGCAAAATCTACAGGACCATCCCGGTATGAATTGACGTTCTGTCCGAGAAGGGTTACTTCACGGTAGCCAGCATCAAAAAGCCCTTGACACTCACGAACGATTGTCCCCGCGTTGCGACTGCGTTCGCGGCCACGCGTAAAGGGCACAACACAAAAGGCACACATATTGTCGCAGCCCCGCATAATTGAAACAAACGCGCTGATACCATTGGAATCATACCTGACCGGTGCAATATCCGCATAGGTCTCCTCACGTGAGAGCTGCACATTAACTGCACTTTGACCGGTTTCGTCTACCTGGTGGAGTAGTCGGGGTAGATCGCGGTAGGCGTCAGGGCCAACGACGATGTCCACCAAGCGTTCTTGTTCCAGTAGTTTATGGCGCAGGCGCTCGGCCATGCATCCAAGCACACCGATTTTCAGGTTGGTATTATGCTTGCGCTTGCGGGCGCGAAAGAATTCAAGACGTCTACGTACCCGCTGCTCGGCGTTTTCCCGGATTGCACACGTATTGAGCAGAACAACATCTGCCTGAAGCGGGTCGTGGGTTAATCCATATCCGGCATCACGCAATACAGAAGCAACGATCTCCGAGTCAGATACGTTCATCTGACAGCCGTAGGTCTCGAGATACACGGACGCAGGACCGTCGCACTCCGCCTGAGGCAGCCGGGCGGTATCTATATTTTCGAGTATGGGGAGCGTTTTCTGCACGACGATGTTGCCGGGATAGTTATACGTCCAAGCGGACCTTGGGAAACGCACATATACCTTTAATTGTTCGGAGAAAGCCTTGTTAAGATGACTTCAGCGTCGTAAATTGGGTTCTACCCAAACACAATCTTGTTCTCATGAAACGTTTTTTACTGACGGCAACTGTTCTTTTTCTTCCGCTCGCTGCAATAGCTCAGATGGATCCTGCCACGCCCGATGGCGAGAACCTGGGGACCCCAGAAACCTGGAAGGTGCGCCTTGATCGCCCTGACCCAGAAGCGGTTATTGGTGCAGATTCAGATTCTGCGGATGTATTCTTTGTGAACATGACACCCGGCTGGCACATTACGACCGGTCCGGCTGGAATCTTCTACCACCCGGACGCCATGGTGGAGGGTAACTATACCTTGGAGGCGACCATTCATCTGTTTGATCCAGGCGAGCGTCGTGAGGCGTATGGTGTGTTTATGGGTGGTCAGAATCTGGAAGGAGAGGACATTTCGTACGACTATTTTCTTCTTCGCAACACTGGAGAGACGTTGATTAAACGCCGCACTGGTGCGGAAACATCAGTTATCCGGGATTGGACGGCAAGTGAAGCAGTAGGTACATTTGGCCCTAACACTGAGAGTTCCGTCGAGAACCACTTGCTGGTTAATGTGGGAAGTGAGATGGTGACCTTTTCGGTTAATGGCACTGAGGTTGCGAGTACTCCCCGGGATCAGGTCATGACAGACGGTATTGTGGGCTTACGAATCAACCATGCACTCAACGTGCATGTCAGCGACCTGAAGGTAACCGCCCAGGAATAGGAGGATCTTCAGACTCGTTCGGACAGCTTGGGGACTCCTTATTTTTGTGCTGAATACCACAAACGGATTGTGGTATGGCTGGCTCTGGCTGCGGTGGAGATGGTGTTTTTCTGTAGGGAACGCTCTTTTCAGAAACAGAATGTTCCTAGACGGAGAAACGAGGGGCAATCCTCACGACCAACACTATCTCTATTTCAGTGAAACTGGCTTTCTCTGCGTTAGTAGAGCTAGACAAAATTTAAAGGCCCCCGCAGGGGCCCCTTAGTAAATTACCCCAATAGTAAAGGCAACTGCACTGAATCTACGGAAAACCACTGACAATGTTCCAACCTCCTGTATATTTTTTGCTCAGAAAACTCTCTCCAGACGAAGTTCCGTCTCATTAGGGCCTCTTGTAAATCCCGAAATCTAGGGGCAAGAGGTTAACGAGAATGTGTTTATGATCCGACTAACGCAATCCCGAAATTAATCCATTTGCGACCCAGAATCACTTCCATTGAAGATCACAGACGGACGGCCATTTGGCGCGCTACGTACTTGGCAAGAACATCAAATTCGACATTGCAGCGCATACCTACCCTCCACATAGACACATTCGTATGCTTGAAGGTGTGGGGAATGATGGCAACAGAGATACACAGATCACGAAGATGCGCGATAGTCAAACTTATGCCGTCCAGGGCAATAGATCCGCGTGGGATGACTAACCCGGCATACTCCGGTGGAATCACGAGTTCATAAACCCGTTCGCCGCCTTGCTGAGATACTTGGGTGATTGAGCATGTTGTATCTACATGCCCCTGAACTATATGTCCATCCAGTCGGGTATCTGCGAATAAGGCACGCTCGAGGTTGACTGGAGTGTCCGCTGACAGTTCACCCAATGTGGTTTTGGAGATAGTTTCAGGGACCGCTAAGACTGTAAAAACGTCTTCTGACTGGTCGGTCACACTTAGGCAGATGCCGTTTACGGCGATGCTTTGTCCAACGCACAGCTCAGAGGACAGGACAGCTCCAATGGTTAGCTCCCGCCCACGAGGGGTTTGCCTGATGCTTTTCAGTTGCCCAATTTGCTCTATAAGACCCGTAAACATACTGACTTCAAGTCGGGATTGGGTGTTTGTACCCCGTAAATAGCTGATCTACACCAACGCTTTCCCAAGAGTATTGCGCAAAAACAAGGCTTTGGGCCAATTGCTCAACCCCCAGATCCCCAATAGCACGCAAGCCGTTCCCAATCATTTTAGGTGCGATGAACAGTCGAAGCCGATCAACGAGGTTTTGTCGCAGCAATGCCGAAGCTAGTGCAGGTCCTGCCTCCACAAGGAGCGACTGTACTCGTGAGCCAGCTTGTTTTGTTTCTCCAAGTAGATGTATCAGTTCTGGAAGCGATATCCGACCTGCCTCAGATGGAGCAACCATGAGGCAGCCTCCGTTACCAAGAAGTTGATCACTGTATTCGGGTGTAACACCCTCCGTAACTACAGCAGTTGTTTTTGCGCCCCATTGATCAGTAAAGAGCTTGAGCGTGGCGGACAGGTTACCCTTTCCGTCCAAAATGATACGCATCGGTTGCATTCCTGAGACGTGTCGAACAGTAAGACTCGGATTATCAATGCGTGCTGTACCCGAACCTATGAGCACAGCATCATGCTCTCGCCGCCAAACATGAACATATTTCCGTGCCGCTTCGCCTGTGATCCATTGACTCTCTCCCGTTGCAGTTGCGACACAGCCGTCGAGGGTTTGTGCAAGCTTTAGCGTCACGAATGGGAGACGTTTGGTATGCCAGTGGACAAAGGCTTCGTTAAATCGATAGCATCTATCCCTCAGAATATCGGTAGTAACTGCGATTTTGTGCCCCCTCAGCATCGCCATTCCACCTGCTGCCCTAGGATTCGGATCACACATTCCAATATAAACGCGTGCGATGCCAGCTTGCAGAATGCCTTGTGTACACGGTGGGGTGCGTCCCTGGTGATTACAGGGTTCAAGGTTCACAACGAGGGTTGCTCCCTCGAGTGCCTTAGGCCCGTACCTCGAACCGGCCTGTTCTATTGCTTCTGTTTCTGCATGAGGACCTCCTGCGTACCTGTGCCATCCTTCTCCGAGAAGCTTACCCTCGGAACTCAGGATTACGCAGCCGACACGTGGATTTGGGCTTGTTGCACTATCAGCATTGGCCGCCAGAGAGAGACAACGTTCCATCCAGCGTGCGGCTGACTCTTTATTCATCAAATAAACCGACACTTAAATGGACTCGAACGCGAGAATGCGAACTGTCGTTTCCAGTTGAATGTGTATGGGAATCTGTCGCAGGAAATACTACCAAGTCTGTTGTGTTAGGGTTGGTAAGAATAATCAATTGGAACCTTCCTATCACACCGAGGGTCAGTCCAACTGCGGCATCCGCCATTTGCCCAGACTGAATTTGGTCTATTACTCGCTACGTCGTATCTCAAGATATACTAGCGTTGCAGGTTCTGCAGCCGAGCCTCTTACGTTCCATCCAGATGCGTAACCGGAGCTTTCAGCCAGTGCTCTGTATACAAAAGCACCCACTTCTGATCCGTGTGCTGCCCGACCGCTTTCGTCAGCGGTTCATGGTCTACCGTGTCAAAATATGCCTGGATGTCCATGTCCAGCGCCCATGACCATCGCCAGCAACGCACTCGCGCCTGCTGGGTCGCGTCATGAGCCGACTTGTTCGGTCGGTATCCATAGGAATCGGGATGGAACTCTTGATCCAATACCGGCTCTAATGCCGCCTTCATCACCATCTGTGCCACCCGGTCTGCCGCGGTGGAAATCCCCAGCGGTCGAACGCCTCCTCTCGACTTCGGAATATGCACCCGGCGGACCGGCTTGGGATGATAACTGCCCGATGCCATCCGATTCCATATCCTGTAAAGATTATCTGTACGAAAGACCGACCTATAAAGCATGTACGGGCGAGAGTGGTATCAGACACCACTGCTGAGACTCTCACAGGCTTTGTATACAGCACCTCACTACAGAAAGCGTAAGTCTATGCCGATGACGCCAAAGCGTACCAGGCATTAAGGAGAGCTACTCACGAGACCGTATAACACTCGGTCTCAGAATATGTGGACGGCATGACTCATATCAACGGCATGGAATCCTTCTGGGCACTATTGAAGCTGGGCTACTATGGAACGTATCATCAAATGTCACCAGAGCATCCACAACGATACGTAGATGAGTTTGTGGGTCGGCACAATATCCACAGACTGGATACAGTTGAGCAGATGGAGCAAATTGCAAAAGGACTGTTCGGCAAACTGCTCACGTACAAGATGCTTACCCGGAACGTTGGGAAAGTTGCACGGACGTGAGGATTTGGAGAACTCCTACAGTCTTCAAGATTTTGTATACCTGCTTGAAGGGACAATCAAAGATCGCCCAAAGACCAATTATGATCCCGTACAAATTCCGAGGGATCTAATAGACGGTCCCTCTCGTGAGGAGTCGGACAGCAAGAACGACAAATAAACGGCACGATTGTTGATTGAGTACCGCAACATGATGAGACATCTTTTTCCTTGCATCCTTATTTCCGTTTGCTTTGTGCTTACCTCATGCCAGAATTACAAGCATTTGAACAGGATTCCGTACAATCGGGGAGATTCGCCCCTAGAGATGGCCCTGATGAAGTACGACCGTTCGATCAAAATGGATGCCTACTCGAAGTTGCAGAAGATGAAGAGTCTTTGTGATGGACTTTTCGACTACGCGGGGGATGTTGACAAGAATGTGGTGGATGCGTCGAGGTGCAACGCTATTCATGCCACCTTGGCAGAGTTGTACAAAGATCTCTATACGACAGTGGGGTTTGACCATGCCAAGATCTCAGCGATACAGGCGGAATTGGAGGCTATCCCAGAGAATCCTACGGATGTTCTGGCGGAGTTGGAGAGTATCATGGCGGGTGTGGAGTTTGTTTTGGTCGTATGCGACGCTACTTTGTTGAATACTGCCGTGGAAGAGTTCGCAGCTACAGGGGAGAAGGTAGAGACTGTATGGGCAGATCGTGAGGCTTCGTGGGCAGAGATTGAGGCTGCATGGGTGGAGTACGAAGCTGCATGGGCGAAGTACGAGTCTGCCCTGAAGGAGACTCAAGTTGCGCTAGTGAAGTGTGGTGCTGTTCCCTATTTGAGGAGAACCGACCAACTGCAGTGGTTATGGTGGGCGTTGTCGTCGTAGCGGAGGGGTTCTATGAAGTGGGAGTTCGGTCGTACTCCTCGCTGTACTGGGCTATGGTATCGGAACCGCACTCCGCTCCGGAGATTCTATGTTCCAAGCTGAAGAGGTGGCGTGTAATGAAACCAAATGTATGCAGGCCTCGCCGGATCCCGAAACGGGGGAGGAACGAGGCCTTTGCACTTTCGAGGAAGAGGAGGACAAAAATTGCAAGAATAACAGAGAAACATGGACCTGTGAGTACATTCCGTGTGACTGAATCTCTACCTGGGATGGCGGTACTAATTCTGGGGATCGCCTTGGCGTCCTGTCGGGGCACGCCTGATGTTATTCTCCACCCTACCGCGGGCAATATCCAGTCTGTTGCGGATCCCCGATTCGTGCTTCATGAGGACTCGTCGGATACGCCCCCCTACCTTGACGCATCATCGTTGGAGGGCGTATTGATTGGTCGAGAAGAAGGCGAACCCCTTGAAATGATCGGTAGGGCGATGGACTTTGATATCAGTGCGGACGGCCTGTACTATGTGGATTTTGTCTATGGCCATGTGCGTGCCTATGATTCCCGCGGCATCCTGACAGCTGTAATCGGCAAACGGGGGGAGGGGCCCGAAGAATTCCCATCCGTGCGAAGAGTGTCCTTTACCGAGACTGTGGACGGCCCGCTACTAGTTGTTGGTGCCTCATCATACCGTATTTCGGTATTCAAACAGGAGGGGGGCTGCCTGGGTGCTGAGAAATTATTTTCATACTGCCCATAGCTTCGGGCATGGAGACCTGTGTGCGATGCATGACCATGTGTATACCATCGGCTATTCCGAAGAACAGCCCGGCGTGATCCATAAGCACACGCTGGAGGGAGAATTCGTCCTGTCTTTTGGTGAACCCTATAGCGATCCTGATCCTTTCATTCGCTCAAATCTGTCAGAGCGGGGCACCTTGGATTGCAACGAAACGCATCATACGATTGCTTACGCAGATGATCTTAATCCGGTGGTGACCGGCTTCTCGGATGCCGGTGTGATTCGCTGGCGCGTTGAATTGGCGGATGCTAACATCGCTCCTACCCCACAGAGACGGACAGATGCTGGCCAGACTACGATAGGCTTCCCATCTCATGGGAGTGGTGAAACCTCGTCCATCAGGTTCATTCCTGCAACAGATTCCGACCTCTTCTTTGTATCGTACCTCATCTATGGTTCGGAAGGTGCAGAACAGCAGCACCTGTACAGCGTGAATGTTGTCTCGGGAGACGGAAAATATATTGGCTACCATCCTTTCAGAATCAACAATACATCAGTGTTGGTGAAGGCTTTAGACACACAGCGAATATACACGACGGTCTACAAAGGCTTTCCCCAAATAGGAATATATTCCCGTTCTTTCGCTCGTTGATGAAGGTCTCCTAAGAATTGTCCGTGGGCGTATCTAGTATCCTATCGGAGAGTACCATCACACCCATGGCACACATCAGCAGGCATCTGACATTCCCACCCTTCCTCTCGAACAGATTCCACCATTGCTTTTTCACTTTTCACTCATTCGCCTGTGTTGATCTGACGTGACCTCCAGCTCCACAGGAGACAGTTGCACATCCTCTTCTTTGCACCGATTCAGCCTGTGTGTATTCAGATGAAATTGCCACTTATATTCAGATCAATGAAAGGTATGGCGAACGACATTGATTATTCTTACTCTCTGGTGTGGTTAAGGTGTACGAAGAGACAGGACAGGCGTATGTAGTGAAGTGCAGCGAAATGATGTAACTTGAGCAGTGGGAAATGATCACAGCGGCGTTACTCCCGCCGTGTGCAGTTTTCCGAGGTTTTTTCGAGATCACATCAGTGGAACACATGGACAAACAAGCAATACTTTATCGATGGGACGACATGCCAATCGAAGAGGTCAAAACCGGCCTTGGTCGCCGAATCGTCACGGGCGAGCGCATGATGATTACACACGTTTACCTTGATAAGGATAGCGTAGTGCCGTGGCATTCGCACGATAATGAGCAGCTCACGTATGTTCTGAAAGGCGCTTTGAGATTTTGGCTTGGGGCCAATGGGGAGCAGGAGATTGTTGTACATGAGGGAGAAGTACTGGTCATCCCCTCCCATCTACCTCACAAAGCCGTTGCGCTTGAGGATACGTTAGATGTAGATGTTTTTTGCCCGCCAAGACAAGACTGGATAGATGGAACCGATGCGTACCTGCGTTAGCCTTCTCTTTGTGGCTTGCCTAGTTTCTCTAGTACAAGCTCAGACTCCTATCAGCGATCCCCCATCTTGGGCGGATGAAGCTGTTTGGTACCAGATCTTTGTTGAGCGATTCCGGAATGGAGATCCCGATAATGATCCTACACCAGAAGATATCCGTGGCTTTTGGTTTGGGCCGCAGCCGGAAAACTGGGCCACGACACCTTGGACGCACGATTGGTACAAACAGGAGGACTGGGCCCTGGAAAATGAGATGGAATTCTATACTGCTGTGCAATACCGGCGCTACGGTGGAGATTTGCAGGGGGTACTGGATAAGCTGGATTACCTGAAAGAACTGGGGGTTACCGCACTCTATTTGAATCCAATCAATGATGCACCTTCCCTGCACAAATTTGATGCACGCAACTATCGGCATGTGGATCGAAATTTCGGGCCTGACCCTGTGGGTGACCGCCAGATAGCGGAGGCAGAGGATCCCCTGGATCTGGATACATGGCAATGGACTGCAGCAGACAGCCTTTTCTTAAAGTTGATCAGGGAAGTGCATGCCAGAGACATGCGGATCATTCTGGATTACTCCTGGAATCACACGGGCGTGAGATTCTGGGCTTGGGAAGATGTTCTGGAGAATCAGCAGGAATCCGTATTCGCTGACTGGTACGAAATCAATGCTTTTGACGATCCAGCTACACCAGATACAAATGAGTTTTCATATGACGGCTGGTTGGGAGTTAAATCGTTGCCGGAGCTGGCAAAAATAGATGTCCCGCCCGGTCATATCCATGGTGCTCATGAGGGAAACTTGCATCCGGGACCCAAAGCTCACATCTACAATGTGACCAAGCGGTGGCTGGACCCGAACGGGGACGGCAACCCGGAAGATGGCTTGGATGGATTCAGGCTGGATGTTGCTGAGATGGTTCCCCTGGGGTTCTGGCGTGATTATCGCGAATTCGTCAGAAGCATCAACCCCGAGGTATACCTTGTGGGTGAGGTCTGGTGGGATTCATGGCCGCATCATATGGCGGATCCTGTTCCCTGGGTTCAGGGAGACATTTTTGATGCGGTTATGAACTATCGCTGGTACATGCCAACGCGTAGTTTTTTTGCGCAGACCCCTCCGAACCTGACGGCGTCAGGTTATGTAGCTCATTTGGATTCCATTATGGCGGGTATTCCGACGCGTTTCTGGAACGCTATGATGAACCTTGCAGCCAGTCACGACACCCCGCGCATCAGCACCAGCATCTACAACCCTGTCCTGTACAAATACGGACAGCATCCCAGAGGTAACCCAGACTTCAAGGTGGAGCGCCCTGACGCACGGACGCGTGCTATTCAGGAATTAATTCTTGTGCAACAGTTCACCTGGTCAGGTGCGCCTCACATATGGAATGGGGATGAAATGGGCATGTGGGGCGGAGATGATCCAGATATGCGCAAACCGCTTATATGGTCCGATTACACCTTCGAAGACGAATTGACACATCCGCTTGGCCAGGAACGGAAACCCGATGTTGTGTCCGCAGACCTGCAATTAACCGGCTTGTATCGAGAATTGATTGCACTGCGCAAGGCGAACATGCGGTTATTCGTCAATGGTGAGACGAAATGGCTCGCGGTTGACGATGATCGCCGCGTATTGGCCTACGAGCGACGTCTGGGAGACGAACATGCCTTAGTAGTCTTCAACGCCTCGGATGACACCCACGAGATCACGATACCCGAGGGGACCTACCGACAGGTACACCCGACGGGTTCGGTAGTAACGACGGCTACGCTGAGTCTGCCACCGCTTACAGCACGCGTGTATCTATCCAATTCGAAGACGGCAGACGGCAATCAATAGACGGATGGCACTTGGGGTCAGCCCACAAGCTTCGCGTCCAGATTTATCGTAGTGCCAGTGTACAGCTTCGCTATAGGACAGCCTGTTCTGGTTGCTTCTGCGGCGGACTGGAAGCCATCTTCGTCAACTCCTGGCACGTCTGCACGAACAACCAGATCAATCGTGGAGATATGAAAACCTCCAGCCGGATCAGGTCCAAACATGACGCTGGCTCGGGTATCGACACGTTTTGCTGTGGTGCCTCGGCCGTCCAACTCATTGGATAGAGCCATGGAAAAACATCCTGAGATAGCTGCGGCAACAAAGTCTTCCGGTCCGACTCCCTGTTCGTCCTCGAAGCGGATACCGAAGGTAAAGGGCGTGTCTATGCCACCCCTGTCAATCTTGATTTGTCCGTTACCGGATTTAAGGTCTCCCTCCCAGGAGGCGTTGGCGCGGTTTACACTCGTTACAGACATAGGTACTTGGTTTGTGGATTTTCAGGAATAGTGCTGGCCGTTGATGGACCAACTCACAGTGATTGGCGCAGTTTTCTCAAGGATATGAGCCACTGAGCAGTATTTACTGATACTTAAATCTACGGCACGACGGACTTTCTCTGGATCAAGCGTTCCTCCAAACTCATAATGTACATGTAGTTTGGTAAACAGGGACGGCGTTTCGTTTTCTGCACGCTCGTATGTGATTACCGTGTCGAATTTTTGCAGATCCTGCCGTTGTTTTTTGAGAATTATGACAATATCGATTCCGCTGCATCCCCCCAAAGCCATGGCCACAGCCTGCATAGGACCCACCCCCTGGCCGCTCCCACCCTCGTCAGGACCGGTATCCAGGTGCAACGTATTGCCACTGCTGTTCGTAGCAAGAAAATGAAACTTGTCGTCCAAGCGCTGTAGTGTAACCTTGGGCATCGTATAGGCTTTTCGAAGTTGAGCCTGTTCAACAACGGTCGAGAGCACAGGATTCATATACTTGTCTGCAACCTGCCTCTGCAAATTCCGTAGCAAAATATGTACACCGGCTGAATCTACCGTCCAAATGAAACGAATCCATACTTATTCAGGGGTCGTAGGACTCATGATCATCGTGGCTGTGGTGCTGGCAGCTTCCAAACCTGAGCCCATTGCCCGGGATGTCATCAAAAAAGAGTACGAGGTTGAACCAGGAGGCACACTTTCCCTAGATATGGACAGAGGTGACGTCGAGGTGGAGTCTACACATGAGAATGTAGTCAAGATTGAACTCGAACGTCGTGCTCGCGCGGACGATCCAGACGAAGCTGAGGAAATTCTTAAGTCGGGGCATCGCTATGAGTTCAACAAGCAAGGCGACGATGTCAGTATTCAATCACGAATTGAAGGGAAACAGCGCCAAATGCGCTGGCGCAGAGGCAGAGGGGAGTCGATTAAAATTCGTCTTACCGTAAGAGTGCCCAATGAATATGATGTCAGCTTTAAGACAGGTGCTGGAAATATCACCATTATGGAGGTCTCGGGAGAGATTACGGGACGCACGGGAGCTGGCAATATCCTTTTAGAGGATATCAAAGGTGAGGTGGATGTAAAATCGGGAGCCGGAAATGTGGAAATTTCGGGCGATCTGGAAGAGATAGATGTGGCAACCGGGGCCGGAAACCTGACAATTTACGCTCAGGCAGATGAGATGAATGTTATGGCTGGAACGGGGAATGTGACGGTAGAGATGCAGGGACAGCCCCGTGGTGAAAGCAAGTTCCGGACCGGCGCAGGTAATGTATCGGTCTCGATCCCGGAAAATGTTCGGGTCGAAGTTGACGGCACTGCAAGTCTCGGGACAGTGACCTGTGAGTTCCCGATTGAGATTTCCAAGAAACTCCTGTCAAATTCGTTTTCCGGCGAGATCAACGGGGGAGGTAATGCTTCAATTACCCTAGTTGCTGGCGTAGGCAATGTGTCGCTGCTTCGCCACTAAGGGGGCATCCATAAATAACATACCCATTTTCCATCATTTTTCCATAAGTGCTAGTTTGAGCGGTCATTTTTACTGTTGATTGAGATCTGCCGTAACTTCGTTGACTCATTTTTTTGGTTTGTAAAGACAATCAGATTGGGACTGATTGGGCCTGTGTTTTTCGCCTATATGCTCCACTGAATACACACACGCTTGGGGCGATTGATTCTGGTGTCCTGGATCCACACATTTACCAAACGGGTTTACTCTGTATCCCCAGCGTATGACTTGCAGGTCTTTTATAGTCTTTATGGAGCCTGATCCTATTATGATGGTATTACGATATAGTTACTACACACTACATCGTAACAACTCATGAGACCTATCTGCTTCACTACCGATATGCTCACCAAGGTGCTGCAACGCAGGGCCATCGCCACCTTGCCCGAATTGGCCGCTGAACTCGGACATTGCTCCTCCAGCACGGTCTACCGAAAACTCAAGCAATTAGACTACCTTACCAGCTATTCCCATGGTGGAAAGTACTATGCGCTTCGCACATGCGCTGACTTCGATGCACACGGCCTGTGGTTTTGTAAGGACATTCGATTCTCAAACCACGGCACCCTTCGCAGCACCGCCAAAAGGCTGGTAGAGATTTCTCCATTGGGCTATCGTTCGGTTGAACTTGACGAAGTACTGAAGGTCCGTACCATTGATACGCTTGCGAGCCTCGTCCGGGAGAATCAGCTTGCTCGCATTCGCTTTGAAAGGCAAAGTGTGTACTGCGCGGTGGATCCTGCGCG
>Ga0209754_1000676_pt1 | contig 44024 bp, 40 predicted proteins | sample MesohylBB_FD_187295 | JGI IMG/M metagenome (GOLD analysis project Ga0209754, IMG submission 187295) | Host-associated microbial community of the marine sponge Aplysina aerophoba from Gulf of Piran - sponge mesohyl, lysed by bead beating... | ecosystem: Host-associated > Porifera > Sponge >...
CCCGCGATCGCGGGCGTCCGCGCCGGGGCCGCCGGCGTCGGGAGGAGCCCCGCGCGGCCGAGAAGCGACCCGCGCGCAGGCGGACACGCAGCGCGGAGCCTGCCGAGAGCAAGCCCAAGCCCAAGCCCAAGCAGGAGAAGAAGCGAGCCGAGGGCAGCGCGGAGGCTAACGCGGGCCGCGGCAGTCGCAAGCCGGCCAAGCAGAGCGCCCCCGGCCGCGACGACGGGAAGGTTACGGGGCTCGGCGATCACGTGCCGGCGTTCCTCAGCGATCCCTCCCCGGTTCTCCCGCCCGGCGCGGAGCGCTAGAGCACGTCCGTCTTTGACGGATGCGCGACGCCAGAGAACTCCTGGAGCAAAATTTAATCCGGGATTCGCCGGGATTGAGCGGTACAAGCGGGCTTCGCTAGGGCGGGTGGCGGCCGGTGCAGGCGGCAGCCATTCGGCCGGGGAGCACCTCCCCGCGTCAGCCCTAGCACCCCGTGCGCTCGCTTGCCGCATCGCGCGACCATGATGCAGCCCCCGCGCAGGGTGCACCGGACCATGGTCCGGGTCGCGCGCTTAGGTGCGGCGGCTAAAGCTCGTTCTTGTAGAAACGGCCGTCCTTCATGATGACCGGAATGTGGCGGCCCTGCTCCTGAAGCAGTCCGAGATCGCTGAGTGGATCGCCGTCCACCACCAGGATGTCCGCCAGCGCCCCCGGCGCGACAGTGCCGAGCTCGCCTGAGCGCTGCGTCAGCGCGGCGTTGATCGAGGTTGCGGAGCGCAGCACGTCCACAGGTGCAAGCACCTCGCTCCGGATCAGGAACTCCTGGCTCTGCCGGTCCTGCAAGGGCCCCAGCAGGTCGGTGCCGAAGCCCATGGGCACGCCGGCCGCCTGGCAAACCTCGAGCGAGCGCAGCCCGTCGTCGCCGAGCTCCTGAAGCTTGTCGGCGAATACCTTGCGCAGACCGAACTCCGCGCCTGACTCCAGCATCGCGAATAGCGTTACCAGCGTCGGCACGACGAAAGCGTCGGCCTTCGCGGCGGCCTCCGCCGCGTCTGCGTCGATCTGGGTGCCGTGCTCGATCGAGCGCACGCCGAGTTCGGCGCAGCGGCGCACCGCGCTCGCCGTGTGCGCATGGGCCATCACATAGGTGCGCCGGGTCGCCGCCTCCTCCACGCCGACCCTGATTTCCTCGTCCGAGTACTGGTCCATCCAGAGGGGATCGGTCGGCGAGAGCACACCCCCCGACACCATCATCTTGATCTGGTGCGCGCCCTTGCGAAGCTCCTCCCGCACCACCTGGCGCACCGCATCGACGCCGTCGGCCACCTGCGAGACGATCCCGTGATAGCCGGCGCAGCCGCAGGGCTCGAAGCGGGTCTGGTTGCGCATGTCGCCGTGGCCGCCGGTCTGGCTTATGGCCCGGCCGGAGAAGAGCACCCTCGAGCCCGCGATCAAGCCTTGCTCCACGGCGAGCGCCAGCCCCAGATCGGCGCCGCCCGCATCGCGCACCGTGGTGAAGCCCCGCTTCAGCGAGCTTTCGAGGCTGACCCTTGCGTGCTGATAGATCAGGGACGCCGGCATGTCGTCGAGCGACGGGATGTTGAGGTCGACGAGGAGGGCGTGGAAGTGGGCATCGATCAGGCCCGGCATCAGCGTTCGCCCGCCACAGGCCACGCGTTCCGCATCGGCCGGCGCGCGGACCGCGCCGTCGGCGACATCCTCGATCCGGCCGTCCTCGACCACCACCGTCGCGTTCTCGCGCGGCTCGGCGGAGACCCCGTCGAACACCTTGCATCCCTCGAAGACGATCGTCACGGCGCCATTCCCCCCTTTGCTCGATCTGCCCTTTACCAGGCGAGCCCGTAGGCCGGACGCCGCGGGTCCGCCCCGCCCGAGAGCGTGCCCCCTTCGCCCTCCTTGACCAGCACGCACATGGCGCCGGCGGGCCAGGCCCACTCCGGCCACCAATCGACCCCGTGGCCCCACGCGGCGAGCGTGTCGCCGGCTGCCTCCGAGATGCGCCCCTCCAGCATCAGCTTGCCCGGATGGTACTCGTGCGGCTCGAAGGAGTTGGGGAAGCTCATGGTCGCAAACCTTGGCGCTTCCACCGCAGCCTGCGGGTTCATGCCGTAGACGACGATGTTCACGAAGGTCTGGAGCATCGCCTGGATCTGAACGTCGCCGCCGGGCGTGCCGAAGGGCATGACGAACCCGTTTTCGCCCATGGCGAGTGCCGGGTTTGGCGTGAGCCGCGGCCGCTTGCCGGGCGCCACGCTCGACGTGTGCGCGGGATCGGCCCAGGACTGCGCGCCGCGCGAGGAGGCGCAAAGCCCGGTGCCCGGGATCACCGGCGAATCGAAGGAGATATCGCTCGGCGTCGCCGAGAAGACGTTGCCTTCGTCATCGATGACACAGACGTAGGAGGTATCGTGCGCGGCCTCCACGGGCCCGGTTGAGGCCGCTCCCTGCGAGCAGGCGGCCGTCGCGAGTCCCTGCGCCGGGTCGCCTGCCGGCGGCATCTCCGGCCACGCCTCGCCAGGCCTGATGAGGGCGCGGCGGCTGGCGGCGTAGTCATCGGAGAGCAACGCCGCCGTCGGCACGTCAACGAAGCGCGGGTCGCCGATCCAGCGCTCGCGGTCGGCGAAAGCCAATTTCAGCGCCTCCGCCATCATGTGCAGCGCTTCCGGGCTGTTGTGGCCATGCGCCGCCAGCGCCTTCGTGTCGAGCAGGCGAAGCGCCTGGAGCAGCGTCGGCCCCTGGCACCAGGGTCCGCAGGCATAGACGTCGATGCCCTCGATCGTGACCCGCTCGGGCGGCTCCACCCCCACTCTGAAGGAGGCGAGGTCGTCCGCCGTGAGCAGGCCGCCCTTCTCCCGGTGGTAGTCCACGATGGCCGCGGCGATGTCGCCCCGGTAGAAGGCCACGCGGGCGGCATCGAGGCCGGACGCGCGGTCGCCGCCGGCGGCGCGCTCCTCGTCCGCCATGTACTGGAGCGAGCGCCCGAGGTCGGCCTGCACGAACACGTCGCCCACCGCAGGCGGCCGGCCGCCGGGCAGATAGATTTCGGCGTTCGACGGCCAGCGCTTGTACGCGTCCGCCTTCTTGGCGATGACGCTCGCCATCAGCGGGTACATCACGAAGCCGTCGCGCGCGAGCCGGATCGAGGCCTCCGCCACCTCGCCGAAGGTCATGGTGCCGTGGCGTTCCAGCGCGGTGATCCAGGCATCCGGCGCGCTCGGCACGACCGTGCGCAGCGGGCCCACCGGGATATGACCGTCGTGCTCCCGCAGGAAGAGATCGGGCGTCACCGCAGCCGGCCAGGTGCCGAGCCCGCTGATGGTCTCCACCTTCCCGGTCTTGGCGCTGTAAAGGATGATCGGCGCGACGCCCGCGACGTTGACGAGATCGCTGTGCACGACACCCAATGCGATGCCTGCGGCGACGCCTGCGTCGATGGCGTTGCCGCCTGCCTCCAGGATCGCGAAGCCTGCTTGTGCGGCGAGGTAGTGCCCGGCGACGATCGCGTGCTTGTGCCCGCGGATCACCGGCCGCATGGCATCGATCGCCTCCGGGTCGAAGAGCGCGTACTCGCTTCTGCGTTCGCTCATGGCTACTCCTGATTCGCGAGGTCGACGAGGCAGGCGGCCAGCGTCCGGGCACCCGCAGCAAGGTCGGCCGGCGTCGCGTTCTCCGCTTCGTTGTGGCTGACGCCCCGCTCGCAGGGCACGAAGATCATGCCGCTGCGGCAGAGGTGATTGATGTGGCCCGCATCGTGGCCCGCGCCGGAGGGCATGCGCATGACCGGATGGCCCAGGCTCGCGGCGTAGCCCTCCACCATGTCGATCAGGGTGGGGTCGAACACCAGAGGCGGAATTTCCATGATGGGCCGGACCGTGACCGTGCAGCCGCGCGCGTGCGCCTCGCAGGTGGGTGCGATCTGCGCGCTGATGCGCGCGATCAGGTCGGGGTCGGGATGGCGGAAGTCGATGGTGAAGAACGCGTGGCCCGGCACGGTGGCGGGCGAGCCGGGATGGCACTCGAAGCGGCCGACGGTGAAGCGCACCGTGTCGCTCTCGTCGGCCATCAGCTCCTCGAGCGCGCTTACCATGGCCACCGCCGCCTTGAGCGCATCCCTGCGCGCCCTGAGCGGGGTGGTGCCCGCGTGCGCCTCGTCACCGCTCACCTCCACGGTGAACCAGTAGATACCCTGGATCCCGGTCACGGCGCCGATGGTCAGGCCCTCGTTCTCGAGCCTCGGTCCCTGCTCGATGTGGGCTTCGACGTAGGCTGCGAAGGGATGGCCGAGGGGGCGGCACGGCAACCCCGGCGTCGACGCGAGCGTCTCGGCGAGCGCGTCTTCGAGCGTCACCCCTTCGCTATCCACGAGGCCCAGCTGGTCCTCTAGCCGCATCACGCCGGCGAACACCGCAGACCCCATGGCGCCCGGCTGAAAGCGCCCGCCCTCCTCATTGGTCCATGCCACCACGTCGATGGGCCGCACGGTCTCGATCCCGGCTTGCGCGATGGCTTCCAGCGCCTCGAAGCCGCCGATCACACCGTAGGCGCCGTCGAACTTGCCGCCGCGCGGCTGGCTGTCGAGGTGGCTTCCCGTCACCACGGGCGCCGCGTCTGCCTGCCGGCCGGGGCGGCGAACGTAGAGATTCGCGATGCTATCGGTCGCGACCTCGAATCCCAGATCGCCGGCCCACTCCACCATCAGCGCCCGGGCGCGGCGGTCTTCGTCGGAGAGCGCGGCGCGGTTGACCCCGCCCTTCGCGGTCGCGCCAATCTCCGCCATCGCCATCTGGCGGGCCCAGAGCCTTGATTCGTCCACCGCCGCCGCGGCTGCCAACGCTTCCGCCATTGCGTCCATCGCCCGCCTCCCTCCGACCACCGTAGAATACGGCACCCCGCAAGCAAAGCGGGCCGACGGCGTTCGTCAGGCGCCCGGTCTTCCTTCGGCAGCGACCGGCACCGGCCTGCCCGCCCGCGCGGACTCCAGGGCGGCGAGCGCGAAGCGCAGCACCTGCCGGCCCTCGCGCGCGGTCAGCACCGGACGCCCGCCTTGCGACAGCACCTCCAGAAAGTGGCGGGTGGAGAGCACGAAGCTCTGCTCCCAGCCGGTCGCCACGTCGCGGAACTCGGTGAGGTCGCCGTCCCGGTACAACGCCACCGGCGCCGTATCGCCCAGGCGCCCGTGGCCGCCGTTCACCCAGATCACGCCCTTGCTGCCGGTGATCTCGACGCGGTCGTCCTGGGCATAGTGGCGGGTCGCGATCTCGAGCTCCGGGGAATGGACGATCTCCAGGTTGCCGATGCGGTTGCCGGGAAAGCGGAACGACACGATCGAGGGCGCGTCCAGCCGCTCCCGATGGTCCGCCGTTTCTGTTTGCCCGATGAAGGCGTGGACCTCCTCCGGCTCGCCCATGAAGTGCCAGGCGAGGGCGAACTTGTGATGGCCGTCGTCGAACACCAGCGGCCCGCCGCCAGAATGCTCGGGCCGCTGCCGCCAGGCGATGGCGCTTGCCGGCACGTCCCAGGCGGTGGCGCTCCGCCCCGGGTTGCTCTTGATGCGGATGGAAAGCGGCGTGCCGATGGCGTCGTCTGCGATCAACTCCCGCGCCCGGATGACCGGGGGGTAGAACAGGAAGTTCTCGAACACCTTGAAGGGGCGGTCCGAGGCGTCTGCGGCGGCGACCAGGCGGTCGGCCTCCTCGAGCGAGAGGCACATCGGCTTCTGGAGCGAGACGATCTTGCCGGCATCGACGGCCTTCAGCGCCGCTTCGAGGTGCAGGTGATGGGGCAGCAGGATCTCGACGAGGTCCACGTCCGGGCGGGCAAGCAGCGCATCGATGTCGTCGTCGATGGCGACGTCGTCCAAGCCCCAGGCCGCCGCCCGTTCCGCCGCCCGCGCCGTGTCCTGATCGCAGAGCGCCACGATCCGCGCCAGCGGGCTGGCCAGGTACTCGATGGCGTGCAGATCGGAGATCCGGCCCGTGCCCACGATGCCGATTCCGATGGGTCCAGTCTCAACCCGCATGTCTCACCTGGGTCATAGTTTGCGCGGTACCGAAGCGCCGCGAACCTAGGCGGAGTCCACGCCGTCGCGCAACGCACGTTGCCGATGTCTTGCTGATGGTTCGGTATGCTCTCGTGCGATATCTCGGTGCATTCGCCCCCTTTTCGTTGACACTGCGCGGAGCGATACGGTTGACTGCCAAGGCGCTCATTGACAGCGCTGGCATACCAACCGCACGGGGGAAAATTCCATGATCACGCTCAACAGGCGCAGGCTGCTGGCCGCCGTGGCGGTCGTGCCGGCCCTGCTTCTCGGCGCGCCCGCCTTCGCGCAAGGCGGCGACGTCACGCTGACGCACTACTTCACCGGCGAGTTCGGACTCAAGATCTTCAACGAGCAGGTCGCGAAGTTCGAAGCCGAAACGGACTACACGATCAAGAACAGCCCCATCGGTCACGAGGACTTCAAGACCGATATCCTGGTGCGCGCGGCCGGCGACAGCCTGCCGGACGTCTTCAGCTACTGGGCCGGGGCGCGGACGCAGTTCGTCGTCGATTCCGGAAGCCTCCATCCCATCGACGAGATGTGGGCCCGGGACGGCCTCGACAACGTGGTCGCGAAGTCGGTGGCCGACAGCGCCACCATGTACAACGGCCAGCGCTACCTGGTGCCCTTCAACTACCACTACGCGGGCATGTTCTATAACACCCAGGTGCTGGCGGACGCAGGCGTCACCGATATGCCGACGACCTGGGACGGGTTCCTGGCGCTCTGCGAGACGCTGAAGGGCAAGGGCGTGACGCCGATCGCGCTCGGCTCGAAGAACCGCTGGCCCGCCCAGTTCTGGTTCGACTATCTGCTGCTCGGCACCGCTGGCCCCGACTACCGCGCAGGCCTGATGAACGGCTCCGCGGCTTACGACGACGCCGAGGTCAAGGCCGCCATGGCGATGTGGAAGGACCTGGCGGACAAGGGCTACTTCGCGGCCAACGCCAACGCCGATTCGTGGACGGATGCGTCCGACAAGGTGGCGCGCGGCGAAGCGGCGATGACCCTGATGGGCACCTGGATCACCGGCTACTGGAACGGGCTCGGGCTCGAGGCCGGCAAGGACTACGACTTCTTCCCCTTCCCGTCCATCGCGGACGGCGTGCCCACGTCGGTGGTCGGCCCGGTGGACGGTCTGGTCATCTCCAACGACGGGGAGAACCGTGCCGGCGCCGAGGCGTTCCTGAGCTACATGATGTCGAGCGCCGACGTGCAGGCGAGCTGGACCGGCGCCTACGGGGCGCTCAGTGCCAACGTCAATGTCGATCCGGCGAACTACAACGTGGTCATGCAGCGGGTCTCCACCGTCGTGGCCGGCGCCGACAACTTTGCGTTCAACTACGACCTCGCGACGCCGCCTCCGGTGGCGGAGGTCGGGCTCTCCATGTTCTCGCGCTTCATGGACGACCCGAGCCAGGTAGACGACATCCTCGCTCAGGTTGCCGCGGACGCAGCGCAAGCGTTCACGGAGTAGACGCGGTCTCGTGCGGACGGGCCGCCGGGCGGTATTCCCCCGGCGGCCCGTCCACCTTCCGGCATGAGCAGTGACCGATGGAACGGGAGAACCGTTTCTGGCGGGTGATCCTGCTGGCGCTGCCGCTCGCGGTGTTCGCAGCCTTCGTGATCTGGCCGCTCGCGAGCTCCTTCTACTACAGCTTCACCAACTGGAACGGCTTCAATCCCGACTACGACTACGTCGGCTTCGATAACTTCCTCAAGATCTACACCGACAAGCTCTTCCTCAACGCCGCGATCAACACGGCGCTTTGGATCGTCGCGGCGATCGTCGTGCCGACCGTGCTCGGGCTTGCGCTCGCGCTCCTGATCGACAGCCGGATTCCCGGCGGGTCGGTGTTCAAGTCGATCTTCTACCTGCCGATCTGCCTCTCGGCCGTGGTGGTCGGGCAGATCTGGGTGTGGATCTACCAGCCGGACTGGGGGCTGCTGAACACCGTGGTGGAGGCGGTGAGCGGCGAGCAGTTCAACTACGCGTGGCTGGCGAAGCCGGATAGCGCGCTGTGGTCGGTGATCCTCGCCTGGTCGTGGCAGCAGACCGGGCTCTCGATGGTGATCTTCCTGGCCGGGCTCACCACGATCCCTGAAGATCTGCTGGAGGTCTGCGAGATCGAGGGCGCGAAAGTCTTTCAGCGCATCCGCCTGGTGGTCATCCCCCTGCTCGCGCCTGCCACCGTGGTGGTGATCGCGCTCAACGTCATCAACTCGCTCAAGGGGTTCGACATCCTCTACACCATGACCGGCGGCGGGCCCTTCAACAGCTCCGACACGCTGGCCATGCACATGTACAACGAGTCCTTCAAGAAGTACCTGATGGGCTACGGCAGCGCGATCTCGGTGGTCCTCTTCCTGATCGCGCTGACCATCATCCGCCTCTACTTCCGCCAGTTGCGCAAGGTCGACGAGCTCCATGGTTGACGCGGCGTACGTCCCGGAGACGCGCAGGCGGTTCAACCCGTGGCCCGCGGTAATCTTCATCGCGCTCGCGGTTCTGGCGGTGCTCTTCCTGGCGCCGACCGCCGGCGTGCTGCTCTCCTCGATCAAGACCACCCGCGAAATCGCGTTCGGCCAGCTGTGGACGATCCCGTCCGAGCTCTTCTGGGGCAACTTCGCCGAGGTGCTCGGCAATCCGGCCGTGCACCGCTACTTCGCCAACACGATTCTCGTCACCGCTCCTGCGACGGTGGCCTCGATCGCGCTGGGGTCGCTGGCCGGCTACGTCTTCGCCAAGCTGCCCTTCCGCGGCAGCAACCTGCTTTTCCTCGTCATCGTCTCCGGCATGTTCTTCCCGCCGCAGGTGATCCTGATCCCGCTCTTCCGGCTCTTCAACACCATGGATCTGATCGACACGCTCTACCCCATCATCATCATTCACACCGCGATGGGCATCCCCATCTGCACGCTCCTGATGCGCAACTTCTTCGCCACCGTCCCGACTGCGCTGCGTGAGGCGGCCATCCTGGAAGGCGCGAACGAGTGGCAGGTGCTGACCCGGGTGGCGCTGCCGCTGAGCCTGCCGGCGCTGGCGGTGCTGGCGACGCTCCAGTTCACCTGGATCTGGAACGACTTCCTGTGGCCGCTCATCTTCACCCAGTCCGACGAGAAGCGGACCATCATGCTGGGGATCGTGAACCTACAGGGGCAGTACTCGGTGGCCTGGGGGGTGCAGGGCTCGCTGTCGCTGATCGCGAGCCTGCCGACGCTCATCGTGTTCCTCTTCTTCCAGCGCTACTTCATCAAGGGGATGACCATGGGGGCGGTGAAGGGCTGACGATGGCAGAGCTTGCCTTGCATGGCGTCTCGAAGCGCTTCGGCTCGGTGCTCGCCGTCGACGGCGTCGATCTGGCGATTGCGCACGGCGAGTTTGTGGTTCTGGTCGGCCCCTCCGGGTGCGGCAAGACCACCACGCTGCGGATGATCTCGGGCCTGGAGAGCGTGAGCGCCGGGCGCATCCTGATCGGCGGGCACGACGTGACCAACGTCGCGCCTGCGCGGCGCGGGGTGGCGATGGTGTTTCAGTCCTACGCGCTCTTCCCCCACATGACGGCGGCGCAAAACATCGGATTCGGGCTGCGGCTCGCCAAGGTGCCCAAGGCCGAGATCGCCCGGCGCGTGGCCGAGGTCGCCGCGACCCTTCAGATCGAGGCGCTGCTCGGGCGCTACCCGCGCGAGCTCTCCGGCGGGCAGCGCCAGCGCGTGGCCATCGGGCGCTCCATCATCCGCGACCCGCAGGTCTTCCTCTTCGACGAGCCCCTCTCCAACCTCGACGCCGCGCTCCGGGTGCGGATGCGGCTCGAGATCGCGCGGCTGCGCGACCGGCTCGACGCCACCATGGTCTACGTCACCCACGACCAGACCGAGGCCATGACGCTGGCCGACCGGATCGTGGTGTTCGACCAGGGACGGATCGAGCAGGTCGGTGCGCCGGAGGAGCTCTACGATGCGCCCGCCAACCGCTTCGTGGCCGGCTTCATCGGCGCGCCTGCCATGAACTTCATCGACGCCACGATCGAGGCGGACGAGGGAGGAGAGCCCGTGGTGCGTTTCGGCCCGGCGTCGCTGCCGGCCGGGCATGCGCGCGACGTGGCGCCGGGGCCGATTACGCTGGGCGTTCGTCCGGAGCACCTCTACATCGCGCCTGCGGCCGAGGCGGACTTCCGCGGGCGGGTCGAGATCGTCGAGAAGCTGGGTGGCGAGTCACTGGCCTACCTGCAGACGGAGTTCACCGCCGAGCCGGTCACGATCAAGCTCTCCGAGGAAGCGCTGGTCCGGCCCGGAGACGAGCTTCCGGTGCGGGTGGGCCGGGAGCGCTTTCACCTCTTCGGAGAGACAGGAGCCACTCTCTGACACGCATGTCGTCGCCCTCTATCCTTGGCGCTCCTCTTCACCGCCCGACGCCGGTCGTGTGAGCGTGCGTGCGACCGCGTCGGCCCAGCGGGTGCGGGCCTGAGCGGGATCGCCGCGGGGGGAGAAGCGCCGGCCCGGGGGGCGGGGCGCCTCGGCTGGATCGGAGAACGCGCCGACGCTGAGGCCGGCCAGCACGGCCGCGCCCCAGGCCGTGGTCTCGGTGACGGCCGGGCGCTCCACGGTGAGACCCACGATGTCGGCGAGGGTCTGGGCGAACCAGTCGTTCGCGCTCATGCCGCCGTCGATCCGCATCAGCGCGGGTCGGACGCCGTCGGCGGCCGCCGCATCCAGCAGGTCGGCGGTCTGGTGTGCTGCGGCCTCCAGCGCGGCGCGCGCAAGGTCGGCCGGGCCCGTGTCGCGGGTGAGGCCGAAGAGCGCGCCGCGCGCATCCGCGTCCCACCAGGGCGCGCCCAGGCCGACGAAGGCTGGCACCATGACCACGCCGCTCTCGCCCGCCGCTTGCGCCAGCGCCTCGCTTTCCGCCGCGTGGGCGATCACGCCCAGCCCGTCGCGCAGCCATTGCACCGCCGCGCCGGCAACGAAGACGGCGCCTTCGAGCGCGTAGGTGGTCCGGCCGTCGAGGCTGAGCGCGATGGTGGTCAGCAGCCGATGACGCGAGGCGACCGGCTCGGTGCCGGTATGGGCCAGCAGGAAGCAGCCGGTGCCGTAGGTGCTCTTGACGTCGCCGGCCTCCAGGCAGCCCTGGCCCAGCGTTGCCGCGTGCTGATCGCCGGCCATGCCCGCGACCGGCACGGGCGAGCCCAGAATGTCCGTGGTGCCGAAGCCTGCGGCGTTGCCGCGCACCTCCGGCAGCAGGGACTCGGGCACATCGAAGAGTTCGAGCAGATCCGGGCTCCAGGCGCAGGTGTGGATATCGAAGAGATTGGTGCGCGCGGCGTTGGTCGCGTCGGTGGCGTGGGCCCGGCCGCCCGTGAGCCGCCACACCAGGAAGCTGTCGACCGTGCCGAAGGCGAGGTCGCTCCGCTCGCGCGCGCCGGGCAGGGCATCGAGCAGCCAGGCGAGCTTGGTCGCCGAGAAATAGGGGTCGATCAGCAGGCCGCTGCGCTCGGCGACGAAGGGCTCGCGCCCGTCCGCGCGAAGCCGGTCGCAGACGGGCGCCGTGCGCCGGTCCTGCCAGACGATGGCGTTGTGCAGGCAGGCGCCGGTTGCACGGTCCCAGAGCAGCACCGTCTCGCGCTGGTTGGTGATGCCGATGGCGGCGGGTAGGGTGTCGCCGGCCGCCTCGCGCAGCACCTGGACGCTCGCCTCCCAGATCTCTTCCGGGTCGTGCTCGACCCAGCCGGCCGCCGGGTAGATCTGGCGAAGCTCGCGCTGGGCCGTCCTGAGCGGCGTGCCGGCGATGTCGAACAGGATCGCGCGGGTGGACGTGGTGCCCTGGTCGAGGGCGAGCAGGAGCGGGCCGGACGCCATGGCGCTCATGCTATGGAAGCGCCGCCGTTGCGCAACCGGCGGGTCGAGTGCCGCGGCACGCGACGACGGCAATTTTCAAACAAGTCACTATATGTTCACATATGAGCCATATTCGGATGGGTATGAGGGGTTAGGTGCCGCGCACGGTCGACCTGCTCGTCATCGGCGGCGGCATCAACGGCACCGGCATCGCCCGGGACGCGGCGGGGCGTGGTCTCGACGTGCTGCTCTGCGAGCAGGACGATCTGGCCGCGCACACCTCGTCCGCCAGCACCAAGCTGATCCACGGCGGGTTGCGATACCTGGAGCATCGCGACTTTAGACTCGTGCGCCAGTCCCTGCGCGAGCGCGCGGTGCTCCTGCGCAACGCCCCGCACATCATCTGGCCGATGCGCTTCGTGCTGCCGCATCACGCCGGGCTCCGCCCCCGATGGATGATCCGGTTGGGCCTCTTTCTCTACGACCATCTCGGCGGGCGCGGTCCTCTGCCGCCCAGCGCGAGCATAAACCTCCGCCGCCACGCCAGCGGGCGTGCGTTGCAGGGCCGCTATCGCCGGGCCTTCGAGTACTCGGACTGCTGGGTGCAGGATTCGCGGCTGGTGGTGCTGAATGCTCGCGATGCCCACGCCAGGGGTGCGGAGATCCGCACCCGCACCGCGTGCGTCTCGCTCGCGCCGAATGGCTCGAACTGGACCGCGGTCCTTGCCGATCGAGAGTCGGGCGAGAGCGTCACCGTCACCGCGCGGGGCGTCGTCAACGCGGGCGGCCCATGGGTCGGCCGGGTCCGCTCTCTCGCCGGCGGCGCCGGGGCGAAGCACAGGGTCAGGCTGGTCAGGGGCAGCCACATCGTGGTGCCCAAGCTCTTCGACCACGCTCACCCCTACATCTTCCAGACCGGCGACGGCCGCGTGCTGTTCGCGATCCCCTACGAAGAGGACTACACCCTGCTGGGGACGACCGATGTCGAGTTCGAGGGCACGCCCGGGCCGGTCGAGATCACGCCCGGGGAAGTCGACTATATCTGTGCCGCCGCCAACGACTATTTCGAGACCCCCGTCACCTCGGGCGACGTGGTGTGGGCGTACTCCGGCATCCGCCCGCTCTTCGACGACCAGGCCGAGAACGCGAGCGAGGTCACCCGCGACTACGTACTGCACCTGGACCCGACCCCGGCGCCGGTGCTCTCGGTATACGGTGGCAAGCTCACCACGCATCGCAGGCTTGCCGAGCGGGCGGTGGACATGCTGGCAGGGCCTCTCCGCATCAACGGATCGCACTGGACTGCCGACGCGCCTCTCCCCGGAGGAGACATTCCTGACGCGGACATCGGCGCTTTCACCGCGCAATGCGCCGCGCGTTATTCATGGCTGCCGGAAAGCCTGCTCCGTCACTGCATCCGCCACTACGGTACCGAGATTCATGCCCTGCTCGCCGGCCGCAGCAGCATGGGTGACCTCGGCGAGCACTTCGGGGCCGGGCTCTACGAGGCAGAGGCCGCGTATCTGGTCGAGCACGAGTGGGCCCGGACCGCCGAGGACATCCTGTGGCGGCGCACCCGGAAGGGTCTCGGTGTCTCCGCAGAGGGTGTCGAGCGACTGCGTGCGTTCCTTGGGGAGAGATGCGGCAGCCGGTGATGCCGGGGTCGACCGCCGGGGCCGGACCGCCTTCTCACCCTCGCTTGCGGCAGATCGTGAGGCCGTCGCCTATGGGCAGCATGACGATGGTCACCCGCTCATCGCCCTTGATCTTCCTGTTCAGGGCGTCGACCACGGCGCCTGACTCTTGCCAGCGCTCGGGCTCCGCGATCCGGCCCATGTAGAACGTGTTGTCGATCAGGATCAGGCCGCCAGGGCGCACAAGGGCAAGACACTGCTCGTAGTAAATGTCGTAGCCTGACTTGTCGGCGTCGATGAAGGCGAAGTCGTAAGTGCCGTCGAGGCCCTCTCTGCGTAACACCGCAAGGCTTTCCCGCGCGTCCCCGAGGCGCAGCTCGATCCCTTCGGCAAGCCCCGCCTCGGCCCAGAAGCGCCGCGCGATCTCGGTATACTCCGCGTTGACGTCGAGCGCCGTGAGCCGGCCGTCCGCGCCCATGGCGTCCGCCACCACGAGGGCGCTGTAGCCGGTGAAGACGCCGATCTCGAGCGCACGTTTGGCGCCGGTCGCCTGCACCAGCAGCGCCATCAGCGCGCCCTGCTCGGCCGATATCTGCATCCTGCCCATCGCGTGGCGGGCGGTCTCCTCGCGCAGGCGGCGCATCACCGCGCTCTCGCGCACGCCGTGGGCCAGCAGGTAGTCGTGCAGCGCCTCTGTGAGCGCGGTCGGTCTGGCGGACATGGCGTCTCCTGCAGGCGGCGGGCGTGCCGGTCATAGCACGGCGCAGCGCGGCCCGCGATGAAGCGAGGCTATCGCGCGGCGCGCCAAACCAGGCCCAGAGCCTCGATCACGTCGAGGGTTCGCGCGACGTAGTGGTCGCGCACGGTGAAGCGGCTGTCGCCTTGTCCGGTCAGCTCGCGTTCCAGGCAGTCGATCAGGCGCCTGAGGCGACGCTGGTGCAGGCCGAGGCCGCGCTGGATCGGGTCGGTGACCACGCCCGAGAACGCGCCGATCACCGCGCCTGCCGCCAGGAGGCCGCCGGTGAGACCGATGCTGAGCGCGGCCGGTGCCGCCGCCGGGAAGGCGCCGTACCAGAGCGCCCCGGCCCCGCTTCCCAGCGGGAAGCCCGCGATTGCTGCATGCTGCACCAGCACCTGCGCGGTCGCCGGGCCAAGCGACAGCATCCCCGGCGTGAGCTTCTTGAACGCCAGCGCGCCGACGCCGGCGCTCACTGCTGCAGTGGCGAGATCGGCCGCCGAAACCCGCGTTCCCTCATAGGTGCTCGCCGCGCCGGCAAGCCAGGCGCGGAACGCCTCCCGATCGGCCGGCGACTGCGGGGCGCCTTCGCAGCCCGCTGCGATGCGGGAGTCGCGCAGGATCTCTGCCGCAAGCGCATCGCGGTCCGACACCCGCTCGCCCTGTTGGATCGGGAGCTCCAGAAACTCGGTGAAGAGCCGCCACTCCAGCTCCCGCGCGACGTCGGTCTGAAGGAAGTAGCGCCGGCTGTCGAGCCAGTCGGCTGCCGGTGTGAGGCCAGCGTGCCGCGCGAGTCCGGCGCTCACGCGCGCCGCGAGATGAGGAGCCGAGAGGGCCAGGTTGGCCGGCGAGCGGATTAGATCCCAGCCGAGCGCCCGCCGGTGGAGCCGGAGCGTGCCGGAGAGCGAGAAGTTGCGGTCGACAAAATCGTCGATCTTCGCCCGCCGCGCGGCGCAGTAGCGGGCCGCGGCCTCGTCCACGATCAGGCGCGCTTGCGTGTCGCCGTCCTCTGCCGGCGCTGCGGCCGAGGCGGCGGGAGTCCCGCTCATTGGCTCCTATGTGGCGCCTGCAGCGCCCTCGTCAAGGCAGGGGGCGCGGCGGAGGTGCCAGTCCGTCGCTTGCTGATAGGCGTGTCCGACCCTGAAGAGCAACGGCTCCGCTCCCCAGGCGGCCTCAAGCATCATGCCAATGGGCAGACCGTCGGAGGAGAAGCCGCAGGGGACCGAAAGACCGGGAATCGACGCGAGCGCACCGCCGTACGTGAAGCGCGTCGCGTCCTGGGTAGCACGGTGGAGGCTGCGATCGTCGGCGATCGGCGGTGCCGGCCGGGGCGTGGTCGGCGCGAGCAGCACGTCCACGGTCTCGAATACCTGGGCCAGAGCGCGACGCCACGCCTCGCGCCCGCGCATGGCCTCGGCATAGTCTACGGCGCTGAACTCGCGTCCCATGATCATGCGCTCGTAGACCGGCTTGGAGAGCGCGCCGGGGCCGGCGTCGAGCCGCTCCTTGTGGTAGGCGCAGGCATCGGCATAGGCCATGATCGTGGTCCAGCGCTGGGCGGTCTCGGCGCCCGGCAGGGCAACGTCGATCAGGCGCGCGCCGAGGGTTTCCAGGGTGCCGGCAGCGGCCCGGACCGCAGCGTCGACCTCGGCATCGATCTCTTCAAAGAAGAAGTTGCGCGCGAGCCCGATGCGCACGCCCTCGATCGCGTCGTCGAGCCGGGGCAGGAAATTGCCGAGCGGCAGGTCGCGCGAGACCGGGTCGAGCGGATCGTAAGCCGCGAGCGCGGCGAAGAGGCGCGCGACATCCGCCACAGTGCGCGCCATGGGTCCGACGGTATCGTGGGCCACGCTCACGGGCGTGATGCCGCGGATCGAGATGCGTCCATGGGTGGGGCGCAAGCCGGCGACGCCGGTCATCGAGGCCGGAATCCGCACCGAGCCGCCGGTGTCGGTGCCGAGCGCTCCCTCGGCCATCGCCGCCACAACCACGGCGCCGGAGCCGCCGCTGGAGCCCCCCGGAATGCGCTCCGGGTTCCACGGGTTTCGGCACTGGCCCGTCACCGGGTTGGTCGAGACGATGCCCCAGGCCAGCTCCTGCATGTTGGCCTTGCCGATCAACACCGCGCCCTGGGCCTTGAGTCGCCCGACCACGGGGGCGTCGCTGTTGGGGATATGGTCCGCAAGGTAGGCGGCGCCGCTGGTGGTGCGCACGCCTGCCGTCTCGATATTGTCCTTGAGGGCGATGGGCATGCCGTGGAGGAGGCCGAGCCAGCGCCCCTCGGCGGCCGCCCGGTCGCAGGCATCGGCCTCCTCCCGCGCCCGCTCAGCCGTGGTGGTGATCATGGCGTTGAGAGTCGGATCAAGCTGCTGGATCTGCGCGAGGCAGCGTTCGACCGCCTCGCGCGCGGTGCCCGGTGCGGGCCGGTGCGGCAGTCCCTGGCTCATGTTCCGCCTGTGCTCTTGACCAGTGGCTTCCGGCGCCCGCTACTCGTCGCCATAGACCGCGATGCTGCGGATCGCATAGTCGCCGCCGCTGTTGACCAGCGACAGGCCGCCGAAGGGGTCTTCGAGAGCGCTGCTCCTGACCTGGATCTGCTCGGTGCCGTCGACGGATACGGTCATCGTCCCGTCGCTGTCGCGCACGAGAGCGACCGTGTGGCTGCGGCCGTCCTCCAACGCCAGATCGTCGTCGGATTCGCCGATCACCTCCGCGCTACGCCGGCCGAAGCGCGAAAGCAGCAGCCCCGGATCGTCGCCAGGAAGGTAGGAGAGGCGATAGCCTGAGGCGCCGGCCCTGCCCTGGAACAGGTCGATCTCGAATTGTGCGTCCTTGTGCGTGATGCCCGACATCAACTCCAGCTCGAGGGCAAAGGCGTTGGGAATGTCCTCTTCCAGGACGATCTCGGCGGGCTCCGGCCCGGCCGGCCCGGCATCCTCCGTCTCCTCCTCGTCATCGCCGCCCCAGAGGTCGTCGAGCTTCTTCTCGCCGCTCAGCAAGTCGCCAATCGTGTCCTTGCCCTTGTCGAGCAGCTCTTCGCCTTTTTCGAGCAGCTCATCACCCTTGTCCCGGATGGTGTCGAGGTTGAGTCTCATCGTCTCGGTATCGGCCCCACCAAGCGGAATCGTCGTGCGCAAGCCGAGCCTGCGGTCGATCGAGAAGTCGCCGCTCACCACCTCCCAACGCGGATCGTCCGTGTAGTCGCCGTCGGAAAAATCGTCCCGAATCAGGGCTGTCCGGGGCTGGGCATCGGCGATGTGGTCGGCGATTATGTCGCGCAGATCCTGGAGAAAGCGCGGATCGGCCGCCCGTGCGCTCTCGGCCGCGTCGATCAGCGCCTCGAGTTCCTGCGCGAGAGCATCGAGCGCGGGGGAGCTCGTCGCCTCGGTGCCCTCCGGTTGCCATTCCGAGTAGCGCGACCCGTCATCGGCAGCGACCGGCACCGCCATCGTGCCGGCGAGAAGGGCGGGGACGAGGAGCCTGCGCAGCATGGTTTACCTCCGGGCTGTTCGTGTCGCTTCGGTCACTCGTGATCTAGCCCGGAACTCCTGGAATTGTCGAGCGCTTGCCGCCCATTTGGCGTCAAACACGTCCGCAATGATCCTCGTTGTGCTTTCGGCGCCGCCCCAGAAGGCGTTATAGTCTTCGGTGGCAGCAAGGAGGCGTGTCATGAGGATCTTCAAGAAGACAAGGGTTTCGTCGACCGGGCTCCGTCTCGTGGCAGTCGCGGGGCTGGTGGCGACGCTCGGCGCATGCGCAGGCGTGGAACTCGACGGCGTCAAGGACCTCGAGCCTCAAGGATCGGAATTCCAGGCCGAGCTTTACGCGGGCTATGTCAAGCTGGCCACGAGAGAGCATGCGGAATACGATTTTCGCGATTCCGACCGCTTTGCGGTGAAAGCCGGCAGCGTGGCACGGGGCGAGGACGTGGCGCCGGCTGACCTCTCGGAGCGTATGATCGCGCCGGATAAGGCGGAAGAGCTCTCGAAGGCGAGGTCGAGGCTCGTGGCGATGCTGGACGGAAGCGGTCGGGACAAGGCACCGGCTATCGCCGCCCATGCTCAGATCAATCTGGAATGCTGGATGCAGGAGCAGGAAGAGGGTCACCAGCCTGACGACATCGGCGAGTGCCGTAACGCCTTTTATGGCTCGGTGGTCGCCGCCGAGGTGGCAATGCGGCCCCCGCCGCCGCCGCAGCCCGAGCCTGCGCCTGAGCCCGAGCCAGTCTACGTGACCTACTACGTGGTGTTCTTCGAGTTCGATAGCTCCGAGCTCTCGAACGCCGCGAAGCAGACACTGGATGAGGCGGCCGCCACGGCGCTGGCGATGAAGCCCTACAAGATCATCATTCGGGGCCACACCGACCGGGCCGGACCGGAGGAGTACAATCTCGGCCTCTCGGAGCAGCGGGCTCTCGCGGTTGCGAGCTACATGATCGACCACGGCGCAGGCCGCTTCGCGATCGATGCCGAGGGCCTCGGCGAATCGGAGCCGATCGCCAAGACCAGCGACAACGTGCGTGACGGCCGTAACCGGCGGGTCGAGGTTACGCTGAGCGAATAAGAGTAGGGGGCCGCGAGCTCCCTATTCGTCGTAGTGGTAGGTGCGGGCGACCATTCTCTCCGAGTGGTCGCCCGCCTTGATTGGCGCGTAGCGCCACGGCTTGTCCGGGCCGATGCAGCTCGGGATCGCCTCGACCTCCACCTCGTAGTCGACGCCGAAGAACTGCACGAGCGAGTAGCGCCTTTGCCCTGAGGTGTTGATCACTCGGTGCATGGTCGAGACGAACGTGTCGTTGGTCCATTGCTGCATGAGGTCGCCCAGATTGACGGCGAAGCTGCCGTCCACCGGCGGCACGATCAGCCACTCGCCCTCTGGGCCCAGCATCTGCAGCCCTTCCCGGTCCTGCCAGACGGTGGTGAAGCACTCGTAGTCGGTGTGGGCGCCCAGCCCGATATGGGCGATGTCGAGGGGCTCCGGCTGCGGCTCGTAGTAGCACACGCGAAGCCGGGCCAACGGCTTGGTGTATTTCGAGGTGAAGTACCCTTCCTCCACGTCCAGCGCGTACTCGAATGCGCGAAAGATCTGGCGGCCGAGCTCGAGCTGGCAGTCGAAGTAGGTGCCGAGCGCCCAGCGAAAGTCGGGGGGCTCCGCCGGCCAGTTGTTGGGGCCGTAGAAGCGGATGCCGCGCACGTGGTCGGGATCGTCCGCCGGCAGGTCATGCGCCATCTCGATGGCCTCCGAGATGTCGCTGGAGCCTTCGAGGCTGTGGTCCGCGGTGATCCCGCCCGAGGGCACGTAGCCCCGGTGGTTGGGCCAGTCGAGGTAGTGGTTACGCATCTTCTGCTCTATCGGGAGCGCGAAAAACCGCTGCATGGCGGCCTGCGCGCGCTCGATCACCGTCTGCGGAAACTGATGGTTGACGATGTAGAAGAACCCCGGGCCCCTGCAGGCTGCACGGATCGCCCGCGCCATGGCCTTGCGCTCGGCCAGGCTCGGCGAATAGAGCGCACCAAAATCGACGATAGGCACCTCGGCAAGCGATGCGCGGCGCACCGCCGGCGCGTGCATGCCCTCCCTAATCTGAAAGGGTGTTTCGCTGACCATGGCGCGTCCCCCGCCGCCCTTTAGTTCTGGCATGATAGTGTGGACCGGCTGTTCACAACGGCCTGCCTATAGCGCAATTCGCCTGTCAATGCCTCATCCGCCGACCGGCGGCACCATCATCGATATCGGGAGACGAGCATGGAGACATCTCTTCACGGCCGCCGCGCCCTGATCACCGGAGCTGGAAGCGGCATCGGTGCGGCCATCGCCGAGGCCTTCGCGCGCGAGGGCGCGCATGTGGCCATTCATGCGCGCAGCGACGAGCGCGCCAGGCCGATCGTCGATGCGATCGAGGCGGCTGGCGGTCGAGCCGTTGCCGCCGCCGCGGACCTCCGCGACCGCGTGGCCATCGCACCGATGTGCCAAGCCGCCGTCGAGCGGCTCGGCGGGCTCGACATCCTGGTCAACAATGCGGGTGTCTTCGTCCGCAAGCCGGTGGCCGAGATGGACCTCGACAGCTGGGACAGCATGGTCGAGACCAACCTCACGGCCTCATATCTCGTGACCCAGGCGGCGTTACCGGCGATCCGCGCCTCGGGCGCCGGTGCCTCGGTGATCTTCATTTCCTCCATCGCCGCGGGCGCCCATTCCGCCGGCTGGGGAACCTACGCGATGACCAAGAACGGGCTCAACGCCTTCATGCACTGCCTCGCGGACGAGCTCGGCGGCGACGGTGTCCGGGTCAATTCCATCAGCCCCGGCTGGGTCGAGACCAAGATGGCGCAAGACGCCCACCGGGGCCTCGCGGCCGATCTCGGCGTCGCCTACGAAGACCACTACGCGGCGAACATGCGCGCCAACATGCTGGGCACGCTGGTGACCACCGACAGCATCGCCGACATGGCTGTCTTCCTCGCGAGCGAGCGCGGCCGCCACATCATGGCGCAGGAGCTCACCGTCTGCGGAGGCTGCGTCCCCGGCAGCAAGGCGGACCCTCCCGAGGAGGCTGAGGCGGCTGCGTAGACCCGGTCGGCGCGCGCCGCGCGAGCCACGTGGAACTCCAACGAAAGTCAGATTTTCCGGGATATGGTGAGATTCCGCGAGACAAGCGGCGACCGTCCTCGCCCGGACTTGCCGCGCCGCCTGTTGCGAGCCGTTACTTGTCGATATCGCCCATGCACATGTACTTGACCTCGAGGAACTCATCGAGGCCGTAGTGTGAGCCTTCGCGGCCGATGCCGGATTCCTTCATGCCGCCGAAGGGCGCCACCTCGGTCGAGATGATCCCGGTGTTGATGCCGACGATGCCATACTCGAGCTGCTCCGCCACCCGCCAGATGCGCCCGATGTCGCGGCTGTAGAAGTAGGCCGCGAGGCCGAACTCTGTGTCGTTCGCGAGCTGCACCGCCTCGTCATCGGTCTCGAAGCGGAAGATCGGCGCGAGCGGGCCGAAGGTCTCCTCTCGGGCGACCTTCATCTGGGTGTTCACGTTGGCGATCACAGTCGGCTCGAAGAAATTGCCGCCGAGGGGGTGGCGCTTGCCGCCCTGGATCACCTCCGCGCCCTTGTCCACCGCGTCCTGGATGTGCTCCTCGACCTTGGCCACCGCGGCGTCATCGATCAGCGGCCCCTGCTGGGTCTCGCCTTCGAGGCCGGGTCCGACGACCAGCTTGGACGAGGCCTCGGCCAGCCTCTCGGCAAAGGTGTCGTAGACACCGCCCTGCACCAGGAAGCGGTTGGCGCAGACGCAGGTCTGGCCCGTGTTGCGGTACTTGGACGCGATGGCGCCGGTTACGGCCGAATCCATGTCCGCATCGTCGAAGACGATGAAGGGCGCGTTGCCGCCGAGCTCCATCGAGACCTTCTTGACCGTGCTCGCGCATTGCTCGAGCAGGACCTTGCCGACCTCGGTCGAGCCGGTGAAGGAGAGCTTGCGCACGATGGGATTGGCGGTCATCTCGCCGCCGACCTCGCTAGAGGGGCCGGTGATGACGTTGAAGACACCGCGAGGGATGCCGGCGCGCTCGGCCAGCTCGCAGAGCGCAAGCGCGGAGAAGGGCGTCGCCGTCGCCGGCCGCGAGACCACGGTGCAGCCCGCTGCGAGCGCGGGCCCGGCCTTGCGCGTGATCATGGCGTTCGGGAAGTTCCACGGCGTGATCATGCCGACCACGCCCACCGGCTCCTTGGTCACCACGATCCGCCGGTCGTTGAGATGCTGGGGGATGACGTCGCCGTAGGCGCGCTTGCCTTCCTCCGCGAACCACTCGATGAAGGAGCCGCCGTAGCCGATCTCGCCGCGCGATTCCGCCATGGGCTTGCCCTGCTCGGCGGTCATGATGATGGCCAGATCCTCCTGGTTCGCCATCATCAGGTCGTACCACTTGCGCAGGATCTGGGCGCGCTCCTTCGCGGTCTTCGCACGCCAGGCGGGGAAGGCCCGGTTCGCCGCCTCGATGGCGGCGCGGGTCTCGGCGGCGGAGAGCGCCGGCACCGTGCCGATCACCTGACCGTCCGCTGGGTTCACCACGTCGGTGCTCCGTCCGGACTTCGCGTCCACCCACTGGCCGTCTACGTAACATTGCTGGCGGAAGAGCGTCGGGTCCTGAAGGAAGACGCCCTTCACGATCTCGGCAGCGGCAGTGCTCATGGTGCGATGTCCCTTCGGTCGGCGGATTGGTCGCGGGATTGCGGAGGAAGGCCGGCAGTATCGCCGATGCGCCGCCGCGCCGGCAAGGCGCGGTCAGAACGCCCCGTGCAGGCCGCCCATTGGGCGCGCGACAGGCCGCGACCGCGGCCCGCCGCTCCTGCGGCGCTCTCGCGGAGGCGCCGGCCGCAGGCCGGCTGCCGTGAGCGACAAGAGTGCGAGAGCGTTTCCGTTTGAAGCGGAAGCGCTCGAAGCGATCGCTACCAGGCGGTCCAGCCCCCGTCGACCACCAGGTTCGCTCCGTGGACCGAATCGGAATCGGAGGAAGCGAGAAACACGGCGGCGCCCACAACATCTGACGGATCGAGAAAGTGAGTGCCCGTCGGGGTCAGCTCGTCCACACGGTCCTTGAGCTCGGTCTGTGCGCGAAAGGCCTCGGTCATGTCGGTCTTGACCCCGCCCGGCGCCAGCGAGTTGACGTTGATTCCGTGGCGCGCGAGTTCCAGGCACAAGGCCTTGGTCAGGTTCAGCTGGCCGGCCTTCGTGATGCAATAGATGCTGCAGTCCGCCGCGCCGACGAGGCCGAAGGTCGAGGTGATGTTGATGATCTTGCCGGATCGCTTTGCCTTCATCGTCGGCACGACCGCCCTGGTCATGAAGTAGGTGCCCTTGAGGTTGAGGTCGACCTGCGCGCTCCACTGCTCCTCGGTGGCCTCTTCGATCGGCGATCGAATGTAGACGCCGGCGTTGTTCACGAGGATGTCGACGGTTCCGAATACGTCGACGACCCCACCGGCCAGCCGCTCGCACTCGGCGATCCGCGAGAGATCGGCCGTGAACGCCCTGGCCTCTCCTCCGGCCGCCTCGATCTCGCCGACGACCGCCTGTGCGCCTTCCAGCCGCGTGTTCGCGACGATGGCGAGCCGCGCGCCTTCCGCAGCGAAGCTTCGGGCAATGCTCGCGCCGATGCCGCGCGAACTTCCCGTCACGATGGCGACCTTGCCGTCGAGCTTCATGACGCGGCCTCTATTGATCGCCCCAGCCGGACGCGTAGACTCGCTGATCGGGCTGCCCGCCGCTCAGACCCTCGGTATCACCTCGCACGCGTAGGCCTCGGTCGTCGCGCGAATGTCGGCGTCGCTGTAGCCGAGATAGTAGATGCATATCTGTGTCACGCCGAGCGCGCTCAGCCGGCGGATCTTCTCGGCACAGCTCTCCGGTGTGCCCACGATCGTGTAGCTCTCCGCGAGCTCGTCGGAGATGTAGCCGGCGTGCTCGGCGCCTGTCTGCGTATGCTCCCGATAGTCGTATTGGGCCTTGTCCTCGACGCACCGGAGAAAGCTCGCCGGCAACGACGACCTGGGATGAAAGCGCAGCATGTCCGTCACATGATTCGCCACGTAGGACGGGAACGGGCGGACCCGATCGCAGGCATCGTGCAGATCGTCCGAGACCCATGAGGGCGTGCAGACGACGATATCGATATCGCTTAGCTCGCGCCCCGCTTCGTCTGCTCCCTGCCGAACGAAGCCGATGTGCCATTCCACCGTCTCCAGATCGGCGATCTGGAGGAACACGCCGTCGGCGACCCGGCCGGCCCAGCGGAGCACTTTCGGTCCGTAGCCCGCCACGTAGAGCGGGATGCGCGTGCGGGGCGCCCATTCGAGCGAGAGCGTCACGGTCTCGGCAGCCTGCTCGTACCAATCCTCGTCAGAAGGCTGCGATGCCGAGTAGGCGACCTCCTCGCCGTTTGCCAGGCGGTGAATCAGGATCGACGCCTCCTCGAATTCCTTGAGGCGCGCCGGCCGCTCGCCCAGGCGCCGAACCGCACTGTCGCCCCGGCCCAGCCCGAGGATCATTCGCCCCCCGCTCAGCTCCTGCAGCGCCGCGTGCAGGCTCGCGAGCACGGTCGGATTACGCGACACCGGATTGGTGACGCAGGCACCGACCTTGGCCGTGGTCGTGCTTTGCATGAGCACCGTGAGGTAGGGGCTCATCTCGCGCCAGTTGATCGGCGAGTCCGGCACGTACACGTACTCGTACCCGTGCTCCTCGACGAAGCGCGCCTGCTCGCCGACTGAGGGACCGGTATCGAACTGAGCGCCGAGCGAAACCATGACATCCTCCCGAAGTGGAATTGCCGTCTACCGCCCTCGTCGGGCTGGCGAGGAACCCAACACCCGAACCACCCTTGCATGCTGAAGGTTTCGACCGAAAAGGGCTATCCCGGATTTCTTGCCAACGTCACGGCCGCTGCGGCCGCCAGCGGTGTGAGATGCTGCCTCCTGCGTGCTAGTGTAGGCCATGCGCGACCGGGGAGGGGCGCGGGGCACGCGCCTCGCCCGTCGGACCTTCTGCGCCGCCGGAGCGGCGGTGCTCCTCGGCCTTGCGGTCTCTCCCGGTGGAGCCAGGGCCCGGACCTTCCAGGAGGACGCGGAGCGCCGCGTGCCCATCCGCAATCTGTGGACGGGCGAGCGGCGCGATCTGGTCTACTGGCGCGACGGCACCTACGACCGGCACGCGCTCGACGCCTACAGCTACCTGATGCGCGACCGGCGCAACGGCGAGGTCGAGCCGATATTCTACGGCGTGCTCGATCAGCTCTTCTTCCTGTGGAAGGCACTGGATAGGCCTGCGCGGATCGACCTCGTCTCGGGCTTTCGCTCGGCCGGAACCAACGCGTTTCTCCGCGCCACCTCCAGCGGCGTCGCCCGCAGCTCGTTGCATACGATCGGCATGGCCGCAGATGTCAGGGTGCCCGGCCTCGCTACAGAGGCGGTGTGGCGCGCGGCGGTCGACCTGCGCCGGGGCGGCGCCGGCCTCTACCGCGGCTCGGACTTCGTCCACGTCGACGTGGGCCCGGTGCGAAGCTGGGTCTATGGGGAGCGAGCGCCGTCTCGCCGGGCAGTCTCGGAAGACGTGGCGATGCCTCCCGAACGTCCCGATCGCTTTCGACCGCCAGCCTCAGGCGAGGTCCTGCTTCCGCCTGAGCGTCCCGATCATCTCCGCCGTCATGGCGGCTAGGTCGTAGCGCGGTTGCCAGTCCCACTCCTCACGGGCGGCGCTGTCGTCCATCGAATCAGGCCATGAATCGGCAATGGCCTGTTTCAGCGGATCGACCGCGTAGTCGATCTCGAAGCCGGGCACGTGCCGGCGGATTTCCGCCGCGAGCTCCTCCGGCGTGAAGCTCATGGCGGTCACGTTGAAGGCGTTGCGGTGGCGGAGCCGGCTCGGATCGGCCTCCATCAGGTTGACGATCGCGGCCACCGCATCGGGCATGTACATCATGTCGAGGCGGGAATCGGGGCGCAGGAAGCAGGTGAATCGGCCCTCGCGCAGCGCATCGTAGAAGATGTGCACCGCATAATCGGTGGTGCCGCCGCCCGGCAGCGCCTCGTGCGAGATCAGCCCCGGCAGCCTGAGCCCCCGCGTATCGAGCCCGAAGCGCGTGTGGTAGTAGTCGCCGAGCAGCTCTCCCGCGACCTTGGAGACACCGTAGATGGTATTCGGCCGCTGGATCGTATCCTGAGGTGTGTTCTGCAGCGGCGTGCCCGGCCCGAAGGCGCCGATGGAGCTCGGGAAGAACACCGCGCAATCATACCGCCGCGCCACTTCCAGCGCGTTGGCGTAGCCGCCGAGATTGAGCGCCCAGGCCTCCTCCGGCTTCTCTTCGCCCAGCACCGAGAGAAACGCCGGCATGTGGTAGATGGTGCCGATCTCGTATTTCTCGACCGCCGCAGCGATATCGCCGGGCCTGGTGCAGTCGACGATTTCGAACGGCCCGCCCTCGACCACCGCCCCCACGTCCCGCCGGCGCCAGCCGGAGGCGATGACGTTGTCGGCGCCGTGGCGCTCCCGGAGCTCCGGCACCAGCTCGACGCCGATCTGCCCGAGCGCCCCGGTAACGAGGATCTTGCGCATGGGCCGAGGCTAAGGGGTTGCGGACGGCCGGTCCAGCCCGCTGCCGGCCTTAGTAGAAGCGGTCGAAGAAGATGCGCTCGGGCTTGACCTTGCGGCTGCGCATGACGGGGCGGAGCAGCGCGTCGATCAGGCCGGGCGGGCCGGCCATGTAGAAGTCGCAGTCGTCGAGGTCTTCCATTGCTGCCAGCGCGACATCGCCGACGAGGCCCGTGGCCGCGCCTGGAGCGCTGTCGCGGACGGCCAGTGTGAGCGAGAGCCGGTCGTGCGCGGCCGCGAGCGCCGCCATCTCGTCGGCCATGAAGAGCTCGTCCGCGCTGTTCACACCGAAGAAGAGGCGCACGGCGGGCGTATCCGGATCGACAATGGCAGCCTTTGCCACCGAGAGTATCGGCGCGAGCCCGGAGCCGCCGGCGACGCAGACGATCTCCCGCTCCGGCGGGGTGCGCAGATAGGCCCGGCCGTAGGGCCCTTCCAGGCTCACCGTGTCGCCTGTGGCAAGTTCGTCGAAGAGATAGCGCGACGCGTGGCCGCCCGGCTTCTCCTTGACGATGAAGTCCAACGTCTCGGGCGCCGTGTTGGCCATCGAGAAGGCGCGGCGCTCACCGCCCGGCACCTGCAGCAGCACGTACTGCCCGGGCAGGAAGGGCACGGGCTGCGCCGGCCGGCAGCTGAACGCGATCACGCCCGGCACCAGGCGCTCCAGCGTTTCGACGGTGGCGGTGAAGGGCGCAGGCCTGGGCTCCTCCCGCGCGCCCTCCACCTGGCCGAGGCGCACCTGCACCGTGCAGTCGCCCTGAGGCAGCGCCTGGCAGCAGAGGATGCGGTCGCCCTTGCGCCGGTCGCGCTCGCTCAGTCCGGTCGCGTCGGGCCAGAGGTGATCCACCTTGCCCTCGATCAGCCGCCCCTTGCACGAGCTGCAGCTCCCGCTCGCGCACTCGTAGGGCATGGCGAAGCCCGCCGCGAGTCCCGCGCGCAGGATGCTTTCACCCGGGCCGCAGGTGAAGCTGTCGCCGGAGGGCTCCAGCCTGACTGTCGCGGGCTCGGTCATGGATCAGCCTGTCGATGGAGCGTCGAGAGACTGCGCCGGCAGGTGCGCTCGGTACCACGAGAGCGTCGCCGCCATGACCTCGCCGAAGGCGGGCTCGGCATAGACGTCGTAGTGGCCGTAGCCCTTGAGCACGATGAGCTTCTTGGGCTCGCCGGCGAGGCTGTAGAGGGACTGCGATTCCTCTGGCGGCACCAGCCGGTCGTCCTCGGTGGTGATGAGCAGGAGGGGGCGCGGGGCGATCTTCCCCACCACCCAGTCGGCGTGGAAGGAAAGCGTCTCGTCGATGAAGGAGGCCGGCACGGTCGAGACCGCGTCGGGATTGTTCGCCCGCGCTGCCGCCGAGAGCGCGGCGGACGCGCGATCTTGCAGAAGTATCTCGTCGCGCTCGGCGAGCGCGGACTCGCCGCTCTCCACCGCTTGCTCCCGATCCTCGCGCGCGTGTTCGAGCAGGTCGTGCCATTCGTCGGGCCGGCGCACGCTCCGCATCCAGCGACGCCCGTCGCCGACGCCCACCACGCTCACTACGCAGCGCACGCGTTCGTCGATTGCGGCCGTCCAGATCACCGTGGCACCGCCGTAGCTTGTGCCGTAGAGGCCAAGGTGGGCGCGGTCGACCCCCGGCCGGGTCCCCAGGAAGGTGAGCGCGGCCTGCACATCGGCAACGCGGCCGAAGGGTGCGAGCCTGGCGCGCGGCCCCTCGCTCGCGCCCCAGCCCTTGTAGTCGAAGGTCAGCACCACGTAGCCCGCCTCCGTCAGCACCCGCGCGTTGTCGGGCAGATAGAGGCTCTTCACGCCGGTGTAGCCGTGGCAAAGCACGATGCCGGCGCGCAACTGGTCCGTGCTTGCACCTCTGGGCCGATAGAGATCGCCCTCGAGCCGCACGCCCTCGCTGTAGAAGCTCACGCTCTCGCTAGCCATGGTGGGTGCCTGATGTCACGCCATCGCCGCGATGTCCACGAAAACCTGCCGGTACAGATGGTGATATCGTTGGCGGCCAGGCCGTGGGCGGCGCGTCGTGCCCGCACGCGGCCGAAACCGCAAGGGGAGCGCGATGACGGAGCCTGGACCCTTCCCACATCTGTTCGCGCCTGCACGCCTGCGCGGTCATACGCTCCGCTGCCGCATCGTCTTCGGCGCGCACACCGCGAACATGGCGGAAGGCGGGCTGCCGGCCGACCGGCACTTCGGCTACTACCGGGAGCGCGCGCGCGGCGGTGCTGGCATGATCGTGGTCGAGCCCACGCCGCCGCATCCGACGGCGATCCTCACGCGCGGCAACTTCATGGCCGACGACGCGGTGATTCCCCACTTCCGCAAGATCACCGACGAGTGCCACAGCCACGGCGCCGTGATGTGCCACCAGATCTATCACGTGGGCGCCCACGGCGATCAGGACAACTCCTGGGCGCCCTACTGGTCTCCCTCCGGCCAGGTCAGCCACCACGACCCCTGGGGCAGCCACGCCATGAGCGAGGCGGAGATCCGCGAGCTCATCCAGGCCTTCATCGGCCAGGCGGTGCGCGACCAGAAGGGCGGCTTCGACGGGGTCGATCTCTTCGCCGGCTATTCCTGCCTGATCGACCAGTTCTGGTCGCCGCTGACCAATCGGCGCGACGATGCCTGGGGCGGCAGCCTGGAGAACCGGCTGCGCTTCGTGACCGAGATCGCAGACGGCATCCGCAAGGCCTGCGGGCCGGACTTCATCGTCGGCATGACCGTCTCCGGGCCTGAGCCCTACCCCGGCGGCCTCACCATGGCCGACAAGCAGGAGATCTTCGCGTGGCTCGACGAGCGCGGCCTCGCGGACTATTTCTCCTGCGGCACCGGCAGCTACATTAACAAGTTCACGGCGATCGTGCCGGGCTTCCACTACGCGGCGCCGCTCGGCACGGAGGACGCCGCCGCCATCAAGCAGGTGGTGAAGCACGCCCTGGTCACTGCCGAGGCGCGGGTCAAGACGCCGGCGCGCGCCGAGGCCGCCATCGCGAGCGGCTGCTGCGATCTGGTCTCCATCGTGCGCGGACAGATCGCCGACCCGCACCTCGCCAACAAGGCGCGCGAGGGCCGGGCGGATGACATCCGGCCCTGCATCTCCTGCAACCAGCTCTGCCTCGGCCGGCGCATGCGGGATTACCACATCTCCTGCCTGGTCAATCCCTCCGCCGGCCGCGAGTTCGCGTGGGATGGCGACAGCGCCCCGCCGGCCGAGACGCCCCGCCACGTGCTGGTGGTGGGCGGGGGCCCGGCCGGGCTGGAGGCCGCGCGCATGGCGGCGGCACGCGGGCACCGCGTCACCCTGGCTGAGAAATCGGAGGAACTGGGCGGGCAGTTCCGCCTCGCCGCCGCGCAGCCCGAGCGGGACGAGATCGACGAGCTGCTGGGCTGGTACCGGACCCAGCTGGAGAAGCTGCAGGTCCGGGTCGAGGTGGGCACGGAGATGACCGCCGACGCCATCCGGAATCTTGGGGCCGATGCGGTCGTGCTCTCCACCGGCTCGGTGCCGACACGCACCGGCTTCCAGCGCGCTCTCCCCCACGTCGATGCCCTTCCCGGTGTCGAGCAGGAGAATGTCTGCGCTGCGAACGACGTTCTGGAGGGTACCGCCCGGCCGGGCGCGCGGGTCCTCCTGCTCGACGACCTCAACGGCTGGTGGCCCGCCTCCGGCACCGCGCTCCACCTCGCCGAGCGCGGCCACGCCGTGACCGTCGTCACCGCATCCGAGAAGGCGGCGGAGGCGCTCGATGTCTCGCACCTCGGCCCGAGCACGCGCGAGCGCTTCGCGAAGCTGGGCGTCACGGTGATCTGCGCCCATGCGCTGACCCGCTGGGAGGGGAACACGGCCACCATCGCGAGCCTTCACACGGGGGATGAGCGGCAGGTGGAGGCTGACAGCCTCGTGCTGGCGACCACCAACACGGTCGACGACACGCTCGCCCGGGCGCTTGCGGACGATTCCATCGAGGTCCACGCCGTAGGCGACATGGTCGCGGCACGCACCGCCAGCATGGCCTTCTACGAGGGCCGGATGCTCGGCATGAGACTGTAACGCGGGAGGGGCGCGCGTGACGGGGCCCGAGCCGCGCAGCGGCGCACACGCGCTCCTCTGGCCGGCGGTTCTGCTGGCGGTCTCGGCCCTCGGCTGGGGCATGCTCTATTCGCTGAACCGGCTGGCGACAACCGACGGTATTCCCTTCATCCCCTACGTGTTCTGGATGGGGACCGGCGCCGCGCTCATCCTGCTGGCGCTCGGCGCGGTGTTCCGCACGCTGCCCAAGCTCTCGTGGGAGCACATGCGCGGCTATCTCGTGCTTGGCACGATCTCCTTCGGCATGACCTATACGGTGCTGGCCTTCGTCGCGCCCAAGGTGCCGGCGGGCGTGCTCGGGCTGGGCGCGACGTTGACGCCGATCCTCACCTATCCCGCTGCCGCGCTCCTTCGAATGGACCGCTTCCGCGCGATCCGCACCGTGGGGCTGGTCCTCGGCGTCGGCGGCGTGGCGCTGGTGGTGGTGCCCGAGACCAGCCTTCCCACTCCCAACATGGCGCCCTGGGTGCTGCTGAGCTTCGTGGCAGCGGTGCTTTATGTCGCGAACGCGCTGATCATCTCGTGGCTCAAGCCGCCGCCTGATGGCGCACTGCCGCTCGCCGGAGGCATGCTGGCGACCGGGGCGGTCTTCATGTTCGTGGTGATGGCGGCGACCGATCAGTGGTGGTGGTTCGAAGGGCCGATGAGCGACGGCGACTGGGCGCTGGCCGCCGCGGCGGGCGTCACGGCGCTGGTCTTCTACCTGATGGTCGAGATCATCCGCCTTGCGGGCCCGGTGTTCTTCACCACGGTCAACTTCATGATCCCGCTCACCGGCATCGGCTGGGGCGTGCTTTTCTTCGGCGAGAGCCACAGCTACTGGATCTGGCTTGCGCTCGTGCTCATGCTCGCGGGCCTCTTCCTGGTCAACCGGCCGGCCGCGCCGCAGGCCAAGGCATCCGATCCGGCGTCTTGACGCACCCGCCGCTATGGGCGCAATTTGCGTCTGAGCCGCAGGAGGGAGCGGGCGATGAAGCTTTCGGCCGAACAGTGCGAGACCCTGGACCGCGAGGGATTTCTCTTCCTGCCGGACCTCTTCTCGGCGGAAGAGGCTGCGGCGCTGCGCGCGGCGCTGCCGGCCGTCTTCGCGCACAAGGGGCCGGAGATCGTACGCGAGCACAGCGGCGCGGTGCGCACCGCCTTCGGCGTCCATACCTACAGCGACATCTACTGGCGGCTCTCGCGCCATCCGCGCCTGGTCGAGCCTGCGATGCAGGTGCTGGGCGGGCCGGTCTACATTCACCAGTTCAAGGTGAACGCCAAGGCCGCCTTCGACGGCGACGTCTGGCAGTGGCATCAGGACTACGGCACCTGGTCGCGGGACGACCTCATGCCCGAGCCCCGGGCGATGAACCTCGCGGTCTTCCTCGACCCGGTGAACGAGTTCAACGGGCCGCTCATGTTCATCCCGCGCTCGCATCGGCGCGGCCGGATCGAGGCCGGCCACGACATCGAGACCACGAGCTACCCGCTCTGGACGGTCGACAACGAGACCATCGAGCAGCTGGTGGCGGAAGGCGGAATCGTCGCGCCCAAGGGCGAGCCCGGCGCCGCGCTGCTCTTCCACTGCAATCTGGTGCACGGCTCCGCGCCCAACATGTCGCCCTGGGGCCGGCTCGCGGTCTACTTCTCGGCCAACCGTGTGGATAACGCGATCCGCCGCTTCAAGCGGCCGGATTACATCGCGCACCGGGATTTCGCGCCCGTCGAGCCCCTCGGCGACGACTGTCTCCTGGTGGAACCCCGACGCGCTGCCGCCGCCCAATAGTCATTCCCTTCCTTAGATCACAAGCCTGATGCGGCGCCGCGGGCCGCTTTCTCTCCCGATCTTCCTGCTGTTCACGATCGGGGCGGTCTATCCGCTCATCTTCACCATGAACAAGATCGCGGTGGACGCCGGGACGCCGCCGCTCGCCTTCACCTTCTGGCAAACCCTCGGCGCCGCGGTCCTGCTGCTGATCGTCGCCGCATGGCGGCGGGCGCTGCCGCGGCTGGAGGCCCGGCACCTCAAGGCCTATTTCGTGCTCGGGCTCTTCGGCATCGCCGCACCGGTCGCGCTGATGACCTGGCTCGCGCCGAAGCTGCCGACCGGCATCCTCTCCATGGTGGTGATCCTCTCGCCGCCGATCACCTATCTGATCGCGCTGACGCTGCGGCTGGAGCGGGTGCGCGCCCTGAGCCTGATCGGCGTGCTGTGCGGGGTGGGCGGCATCCTGCTGATGGCGATCCCGACCTTTTCCCTGCCGGACCCCAGCATGGTGGTCTGGTTTCTGCTCGCCCTGCTGGCGCCCGCCTCGTTCGCACTGACCAACAACCTCGCGGCCCTGATCGACCCGCCGGAGACACCGGTGCTCACCTTTGCGAGCGGCATCGTGACGGCGGCGGCGATCATGCTGGCGCCGGTGATGATCGGGCTGGGCGAGACCTACGTGGTGCCGGGGCCGGACACCGCCGCCGATCTCGCGATCCTGGGCGCCGCCGGCGTGACCATCACCATGTACATCACCTTCCTGATCATCGTCCGCGCCGCCGGCCCGGTGTTCTTCTCGCAGTTCAATTACGTGGTGGTGGTGGCCGGTCTCGGCTGGGGCATCCTCTTCTTTCAGGAGAGCCACAGCGCCTATGTCTGGGCCGCTGCGGCGCTAATGCTGGCCGGCGTCGCCCTGCTGATCCATGCGGCGAGGCGCCAGCCTGAGACGCCGGCGGAGCCTTAGCCGCCTATCTCTCCGGCGGCAATATCTCCTGCACGCACACGTCGTCGATCACGTGGGCGCGGCCAATGTCCGCGAGGTGAGCGCGCTTGTGGTCGTTGCTGAGCGCGGCGCCGACGCCTTGCGTCATGGCCAGCACCAGCGAACGGTCGCTCATGTCGAGCCAGAAGGCGCGGCGGATCAGCTTGCCCTCGGCGTCTCGGGCGAAGGGATCGTCCGGATTGCGGCCGAGATCGGGTTCGTAGAATCTGCCCATCCTTCGACTCTCATGTCATGGCGGAACGGGCGACAACGTATGCGCCCACCGACGGAGCGGCAAGCGGAGCGGCGATGACGGAGACGGTGTTCGAGCTGTTCGAGGCGGCGGCGCTCAGGGTGCCGGAGGGTGGCTGCCTCTGCGCCCCGCCCATGGCGGGCAGGGCGTACCATCCCGAAGGCGTCGAGATCAGCTACGGCGCGGCCCGCGAACGGGTGGCAGCGCTCGGCGCGCTTTATCGCGAAGCCGGTTACGGCCGCGGCCATCGCGTGGCGCTGCTGCTGGAGAACCGGCCCGATTTCCACCTGCACTGGTGGGCACTCAACGCCCAGGGCTGCGCCATCGTGCCCATCAACCCGGCCTGGCGGCGGGACGAGATGGTCTATCTCATCGACCATTCCGAGGCTGCCCTCGTCGTCTCGGTGCCGGAGCGCCTCGCCGATGTCGAGACCGCGGTCCGCCTCTGCGAGCATGCGGTGCCGATCGTGGGTGCCGCCGCCCTTCCTGCCCGGCTGCCGGCGCCCCCGGGCGGCGTCAGCGCGGGCGGTGTGCCCGGCATCGATGACGAGGCGGCGCTGCTCTACACCTCGGGCACCACGGGACAGCCCAAGGGCTGCATCCTCACCAACCGCTATTTCCTCAATTCCGCGCGCTGGTATCGCGAGGCCGGCGGCCTGATGACGCTGGAGGAGGGCTGCGAGCGGCTGCTCAATCCGCTGCCGCTCCACCACGCCAACGCGCTCGCCATCGGCAGCATGGCGATGCTGAGCGCAGCCGGCTGCATCGTCATGGCCGACCGCTTCCACCCCCGGAGCTGGTGGGCCGACGTGGCTGCGACCCGGGCCACGATCATTCACTATCTCGGCATCATGCCGCCGCTGCTGCTCAGCCTGCCGCCGGAACCCGAGGACCGCGCCCATTCCGTGAAGTTCGGTGCCGGCGCCGGCATCGACCCCAAGCACCACGAGGCCTTCGAGGCGCGCTTCGGCTTCCCGCTCATCGAGGGCTGGGGCATGACCGAAGTGGCGATGCCCACCTGGGCGAGCGTCGAGCCCCGGCAAACCGACACCCGCGCCTTCGGCCGCCCGCTCTCGGGCTGCGAGGTGCGGGTGGTCGACGACGGGGATCGCGCGGTGCCGCCGGGCGTTCCGGGCGAGCTTACGCTGCGCATGACCGGCGACGATCCCAGGCGCGGGCTCTTCTCCGGCTATCTCAAGGAACCGGAAGCGACCGACGACGCCTGGCGGGGCGGCTGGTTCCACACCGGCGATGTCGTGACCCGGGCTGACGACGGCATGCTCTGCTTCGTCGACCGCAAGAAGAACATCATCCGCCGCAGTGGGGAGAATATCGCCGCCGCAGAGGTCGAGGCCGTTCTCCAGTCCGACGAACGGGTGGCCCAGGCGGCGGTGATCGCGGTACCCGACGAGCTCCGGCAGGAGGAGGTCATGGCCTGCATCGTGCCGGCGTCGGGGGCGGGTGCGGATCAGGGCGCGGCGGCGGCCCTGCAGGATATGTGCCTGGAGCGCCTCGCCTACTACAAGGCGCCGGGCTATCTGGTCTTCGTCGACGCGCTGCCGGTGACCAGCACGCAAAAGGTGAAGAAGGTGAAGCTCTTCCCCGACGGCACCGACCCGCGCCAGGTCGCGGGCTGCCACGACCTCCGCGCGCGCAAGCGCTCACGATGATGCTTGGAAGCGATTTCGCGATGCTTCGGCGCCATGCTATACGCGGCGCCTCGAAACCGATATGCACGCCGCCTCTGGCGGCAGAAGCGCGGGAACATCATCCATGAACGCGGATCGCAAGGTCGCCCTCGTGACGGGCGCGGGTCAGGGGATCGGCAAGGCGGCGGCGCACGGGCTGCTGGCCGACGGCTGGACAGTGGTCTTCTCCGGCCGCCGGCAGGAGACGCTGGAGGCGGCCATCGCCGAGGCCGGCGCAGGTGCGGATGCGGCGATGGCCGTGACCTGCGACGTCGGCAAGCCGGACCAGGTCGCTGCGCTCTTCGCCGAGACGAAGTCCGCGTTCGGCCGGCTCGACCTGCTCTTCAACAATGCCGGCATCAGCGCTCCGCCCGTGCCGCTGGAGGACCTCCGCTTCGACAAGTGGCAGCAGGTAGTCGACACCAACCTCACGGGCATCTTCCTCTGCACCCAGGAAGCCTTTCGCATCATGAAGGCGCAGGAGCCCATGGGCGGGCGCATCGTCAACAACGGCTCGATCTCGGCGCACGTGCCCCGGCCCAACTCCGCGCCCTACACGTCGACCAAGCATGCCGTGACGGGCCTCACCCGATCGACCTCGCTCGACGGGCGCAAGTACAACATCGCGTGCGGCCAGATCGACGTGGGCAACGCGGGGACGGAGATGACCCAGCGCATGAGCCAGGGGGTGCCGCAGGCGGACGGCTCCATCGCCTCCGAGGCGACCATGGCGGTGGAGAACGTGGCCCAGGCGGTGGTCTACATGGCCCGCCTGCCGCTCGACGCCAACGTTCAGTTCATGACCGTGATGGCGACGACGATGCCCTTCATCGGCCGGGGCTAGCTCCGCCGGAGTTCCCGGAACATGGTGCGGTGCACCGAGCGCAGATCACGCGCCAAGATCGCGCCATGCAAGGGGAAAACGAGCGGGCCGCAACATGCGGGATGAGCGGCCGCTTGTCGGGCGGAATCCCACTTATCCCACTTGAATCCCACTTAATCCCGGCGAATCCCGCATCAAGTTTTTGTTTCGCGGGCGTCTCGTGCGGCGCTCGCCGCGACCCGCGGGATTTCCGGGTCAGCTCGCCAGGATCTCCCTGATCGCCTCGTTCTGGAATGCCACGTCGGCGGGGTTGAGGAAGCTCGAAGCGAAGTGGCCGTAATAGGACTCGAACACGCGCAGCTCGGCGTTCGGCATGTTGGCGACTTCGATCTCGCTGTCCTCCGGCGGGAAGTAGAGGTCGGTGCGCCCCGGCATCACGATGGCCTTGGCCTTGATCCCGGCGAGCGCCTTCTTGAAGTCGCCGCCGTAGAGTTCGTTGTCGCCGATATCGCCGTTCTGCCAGGTCCACAGCATGGTGAGCAGGTTGTTCGCGTCCTTGTGGATGAAGAAGCCCTCCCAGAACGCCACCAGGAAATCCTCGAGCGACGAGAAGCCGAGCTTGAGGTCCTCCTCCACCCGGTAGAAGGTCTGGGAGAAGCCCCAGCCGGCATAGACCCGCGCCATGGCGCGCAGCCCCTTGGTGGGCGGTGAGTCGTACCAGCCGCCCTCCCAGGCATCGTCGGCTGTGAGCGCCGCCTTCACGCCCTCCAGGAACACGAAGTTGTGGCGCGAGCACTTGGCGGAGCCGCAGGTCGGCACGATGCGCTCCACCATGTCGGGGTAGAGGCAGCCCCAGTGGAAGGTCTGGAGCGCGCCCATGGACCAGCCGGTCACCAGCTTGATCCGCTCGATTCCGAACACCTCGGTCACCAGCCGGTGCTGCAGGCGCACGTTGTCGCAGGCCGTGACGTTGGGAAAGCGCGCCTTGTCGTAGGGCGCCGGCGTGTTGCTCGGCGACGACGAGAGGCCGTTGCCCAGCATGTTGGGCACGATGATGAAGTACTGCCTGGGGTCGAGGGCCTGGTCCTCGCCGATGGTCCACTCCACGTCGGTGTGGTGGCCGGAGTACCAGGTCGGCTGGATGATGACGTTGTCCTTCTTGGCGTTCAGCGTGCCGTAGGTCTTGTAGGCGAGCTTGGCGTCCCTGAGGGTCGCACCCTTCTGCAGCACCACATCGCCCGCGTCGAAAATCTCGTAGTCGCTCATCCCTCTCTCCCTGCCGAATGCGCATGGCTTCCTGGACCATCCTGGGCCGCACGCGCGGGGGATGCAATCGCCCGCCAGGAGCGGGTCTGGTATCGTGCCGGCGATGAGCGGTGACCAGGCGATCCGGGCACTTCTGGAGTGGTACACGCTCGCCGGCGTCGACCAGGCGATCGACCATGCGCCGCGCGATCGCTATCGGGAAGCGGCCGACACGCTGGCGGCAGCGGCCGAACCCCCGCCGACTCCTGCCCCCGCCGCCGCGCCCGAGCCCGAGGCCGCGAGTGAGGCCGCCCCCGCGCGCCCTCAGCCGGCGCTGCCCGCGGAATCGCTGCTCCCGCCGGGCGATGCGACCTGGAGCGCCCAGGAGATCGCCGGCGCCTGCGCCAGCCTCGATCAGCTGGTGGCGGCGGTGCGCGCCTTCGACGGCTGCGCGCTCAAGCGCACCGCGACAAACACCGTGATCGGCGACGGCAACCCGCAGGCTGCACTGATGATCGTGGGCGAGGCGCCGGGCGCCGAGGAGGACCGCCAAGGCCTCCCCTTCGTCGGGCCGGCGGGCCGGCTGCTGGACCGGATGCTGGCCGCCATCGGGCTCGACCGCTCTGCCGTCTACATCACCAACATGCTGCCCTGGCGGCCGCCCGGCAACCGCTCGCCCACCGCCGAGGAGCTCGCCATCTGCCAGCCCTTCCTGGAGCGCCAGATCGAGCTGATCGCGCCCCGCATCCTGGTGCTGGTGGGCGGCATCGCCGCGAAGGCCCTGCTCAACCGGCGGGAGGGCATCACCCGCCTGCGCGGCCAGTGGTTCCCCTTCTCGACGTCGCGAATGGAGGGGGCGATCGAGGCCACGGCGACCTTTCACCCCGCCTACCTGCTGCGCACGCCGTCCGCGAAGCGCGAGGTCTGGCGCGACCTGTTGGAGATCGAGGACAAGATGAAGAAGGGAGAGAGGGTGCCATGATCGGGATCGACGAGAAGCGGCCCTTCCGCGCCGTGAACATTGCGGTGCTCACGGTCTCTGACACCCGCGGGCTCGCCGAGGACCGCTCCGGCCGGGTGCTGGTGGAGCGGATCGAAGGCGCCGGCCACTGCGTCGCCGACCGCCGCATCGTCCCCGACGAGCGGGCCGAGATCGCGGCCGCCCTCCGGGGCTGGATCGCAGACCCTGAAGTCGACGTGGTGATCGCCACCGGCGGCACCGGCGTGACCGGCCGCGACGTGACGCCCGAGGCCTTCCACGACGTCTACGAGCGGGATATTCCGGGATTCGGCGAGCTGTTCCGGCAGCTCAGCTACGACCTGATCGGCACCTCCACGATGCAATCGCGCACCACCGGCGGCGTCGCGGGCGGCACTTACCTGTTCGCGCTCCCGGGCTCCCCCGGCGCCTGCAAGGACGGCTGGGACAAGATCCTGCAATACCAGCTCGATTATCGCTGGCGGCCCTGCAACCTGGTCGAGCTGATGCCGCGCCTGCAGGAAACCGAGCGCCGGGGGGCTGCTTGAAGCCTGGCGCGCGCGCCATGTAGAGGCGCTGCCTGAACCAACCGGTCGTGTCCTGAGAGGAGGAGAAGGTGGAGAAGGAAATCGTCGAGATCCCCAAGCTGTCCGACGCGCTGCGCGAGATCGGCGTGCCGCTCTCGCCCTGCGTGCGCGCAGGCGGCTTCCTCTACGTGTCGGGCCTGCCGCCCTTGGACCTCGACTCAGGCACCATGGTGAAGGGCGGCATCGACGTGCAGACCGTACAGGTGATGGAGGTGCTGAAGCACACGCTGGAGAGCGCGGGGTCATCGCTGGACCGCGTGGTGAAGTGCCAGGTCTTCGTCACCAACGCCGCCTACTACCGGATCGTGAACGAGATCTACGGCCGCTACTTCCCTCAGGACCCGCCGGCGCGGACCTTCGTCGCCATGGCGTCCTGGCCGATGGAGTTCGACATCGAGATCGAGTGCGTCGCACTCGCCTGAGTGCGCGGATCAAACGTTCCGCTCGCCTGGGTGCAAGGACGCAAGGCCTCGCTCGCCCGCGCCCGCCAACTCCAGTAGGCAGGGCCGTCGTCGACATCGGCGAGGCGGTCGACCAACGCGAGGCGAAAGCCCGCAGGCAACCCCCGCTCGGTATCGGCGAGCGCCCACGGGCTCGACCAGCGCACGCCCCTGAAGGGGTCGATCGTCCGTGCGCGCGGCCCGAGCCCGATCAGCCAGTAGCCGCCGTCCTCCGCGGGCCCCAGCACCATGTCGGCCCGGCCCAGCGCCGCGAAGCCGCGCGCCACGTGCTCCGGCGCGAGGTCCGGTATGTCGCTGCCTACGATGATCGCGGGCCCCGGCGGCAGGCTGCGGAACACGCGCAACATGCGCTGGCCGATATCGCCCCGCCCCTGTGGCAGGCAGGGCAGCGAGAAGGGCCAGAAGGGCTCCTGCCCGCGCCAGTGGTCGGGCGCGGTCGCGAGGCATGCGCTCCAGCGCCCATCGCGGGCGAGCGGCGGCAGCGCCCGGCGGACCAGCCGCCGGTAGAAGAGCCAGGCCTCGGCCTGCCCGACATCGCGGGCGAGCCGCCCCTTCACCCGGCCGAGCCTCGGTTCCTTGAGGAAGATCGCGAGCTGGCGGGTAGAGGACCTCATCCGTAGAGCCTAGCCACCGTCTCGGCCCGCACACCGAAGATGAAGAGAAGCAGGCAGCAGAAATTGCGCAGCATGCGGGGCAGGTAGCCCGCGCGCCGAAAGCGCACGGCGGAGGTCACCGCCGGCGTCGCCAGGTAGGCGAGCCGCCGCCGGCCGATCCGGCGCACGAGGTCGACATCCTCCATCATGGGCAGGGGGCGGAAGCCGCCCAGCGCCTCATAGAGGCTGCGGTGGATCAGGAGTCCCTGGTCGCCGTAGGGGAGCGCGAACAGGCAACACCTGAGCGCCACCAGCCGCTCCAGCATCCGCGCGGCAGCGGCCCTGTCGTCGAGGGCGAAGCGGAAGCAGGCCGCGCGGCCCTGGTTGGCCGGCTCGGCGATGAAGGCGCTCACCTCCTCGTCCCAGCCCGCTGCCGGGCGCGTATCGGCGTGGAGGAAGAGCAGCCACGCGCCCTCCGCCGCTTCCGTCCCGGCCGCGAGCTGCCGGCCGCGCCCGGCCTCCGCCTCCACCACCCGCGCGCCGTGGCGGCGGGCTTCGTCGGCGCTGCCGTCCCGGGAGCCGCCGTCGGCGACCACGACCTCTGCCGCCATCCCGCCTTCTTCGAGCCGCGCGATGCCGTGCGCCATGCCGGAAAGGGTCGCGCCGAGCACCTGGGCGGCGTCGAGGGTCGGAATTACGATACTGATGTGTCGCGGCACGGGGCGGACGATGGCCGTCCGCCGCCCCACCGTCAATCCCACCCTCCTTAGACAAGGCTTGACCTGCCCGCACGGGCGCATCAGAGTGGAGGTTGAACGGGGCGGCGGGTCTGTTGCTGCGGGTGCCGCGCGCCGCGTTGGGCGATGGGAGCCAAGACATGTTCAGCCCGATGAAACTGCTTATCCTCGTGGTGCTGATTGCGGCCGTCTGGTTCGGCTTCAAGGCAATCGGCCGGGTGCGCGCCAAGGCCAAGGCACCGGAGCCGCTCGAGCACGAGGAGCATCAGAACATCGACGACAACCGCCGCTAACGCACGCGCTTCCGCGGCGGCCGCGGGTCATCCGCGCGGTTGACCGCCGCCCTTGCGGGGGGCATTGTCCGCCCGCCCATTCACCCGAATCGCCGACCCTCGATGGACGCCAACAGCCGCGACCGGTCGTTCCAGTCGCTCATCCTTGGCCTGCAGGCCTATTGGGCCGAGCGGGGCTGCGTCATCCTGCAGCCCTACGACATGGAGGTCGGCGCCGGCACCTTCCATCCAGCGACCACGCTGCGCAGCCTCGGGCCCGACCCCTGGCGCGCGGCCTACGTCCAGCCCTCGCGCCGGCCCGGCGACGGGCGCTACGGCGAGAACCCCAACCGGCTCCAGCACTACTACCAGTTCCAGGTAATCATGAAGCCCGCACCCGAGGACGTGCAGGACCAGTATCTCGGCAGCCTGGGGGTGCTCGGCATCGACGTCCACGCCCACGACATCCGCTTCGTCGAGGACGATTGGGAGAGCCCCACGCTCGGCGCCTGGGGCCTCGGCTGGGAGGTCTGGTGCGACGGCATGGAGGTGACCCAGTTCACCTACTTCCAGCAGGTCGGCGGCATCGACTGCGACCCGGTCCCGGTCGAGCTTACCTACGGCATGGAGCGCCTCGCCATGTACGTGCAAGGGGTCGACAACGTGTACGACCTCGATTGGGACGGCCACGGCACGGTCTACGGCGACGTGTTCCTGCGCGCCGAGCGCGAGTTCTCGGCCTTCAACTTCGAGCACGCGGATGTCGACCGCCTGCGCAGTCACTTTAAGGACGCGGAAGCGGAGTGCACCGCCTTGCTCGGAGTTGAGAAGCCGCTTGCACTCCCCGCTTACGACCAGTGCATGAAGGCGAGCCACCTCTTCAACCTGCTCGACGCGCGCGGCGCGATCAGCGTGGTGGAACGCGCCGCCTACATCGGCCGCGTCCGCGCGCTGGCCAAGGCCTGCTGCGAGGCCTGGCTGGCGGGAGCGGAGTAGGTCATGCCCGATCTGCTGCTGGAGGTGCTCTCCGAAGAAATCCCGGCGCGCATGCAGGCGGGCGGGGCGCAGGAGCTTGAAAAGCAGGTTTGTTCCCGGCTCAAGGACGCCCGCCTCGCCTACGAGGGCGCAGAGACCTTCGCGACGCCCCGGCGCCTGGCCCTGATCGTGTCCGGCCTGCCGGATGTGCAGCCTGACATCACGGTGGAGCGCAAGGGGCCGCGCGTCGATGCACCCGAGAAGGCGATTGCGGGGTTCCTCAAGTCCACCGGCCTCACGCTGGAAGACTGCGAGCAGCGGGAGACGCCGAAGGGGCCGGTATGGTTCGCGGTCAAACAGGACAAGGGGCGGCCCACCGCCGAACTCCTCGCCGACCTGCTGCCACAGGCGCTGGCCGCCGTCTCTTGGCCCAAGTCCATGCGCTGGGACGAGAGCGGCATACGCTGGGTCCGCCCGATCCGCTCCATCCTCTGCCTGCTGGACGATGCGGTGGTCCCCTTCCGCTTCGGCACCGTCGAGAGCGGGCGGATGACGTCGGGCCATCGGTTCCTTTCGTCAGGCCCGCTCGCCGTTGATGTTGCCGGCAACTACGCACCAACCCTCGAAGCCTCCAAGGTGATGCTGAACCCGGAACGACGGGCCCGGGAAATCGAAGCGAAGGCCAAGGCGCTGGCAGCGGACGAGGGCCTATCGCTCGCGGAGGACGAGTGGCTGGTGACCGAGAATGCCGGCCTCGTGGAATGGCCCACGGTCCTGATAGGCACCATCGACGAGCATTTGATGGATTTGCCGCAAGAGGTGCCGCGTTCGGCCATGCGCAAACATCAGCGCTATTTCAGTCTGCGCAGTGCAGACCCCATCATCAAGTTGGCGTCCCGCTTCATCATGGTCGCCGATACCGAAACCACAGACGGCAATGCCGCCGTTATCAGCGGCAATGAGCGAGTGTTGCGTGCGCGCCTCGCCGATGCCCGCTTCTTTTGGGACCAAGACAGGCGCCAGCGGTTGGAAGAGCACCTGCCGGCATTGGAGGGCGTCGTCTTTCATGCCCGCCTCGGCTCCATGCGCAAAAAGGCCGACCGAGTTGCGAGGCTGGCGCACATCCTCTGCCCAGCGATTCCAGGCGCCAATCCGGACGACGCCGCACGTGCGGGTCATCTTTGCAAGGCCGACCTCGTGACCGAGATGGTGGGCGAGTTCCCCGACCTCCAGGGGACCATGGGCCGCTATTACGCACGCCTCGACGGCGAGGCACATTCGGTCTTTGAAGCCATCGCCGATCACCACTCGCCGAAGGGGCTAGGCGATTCCTGTCCAACCGCGCCGGTGAGCGTCGCGGTGGCACTCGCAGACAAGCTCGACACCCTCGCCGGATTCTTCGCCATCGACGAGCGACCCACCGGCTCGAAGGACCCCTTTGCGCTCCGCCGCGCCGCGTTTGGCGCAATTCGGCTCATCATCGAGAATGTTTACAGCCTGCCCCTCAAGCGAGCGTTTTCCAACACTCTTGCCGGCTACGATGAAATGCTGCCCGAGGAACCCGGACCACAGGCCACGTGCGACGCGCTGCTCGCCTTCTTCGTGGACAGGGTCAAAGTTGATCTGCGCAAGAGGGGCGTTCGACACGACTGGGTAAGCGCCGTTTTCGGGGCAAGCGGCGAGGACGATCTGGTACGCCTACTGGCCCGGGTCATTGCATTCGGGCGCTTCCTGGATGGCGAGGATGGTGCCAACCTGCTCACCGCTTATCGCCGCGCTGCTAACATCCTCCGTATCGAAGAGAAGAAGGACGCGGCGCGCTACGAAGGCGAGCCCGACGCATTGCTCTTCGACCAGGAAGAGGAGCGCACCCTCCACAAGCGCATCGTCACGGCCAACACGACGGTGGAGTTTGCGCTGGCACAAGCAGAATTCGAAGCGGCGATGAGGTCGATGGCAGAACTCCGCGCTCCCGTGGATGCCTTCTTCGATCACGTCACGGTCAACTGCGAGGATCCGGCGTTGCGCCGCAATCGGCTGCTGATGCTCTCGCAAATTCGCAGCACGCTCGACCGCGTTGCCGACTTCTCGAAGATCGAGGGCTGAAGCGTGACTCGGATACAGACTGCTTCCGGCATCCCCCCTATTCGTCATGGCCGGGCTTGTCCCGGCCATCC
>Ga0209754_1000677_pt1 | contig 43910 bp, 32 predicted proteins | sample MesohylBB_FD_187295 | JGI IMG/M metagenome (GOLD analysis project Ga0209754, IMG submission 187295) | Host-associated microbial community of the marine sponge Aplysina aerophoba from Gulf of Piran - sponge mesohyl, lysed by bead beating... | ecosystem: Host-associated > Porifera > Sponge >...
TCGTCTTTGTGAGGACTGGAAAACTCTTAAAAGCAAGGTGATTACCTTTATGTCGCAGTTCATAGGAGGATCACAGTCATTGCTACGCTATGTCGGATTATTGCCGAATTAATAACTTAATCTTCATTTAGATTGTGACCCATTATACGCAAACTATGGTAGAGATTAGTCTTCGTAGGTCGGAGTGAGCACAGCGACCTACGACATCTTACATTCTGTAGGAGCGATATCCGAATCGCGATGAAACTCACTGATAATCGGGAATAGGAGTTCCCTCGGACATCTCAAAATGTCCCGTTAATTCTAAAGTTCACTATAGTTTGTTCCGTATAACCTCATATTTCTTAATACTTGAAAATCCAACATCAGTCTTCAGACACGGTATAACACATTATGGAAAATATAATCCAAACAACTTTCGATAGAATAAAGCAAGAAGCACAAAAAGTAATTGTCGGACAAACAGAACTCTTTGAACTCGTTGTCGTCAGCCTATTTACGGGTGGACACGTACTATTAGAAGGTGTTCCCGGCACAGCGAAAACCTTAATTGCCAAAACCTTAGCAATGGTAGTTTCTGGAAAGTTCAGTCGTATCCAGTTCACTCCCGATCTGATGCCATCAGATATTGTCGGTACAAGTGTCTATGACTTAGGATCAAATCAATTTAACCTGAAACGTGGACCAGTCTTTACCAACGTCTTACTCTCAGACGAAATCAACAGAGCACCCGCAAAAACTCAATCCGCACTCTTAGAATGTATGGAAGAACGACAAGTCAGTATTGACGGCATACGACACGAACTACCTCAACCATTTATAGTTTTAGCAACCCAAAACCCTATTGAATATGAGGGTACATACCCATTACCCGAAGCACAATTAGATAGGTTTCTGTTCAAACTTCGGGTGGATTACCCCGGCACTGAGGTGGAAACACAGATCTTGATGAATTATCACCAAGGGTTTAACGCCATTCGCTTGGAGGCTGTTGGAGTCGAAAGTGTTATTGACAGCACTTCACTTCAGCAATGCCAAGATGTAATTCAGACAGTCACAGTAGAGGAATCTATTTTCAATTATATTGTCAATTTAGCAGAAGCATCGCGAAAGTCAAATGAATTGGTGTTAGGTGCGAGTCCTCGCGCATCAATCGCACTCTTATTAGCAAGCAAAACTTACGCCGCATTACAAGGACGCGACTACATTCTCCCTGATGATGTCAAATACTTGGCACCACACGTATATAGGCATCGTATACTATTGAAACCTGATGCTGAGATAGAGGGATTAACTCCAGACGATATAATTGACAGACTACTTGCCGAGGTCGAGATACCACGATAAAAATATGCATATAACGAAACGCACGCTAATCTTTCTACTACCAACAGCAATTCCGATTGTGCTTTACAACGTCTCTCCGCAACTACTATATGTTGGTGGGGCATACCTTGTCTTGCTATCTATTATGGGTGCAATAGATTATGTATCAAATCCACTATTCAAAAGTATCCAGATTAACCGAGAAATGAATGCTAAGTTTTCGTTGGGAATTGAAAATGTGGTGACACTGCAGATTACCAATAGGACACAACATCGGACAAAATTGCAACTCAAAGACGATTTTCCAAACGAATTTCTGTATACGAAAGTTATCCACGAATGTGAAATCTCACCTATGGAAAATGAGACTATCTCTTATCGTCTAACACCAATGCGGCGAGGAGTTTATAAGTTCGGGAATATCAATGTGCGGTGTTGGGGAGTATTGGGATTAGTTGTCCGACACCAAAATATTGCAGCAGAAACTGAGATAAAGGTATATCCTAATCTACAAGCAATCAAGCAGTATGAACTCTTGGTGAAACGTGGGATGCTATATCGCATGGGACTAAAAAATTCACGACAATTTGGGGAAGGCACTGAAATGGAGAGATTACGCGAATACCTGCCAGATGACGACTTTAGACGTATTGATTGGAAAGCCACAGCACGACACCGCAAACCGATCGTTCGTGAATTTGAGACAGAACGCAGTCAAGATATTATGATTATGTTGGATACGGGCAGACTAATGGCATCACCGATCCTGTTGGGGACATCCGATACTCCTGATTCAGAAACATTATTGCAAAATGCGATGCTAAAATTGGATTACGCCATCAACACAACATTAATGGCTGCTTATGTCTCTACGTTAAAGGGTGATAAAGTTGGCATGATGGCTTTTGCAGATACCGTCCATCAATACCTTGCACCAAAACCTGGGAAAAAACAGTTTCTTACGATGTTAGAAACCATTTACGCACTTCCAGTGCATCCAGTAGAACCGGACTTTGAATCCGCATTCACATATCTCGCAACAAAGCAGCGGAAACGCGCACTCATTATACTGTTCACCGACATTCTGGATAACGACTCTGCTGAAGGGATCGCTACCTACGTAGCACAGTTCTCCAAACATCACCTTGTTGTCTGTGTGACTCTAACAGATTCTGGCATCGTTGAATTGGCTGATCAGAAGTCTACGAACTCAAAGTCTGTCTATCAAAAAGCAATCGCAGAACGGTTATTGCAGGAGAAACACGCAACTTTGGAAATTTTGCGTCGACAAGGTGTTGTCACTATTGATGTACCCGCACACCAATTGACAATGGCAGTAGTAAATAAATATCTGGAATTAAAAGCAAAATCTATGATATAGATAATATCGTATGAACCGAGAAACCAATAATATTTCAACAATCTTATGGCGAATACAGTCTAACAGGTTTTTTCATACCAAAAAGATAGGTGAAAAGCACAATTCCTGTCAAAGCACCAAAGCCGATTTTCACTGGATTTGATAACTCAGAAGGAGACACAAAACCCTCAATAGTACCCGCGATAATCAGCAAGAAAACACAACCACCAAGCAACCGAATAGCTGTTTTTGCAGCATTAACCAATGTCTGCTTTCGTGTTAATAGTGTGGGAGCAATCAGGGAATATCCTAATTTCATACCCGCACCACCTGCAATAAAAATGGTTGTCAGTTCAATGTAACCGTGTGGGGACACAAACGACCATAATGCCAACGCAACTCCATTTACATCACACAATCCAGCAATCGCACCAATAAGGATACCGTTGTACACTAATATATAGACAGTACCGACCATAAACATAATACCCCAAGCGAATGCAAAAAACGCAACTCGGATGTTGTTTGTCATAACAAAGGAGGCTAATAGATTTCTATTTTCAGCAGGTGTATCGTTCCAATCACCTGCTCCCAACTTTTTGATATGAGTTAGCACAGAATCAGGAACAAGTTTCTCAGCAAAATCAGGGGTTTTCAACGCACTCAAATAGGCACCCGCAAATGCAAGCGTAAATAGAAGGAAGGAGGCAAGTATAAAATAAAGATTTTCTCGGAATACGGAAGGAAAACCGAAACGTAGAAATTCCCCAAGTGTGCCACGCTTCAGAGGAGAGGTCTGATAGACTGTAGAATGGGCACGGGATGCCAACTCATTCAGATATGTAACACAACGATCTTGTGGATAGTCGCGACGCGCAACCGCCAAATCAGACGTAATCCGTCGATACAGATAACCGAGGCGGTTAAGTTGATGTGCCTCCGCATTTCGTGATTGACGCAACAATCCCTCTAACTCATTCCAACTTCCCTGTTTTTTCTCTATGAATTCACTTACAGTCATTATTTTACCCTTATATTATGAACTCATGGATTAGAATACCTACATTAGTAGTCGCGCAATTCATTGCATCTATTACATTCAAGAATCCTGGTTCAGGCAATAGTAGATTATATATTATTCACTCAATTTGAAATGACATGTCCTTAAAGATATGGTATCATGAAACAGATTCGTAAATACACAGGAGTCTTCTAAATGCCGCATCATCCTTCTGAATGCTGGGCAGAAAAGTACATCAATGACGGCTATTTATTGGTCCCAGATGTCATTACACCTAATGAATGCGAAGAGTTAAAGTCAGAAATGCTAAATATCTTCCGTGGAGATTATGAGTGTGATGCAATTCCGACAATGCCACAAAATGCTACTGAGACTGAAATCTTAGATCGCATTATGTGTGTCGGTGAACCACATACATTAAGTCCTCTCGTTCGACGTTACGTTGAACATCCAAAAATATGTGAAATCCTCAAAGAAATTGTCGGTGCTCATATCCCATTCTGGGATGGTGGTGTCAAGTGCATGCAATCAATGATGTTAGGTAAAGTTCCAGGGCATACCGGTAATCCTTGGCACCAAGACGAACATCCCATACCAACACGAGACCGATCCCTCGTTGGGGCTTGGATCACATTGGATGATGCCACCGTTGATAATGGATGTATCTGGATTTTACCCAACAGCCATCGCTCCGGTGTGATATATGATCGTCATCCACATAATAAACGTGACGAGTTTGACAGTTGCCACGAAGCAATCGGATTTGACGATTCTGAAGAAATTCCAATTGAAATGACAACTGGAAGTGTCCTCTTTTTCAATGGTTACCTTTTACATAGATCAAAAAAGAATCGAAGTAATGCATATCGCCGCGTTCTCGTTAGCCATTACTGTTCAACAGCTTCTTGGCTCGGATGGAGAGGACAACGCAATTACCGTGGTGTAGTTGTCGTTTCTGGCGATGATCCTTATTCTGATGAAGGCTATATCACCCCAAATGCTTGGGCACGATGGGAATAAACATCACAAACATAATATACTTTATCATAAAATCGTTGTGATTCTCAAGAGAAATACAGAACCATTCAATTGTCGCTTATCAATCCTGTTTCAAGATTTCTAATCCAAACGGTAATTCATAAAATATTTTACGAATTTGACGACAAAATTGAAAAAAATTCAAAAAAAGCATAAAATATGTAATTTTTAACTTGACATTCGTTATTTTTATATGTTATTATATATATCACATATAATTTTTGGTTACGGGTAACTCAATTATGTTAACATTTTACCATACCAACATTCTTATGAAATTAGAAAAATTATACGAAATTGCAGTCAAAAAACTGGTGTTTTTCCAAATGAAGCAAAAGTTACCAAAATTAAATTATTTTCTCATGAAAAAACCGATTCAAATAACCAATAAACCCAAACAGGCACTATACTCAGAACGATTACACCAAAAGTTACCGTTATGTAAAAAAAGGTTACCGTACGGTAACCTTTTTAAGGCAGAACTTACGCACAATAAGGTCGGCGCGCTTTGTAAGCGCGGCAGATACCACAATACTCTTGAAAATTACGACATTTTAGGCTCAATTTTTTGAGAAATCGTGAGAATTACGGAAGTCCCATTGTAGTAAGCACATTCCGTGCACCGCACACATAAAGTGGTCTATGAACGAACAACTTTCAGTAGAAACTCCAGAACAGATTGAAATCAATTATCAGAAAGCAGGCGTTGGATCCCGTTTTTATGCAGCCTTACTGGACACGTTGTTACTCGCACTTATTTTATTTGTCGGTACTTATGTAAATATCAACTTTATAATGCAACTCGGGGATGTGTTTGGCAAATGGCTTGGGGCACTTGGTGGAATAATTATCTTTGCAATATTGTGGAGTTATTATATAGTATTTGAGATTACAACAAATGGACAATCACCCGGCAAACGTGCTCTCGGATTACGTGTCATCAAAGAAGGAGGATACCCTATAAGTTTCACTGATTCAGCAATTCGCAACCTTGTTAGAGTGGTTGATTTTCTACCTGTCTGCTACGGTGTTGGTCTGTTTGTCATGTTGATTAACAAGGATTGGCAACGTTTAGGAGACTTGGCAGCTGGTACTCTTGTTGTAAAAACAGCGCAATCAGACATAAAACTTACCAGCGCAACCCTAAATGCATCCACATCACCTATCAACATTACGACACAGGAAAACCTATACATAGATTGGATACAACCTGAGTTAGTAACAGATTCCGATTTTGATATGATTCGTGAATATCTTGGTCGTCGTGCTGACCTATCTTCCACACGCAGATTTGAACTTTCACGGACAATTGGCAAACCAATTGCTGAAAAGATGGGTGGTGAAGGAACTATACGTTACGATAGATTTCTGGAGGAAGTTTATACGCTAAAGACAAAAGATCAATCTTAAGATGTAGTTATACTAATTCTATGAGTTTATGACTTGGAGTGCATCCTGAATTTCCAAGATTACTTCGTTATCATGCTCACACTCCAATTGCGTTTGCAAGATTTGTTCAGCAGTTTTCCCACCGATTTGTCCCATTGCCCACGCAGCATGACTACGAACTAAAGGTTCTTCGTCAACTAAGGCTTTCTTCAAAGCAGGAATGGCAGCACGTGCCCCCCAATTACCAATAGCCACGAGAACATTACGTAAGAAACCCCTCCGCTTTGCACGTTTAATCGGACTACCTTTAAACTTTTCACTGAACTCGCTTTGTGTCATACCAACAAGCTTTAGCAACTCAGGGGCAAGGTTTCCTTCGTGTGGTTGAAATGCAGGTTCAGACGTAGGAATTGCTTTACTATTCCACGGACACACTTCTTGGCAAATGTCGCACCCAAAGATTAGGTTCCCCATCTTAGGACGGAGTTCCTTCGGTATGCTGTCCTTTAATTCTATCGTTAAGTAGGAAATACATAGCCTTGAATCAAGCAAATTCGGTTCAACAAACGCATCTGTCGGACATGCTTCAATACACTTTGTGCAGGTGCCGCAACTGCCACGGAGGGTTCCCATCTCAGAGTCCAATTCAATACTCACAAGAACTTCTGCGAGAAAGTACCATGACCCCGTACGCCAGTTTATTAGATTGGTGTTTTTTCCAATCCAACCAAGTTTAGCTCTTTGGGCGTATTCTCTTTCTAAAATCGGTCCCGAATCTACAAAGACGCGACTTTTAAGTTCAGTTTCAGCGGTGTTTTTTATGAACTCCACCAGCAATAAAAGTCGTTCTCGAATAACATCATGGTAGTCATCACCCCATGCATACCGAGATATCTGCCCGCGTGATGGATCCTCAGCAAGTTCTTTAGGAGGGTCCAGTGTATAATAGTTCATTGCGAGGCTAATAACAGATTTTGCCTCTTGGAGGAGTGTTCGGGTATCTTCCTTGAGAGGTAGGTGTCTTTCCAGGTAACCCATCTTACCGGCATACCCGTTTGCAATCCATTCCTTGTAACGTTGGATAGTCTGACTCTCTTCAGCAGGGGTGATTCCGACAAGTTCAAATCCGAGTTGGTAGGCGCGTGACTGAATTTGTTGGGTCAATGTGTTTGCCATTGCTCTATTCAGGGATTGAGAAATATTTTCAATAGAGAAAGGTCTTAAGGAATTTAACCGCTGCTATTCTGCACCGCGTGGGTAAGAACCGAGGAATTTGACATCATGACAAAGATCCTCAAGAAATTCAAGAGCAGAAAGCATGTTGTCATCATCAATATGACCGTTAATATCGACAAAAAAGATGTATTCCCAAGGTTTGCTTTTTGAAGGGAGTGATTCAATATAATCAAGATTTAAATCTTGTTTTTCAAAGACTCCTAATATTTCCCACAATGCACCGATTTTGTCTTTGACTGCAAAAAAGATAGATGTACGGTCTTTCCCGCTTTTACCAACTATTTGATCACCCACAACAAGAAATCGGGTAGAGTTGTTTGGATCATCCATGATAGAGTCCGCTATCACAGGAACATCATAGAGATCGCTTGCGAGTTTACTTGCGATTGCTGCGGTGTTTGGCTCATTTGCTGCGCGTTGTGCTGCATCAGACGTACTCACAACTTCAACTTGTTCAACCGAATTCAAAAACTTATTCAACCACAATCTACATTGTGCAAATGGTTGACTGTGTGAATAGATACGTTTAATCTCAGAGAGAGGTGACTTTGACATGAGGTGGTGTCTGATAGGTTGGAATATCTCAGCGCAGATATTCATATTTGTATGTTGGAATCGTTCTAAAACATCTCGGACAGTACCGTATATTGAGTTCTGAATTGCTACCACACCAAAATCAGCACGTTCCGTTTCTACTTCAGTGAAGATATCTACCTGCGGTGTGATTGGTACCATTTCAGCTTGATTACCAAAAAACGATAAACTTGCTGTGTGTCCGAAACTACCCGGTGGTCCAAGAAATGCAACACGATTTGGTGATTGAACTGATCGGGAAGCAGTAAAGATCTCAGACCAAATTTTGTCTATTGCTTCTTCAGGGAAGAGATTAAGATTTTGGGTTTTTAGACGGTCAAGTATTTCGTATTCACGATGAGGCACATGAATTTTAGTTGCTGTATCCGCCTTTAAGGAGCCAATCTTCTTGGATATCTCAGCTCGTCTCTGAAGAAGGTTTAGAAGTTGGTCATCTATGCGATTAATTTGATCGCGTAATTCTTTTAGTTTCAAGGAAACTATCTCCAATGAACGATATAAGCAGTGTGTGTTGTAAAACACACTGCTAAAACTATTACCAAATGTTGCGGGTGGGCATGTTGCCCACCAAAGATTATATATTCATCAACGTTTATCTATATACAACTAACACCATTTCTATCAATTGTTATCTCATTTAAGGTTGTTAGGTTAATAATGCTGTATAACACAAACTAAGAGTTTGTGCTACTAAAAGAGACATTATATGTTAGAAACGGTATAATATTAACCGTTCAATTTCTTTATGGCAGCAATCATCTCATCATCTGATGGATTGTTCTGTACCATTTCAACAAAATCGTCAGCAGATATGTTATGTTCCTCCAGGAACATTTTGTCCTGTGGTCACGGGTATATGTATTCCCCGATGATTCCTTGTAGTTTTGCATTCGCTTTATCAGAAATTCTGGCAAGCCAAGGAATACCACCAATAATCATATCTCTGTGGCGTGGTTTCCAATCAAGAGACATCTGTTTCACCTCCTTCGTATTAATCGATTTCTACCTACGTATTCTCTATATAGATTATATTACTCTTGGATATTTTCTTCAAGTTGTTTCAATGTATTCTCTAAAAGTTGAAGATTGCGTCCGTATCCTGTCCAATCACCATTGCGTTGAGCCTGTTGTGCGTTATTGTAATAACTACTTGCTTGTTCAATTAATCCCCGTATTGTTGTGGCAACTTCTGGCTGTTCAGTTGCCTCTGAAGTGCCATCTTCTGTAGTAGATATGTCGCTTTGCGTCCCCAACGTATTAACGAACATCTCTCTAAGTGCTACATCAAGACTTTCACCCCATACGACATGCAGGTTATCATTTTCTTCATAACTGACAACGACGCGTCGTAGTTCAGGGATTGCTGTTTCCTCATCTTCAGACTGAATATAAATGGGTTCAACATATAGGAGCGCGTTGTTCATCGGCATAATTAGTAGGTTGCCGCGTAGAACACGTGTACCTTGTGTATTCCATAGACTGATTTGCTGAGAAATCTCTGGTTTTTGACTAATGAAGTTTTCAACCTGCATCGGTCCGGAAACTAATTCCTGTTTAGGAAAGCGATAGACGAGGAGTTGTCCATACTGCGGTAGATCACATCTCGCAGAAAGCCAAGCGATAAGGTTTGGTTTGTTCCGAGGTGTATACGGTAGCATCAACATGAATTCAGGTTTCTCTTCTCCCGGTAAACGTAGGATGACGTAGTAGGGTTCAACTGGTTGGACATTGCCCGGTAAATTTTTCTCTACTATACTTTGCGGTGTAAGCGGACTGACTTGTTGTGTCGTCGTAGCGGCTTGTCTGCTTTGTGCGTCAGTATTGTCATATAGTTCAGTACCAATTTGCCATTGGTCTTCACCAGCATAAAATGTTATAGGATCTTTCATGTGGTAATCTTGATAGACACGGGATTGGATGAGGAACATCGTAGTCGGATAACGGATGTGTGTTTTTAAATCAGCAGGCATCTCATCAAAGGGCTTAAATAGACTTGGGAAAATTTTACGGTAACATTCTACAATCGGATCTTGCACCTGTTCTATGAGATAAAAATCAACTGAACCATGATATGCATCCACGACTACCTTAACCGAATTTCGGATGTAGTTTCCCCACGGTTGACCGTCACGTTGGTTCATAGGACCTTGTTGTCTTCTTCGTTGAACGAATTCCTGCATTGAAACGGAATACGGATATCGATGAGTGATAGTATACGCATCAATCATCCAGACAAGTCGTCCATCATGAATAACTGCATAAGGATCACCGTCATACCGTAAAAAAGGAGCGATTTTGTGAATCCGTCTTTTGATATTCCGCTCATATAACACTTTACTTGTAGATTTTATTTCCCCTGGTAGAACAAATTTGATTTCATTATTAAACTTTAGCATGTAGACCAGTTTGCGCCAAAATGAAGAAAGTTGCACACCGCCATCACCTTGATATGCATAATCAACATACTGTTGACCTTCTTGTGGATAGTCAAACTCAAGCTTCGTTTCTGTACGGGTGGGATGGACAATGACATACCTGTTGGTCCGTTCCCCATAATAGATGCGTGGACCTGGATCATCATTGAACTTATGAGGCCATTCGGGTTCGTACTCAATAGGTGGTAATCCTCGAATAAACATACTTGGATTACCGTTCACAATTTCGTTTACTGGACTGACAACCGCCCCATATCCGTGGGTATAAGTGTAGGTTTGCTTATACCAATCATTTCTGACGGCAGGTGGGAGTTCTTCAATGTTTAGTTCGCGTGCGGACAACATCACTTGCTGAATATCGTCATTCACCTTGTATCTATCAATATCAACATCAAAGAAGTCATATTGTGACCGTAATTCTTGGAGTTGTCGGAATGTTCTGCGTAAGGGACGCCAGTCCCAAAGACGGATACTATTTAGAACAGGTTCGTTTTCTGGACTCGTTATGTCAGCATAGGAGAGTTTCTCTGTTAGTGGATACTCTTCTTCCGTAACCGTATTGTTTTCTAAACCGTAAGCATTTAGCGTTCCTTTGATATTATAGTTTATGTACTGTTGTTCTAAAACCTGTTTGTTAGGTTCAACACGATATGTCTGAACAAGTCTTGGATACAACTGTCCGAGAAAACCGGCAATTATGAATATAATGAATCCTGTGAAGACAAGAGTATTGCGGCGTAGGAAAATACCTATTATGAATACAATTGCACACAAAACGGTTATTACCAACATAATCCATAGGATAGGTAGTCGTGCGTTTATTGCAGCATATCCTCCTCCACCACGCACCACATCGTTTGATGTATATAACAGATCGAACATAACAAAACGGTAGTTCCATGCACGGAATAACAGTGTCAGAGCAACTAAGGTGAACAGATGCGCTTTTACTCGGGTTGGTGGTTGGAACTTTAGTTGGTTTGTATCACCAGTTATCAAACCGTGGAAAAAGTAAATGATGATCGAGAAAATCGTTACTAAGAAAAAGATACCAAAAAGTGTGCCGATGCCGTAACGTTCCAAAGGCATTTTGAAAATGTAATAAGAAACACCTCGATGAAAAATTGGATCACGTGCCAGTGATGTGAAATACGCTTTCTGTCCACTCTCTATCTGCACCGCAGAATCTAAACGTAGACCTACTGGTATTGTCTTTGGTTTCCCCTCTTGCTCAAGGCTCCTTGTCAATACCTCTTCTACTTGTGCGACAATTGGGTCATTACCTTCAACGTGAACACTTACTTGATCACCAGCTTGGATCTTCTTTGCCTCAAGTTCTAAAGTTGAAACAGTGATTTCGTTTGAATTTATATTATCCTCAACCACTATAGGTGTAGCAGACTGGAAATTTAGATCTTCCGCGTGTGTATACCGTAAAAAGACTTCCCAACGGTCTATTGCAGTATATCCCATTAAAATACTAAATAAGATTGCAATAACCGTCAGTCCTCCGTAAATCAACTGTCGGGATTTACCTGTACCTGAGAAATCTGTTTCCTCAAGGAAAGCAGGACTTAGGTGGGCTGGTGTCAGTTTGTACATAATAAACAGATTTACCAAAAGAATTATTAGGTATGTACCACCTACGATTACACCAAAATAAATTTTGGTCATTAGGATTTTGGTAAATATATCGGGATATTGTACCATCTTGAACCATAATAAATCTGGGAATATATTGATCCAAGCTGCAAAAGCTCCGCCGATGACTGCCAATATTCCTATAGAGATAATAAAACGTTTTATTTTTGAATCCATTGTTTCTCCTTGTATGGATTATGTATAATTTAACCCTATCTCCTATGTCTGTTGGTTGTGAGAACTTATGCGCAGCAGATTTGGTTAAAATGCTTGTCCTAAACCGAAATGGTATTTATAACCGGGTTTTACGCTCCGTAAATCCGTGTGACGAGCTGCTGCGAAATCTAATGATAACACACCAAGTCGTAGTCTTAACCCCACACCTACAGAACCTTTTAGGTCATCAAGACGGATACGTAAACCCTCACGGTTAAACATATTGTAAGGATTGTCTGGACCGTATTGTAAATCTGACCAAGTTCCACCAAAATCAGCAAAAAGTATGCCACCGATGCCACCGATAGACCAACGAATGGGCCAACCGAAATATAGGACATCTATGAACGGAATGCGAAACTCAACATTGAATAGTCCGAGACGGGAACCGACCAAGTCTTCGTAGTTATAACCACGAAGGGTGTCAATTCCACCGAGATAAAAGAGGGATTTGTCAGTACCGAAACTCCCACCGAGTAAGAATCGTGTAGCAATAGTCGTGCGTCTCCCTAAACCGAAATAATTTCTGTAATCAAATACAACATTTGTAAGTGCTAATTGACTTCCAAGTGTTGGGAAGGACCGTTCAACTTCAACACGGTAACGCGTGCCACTGTATGGTGCCCATTCTCTCCACATCGTATTATCTTTAACAAAAGCGACAGATCCGATCGAAAGTAGTCCACGGTCAAAATAGTCAAATGGATCACGAGTAAGATAATTATAGGAAAATGGAGTGGTATACATTGAATACTGTAAATCTAACCGATGATACCTGTCGAATGGATAACTCATATACCCACCAACTCCTGTGACACGTTGTAAAATACCCCGTTGATTTCGTATTGAACCAAGTAAATGGTATTGATGATAATTATATATGACCGCGCCGACATCAGCACGATTCGTCAAAAATCCGTATTGCGCGATAAAGTCAGGTATAAGGTATCCACCTGTTTGATTTATTACACTCACACCGACACGATGATTTCCCAGCATATCACTTGCTGTCAATTGAATCTGGCTACGGAGTAATCCATCTGCCCCATAACTAAATTCGGGAAAGATCGCGTCAACACGAAATGAAGATCTTGTGCTGTACTTCCGTTTAGCAATCCTATAGTTAGGTTCATTTATATCAGTATCTAATAGAGTTGCTACAGGTTGTGTTTCTACTGGAGGCATCTCAACTTCCTCTTCAAGAATGTTAGCGGATTCCATAACACAAATATCATACTTACCATTGTCATAGGCACTAAACAGGAGTCGCGTTTCATCGGGTGAAAAACTTGGGTTGAAACAACCTGTTATCAGATTTGTGAGACGGGTCATCTGTTGGTCACTAAGGTTGAGTTTATATGCGTCATACACACCGTTCAGGTCAGCACAAAACAACACGGATTCACCGTTAGACATCCATACCGGACTAATCGCGTTTGTAGTGCTATCTGTGAGTACCTGTTCTGTCTGTTGATCAATATCAATTAATACCAGTCTATTTTTGCGTTCTCGTTCTGAGGCGTAAACGATTGCATTTTTGGTTGGATGCCACGATGGATGTGTGTCATGAAACGGGTCTTGGGTTAATCGGTTGATAACTTCATCCTCAAGGTTGATAATGTAAAGGTCTGTTTGCCCTTCTTGTAGAGCAGAGAAAACAACTTGTTTACCAGTATTATCATAATTGGGTGAATTTGCGGTATCAAAATCAAGTTTAACATATTGTGTCAAACTGTGTGTAAGGATATTGACTTCTACAAGATAATTTGCATCCTTATGTTTACCGATAAACGCAATGTGGTCGCCATCTGGTGACCATGCCAGACTTTGATCGAAACCGCTGGAACCGGTTCTGATTTCCTCATATTTATTGCGGAAGAAACGTTTGGTAATTCGATCCAGTTTTTTCCCAGTTTTTGCTGACATCAGGACAATTTCTAAAAATCCATCATTCGCGGTGACGTAAGCAATCAGGTCTCCGCTGGGAGACCATACCGGTTTGATATTGTGAGAAAATCGTGATTCTTCGGTAAGTTTCTTTGCAACGATACTTGGCAACTCTTTGTCTTCAATAAGGGGCCAATATCGTTTACGTACCATCTGTCGGTATCCTTTATCAAACTCATTAAGGCTCACGTTAAGGACATTTTTAAAGACATGGTCTAAATTTTTGGTTCGACTCTGACGCAATCCACGTAGTATTTCAGCGATTTTTTCACGTCCGTGCGTCTGGACGAGGTAGCCAACGGCTAACTGTCCCATCTTATAACCGAGATAAGGTGAACTTAGACGATTAAAGTTCTGTAATTGTGGTAAGGGTGGTATATTATTGTTGAAACTTGCATCTCGTAGCACCATTTCCCCGATAGCATCGTTATCTTCAGCAAAATAATCCGCCATTCCTTCAATAAACCAGATCGGTGGAGAATAGAGGAACTCTCCGCTATAGATACTTGCATGCGGTTTTTGATAGAGGATATCAAATTGGAAGATGTGTATTAGTTCATGAAAAATGACTTCACGGAAAGCTTCAAGTGAACCTGTAAAGGGGATAACAATACGGTGTTTAAAAAGTTCAGCAAATCCTCCTATGCCCTCATGTAACTCTTGAAGAATGATGTTCGTTTCCTGAAAATCTTTATGTGATTTGTATAGTATAAGCGGTGTTCTATCTTCAAGTTTGTGTTCAAAGTCTTCACTATGTTTTTCGTAGGCTTCTTCAGCTATTGCTGCCATCACTGGCACAAGTTTCGCTTCACTGGGATAATAGTGAATATCAAAGTGTTCTGTACGATGTATGTGCCAATCAAATCGTTGTGCGGTTATCTTGTTTTTACCAAAACTTTGTGCAAAAACGTTTGATGAAATAAACGTTACCATACAAAATGAAAGTAAAAGTAGCGCGATGCTATTATTGACGAAGATAATTATTGTGTTGTTCTTTTGTCGTTTACTCATCGTTTACCCTTATGTGTTTGTAATCATCGCGAATAGAATTTTAAATTTGGTGTTTCAGCATTACGACAGCATCAGTATCTTATATTTTTAGGAATGTTTCTACCGCAACAGAAATCGGTCTTCTTCTTCATAGTGCGGTGAGATCTCACGTGTGAAATCGAACATAGCGCGTCTGCTTAATTCTCTTAGGGTTGTTTCTTGTGGTGCCATCTGTGCGAATACGAATGAACCGAGCGTGTGTGCCTCTGCAGTCTTTTGTTGATATGTTTCATCCCAGATTATTTTTTCAGTGTCAACATCAATTATCATTACACGGAGTAAAAGGATATAGGTTTTTTGCATATAGTCCTGATAGTCCATCACATACCTTTGTTGATTATGTGAGTATCGTTCACCGTAGTAACGTTGAGGACGTGTATCTGAAAAAAATCTGTAACTTCCAACTATAATGCCCTTCACCTCAAAATATTTCCCTAATTCGCTCAAACGTTCTATATTTGTAAGCAATTCTTCTTCAATCTTTTCTCCAGTCATCAACCTTTCGGTTTCTTGTTTATCAACCACCTTGAAATGCTTTTGTCGTGTAAGATTACTCCTTAGTATTTGTGCAATTTCAGGACCAATTTCAACAGGGATTTTATCTAATCTTGAATTACCTTTCTCACCTACAAACGGCAACACGGCAAAGTTTGAATAGGTAGAAATATCAATCTCAGATTGCACTTTAATCGGAATAGGAACACGAGCTACTTTGCTACCACAGGCAGATATGGATAAGGTTATCACAACCAAGACCAAGGTAATTATATGTTGACGTAGCAGATTCAATTGCTGACGTAACTGCGGAGTGAGAGGTTTTAGTTTATTGAACATCAGGAGTGTTCCTTGGTGAATTTTCTATCGGTTGTTCCGAGGATTCAGGTTTTGTTTCATTACTTTCAGTTCCACTTCTCCGTATATGCAACCTGCATCTACGGTAATTTATGCGATAGTATTTACTGTCAGGATCAAGTTCGGTAGCACGTTGATATGCTGACTTTGCTTCATCTATCTTTCCAATCGCTTCGTATCCGACTCCAAGGTTGTTATAGGTAGCAGCGTTATCTGGGTCGATGGATAATATCTGATTCCAACGAAATATGGCTTCATTCCAGAGTCCTGCTTGTGCGGATTTGATAGCAAAATGATTATAATCCTGTACTCTCGCTGCATTATGCGTAGCACATCCCATTAGGATTATAAGTCCGAAAATAGAAGTGATCTGAATAGTTGTATATATTTTTTGCATTTTGTTATCCTTTTCAGCACTCTCAATTTTACCTTGATTTTCCTTTAGATGTCAAGGAAAAATCAAGGTGATGTAAGAGTTTTGTATTGGCAATTTACTAATAATCTGATATGCTTAAACAAATTGCGTAATGAAATACGAGGTAAGGAGAATAACTATGTCTAACATTACTCCATTGCGAACAGTGATTGTTGGCTGTGGAATGATTGCATCAGGAGGATATCAACCACGGTGCAAAGCATATCCAGATCATATTGAATTGATTGGTTATTATGACCAAGACGAAGCGCGCGCATTAGCACTTGCAGAGAGAGATGGAGGTAAGGTCTATCCTTCACTTGAGGCAGTTTTCAATGACCCCAATGTGGAAGCGATTGTTAACCTAACTCTACATATCTCACACTATCCTGTTTCACTCGCTGCTCTAAAAGCTGGTAAACATGTTTACTCTGAAAAGCCAATTTCTATTAAAACCGATGAAGCGAACGAACTTGTAGAAACAGCAGAGTCTAATGATTTAAAATTGGCATGTGCGCCCTCAGCGATACTCGGCTATGTTCAACAGAACGTTTGGCAACGGATTCGTGATGGGGAAATTGGAGATGTAATTTCTACGCTTGGTAACTTCGGTGGTCCTTTGGAACATTGGCATCCGAGTGCAGATGCGTTTTTAATGCATGCAGGTCCCTTCCGAGATGTCGCGCCGTATCCTTTAACGGCTATGACAACAATGATTGGACCTGTCAAAACAGTTCACGGATTTGCCAGAGTTGCTGTGCCTAAACGAATTTTAACTACCGGACCTCGACAAGGCACTGAATTTGAAGTAACAGAGAAGGATCATGGATTTGCTGTTCTTGAGTTTGATGTACCGCAAGTTGACGGAACACACGGATTTATCTATCATAGTTTTACTGTTACCTCACAACTTCCACCTTATGAGATACATGGTACAAAAGGTGGATTCTCACTTCAAGCACATGACGATGGAAGGGGTATTAAGAAATTCATCCCGCAATCTGGTTGGCAAGATGAACCCTCTCCTCCAAAATCCCATACCGGTCTGGATTGGGGGAAAGGTGTAGCAGATTTTGCTGATGCAATTAGGAATGACCGTAATCCGCGTTGCAATGGTGCACAAGCGCGCCATGTGTTAGAAGTATGTGAAAGGATACTTGAATCCTCGGATTTGGGTAGACCGGTGGATGTGGTTAGTCGCTTTCCAGAACCACCCGCTGTAGGTGAAGTTGCACCATGGGAATAGAATAGAAAAGAAAGAACATCATAGGCGGGTACAAACCCGCCTTATTATTCCCTTATAGGTTGAGACTATTACGCAGCATCTCTACACTTTTTGGTACACCTGTGTGTGCGTCCTCTTTTCCTTCAAACTCAATGGAAACATACCCCTGAAAATCTACACTATTTAGTATCTCACCGATTTTAGCATAGTCCAGATCAAGAGAATACCATTCTCCCCCACCGTAATAGGTTTTCGCATGGACAAGTACTGCCTCTGGGGCTATCTGTTCCAATTTTTCGTAGGGATCAGAGAGGAAATTACCGCAATCCATGGTAACCTTCAACCAATCTGAATCGAATGCAGATAGGATACGGTTGACTCCCTCGGGCGTACAGGTTAACCCCCAATGATTTTCAAGTCCAAGTACAACACCGTATCTCTCAGCATCTGGGAGACAGTTTTCAATTGATTCAATTACCCAATCAAATGCTTCATCTTCTGTATGGTTAGGGAGTGCTGGCTCTTTTCCTTCTGTATTCATCAATTCAGTGAAGGATTCAATGGTTCCCCATCGTCCTGAATTGAGTCGAATAGACGGAATACCGAGTTCATGAGCGAGACGTATGCAATGTATCGTGTGATTGATGTTTCTTTGCCGTGTATGTGCCTCTGGAGAAACAAAGCCTTGATGGATGGAAAGTGCATAGAGATCAAGTCCATGGATAAATGCAAGTCGCTTTAGTTTCTGTAAATATGGCGTGGATTCGGATGCCATTTGTTGATGCAAGATTTCAATACCGTCAAGTTCAAGTTTCGCTGCTTCTTCTATGACGTGTTCAATTGGGACTCGCTCAGGAGTGAAGTGCCAATAGGAATAAGTGGATACACCAAGTTTCAATTTGTTAGTTACCTCTAATTGTATGTTTTTTTCATGATAGCACGGTTTTAGCTGAAAATCTATGTAATTTTGCTATTCACCTGCTGTAGCTGTAGACAGCGAGCGGAGTTTAGCTACCATCGCTAAATGCGTATATGGAATTTGGTGGATCGTGACCAGGAGGTCGCTCCTACAGACAACCACACCTACAGTTAATGGGCATAAAAAATCCCCCGATGATTGGTAGATCAAATGAACCAATATCGGGAGATTTTGAATAATTAGTTTTGACTGAATAATACGTAAGACAGGTATTTATTCAGTTGCGCCAATTTTGGCTGCTTCAGGTGCACGAGTCGGAAGTTCTTTCTGCGCCAAAGTATCTTCGGGGACATAACCGGAATAGTCGGAAATGGCACCGTGTGTCAATGCATAAACGACAACATTTGTCATAAAGCGATAGACACCAGGCGAATAGTGTACACTACGTGTCGGTAGACTGACAGCTTCCATTGCGCACATGTAATCACGACGGACAACTAAAACGGATAATTTTTCACCGACAGAGAACCCTTCAAGGTAATTCCGTCTCGGTGGTCTTGTTCCCCACCAGAAAATATCAAATCCAACTGGAGGACCACCCATTTCGTAGAAGTTGTCGTAAATTTCGTGTTCGTTGTCAATCCGTTCAATTTGATATTCAGGCATGACATATCGCATTTGTGCGATAAACAAACGGACCATTGCTTGTGCGGGTGCATTTACACCGCAGTCATCAAAGACAAGGAATCCACCTCTTTCAACAAGGTATTTACGGAGTCCAGCGGCTTCTGATTCGGTCAAACGGCTATCCATTTTACCACCACCATACTGTTTTCCGAGCAGGTTCCGTGAGCGTACAAGTGCCGGATCGTGTCCTGTCATAAATGCGAGTGGTGTTTTATATAGATTGGCATCGGTTAGTTTGAGCGAGCCACCTTCAACGTTCATGTCCGTTTTGATCTTGGTTTTTTCGTTTAGCCATTTGGTGAGAGCGTTCAACGAGGATGAATCTGCCCACCAGTCAGAAAGGGTATGTCGAATTCGTGTGAACCGAAGCACACCGCGAATGTCACGACCTTTTCCGATGACGCGTCCACCGGGTTCGCCTTTGGGCAATGGTGGAACTTCAACGTTACCGAGCGTGATACTATCAGCGACTTCACCAAGTGCATCACGTGCAACGCCGACGTTTTCAACCATAGCTAAACCTGGAGGACGTTGGAATGTAACTTTTACCTGAACAGGACTTCCAGCGATACCGCGAGAAATATTGGTCGGTCCAGCGGAAGGTGCGCTTGCTGCAGGACCGGCAAAAGCTAATGCGCTCGGTGCATTTGTTACTGGTAAGTCTGTGTGTGTTACTACCTCTGGAACTGGTGCGTTTGGTCTAACTACTTTCGGCACGTTCGGATTAATCGGTGCATCTACTTTGATAGCTTGGTTAGAAAATTCTAATGTCGTCTGTTGGATATTTTCAGTTACCTTTGGTGCAAATGCTGTTGTTAGACGTGGTTGAACTTGAACTTGTTCAACAACAACAGTGCTTTCCACAGGAACGATCGGTTTAAGGATCTTCTTTACAATCGGTTTTCGTACTTTAGGCTTCGGTGGATCTGGTGGTTCAAGTGTTTCAACTCCAACTAAATCTTTAAATGTTTGTGTTTGCGTTACAAAATAGAGTCCCGCAATAAGAGCTAAAACCAAGTGAATCACGAGTGAAGTCATTAAAGCACCTGACGTTCTTTTTACACTCATTGTTTCACCTCATAATATTTATACATAACTGGTTTTGATAAAAAATTGAATATGATATTACTAAACCTATACTTCCTTTATGCAATTTATATGCCATTAACAAAATAGGCGATATATGTAGAATTACGCCATTTTAAGAGTGGTTGCTGCACGAAATAGTGCATTCAGAATATTAAGCTGCACAAAATGGGGCAGCTTTTCTTACTATAGTATCCGATAACATTTAATTACTAAAAAATGATTTCCTCTGAAATTAATATTCATATTGTCAATATAGCAAATCCGCATAAAAAAGTCAACAATTAACTTTCACCTTACTTCATTTGGAAATTGATATGATTAATTTCTTTGGATTTCAATGTAAATATCCAGATTCTTCTATCAACTGTATCACATCGGCAACCTGAATTTTAGACATGCATCCTTCTTCCCCGAATCGACAAGTGTTATCTGAGCACGGTGGACAATCAAGTTTCTTTCGAATAGTTTTGCACTTGTCTCCGACAGGACCAAATCGTGTTGGATCACCAGGACCGTAAAGACCAATTGTCGGACTGCCTACTGCAGCAGCAAGATGCATTGGACCGCTATCATTCCCAATAAAGAGTTTACATTTCTTTAACATGGATGCTAACTGTGGGATGGTAGTTTTGCCTGCAATATTAGTTGATTCTTCTTCCATCAAATTTTGGATTTTCTCAATTATTGGAATTTCATCTTTTACACCCACAAATACAACCTGTGCATGTTTCTGTTTAATCAACCAATCGCCTAATTCAGCGTAACGTTCGGGAATCCATCGTTTTAATGGAATCGGTGACCCTGGATGAATACCAATGAGAGCAATCTTACTATTCATCTCTTGTGCATATATAAAATCTGATGCCCAATTTTCATCTTCTTTTGACACAGCAAAAGTAGTCTTTTGTATTGGTGTTGGAATACCTGCAAGTTCGAGTACATCAAGATTTCGGATGGTCTCATGTGTGCTACTAAATCGTTGAGAACCTAATCTGTTTGTTACCTGCAAGGAGGCACGATTGATTCGTTTTGGTGTGACATCTAGGAGCGAAAAACATGCGACACGCATATCACCCCGTAGTTCTATCAACAGATCATATTTCTGATTACGTAATTGTCGATAGAGTTGGAATGTTTCTTTAATTGATGTTGGTTGTCCAGATCGGCAAAATGAAGGTGAATTGTATGTTAAGACCTTATCTACATCGGGATGGTTTTCAAGAATGACACGACTCCAAGTTCCAGTAAGTGCATGTAGTTCTGCGTGTGGGTATGCCAGACGTAGATTTGAAAACACAGGTGTTGCTAACAAAACATCTCCAATGTGATCGAGTTTGACAACGAGAATGCGTTTAGGGGTGAATTCTTTTGGTAGACGTTTTGTATAAAACAACCACTGAATCAATGAAGAGAAGATTATTGTGAGTATTTCAGTTGCATTTTGAAACATCTTTTCAGTTTACGTAAATCAGCCAGATCTGTCAAGTAAGTTCAGTTATGACAATTGCCTTGATTCAACAATAACATTATGTGAATTCATTACACATGTCAGTTGAATTTTGAGAACAATTTCCTTGACTGTATCAACGTTTAATGTTACTCTTCCATTGTATTATCTGATGTGCGTGCGTTTAGTTTCCTAACAATTTATAACAACCGTAGGACACAATCATATTCTTTTTTAACCTTTGTTGGAGGTGCTCCTTTACGATTATGAACACATTAAGATTTTCCGTACTAACAGTCGTTTTTCTCTTATGCATATTTGGATGTACTCGTGATTATACTGAAGTCATTAACCCACCTGTAGACCACCCTGACCCTGCTGAAATTGAAACTTCTTTCCACATGAACATTTTGCCAATCCTAACTGAAAGATGTGCCCTTGCTGGATGCCACGTTGCAGATGGTCCAAAAGGTCTGGATTTAAGGACTTATGAAAGTTTCAAAGTGGGTAGTGAACACGGACCAATATTCATACCGGGAAATGCTGAAAACAGTGTAGTAATCAAAGAAATCACATCTGGCAGAATGCCCCCAGGCGGTCCTCCGCTGACTTCAGATCAAATTCAACTTTTTGTAGATTGGATAAATCAACAGCCACTACAAGAAGGTGATGGGCATGATCATGACGACGACCATGATGATGACGACGACCATGATGATGACATGGACGATGACCACGATGACGATGACCACGATCATGGCGATGAATAACCATCTATCCTACTATCATTTTACAATTTGACAATATTGAGACTGGTTCCCAACCAGTCTCTTTTCACGTTATCTCACTATACTGACCTGATAAAGGCGGACACTGAGATCATCTTGTGTGCCATCACACACAGGCGAGCAAATCCTATTTGCATTCAGCACTTGGACGCTGCTATACTAATTCAACTTATTCCAACCTGTACAGTCAAACCTTAACTTATGCAATTTATCAAACGCTTTTCGGATATTAATGAGGATAACCTCCAAAAAGTCGGTGGGAAAGGTCTGAATCTCGGGAAGCTGATGAGAGCAGGATTCACCGTTCCACCAGGATTCTGTGTCACCACAGATGCATATCGATCTTCTGTTGAACACCTATCTGAACAGAACGCAGCCAGTGTTAAAGAAGTGTCGTTAGAGCCTGAACTGATTGAAGCGGTACTGAAAGCGCGAGAAGAATTACGGACAGATACTGTTGCTGTGCGTTCCAGTGCGACAGCAGAAGATTTGGAGACTGCAAGTTTTGCGGGTCAACAAGACACCTTTCTGAATGTAAAAACCGAAGAACTCTTAGATGCACTGAAAGCATGTTGGGCATCGCTATGGTCTGAACGTGCAACTGCCTATAGACAAACACAAGGTATTTTGGATGAAGGATTGGCAATGGCTGTAGTGATACAAGAAATGTGTAATGCAGATGTTTCTGGTGTGCTTTTCACTGTTAGTCCCTTTGATGGAAACGTTAGTATCATTGAGTCGAATTGGGGTTTAGGAGAATCGGTTGTATCTGGAGAGATTACACCTGATAGTTACCACATTTCTCGTGAAACAGGTGAGGTGTTGGAAAAGAGAGTCGCAACGAAACGTGAGATGATAACTGAATCTGGTATGAGTGAAGTTCCATCTGCTGAACAGAATATTCCGAGTCTTACGGATGCGCAGCTAAATCAACTCGTGCAGCTCGGAATTAAGGTAGAAACTCTTTATGGACAACCAATGGATATTGAGTGGGCACTTGCTGATGGTGAGTTTGTTCTGTTACAGGCAAGGTCAATCACAACGCACCCACAAGGACAACTGTCAGTAGATTACAAAGACGATGAAATTGCGAAACTTCGCGAATCAGAGATTCAGATATTAAAGACACTTGCAGACCCATACGGCACAATCTGGAGCCACCACAACCTTGCCGAAGTCTTACCAGCTCCATTACCAATGACATGGGAGATTATGAGGGTTTTTATGTCAGGATCAGGTGGGTTAGGTAAAACATACCGCAGCTTAGGTTTTTATCCAAGCAAATGGTTAGATAACGTCAGTATTCTCGACTTAATATGCGGACGGATTTACGTTAACTTAAACCGTGAAGCGGAACTGTTCTTTGAGGGTTACCCGTTTACACACAATTTTGCTGATTTTAAGAAGAATCCTAATAAGGTGGTCTCCGCTCAAGCAACATTCGATATTAAGCGGAGCACTCCTGCATTTTGGTTCAAACTGCCAGTCTACATCATCCGAATGACGAAAGCAGAATTGCGGTTAAGAAAGTTCCGTGCCGACTTTGATCAGGAGTTAAAGACACAAATATTTCCCGAATTTCAGGAAGGTGTTGAGAATGAAAAAACACTACGGTATTCAGAACTATCAGATGCGGAATTGGTTACAAAGTTTCGGGAATGGTGTCTGAAGACAATGGATGATTTTGCACCGAAGGCACTTACTGCCACAGTCCTTGCTGGGTTTTCACTGCAACGTTTTGAAGCTGCACTTCAAAAATGTGTGGATAAAACAACAGCAAAGAACCTTATGAACAGGTTGATTAGTGGGATCTCTGGGAATCTTACTGTAGAGACAAATGAGAAGCTACAACAGGTCGCAAATGGAGATTTGACACTGGATGATTTCTTAAATGATTATGGACATCGGGCAGTAGGAGAGTTTGAATTAGCGCAGCCGAGGTGGCGGGAAAATGATGACTATCTTAAACATATAATCGCATCATTTCGTCATGATACAGTTAATAGCGAAAAAGTAACAGAAGAACATTTGACACGACAGGTAGAACAACGTGAGGCAGCAGAAAAAGAACTTGCTCAGATTACAGAAAAAAAGACAGGATTGCGAAAACAGATTGAAAGTGAATTGGATTTTACAAGACGGTATATGCCTTTTCGTGAAACAGCAAAATTTTATCTCATGCTCGGATATGAACAGATACGACGCGCATTAGTTGAATTGGATAGTCGTTATAATCTCAACGGTGGAATTTTCTATCTTTTACCAGACGAATTGGATCAACTTATTAAGGGTGAAGAATTCGGAGATGTGATAGCAAAACGTACGGAAGAACGGAAATTACTACTTCAAATTGCTGTGCAGGATGTTATTTTCAGCGATTCACTTGATTGTATTGGTACATCGTTGTCATTGGATAGTATGGATACATACACAGGTGTAGGAGTCTCGGCTGGTGTAGCAAATGGACAAGCACGCGTTCTATTAGAACCTACAGATATTCTTCCTAATGAACGGGATTATATTCTTGTATGTCCTTCAACAGACCCAGCATGGACCCCGCTTTTTCTCCACGCTGCTGGGTTGGTAATGGAGCGGGGTGGAGTGTTATCGCATGGAGCAGTCGTTGCGAGGGAGTACGGTGTTCCCGCAGTAGCCAATATTCCAAATGCAACTCAAACTATATTAGATGGACAGATGTTGCAGGTTGATGGGAATCAAGGGACGGTTTCAATTGTTTCAGAAACACTGTAGGGATAGGTGAGACATGCTGTTTGAAATTTACTCAGAACAACTTCAACGTAAACGTAAAAAAATACAACGCGCGTTTCTGTTATCAGTGGTATTGCATGTCATTGCAGTTGCACTTGTGAGTATTAGTTATGTCACTTGGTACCGTCCGATGCTTTCGCCAGAAACCCTTGTAAAGGATGCAATTTCCTTAACAACAGTTAAACGTCTTCACATGAGCAGTGAACGCAAACGTTCAATGCCAAAACGACGTCCTACCTCTACAAACGCTGTAAAGGTTTCCAAGCAAACTGCTGCACAACCGATGAATTCTTCAAGTCCCATCAGAACTGGGACATCAATGGAAGAATTTGGAACAGACACAGGTTTACCAATAGCAGAGACCTCGCTGAGTGCTAATGCTACGGATTCACCAGAATGGAAGTCAATAGCAGTAAGAAATGCACAATCCCCAACTATCACACCAATAACAGAAAGAATTCAAGAAGATACGGGTGCAATTCAGCAAGGAATGGAGGATGCACCTTTACCTGTTGATCGTGATGGAATGATGGGTGAAGCGTTAGAAGGTATCGCTGAAAGCGTTGCTGATAGTGAAACTGACAGCATCGTTGACATTGTATTTCTGCTTGACATCAGTGGGAGTATGATAGATAATATCCGTGCTGTTGGGAGACAACTTAGTCAGATGGCAACGGTATTCGAGGAGAAAGGTATTGATTTCAGACTTGGGATTGTCATCTTCAGGTATCTTGAAGGTGATACCATCATTCACCAACCAACATGGGACGTTGAAAGGTATAAGAGGCTGTTGACGACGCACGTTGTGGCTGCTGCAGGTGATGAACGCGCGCACAATGCTATTATTAAAGCAATACGACGTGTCAAATTTCGAGATGAAGCTGACCGACGTTTTGTCCTTGTAACCGATGAAGCCAGCAAAGGTTCTTACACACTATTAGATATTCTGCGTCAGTGTCAACAGAACAGAATCACCGTAGATGTCATTGGTATAAATCATATGACACATCGGGCACTAACAACTAAGACTGGCGGACTCTGGTACCCGATTCCAATTCAGGAGTAAAATTTAATATGAAATGGGCATTAAATACATATCAGACGTGCCAAGATTGGGAACTCAACCGAATTCTTGATGTCGCTGAGGCAACCGGCTATCACGGGGTTGAGTTGCTAATGGATTACAAACAGAAACACGGATTTGAGTGGGACACCCCACAAGATACATGGGGTGGATTGAAAGCACAAGTAGATGAAAGTGGTGTTGTTATTTCATCACTAACGAGTTGCCAGAATTTTCACTCAGAAAATGCTTCTGATCGTGAAGAGACTGTTCGCCGCGTCACCCGCGTAATTGACATGGCGGAATTTATGGGATGTGACCATGTTCGTGTGCTCGGTGACAGGTATTCCGATGACAACCGTGATGCGGTGGTAGGCTACGTTACTGATGGATTAAAGGCTCTTGGTACTTATGCGGGAGAGAAGGACATTACGGTGTCTATTGAGATGCACGGCTCTTTCACAGACCCGAATTCTGCTATGGAGGTGATTGAAGGTGTAAATCTCCCAAACGTAGGTTTTGTTTTCAATTCACAATTCATCGGCTGCGAAGATGGAAGTATTGAACCGTTATTTTCACGCGTTGCATCACATATCACTTCAGTACATACCCACAAGGTAGAAGTTCCTGATACGTTTGAACTCTACCGACAAATGTTTGAATGGCTCAACCGTATCGGTTTTTCTGGTTATATATCTAACGAATGTGCATATACTGGACCTGATCCTGAAAAGGTGTTGGCACTCTACGTTGGATTATTCAAGGCATTTGTGTAGTGAATATACCACAAGCAGCACATCTCTATAAACGGGTTGCGATTCCAGGTGATTTCCTCAACATGACCGAAGGTAGTTCATGGGGTGGTGATATTCGTATCGGGGATCTGACAGGAAATGGACAAGTTGATTTTCTGGTCTATAAGGCACTTGGTGGTATCCATCCATGTTTTCTTGGGGCATTTTCTCTTGAAGGTGAACCGTTGTGGTCACTGGGTGATAAACATCTTGAAATCAAAGACTCGGATTCAAAAGATGCCTTTCTTACAACACTCTCACCAGACAGACCCGGACCCGTTGCAATTTACGATATTGACGCTGATGGACATGCAGAGGTTATATGTTTTTGGATAGATACAGATGTCTCGGAAGCGAGTAAATGGGATTTATCTTCAATCCGCTTGATGATTTTAGATGGGGCAACGGGTGCTGTCAAACGTTCTGTCGTATCTGATGAACTTCGGCAATGTAACGCTTATGTAGATGGTGAAAAACATATCCCGAACTATGTTCATCAACGATTGATGATTGCTAACCTTAGTGGAAATGCACAACCACAAGATTTCGTCGTGAAGGTGGGAGTGAATATCCTCGCGTTTAACCACAAGCTTGAATTGCTTTGGCAGCATACAGACAGATGGTTTCGGTATCCAAAACATTCAGCATATATCCCCGCAGTTGGTGATTTCAATGACGATGGTCTTGACGAGGTGAACGGAGGCAACTTCGGACTTGCTGCTGATGGAACGGTGTTGTGGGACAAATTCCTCGGTGACAACATAGACTCTGTTTTAGTTGAGGAGTGGGATGGTAAAAAACGTGCAATCCTTTCTGGTGGAGGACAGGTAGTTGACTCTGAAGGTAATCCTGTGTTTTCACTTGGATTTGGTATTGTACCACATGGACAAGAGATAAGACACGGTAACCTGTTATCAGATTCAACACCCAACTTAATTATACGCTATAATGGACACCATTCTGACTTGATAGTTGTAGATAATAATGGTGAAATTCGTAGTCGCTTTAAGGTAGATGAAACACCGAATAACACAGGATTAGAGATTATCCGTTGGCATGGGTTTGGGGATCCTGAATTGATTTATAGTCCAGCTGCACTCTATGATGCTGAAGGGAACAAAGTTGTATCTTTTCCTGACCTTCCGCCTCCGTCTGGTGGTAAAATGGGATGGTATCACTGCTTTCCTGCTAATGTTTGTGGAGATTCCCGTGAAGATGTTATCCTTTACGACCCTTATAGCGATGCTGTTTATGTCTATACCCCTCATCCTTTTCATCCTGACCAATATGAAGACTATCAACATACTGCGCGACAGTACAATGCAAGGTTAATTGACTAAGAATATGGAAACTATGTCTATTAATAAATTTCTACTCATCTCAATTGATTGTTGGCGATATGACGCACTTAGCCGAACCAATCCTTCCTTCAACACTCCGAAGTTTGATTTATTAACCAAAGATTACTCACTCGCAGAGAAGTTCTTCGTGGCAGCACCTGCTACGCGTCCTTCTCATACATCCTATTTCACAGGTTTGTATCCCTTTGAGCACGGAGTTTACGGACAAACCTATCTCAAGATGTTTGAGGGAATACCAAACCTATTTCAGCTGTTTGCTGATGCGGGTTATCACATTACTGGTCGTTCCGAACGCGCTGAGGTATTTCGGTTCCTTGACTATGAGTCATTCATTACACCAGTAGATCCAAATGCAAAGGCACAGCAATTGGGTTCCCTTGAAGACATGATGCATCATCTCAAACAACCGTCGGAGACTCCTCAATTCTGCTTTTTGCACTTTTGGTATACACACGGTGGTTATGGTATGAGTGGCATACCCGGTGCGCCAAGTCTCGGATTACTTGTCAACAAAGGCAGAATGGATGAAGCACTTCGGTTTTACTATGCTGCCGCAACACACATCCTTGAGTTCAAACTCGTTGAAATACTGAAGCAACTTGATCTATCGGAATGGACAGTGTTTATCTTTGGTGACCACGGGGAAGGTATTTGCGAAGAGATCATTGACCACGGACATACACTCAATCAGAACGTGTTACACGTGCCACTATTAGCACACATTCCCAATGTAGATAAGCTGGACTTTCCAACCGCGCCTATCTCAGCGATTGATCTATTTCCAACTATCACAAAACTCGCGGGCATTGAAACAGACTATCAAGGCTACGGTCAAGACCTATTGTCACCATCCGAAATTGATGACAACCGCTTAGTGTTGTCGGAGTTAGACAGTCTTTATGGTATCGGATTCCTCAGTCAGAAAAATTTGGAGATGCCGCACCATCGCGTGACTTCTCGCATATCAGTTGACAACAAAGAGATTAGTAGGTATTCAGATGGTGTTCGGCTATGGTCACTAACGGATGGTGAATATATGTATCGTGAAGATGAACAGACAGGTGAGTTCGTATTCCGCCATATCATGAGCGGTGAGGATACGACCTGCGAAGATCCCGACAGATTCCGTGATACATACGACGAGATATTGATGAATTCCAATTATCAACACCTCCAAGCACAATCCTCTACACCTGAGGAGAAGAAGATTTTGGAGGGTAGATTGCGGAATTTGGGATATATTGAGTGAATTCAATATACTTCAGAATTGACAACACTCTATCTCCTCCTTTTACTTCGTATCAATTTCATGTATTCGTCATGGTTTCCAATCCAAAACCAAACCCAATATCCCTCGGTTTCATAAGCCAAGGCACGATAGTTATCACCAACCCTTGCTGACCACCAATCCTGGACCCTCTTTAATTCAAGGGAAGGATGACTTTGATCTTGCTTCAGCAGTTCATAATTTTTGTCGGCAAGTTTTTGAATACGGGGAGGAAGTTTGTCATAACAATCCCAAAAAGTAGGGTTTGCTTTATAGATCGGTTAACCTCCCAGCCTGTATATCTTCAAGTATTTCTTCGCGAAGAGGTTCGAGTTTTCCGGCTTTTATATCCTCTTCAATTTGCTTATCCCAAGCATCTGAACGAGCCTTTAGAACTTCGTACAGATTATCTTTTAGAGTTGTCAATAGTGCTGGCTTGGTAGTTCCCTCACACTTATTAACTTCTGGCACATCCGGAATCTGTCCATTCCACCCCGTAGACGTTCTTGTCACATAAGCAGTGTAGGTTTCCTCAAAGCGAGGATCTTCTATTTCGACAATTCGAGAGTGTATTATCGCAGATTCATCAGAGCGTTTACTCTGCGGTAGATTCTCTAGTCCTATGGGAACCGTCCTATAATTCAGTGGTACTTTAAGAAGACCAATAATTTCTGAACCATCGGGAGTAGTACTGTAATCAAGAGATAAGATTATCTGTATTTCTTGTTCACTATGAGTGTTAACTGATTTAATGTTTTTTTGTTGTTCCATGTTTGCCTCCTTCTAAAAGTTCACCCAGTGGTTTTTGACGAATCCATTGAAATTCACCAAAAGGTCGCACGAGAGCAATATCAATTTCTCCACCAACATTGGCTGTTATTGGAGAAAATCTTTGAAAAGATATTGTTGAACTAATCAAAAAATCAACGTAGTCAATTGCTTCCTGCAACGAAAAAACCTCATAGATAGGGTGAATTCCAGGTTTACTCTTATAAAGGTTCCATATTGCTGTCACGACTTCTCGATTACCTGAGGCATAACATCCTAATTTGTCAAAAGGTTTAGATATTACGTTTCTGCCCAACGAAACTTCAATTATTTTAGGTTGAAACTCGTCGTACCCCACGACTTGAAAACCGAGAAATGTATGATTTTTAGGAAAATCCTTAAGTGATTTTTTTTCGATCTCAATTTGTTTTTTTAAAAGATTATGCAGGTGTATACCTATATCTTGGGCAAGGTTAGTAACACCGTCAATAAATTTATTTTCCTTTTTTAAAGAATGTTCAAAGGAACGTATTAGAAAGTTAACAGAATTACTGCCAATGAGCCCCGATCCAAAAACTCCAATACCGAAGTTTTCAAGGAAAGGAAAGACCTTTTCAGTATGAGAGTAGGTCGCTTGACCTATATTCCCTTGAAAATTCACTTTCACTGTATGCATTTGTCCGCAATTAGGACACTTAGCCTCCGCAGGCTTATTCATATTAATTTGTTTGTTCAACGACGAAAGACTATCTCCGGCAATAACGATGCCATCCGCCGATATGACTGATACAATTAGTGTCATATAAGTTTATCCTATTCATGGCGCGGAATCCAATTAATTTCTTAGTTCTACATTTCAAAACGCGTCAATCTAACGAAATATTATTTAAATAAAAAGGTAGACGAGGTATGACTTGCAACTATCACTCTGCTGTTCCAAATGTGGAGAAAAACCTTAAATTTGGAGTATGTCAAAGAGAAACTCCTACTCTATAGACTATATAAAATAGATTAACATCTTTTTACCTCAAAGTCAAACAATTGGTTCATTATTTTAATGGTCTCAATTAGAAAACTCAGAACAAGGAATGGATTTAGAGTGTTCGCAAATTACTGGTTCTACATTTCATGAATTGTTGCTTCAAGTGTTTCTATGTCCACAACGGCAATCGTTGCCTTCCCCGTTGTCCATCCACCTGTTTCACCTGGATTGAGCAGTAAAGATTTGTCCTTCTGAATGTCTATCTTATGCGTGTGTCCATAGACGACAATATCGAATTCTCCGCTTTTTGAAATAGGGATAGCGAGTTCAGGATAGTGCATTACTGCAATGGTCACGTCACCGAGTGAAGTGCTTGCAAGGTTAGGGTGCACCTCTCCTATTTGCTCAAACTTCTTCGCAAGGACAACCCGCTCACCGTCATTGTTTCCAAAAACACCTACGACACTGCAGCTCAAATCTGCTAATGGGTCAATGGCAAACGGAGCGATGAAATCACCTGCATGGACTACTAAATCAACTCCAATATCGTTAAATGCCTCAACAGCGCGTATTACGTTTGGAACATTGTCGTGACTATCGGACATTACACCGAGTTTCATATCAAAATCCTCTCTATTTATGTGGTTATTATTACAGGTACCCTATGAATGACGTTTCCAAGATAGCCTTTAGGATTCCATGGTTGAATGAAGGGTTGGGTGTTGCCTTCATCATCATAAGCGCGTGCCCAAATCTCGTAATAACCTTTGTTAGCAAAGGTCAATTCGGTTCCCCAATGTGACCAAGCGTATCTGTTTGATGGTGGCATCAACACGGTTTCTTGCCACTTAATCCCAAAATCTGTGGAAACAAGAACCTTCTCAATACGGTTTTCACCTGCCCATGCGTGTCCTCGGACTGAGATAGGTATCCCTACGCTGAATTCCAAAGATGGTTGTGGCTGTGTAATTAGAGATTTCACTCGCCATGCAGTTGCAATTTGCATGTCTTCTATCGGTGGATTATTACCCGGTTCTATTGGATACTTAGGAATACGGTAGGAATATCCACTCATTTTTTCGGAGTCGTGAACCTTATCTCTTACCCAGATGCGATTGAGCCACTTTTGCATTGCACTGCCAATCCATCCCGGTACGATCAATCTTGCGGGAAATCCGTGGGCATCTGGTAGGACTTCTCCATTCATCTTTAATGCGATGAGTGTGTGTTCATCCATCGCCTTCTCAATTGGAATTCCACGTGAAAACTGTTCACTGCCATCATTGGGAATATCTTCACCGTAGTTTCCAGTGTAAACAGCACTCGGTTTTATATCTGCTGCTTGCAGGACATCACGTAGCCGTACACCGGTCCATTCACTACAGGCAACGGCACCGCGTTGCCACGGAGTACCGCTAACCTCTGGCATGAACAGACTTCTTCCATTCCCCGCACATTCCAATACCACTTCCATTGTTACCTGTGGAAACTGTTGTAGATCCTCCATTGATAGAGCAAGCTTTTTATGCACTTCACCGTCTATAACCAATTTCCATCCATTAAGGTCTTGGTTAATGGCACGTTCTGGAACACCACTATTATTTCGGACAAAATGTTTATCTGTGGGGGTAACATCGTCGTTGAGAAGATGTGGTGCAAACTCACCGTTAAATGGACTTTGGGAATGGACAAGCATATCCGGTTTTGGAAGTCCTGCTGCTTGCAAATCTTCCAATACAACCGGCATGAGTCCTCTATCCAACAAGCCTTGATTGACGGCTTCACAACCTGCACCAAACATCCCTAAACTTGCAAGTAATGTGATTTTACCTGTGTTGAAAAGAAAATTGCGTCTTGTAGTCAGTATGGAATCTAAGCGATCCTCAATATTGGTTTCGTGTGATGAATGTTGCATGGTAAGTGTATCTTGTTTCAAAGTGTTGTTGGACACTGTCAGGTCTGGGTACAGAGACCCCAACCTACAATGTTGACCACGCATAAATATGTTCTGATATTAATCATCGTCACGTTCGCTTAGCAACTCACCTCGTGCAAGACGTTCCGCGTTCTCGGTTGACCACAAGATGTTCTTCATCAGCTTCTGTGCTGTGATGTAACGGGTCGCTGCCAATAGATGCATCCGCTTTTCTTCTGTGTCCTCTGACAAGTCGTAATGTCTAAACGCGACTTCAAGGACTTGGAACATGTGGAGTTCTGCATCTTCACGGAGCAGGATGTGTGCAAGCGTTCGTTTTAGTGGTTCAACATCATGTCCTTCTTCCAGATACTGATTGACGAGAATTTCTGCTTCGTAGACTTTTTGGAAGTCAGCAAATTCTTGTAGTCGTTCTAACATTTTGTCAACAGATGTGTAAGTTTCATCAAGTCGCTGACCGGGTTTAGGAATTCGTGCGGCAGGCATGTTCAGCCAACGCAGATATGCCAAATAGACCACACCGTGAAATATACCGCGCAATAGGTTCGCACTTGGTGCATATTGGAAAGCGTGATAAAGTGCGTGAGCGTATGAGTATATGTTCGCGACATCGTGCCAGTCTCCTTCGTTTTTGAGATGGAACCGTGCAGTGCGAATTGCAGAGGCATAAGTCATAGCACGACAGATGTCAGTTGGATTAACACCATTGCGTAGTTGCTTCTCTACCTCAACGACAGTAGGTTCAAAATCGTCACCAAGCAGTGTCTGTGCAAACGCGGATATATCCAATTCGGCACTGTTCTTTTGATTGTCCTCCCATATACTATCAAGTTTTTTGAAAATCGGTCTTAAGACAGGCACGGAGTCTGCCCATCGAGAAGTTTCCTCATGTCGTGTTCTACTAACGAGGTCAACAACGATTGGACGCAAAATCTCGTGTGATCCTTCCCATTTCACGTAATCTAACGCCTCAAACATTTTGTTAGCAAAATCAAGCGCGTGTCCGTCTCCTGTGAAGTAATAATCTGTTGCTGCCGTGTAGACGAAGTCTGCTATGATCGATTTATCATAGTCTCTGTCATTAAGCGTTAGCAAGATTCGTTCTGCTGCGCCTCTGTGGCGTTTATCAATGAAATAGCGGAACCATCGTTTGAGTGTTTCCAAGTCGTGATCATCTTTGACACGTGGGAAAGGTGCGCGATATGGACGTGCACTTCCTGTGGTTCTACGACTAATCTGGCTTAATCCGTGTACGAGAAATAGGTTGTGGTCATTTGGGTCAACATCATCCCATAGGTTCGCTGCAAGTGTTAGGATTGCTACACCTGATGACCATCCATCACTACTTTTATGTGCGCCGTAGTGGAGTCCTTGTTGGATAATCACCTCTGGAGGTGCGCCTGCATCACGGAGTGCTGTAACGGCTTTTGCGATAAAGAATGTGCTTCGGTCTTTGAGTCCACGTTCAAGTGCACGTTTGCCGTTTGCAATGACACGTTGTTTTGCTGCTTCCCTCTCACCTTTTGCTAACCCGACGTATAAATATCCGTCATCTCTGGCTTCAACAGGAAAGGCTTTTAGGTCATCGCCTGAGGCTAAGAAGCATGCCCCTGATTTTAGGTCAAATTCCCAGTGATGCCAATGACATATCAGGACACCGTCGCGAATACTTCCTTTTGACATGGGGTATCCCATGTGTGGACACCGATTATCAACTGCGTAATAGCTGCCGTTATTCCTGAAGACCGCCAGATGTGTTCCGTTGACGTGGAAAGGTTTCCCTTCAAGTTCCTCAAAATCCTCGGCGGGGCAAAGTTGGTGGTATACAAGTTCAGTTTCATCTATTTCAATTGGTGGTATCGGTTCAACGTTGATGGAACCGATACTGGTTTCTTCAAGAGCAGAAGTTGTATTTTGCACGGTGGACCTCCTATTGACTATATTGATTCTCATTGTTGAATAACAAACAGGTCGCGTGTATTAATACGTTAGAGTATATTCAACTTACTTAAAAAAGTAAAGAAAAAAGAGGGTGTTTACAGAGTTATTTAAATCAATACCATCCAAACGTTTATCTTATGAAAACCGGCTTGACAAACTAACCACCCCTTCAGTGTTTTCTGCGTTCTCAGTGCCTTCAGTGATTCAGACAATCAACATGTCCTTAAGTTGACAGCATTATGATAAATGTTTTCCAAACCAATCAATGATACGTTCCCAACAATCAGCACGGTGTTCAGGTCGCCAATACCTTACGAGATGTCCTTCACCACGATACCACGCAAAAGCCGCTTTCTTCTCAAGTCTACGTAATCCAGAGAAAAGCTCGCCAGATCGCGTGTAATCATCGCCATTATATCCTTCACCACAATAGATCAGAACCGGGGTTGTAACCTTATCTAAGTGAAATAGCGGTGAACTGTCAATATACTGTTCGCGTTTTTCCCAAAGCGAACCACCTATATCCATACGATTCTTGCCTTCTATCCATTTAATACCAAGACTTCTTCCCTGTTTCGTAAGATCTCCGTAGATTCTCGTCAAATTATAAAAACCGCCACCACAAACTGCGGCTTTGAAACGGTTGGTTTGTGTAATCAGTTCGGCAGTGAAGTATCCACCGTAACCGTATCCCGTTATCCCCAAACGATCTGCATCGGCGATACCCATTTCAATGACCTTGTCTACCACAGGCATAACGTATTCGGGCAATTCTTTCAACGATTCGCTGGACCTTGACGGCATATAAACACCAAGTACGGCAAAACCGCGTGCAGCAAGGAGTTGGAAGTTCATGACAAATTTATCTAACCCAAAACTATAAATATACATTGATAAGTGTCTGCCCGGATAAATCCACGTAACTAAAGGATACTGTTTGCCTTCCTCATAATTGGTGGGTAGCATCAAAACACCCTGTAAACGTTTGCCTTTCTCTGTTTCTGATTCGACGAAACGGACCTCACCAAATTGTAAGTCGCGCAGATGCGGATTGAGATCGGACACCTGCTGACGTTCTCCAGAGTTTGTATTACACATCCAGACCTCCTCTGGGTGTGTTGCATTTTGCGCTCTGTAGACAATCTGTGTGTCGTTACTGACAACCTTTAAATCTTGTTCGTCTGCTATTTGACGGGTTATGCTAATTGGTTCTTCAAATAAGCAAGTAGCACGTGCTTCTGTAGTATTTATCAAATAGAAGCCATCTTTCTTTGTTTCTGGATCATGAGTCTGGACACAGATAGACTGCACATCGCTTGACTGCCAGACAACATTTGTATTCTCTTTCGCGACAATACCCATGATGTGTTTCTTCAATTCTTCTGTCAGTTTCCGAGCATCAGTGCCGTCTGCTGCAAATTCCCATATATTTCCATCAATACCGCAGAAAAACGATTCTCCTGATGGTCGCCATAATGGACGTGCATAAAATCGTAGTTTCTCTGTGAGGTTTGCGGTCAGGTTCTCCTGTTCACCGTCTTGGACTGAAACAATAAACAGACCATCTTGTTGCGGATATACCAGATATTTACCGTCTGGTGACCAACTAACGAATAGCGTTCTTTCGCTGATATTTGTCGCTAAACATCGGACTGCCGACCCATCTAAAGGAACTAATAACAACTCATATAGGGTTTCTTGAGTTGTCAACCGCTCTTCACGTATTACATTGAGCACAGCAACTGTGGTATCATCCGGTGAGAGAATGATTTTTCTCGTAAACAAACCCCGCGCGAGAACTTGCACATCACCTGTGTCAACGTTGAAAACACCTAAATCCCCTTTCATCCACACGAATTGGTCTAAATCTTCATCTATAGTAGACTCTTCATCCGTATCCGTATGCCAGACGTTTATCGCTTGTGGCATCGTCTTGTGTGAGATAATTGTGGAAAGGTCCATATCTTCGGGACGTAACTTTGTTATGATATGTTTTCCATCTGAAGTCCACTGTGGCACTTCAAGACCATGTGTTGCTGTAATCGGTTTTTTGTTCACTTGTCGGAGTTCATTTTCAATCTTATCCCAAAGCCAAAGCTGGGGTGTCCCCATTCGGTCAGAAAAGAACGCTAAGTAGTTTCCATCTGGAGACCACCGTGGTGCCCAGTCAACTCCCATATCTGTTCCGAGTTTATGTGTTTCATTCGTTTTTATGTTGGTAACCCATACCTCCTGACTGTGATTTTCTATCAAGGCACCCGTTAGTTGATGCAGTGAAAATTCAGGGGTCTGTTGTTCGAATGATGATTTTCGCTCAGGGTCTACTACTACATAAGCAAGCCACTCTCCATCTGAGGAAAGTTGCATTCGTGAACGATCCGATAACGACTTAATTTTGAGTATATCCGAACTCATTCTATCTGCCATGCTCATTTCTCCTTGTAAGGAATGTTGGTAACTGTATATCTTTTCAATAGAACTATCTACTGTATCTTGAATTGATAAATCGTATTGTTTTAACCTTTGTTTTGCGCGTCGTAGTCGACTCTTAATCGTATTTTGGGGAACACCTAAATAGTTACTGATCTCAGTGGATGTCATCTCTTCAAAATAGTGGAGTGTGATTAACTGTTGATCGCTTTCCTTTAGTTTAGAAATTAGTGTTTGGACTAATTCGCGTTGTGCTTCAGCAGCATCCCTCTCATTTTCTAATGCCACATACCGTGAATATGAATCTGTCTCTGTATTTATTGTATAGCTCTCACGCAACAATTCAGACATGGGTTGCTTTTTTCTGAACCACGCTATACAGAGATAATTCGCAATCGCAAAAAGCCATGTTGAAAACTTCGTCGGGTCTCGCAGCTTACCCAGATTCTGATACACTTCGAAAAATGTTTCTTGTGTAATGTCTTCAGCAATGTGGAAATCTCCAACTTTCCGATACGTGTATGCGTGAACCTGTCCATGGTATTTACTTACCAAATTTGCAAAGGCAGCTTCATCACCCGCAAGTGTGAATTGAATCAAAACAACATCATCCGTTTTCATCTGTCGTCTCCGAAAAGGGTTCATTACGTAGAATTATAGTAGAATTTGTGAATAAATGAATAGGACGTTTTTGGGTAGGATGCCTAATGGCACGGAGAAACGTCTAATAAATCACTTCGCTATATATAGTCGCGAATTGGCTGGAAAAAGGTGCATAATTTTATTGTTGCTTAAGTTCTCCCCACAAAGCCGCTATCTTACCTTTAGGATTGATGTTTAGTGTGCCGTGTGCTGGCACATCAGGACCTGAAATGATGAAATTGTCCAACACAAAATGTGCCACGACACCTCTCCCTCTTCCGACTAAAGAAATTAATCCGACACAATTAATTGTTGGAAGTTGAGGGACATGATATTTAATGAGGAATTTACCCTTAGACAATACCTCAAAATCTCCCTTATTAAAAGAAATCTCCATAGCTTCAAGTGGAGCAAGTGTTGGGTTATCATTTCTTGCTTTTTCAATTAATTCAAAACCCTTTGGCTTTCTGGTTACTCCAAATACAGATCTGTGAAGAAATGCTATAGTTCTCTCAGTTATACTTCCTTGTCCATCATATTGACCAATAAGAATACCTACACCTGTGTTTCGCGCCTCAAGAATCCTCACTTTGACATTAAGTTTATCAACATCAAAACGAAATCCTGTGAATTCCAATACATATCTATCCGTTGCTCCTGGGGGAGGCGGTGGTTGTGCCCATACATCCAAGTGTCCATCTTTCGGCAGCCATGTACTTCTGTTTTCAAGATCATGTTTTGTCCAAGAATCAAAAGAGTCAGTGTTAAAATCCTCAACCCATGTCTTGGTGGAGGCAACCTCTATGAAGATGAACAATAGTATACAAAGAATTATGCAAATACAAATGAATTGTTTCATATAGTTATCCTTAAAGTTTAAAGAACACTCCTACTTAGAATTTGTGGTGATTAGTATTGCTTCAGTTTACCCCATAATACACTAACTTTACCTTTAGCACCAACATTGAGACTGACGGAATCAGGAATTGTTGGACCTGAAATGATGAAATTATCTACAACTACATGAGCAACCTGTCGACAATTTCTTGGAAACACTGCAATGCCGAGAAGATCTATTGTTTGTAAATCATTCAATTGCGGGTCTATTTTGAAATCAATGATATATTCATCATCGGAAAAAAGATAGAAATGTCCACGATCAAACACGACATCTATCTCGACTAAGTTATCCAATGCTATCTTAGGTGCGGATGTTCTTGGAAATTCTTCTGGACTACCAAGTACATGGTCAGCAAACTGATAAGCATTATTAAATGGATGTTTGATTTCATCTTGAGGATCCTTACCAAGAAAAATACCGACATTAGCATTACTTGTAGATACAACGTCAAGTTTTACACGGATCTGCTCAACATTAAAAGGAAAGGCTGTGAATCTGAGCGTATAATTAGTTTGTTCTTCCAAGCGATTATTGAGATTTAATCGTCCATTACACCAAACTTTAGTTCGTATATGTAACTGGTTATTTTGGGATTTCCAGGTTACCCGTTCACGTTGGAGTTCCCGTCTTTTCCATGATTTTAGATTTCCTTCACCGAAGTCCTCTGACCAAGTTTTCAGATTCTCGTCAATTAAAAAATCTGGAGGTGGCGGCGGTTCTACCTCTTCTGGTTTTGTTATTTCCCAAAGACGAACCATATTATCGTTACTCGCACTTGCAAGTATTTTTCCATCCGGACTGAACTCAAGGTCGTTTACATCCTCAGTATCTATCCTTAGATTCTTAAGCAGTACACCTGTGTTTGTATCCCACAAACTAATCCCCTCAAAATCCTTTCCACATGCAATAATTTTCCCATCTGGACTGAATGCAACTGATAAGTAGAGTCTATTCCGGTCCCTTGGAAAACTTCGTAATGACTCTCCTGAATTGGCATCCCATAAATCCATTCCTCCCCAACCTACACTTGCTAATATGGAACCATCATGACTAAATGAGACATCATAAACCCCGAACACTTCTGGTTCAAGGGTATGTAAGAGTTTTCCTGTCATCGTGTCCCACACTTTAAGGTTCTCATGACTTCCACCAGCATTAACAAGGATGCTACTATCAGGATGAAAAGCGATTCCACCAAGTTTATTAGCATTGAGAATTCGTATAAATTCACCTGTTTCAGGATTCCACAGACGTATTCTACCATCCCAATCTCCACTTGCGAGAATAGATCCATCAGAACTAAATATCACATCGCTGACATAAGCTTGATGACCTTTCAGGGTTTTAAGTAGTTCACCTGTATTAGGATCAAACAGATTAATTACTTGGTCTTCTCCACCTCCACTTGCAAGGATGCTACCATCAGGACTGAATGCAATACCTCCTCCACTATTTGTGTTTATAGTCCTCAACAGAAGTCTTGTTGTTGGATTCCATATCTTGATAGTTCCGTCTTTACTTTTACTTGCAAGAATCTTACCATCAAGTGTATACGTAACATTGAATACTGAATCAGTGTGTCCTTCAAGCACAGTATGTGGAAAATCTGCCGCAAAACTGTTAGGCAATACAATTATAATAATAAGAAATAGTAGTGAGATTATAAGCTGAACAGTTTTCATAAAATGTTACTCCAAATGTTTGTGCATTATAGAATTTATGCAAAATACTTGATATAGGATCTCTGAAAAAGATGTATTATACAACTTCATAATTTAAAGACACAGTTTTAGGTTAGAATGGTTGCAAAATATTAAAAATATCGCTGACATTTATCAAAAATTGTCATAAATCATTAGTTATAAAGGTCCTTGTGGGTTATGTTCATGAAAATGGGTCATGATTTCAAGTAATACCATTTCTAACATATAATGTCCCTTTTTGTAGCACAAACTGTTAGTTGTGTCCTACAGTATTACTATCCTAACAACCACAAATGAGACAATTATATTAAGACAACTTCTTCTGCTCCGATATTTAGAGACAATCAATTGTTCCGATTAGCGTTTATTGAATGGATTCCCAAACGCAATTCACGCATATTAATTGTTGTTTTAGGGATTATCAAACCGAGGTATCTAACCTATGGCATGACTCTAAAAGTTTTAGAGTCAATCCTGACTAAAATTGTCATAAATAAGCCATAAATCAAGTGTTAACAAAGGTTTGTGGTATTTTTCAAAAATTGACAAAATTGTCATTGACTCTAAAAACTCTAAAGTATGACATTTTAATATAGTCAATTGTCACGAATATATTTACAAGATACATTCCTAAAATTGTGTTTTTTGAGGGGTTGGTGTAGGGCAAGAGGGAACGGAGGTGGACCATCTCTATTAACCGGACGAATTCCACCTACTTCATATCAATTCACCTTTTAGAAATACGGCAATTGAATCCTCTGCTATGGTATATGGTGTAGTTAGTACCTCGCCATATACCATAGCAGTAATCAGTTTTGCTTGTCAGTTGATAATCAGAAACAATGCTGTCATTTCATCAAGGTACTTCTCCAAGTTAGCATACCAAGTTTAATTCTTTGGTTTGATATGTCCGAGATGTACAATCGTCATACTCACGAAGTTAAAAAAGAAGGAGATCACATCATTTACCGGTTTAATGAGATTGTCTTCAGTACGCAAAACTAATTTGGATTCTATCAGTAATGTCAAGGCATTCTCTATATCAGTTTCTAATATGTCAGTCCCGTTTGCCAAATCCGTAACTGATTTCTCACCTTCCACCAACTGTCGTAAAATAGCAACTATAGTAGGATCTGTGAAGAGATTCGCAAGATTCACGATTTCAGTATCCGGTGCTTTGTTAAGGAAGATATCAAGACTGTCTGACCAATACGCGATACGTGATTTTCCAGAATTTGAAGCCGTTTTATATCCGCCAACATAACCCCAATTTATCTGATTATCAGCATCATCAGGAAGTCTACTTAAAGTCTTAAGTGCATCTCCGCGTTGCGACCGAGGATGCGGAATATCAAATTTTTCACTTAGTTGATCCGAGAGAGAATGAATCTGTTCACGAAGCTCAGTCATCTCTTCTTGCAAATCAGGTAAAATCCTTACTGACATCCCCGTTAGGTTATGCAAGGTTTCTTCAGTATTTTCCTCAGTTTTTGTTTCATCTTTCACTTCTTTTTCCATGATAATATTTCCTTTCAACTGTTGTTGGGAAGGTTGTTCCCGTTCAATAGTAATGTCTAACGCCTCTTGAATCATGTTTTCATATTGCTTTAGTCGTTTTCGGGCACGATGGATACGGCTTTTGACAGTATTCTCCGATACACCTAAATAGGTTCCAATTTCAGATGATGTCATCTCTTCAAAGTAGTGGAGGGTGATAACCTCCCGATCACTTTTTTTCAACTTTGCAAGCAGTTTCTTGACAAGATCGTTTTCAATCTCAGCAGTAGTATTCGCGTGTTCAGCTGCAACATATTGGGAATATGCTTCTGTCTGTATCTCTGAATGGTCAGTTTTTTCCAGAGGCTGCGTCTGTATACGGTTTTTTCGGTGCCATGCAATACAGAGACGATTCACAATCGCATGAAGCCATCGTGAAAATTGCATCGGATCTTCCAACGTTTCCAATTTCTGATACACTTGCAGGAAAGTATCCTGCGTAATATCTTCAGCAATATGAAAATCACCTGTTTGTCGCCATGCATGTGTGTGAACTTGCTTCCGATATTTTCTCAGCAAATTCTCAAAAGCCGACTGATCACCCGCAAGGATACGTTGGATCAACGCAATATCATCATTTTTCACCAGATTCCTCCAACAACTCATCTTCATTCACTCATATATAATGACGCGAGTTTAAGAAAAATAGGTGCATAATTATAGTTTTAGAAGTGGAGTAAGTTTGGGTGGAAAATGCTAATCCAAGATAGATCTATGGAAGATATTGAATATCACGCTTCATAGGTGTCAACTTTACGACCCTATAATCCGATAGATGGGATTAGGAATCCACACCTATCGGACTTGAAGGGGTTAGTCTTCCAAACGCATCGGCATGATGAAGTAGATATGTCCTTCGTCCCCAATCGGTTTAACAACTATAGGATGTATCAAACCTGAGAACCCCATGGAAAAAGACTCCGTTTCAATATGCTCTAATATCTCTATCAGAAACCGTGAATCAATACGGATATGGACTTTCCCTATGCACGACTCTACTGCTAATGTCTCACATTCTTCATCCGGTGCAGAAAGTTTAGGAGAAATCCGAATTTGTTTTTCGTCTATCTCTAAATATACCGAAGGACATTTCGGATTTGAGAGCAATGAAACCTTACGTG
>Ga0209754_1000680_pt1 | contig 43770 bp, 42 predicted proteins | sample MesohylBB_FD_187295 | JGI IMG/M metagenome (GOLD analysis project Ga0209754, IMG submission 187295) | Host-associated microbial community of the marine sponge Aplysina aerophoba from Gulf of Piran - sponge mesohyl, lysed by bead beating... | ecosystem: Host-associated > Porifera > Sponge >...
CGCCGCCGCCCCCCCCGAGCAGCGGCCCCCAACCTATGAGCCGGACCTGTTCCGAGCCCGATTCACCCTGCTTCGCCGCGCGGATCATCTCAGCGACGCCCACCAGAAGCATCTCGATCGGCTGTTCGACGCTCACCCCCGGCTCCGCACCCGCCTGGGACGCTCTCCAAGAGCTCTACGGGCTGTACGAAGCCGAAGACCTCGACGACCCCTTGAACCTAGTCAATACAGCTCCACCGCGTTCGGGAACCGCTGCCAAGAGGCCAGGATCATCCCCTCCATGGGCCGGAAGGGAAACGCACACGACAACGCCGTGGCCGAGTCGTTCTTCGCCACCCTCGAAACCGAACTTCTCGACCGCCACACCTACCACACCCGCCAAGACACCCGCACCGCAGTCTTCGACTTCATATAAGGCTTCTTCAACCCCACCCGACGGCACTCCACCCTCGGGTACCAATCACCCACCAACCACCCACTGAACCCCTCAAACCGAAAACCGTCCACAAAACGGGGCAACTCCAAAAGGCTCATCATCGAAAACCACCCCCAAACGATCGATACTCTGCAATACTCCACTCACAAAAAGTGCCTCCAAACTCTGGACCAACAGCTTCTTCGCTAACAGCTATTGTTCCAGATCAGAGGCACTTTCCGCGTCTATCCACCCACCCACCAACCACACCCCATCGGTGGATTGAGGTTCAAAGCACGAGAGCCAAGGATTGCGACTTGAATCTAAAGACTGCGACTTCTCCATGAACGGGACTGCGATCAGTGGACCAACCTCGGAGCGTAACACCTCGAATCTCGAGGCACTTCGGAGCTCGCTGGAACTTCCTTGTGGCGCGCTCCTTAAGAATCGGATCGCCAAGTCGGCGATGTCGGATTCTCTTGGAAACGGTGAAGGGAATCCTACCGGGGCTCAGATTCGACTATACGAGAGATGGGCGGATGGCGGAGCAGCAGTTTCGATCATTGGTGAAGTCCAAGGTGATCCTCGCTATCCGGAGAAACCTGGGAATCTGGTGCTCGGACCTCATGCCGATCACCGGGCCATGGAGGAATTGGTGAGCCGTGCCGTAATAAAGGACGCCCATCTGTGGCCGCAACTCGGTCACGCCGGCGCTCTGTCGCACTTGCCGATCAGTCACCCGAAGGGGCCATCTGCGCTGGACATCGAGGGTCTTCAATGTGTGGGTATGTCGGTTGAAGACATCCACGAACTACCTCACATGTATGCGAGAACGGCGGCATACGCAAAGAACCTAGGGTTTACCGGTGTTCAGGTCCACGCTGGACATGGATTCCTGCTCAGTCAATTCCTATCTCCATTGTTCAACCGCCGGGACGACGGCTACGGTGGTTCGATCGAAGCACGATGCCGGATAGTGCTGGAGGTGATCGATGAAATACGGCGCGCTGTTGGTCCGTTGTTTCCCGTGGGGATCAAGATCAACTCGACGGACCAACTGGAAGGTGGATTGACAGAGGATGATGCCTTGGAGGTGGTTCGCCTTCTTGACCGAACTTCGGTCGACCTGATTGACATTAGTGGCGGGACCTATTTCCCAGGGGCGAAGGCAAGCTCCGACAGGCCATCGGATGGCGCACCATACTTTCTGAGATTTGCCCGACGCGCCAAAGGGGTAACCGATGTGCCCGTGATGTTGACGGGGGGCTTTAAACGGCGCCAGCAGGCGGTGGACGCCGTGGTGAGCGGCGCTGCCGACGTGGTCAGTCTGGCGCGGGCCATGGTTCTTGATCCGCGGCTCCCAGAGGCCTGGTTGACCGAAGGGGGTGGCGATCCCGAGTTTCCGACATTCCACTCCCCGCCCCGGGGTGGGGTAACGGCCTGGTACACGATGCGAATAACAGCGCTGGCAGAAGGAAGGGAGGAAACGTTCACGCTGGACCCTCACTCTGCCTTGCGTGTTTATGAAGAACGTGATGCGCAACGTTGCATCAAGTGGCTGAAGAAGTTCTCGCACCCACAAGAGTCGGTCTGACTACCACAACCCAGAATCGGACTGACTACCACAACAAACCGACGCCTGCCATCATTCGCGGGGTTGTCCCTTGGGGACGCCTTGTCCCCTTGGACGGGATACGGGGATACGCCAACGCTTTCGTTTCCTGCCTTTCGAGGGGCGGATTGGGCGTCATGCCAGCCCGGTGTCACACGTGTAGCTTCACCGCTGGCGAAACCGAAGCCTCCTCATCAGGATCTCCAAAGCTCCGCAGGTCAGGGCGGTCCCTGCACCCCCTCTAGTATCGATTGCAGTCATCCTGGAATAACCATCCCGTCGGGGGACCTGTGGTCAAAGCCGCGTCGCAACGCACAGATATAGTCGTAGTCGGCGGTGGAATCGTCGGACTCTGTTCGGCACTCCATCTCCAGCGACGGGGATACCAGGTGACCATCGTCGACCGCGGCGCTCCGGGCAATGGGGCATCGGGGCACAACGCCGGTCTCTTTTCGATCAGCAACTGCGTCCCGACTGCCACCCCGGGGGTGATCCGCGCGGTGCCGAAGATGCTCGTGGATCCGTCTTCACCCCTCGCAATACGATGGCGCTACCTGCCAAAGTTGACTCCCTGGCTGGTTCGGTTCCTGGTCGCCAGTCGTCCCGGCCGCGTCGAACAGATCTCCTTGACATTGGCGGGCCTGCAGAAACAGGCGCTCCGTGGCTTGACCGACCTGCTGGTGGCGCCGAATCCCGATGCGGGCCTCTTCGCCGGCGGTCACCTGCTCGCCTACGGGTCCGACGCCGCTTTCAGGAAGGCGCGGCACGGTATCGAGACGCGCCTTGCCCGGGGAATGCAAGTCGAGATCCTCGATGCAGCAGGTGTCTCCCGTCTCCACCCTGTTCTTGAGGGTCGCGTCCATCACGGAGTCCTGGTACCCGACTCGTACTACGCCGACCCCCTGGTCTTCACGACCGCCCTTGCCACCCTCTTCACCAACCGAGGCGGGAGATGGCTGCCAGGCGTGGTGCACTCCTTCCGCATCGAAGGCAGGCGGGTTGCCGCGGTCGAGACCGACCAGGGATCGCTCCCGGCTTCCAATGTGGTAATCGCCGCCGGGGCTTGGTCAAGATCCCTGGTGCGGGCCCTGGGATTCGACACGCCCCTTGACACCGAGCGCGGGTACGGGGTGCGGATTCCTGATCCCGGCGTCGACCTGCGAGGTCCGCTGATCTACATGGATCACCATGTGGGGATCACGCCCATTCCGGGTGGGCTGATGCTGGCAGGGACCGACGAACTCGCCGGTCTGCACGCCCCACCCGACTACCGCCGCGCCGAGATCCTGATCAAAGCTGCCAAGAAGTTGTTCCCCCAGATGAACAGCGACGGAGCCGAACCGTGGATGAGCTTCCGGCCCTCGCATCCGGATTCGCTCCCGGTGATCGGCCGGTCACCCAGGCAAGAGAACGTGTATCTCGCCTACGGTCACGGTCACCTCGGATTCACTCTGGGCGCGATCACGGGGGAATTGATCGGCCAACTTGTCGACGGGGACGACACCACTGTGAATCTGGACCCGTTTCACCCGGGCCGCTTCCAGATGATGGGGCGCCGGAGGGATCCGATCCTTCCCTCGTGACAGGCGGGGGCGAACCGTAGTCCGTCAAGGCCCCCAAACCATCGACAGCGGCACCAACGCCAAACCTCGAACGATTCTCTTGCCTGAGGCCTCCCAAACCGCACGTTCACGGTCCAGGCCCGAGTCAAACCAGAGCGGCCCGCTCCCATAGTCGCCAGGTGTTCTCGACTCGGCCGTCGCGGACTCCATACAGCGTGTCGATCGAGGCCAGGAGGCCGTCGCAGGAGTTCGGGATGATTGTGACGAGATCTCCAATTTTGGGCTGGGTGGATCCGAGGGGGATTTCGACCACGGCGTGCTCGGTGTAGAGACGGGTTATCCGGGCCTTCGGATACTCAGGAATGTGCCCGTAGGTGGTACGGGCGGGATTGGTGTTGTTGGAGAGAATCCGCCATCCAACGTCGAGAACCATGCGAGCAGGGTTCGGTCGACTGATCACGGTGCTGGCGACCCGCAGGGCGCAGTCTTCGTAGGTCACCAGTCCAAAGTCGACTTTGGTGGTGTCGTAGAACGAGTAGTTGCCGGGTCGGGCCTCGGTGACCGTGTCCGGCGAGCAATCCGGCCAGGCGCGCATGGCGAACACAGTTCCCCCCACGCTCACCGAGGGGATGTCAATCCCGTCCCGGGCCAGTCGAGCCACGATCTTGGTCAGCAGGGTCTCGCTTCGTTCGATGTCGGGACACTTCGGATTGCCTCCCAGGTAGGCGGCGAGCCCCGCAAACTCCAGGTTCGGCGAACGGGCCACATCCATCGCCAGGGCGGCGGCCAGTCCCGGGTCGGTGTACCCGGTGCGAGCGCCCCCGATGTCACACTCCACATAGACCGGAGCCTGCTGTCCGCTGGTCAGCGCAGCCCGGGACAGCACCTCGATGGCCTGGTCGGACTCGGCGGTGATCGCCAGTGTCACACGGTCCTGCAACTCCATGAAGCGGCTCAGTTTCCTGCCGTCCACCAGCGAGTTGGTGAGCATGATGTCCCCGAAACCTGCCGCCACCATCATCTCCACTTCCTCCAGGGTCTGGCAGGCGATGCCCGCGGCCCCGGCCGCAGCCTGCATCCGACCGAGTTCAGGGATGCGGTGGACCTTGATGTGCGGACGTAAGGTGACTCTGCTCTCTTCCAGCCGCCGGTGCATAGCAACGGTGTTCGCTTCGAAAGCATCAAGCATCACCATTGCGTATGGTGACGAGAGAGTGGCCAGCGTCAAGCCAGAGATGCGGTTCCCCTACCTGGCGCCGCGTGGATGGGGGTGGTCACTCCGGGGCCCGCACTCATCGCAGAACCCAAGAAACGCGAAGTGATGGGGGTTGGTCCGGAAGCCGTACTTGGTGCGCAGACGTTCAAACAGGGGAGCAAACTCGTCATTGGGTATCTCGATCGTTTTGAAGCAGAACTCACACACCAGGTGTTCGTGGTCGTGGTCCAAGGTGACGTGCCACCGTCCTGATTGCCCGTTTCGCAGTGGAATATGGTGGACCAGCCCGATGCTGGCCAGGTCATCCAGCACCCGGTAGACGGTGGAAGCTTCAATCCGGCCGGTGCTCTCCAAGACATGATCGATGATCATCCGGGCGCTCATGAACGACTCGTTACTTGTCACCAGGGCTCTCACCACGGCCCTCCTGGGGAGGGTCAACCGCAACCTGGCCTCCCGGATTCTCTCAATCAGCAGGTTCTCGGTGAGAGGGACATCATTCGACATGCGCTTGATGCATTATAGCAGGTGCACAATGCACCTATTTGCAACTCAGTTCTATCAGACACAACTCCAACTCTGCCCAAGAGCTACCACCGCCAGCGTTCGGATGGTCATCGTTAGGGATTTATAACGAGTAGTTGACAGCTGTTGGGCTGTCGTTCTTCGGTACTGTTCTGCAGCCTGTCAGACCGCCCGACTCTCCCGGAGGAGAGGCAGGTCTTACACCCACATCTTCTATAGCGCGACTGCATCGGGGTTTCCCACCCGATCCGGGTGTTCTTCCGAACGCCCGGGCGCTTTTGTTTATGGCTGAGTTGCAGTCCCTGCACATCACCATTCCACAGTTCCCGCACTCGTAGACCCTTGCCTTCAAGGGCATCTTCTGGCGGTGCCCGCATTGCGAGCAGTCAGTAGTGGTGTACGCAGGGTCGACCATCTCGAGCGGGATACCAGCCTTCGCAGCTTTGTGTCCCAGTTTCGGAGGGATGGACGACAGCCTTTGGTCGTGTAGCTTCTTGCCAAACCGGCGAGATCGTGTCCACGCTTTGTAGGGAGAGTTCTCTATGGCTATCCCGTCAAAGGTGGTGACGAGTTCGTGGCAGAGGCGGAAGTCGGCCTGGTCAGCGGATTCTTTGTCCCGTCTGTGCGCCTTGGCGAGTGCCTTCTGTTTCTTGCGCATGGTCTTGGAGTAGGGCAACTTCTTGCCTGCCTCCTTCTCTCGCTCCCGGTGGGCCTGGTCGGCCTTGCTCAGCGTCTTCTGCTTGCGGATGATGCTCCGGTGGTCGGGTTTGCGGGCGGGTATGTGCGTTCCGTCCGAGAGGATCAGGCGATCCGCGACGCCGGTGCCTATGCCAACCGGGTTGGTGACCGGCTTCTCTGGCAGTTCCCGGTCAGGGTGTTTCAGTACCACATGAAGCTCTACCCGCAGTGGCGTGCGTACCACTCGTAGTTCCTTCACGGTGGCGCCCATGCCAAGGGCCTTCTCCAAACGATGTCCCTTGTCGCGGAAACGCATCCGAGGTATGCCCTTCACAGACAGCCTCCACCACTTGACAGACTGGTTCTTCGCAGTGCCGGGTGCTTGGAGCATGGAAGGAGTGGGGTCGGGCAGTTCGATGCTCTTCCACCTCCGCGCTGGCTTGAAACGGGGATATCCTGGTTTCTTGCCCTCCTCTGCGCAGCGTTTGTAGAAGGACTGGATGGTGCGGTCAAAACGATACAACACACCACGTCCTACCTGCACGGATAGGCGTTCCCATTCGGGGAGGTCTGACCTGACCTTGGTGAACATCTTTATCCGGTCAAAAAGCGACAGGTTCCACTCCGACGGGAACTCCTCCACTTCGGGGTTGTGGCGCTCCTTCCACCATTGGTACGTTCCCTTCCAAGACTCCAGGTTGGCGTTGTAAAGCTCGGCGCACATCCCGAATACCTGATCGAGACGACGGTGACCAGAAGCTGACACCTTGACAGGTATCCGCATCGTCTGCATCCACGGGGTCATGATCCATACAGAATGCCGAGACGGTGTGACACTACGCGGGGCTACGGGTGTTGAAACAGCCCTGTCAACTATTCGTTATAAGTCCCAAAAGATACATCCGCGCTGTTCCCGACTTCCCCCAACAAGGCATTCTCTTTCGGGATATCACGCCATTGCTTGCAAACCCGGTCGCATTCACCTACAGCATCGGGGAGTTGTGCGCCCATGCCGACCAACTGGACGTCTCCACGATCGTGGGCATCGAGTCACGAGGTTTCCTGTTCGGGGCGGCGATGGCTGACCGCTTGAACTTGCCGTTCGTCCCGCTACGCAAGCCCGGGAAACTTCCGGCGGAGCGCTTCTCGGTTAAGTACGCCCTGGAATATGGAGAGAGCCAACTCGACATCCACACGGACGCGCTGTCGGCGGGGGAGGTGGTGTACATCGTTGATGACCTCCTGGCGACGGGTGGCACGGCTGCCGCGGCTGTCAGGCTGGTGGAACTTGCGGGAGGAGAGGTTGCCGGGCTGGGGTTCTTGATCGAATTGGAGCAACTGGGAGGACGGGCGAAGATCGGCGGCTACGAGACCACAGCCCTGCTCAGCTACTAAAGGGGGTGCTCAAACAGGCTTCTAGCAGATTCAGCGAGTGTTGAGGAAGGGGGCGTGGGGTGTTGGGGCAGATACTGCGACCGCACACCGAACCCTGGAGGGATTCACTCCGGAGGCCGCGGTTCCCGCTTCCATCGGAAGGCCCGCCAGCCGATCAACCCCACCACAGCCGACAGCATCAGAAGCAATGTGGCGTTTTCGTAGGGCTCCATTACCACCGTGATGTTCGCCCAGTTCTCTCCCAGGACCCGGCCCGCGTAGGTGAGCAACAGGCTCCACAGGGCGGTCCCTGCAGTGGTGTACAGAAGGAATCGGCCTACTGGCATCCGGGTGTAGCCCGCCGGCACCGAGATTATGCTGCGCACGATCGGTATGAGCCTGCCGAAGAAGATGACGGCCTCTCCGTAACGCTCGAACCAACCTGCCCCGCGGTCGAGATCCTTTTCGGAGATGAACAGGTATTTGCCGTAGGATGCCACCAGTCGTCGCACCCCGGCCTGCCGGGCGCCGTACCCGATGGCATAGAGCACTATCGCCCCGATCAGCGAGCCCACTATGCCCGCCGCAGCAACTCCCCAGAAACTCAAGTCACCTTCGATAGTCAAAGCCCCGGCGAAGGGCAGCACAATCTCGGAAGGGATCGGTGGGAAGATGTTTTCGATTGCCATCACCAGGACGATTCCGGGATAGCCAATGGCGACAATCACCTCCTGGATCCAGCCTCCAATCTGTTCCATGATGTGTGTCACTGCGAGTGTTCCCCCAAGTTGGCGGCGGTCGGCGGATCAGAAGAGTGTCCAGCAGGACTGCATGACACTAGAAGGTCTTGCGGCCTCAGCCTACCTACGTTCCCGGCACAGGCCATTGTGTTGAAGGTGCCGTCCAGGGTCAGGAGGGGTGTGGTGACTGCCCTTTGGATCAGTCACGGCCGGGCATATGTTTCACCCAGTGAAACGCTTAACAAAAAGCTAACAAACTAGGGCAGGGTCAGTAGTATTGCAAAAAATCGGCTGGATACGGCCGGTACCGCATAACCGACCGAAAGGAGCTTATCAGTGAATTCGCACGATCCGCACGAGTGCGATACCCACGAGCATCACGGGGATGAACCCGGGCACGTCCACGATTCGCACGAGTGCGACGGACACGAGCACCACGCTGATGATCATGAGCACGATGAACATGAGTGTGATACTCACGAGCATCATGGGGATGAGCCTGGGCACGTCCACGATTCGCACGAGTGCGACGGACACGAGCACCACGGGCACTAGCCCTTTTGATCAATAACAGCTAAGGGCCCCGCAGTTGGATTTCAGCAGCGGGGTCCTGCGCTTTTAAGAGAGAAGAAAGACTGGTTGTAACTAGCCGTATTTGAGAAGCGTCCCTGAATGTGGCGCTTCAAAGCGTCGGCAATCCGTATCTCTGTCAGATCCGGTGGCTTACCCCAAGGGCTTGGAGCGGGCAATCAAGTGTTCGACGTGATGGTCCTCGACGCACCCCTCCAAGGTCTCCTCCATCTGAATGGTGACGTGATCAATGCCATATCTGTCATGGGCAATCCTTTTGAGCCGCCGCAGCAGAGCCTCCTTGTCTCCCTCATAGGAGGGATCAATCAGAATGTGAGCCGTGAGCGCTTCAAGGCCCGAGGAAATCGTCCACACATGGACATCATGGATCAAGGTGACCCCCCTCGGGTCTTCCATGTCACTGCACAGCCGGTATACATCTATGTGGTCGGGCACCCCTTCCAAGAGCACCTTGAACACCTTGACGGTGAGACTCCAGGAACTGTGACCGACCAGCAGAGCAATCACCACGCTGAGGATTGGATCGATGATGGTCCACCCCAAAGTGACTATGACGATGCCGGAGATCACCACTGCCACCGAACCCAGCAGGTCTGCCATCACATGGCGCAGAGCACCTTCGACATTCATGCTGTGTTTCGACGAGCGGTGGAGCACCCAGGCGGCGGCTATGTTGACGAACAATCCGAGGATGCCCACCACCAGCATCAAGCCACCCTCGATCTCGGGCACATCCTGAATCCGGTGATAAGCCTCGAAAAGCACCCAAGCCGCAATTAGCCACAGGCTGAGGGCGTTCAGCATGGCCGCCAAGACTTCGGCGCGCCGGTATCCGAAGGTGCGCTCGGCCGACGGGGGTCGGTCTGCCACCTTCATGGCGAACAGGGCCAGCGCAATCGACATGGCGTCGGTGACCATGTGCCCGGCATCCGACAAAAGGGCCAGGCTTCCGGAAACAATCCCACCGATCACCTCGGCCACCATGAAACCGGCGATCAGGATCAGTGCTATCGCAAGGCTGCGTTTACTGGCCCCCCGCAGGTCATGGGCGTGGTCATGGCCATGATGGCCGTGACCGTGATCGTCATGCCCAGCGTGGTCATCATGATCGTCATGGTCATGCCCGTAGTGGTCGTCATGATCGTCGTGATCGTCATGGTCGTGGTGATCATGCCCGTGGTGGTCGTCATGGTCGTGGTGCTCATGGTCGTCGCACTCGTGCGGATCGTGCACGTGCCCGGGTTCATCCCCGTGATGCTCGTGGGTGTCGCATTCATGGGGGTCGTGGGCGTGATGCTGGTGTCCTTTGTCGGAATGCGCGCCACCCATGATTACTGTCCCGTATCTACCTAGCTTCAAATAGCCATTTTAGCCGGATACCTGCAACAGACCGGCTGTCTCCCGGCACCGCTCCACACCGGCAACTGCAACCGGAGCGATGAGAATGGAACGGCCGGTCTGCCCAAGTCACGAGACATCCCGCCAAGTGGAGGCCGGGCAGGATGGCAGGAGATCAAGGGGCAGATCCAGCGAGGTCGCCGCGTTGATCCGTGCGGCGCGTGGGGTTTCCGGTGTCACATCAAACCTTGATCTTTCTAGGAAATGTGATAGAAGATAGAACTCTTATTCTATGTCGAAGCATAATATCAACTCTGAGGTGCGGCAAGGGTTGTCGTCCCACCTCCCCACGGGTGCGGCAGCAATGGCTTCCTAAGGGTCCACGGCACCGGCGCCGCAGGATTCGGGTCCGAGGCCGACCCAGTTGCCCACACAGATGCCACACTGCGGTTGATCTTCGACTGGACAGTAAGGAACGTTGGTGACCAGGGAGTCTTCCAGTCATGCATGCGGAAGCCATCAAAGATCTAGCCACTGACCAGAGTCCAACGCAGCACCGGTCTCCAACGTATTTAATGGTGTTAGCGATGTCCAAAGATCTGCCAGCCGGTTGGTCTACAATCACATCAAGAAACCCTCTTCATTTTCAAGGCTCTGTTATCATCACGACGGATGCGCCCTGCCTCAGGGCAGGGCCGTCTAGCAACCTAGAAAGGAACAAGAATTCATGGACATCACCAGCCAGCGCACAGATGGAGCGTTGATAGTTTCGGCTGAGGGTCGGGTCGACGGCGCCAATGCTCGGAAATTCCAGAAAGCGGTGGAGAATGTCATCGGCGACGGCGACAGCGCTGTGGTCCTGGACATGGAAAGCCTGAGCTACATCAGCAGCGCCGGACTCCGATCCATCCTTTTGATCGCCAAAGGCCTTCAAAAGCGGAATTCCAAGTTTGCGGTGTGCTCTTTGCAGGGTCCCATCCGTGAGGTTTTTCGGATCGTGGGGTTTGACAAAATCGTTTCGATTTACGACTCACAGGGAGATGCAGTCAAAGCGCTCGGGGGTTAGCCCACCCGCGGCGTGAACGCCATGTTACGCCCGTACAAAATCCTAGTGGTAGATGATGAGCCGGACCTTGAACCGCTCATGCTTCAGCGCATGCGGCGCCACATCCGCAAGGGCCGTTACACCTTTGTTTTTGCCCACAACGGCGTGGAGGCCCTAGAGGTCCTGAATCGAGACGGGGGCATCGACATGGTGCTTTCGGACATCAACATGCCCCAGATGGACGGACTCACTCTGCTGGAGCAGATCCCGAAGGTGGATCCCAACATCCGGTCGGTGATCATCTCTGCCTATGGAGACATGAAGAACATCCGCACTGCCATGAATCGCGGAGCGTTTGACTTTGTCACCAAACCGGTGGACTTCAAAGATCTGCAGATAACCATCGAACGCACCTTGGCTCACATGCAAGAGTGGCGGGAGGCGCTCTCCTATCGCGACAAACTGGTCTCCATACAAAACGAGTTGGAGGTGGCCAGCCGGATCCAGCAATCCATCCTCCCCTCGGAGTTTCCCGAGGACATGCGCTACCAGGTGTATGGCAACATGGAACCAGCTCGGGACGTGGGAGGCGACTTCTTTGACATATTGGACCTTGACAAAGGGAGAATGGGCTTAGCCATCGCAGACGTCTCCGACAAGGGAGTACCAGCGGCGCTGTTCATGATGTCCTGCCGGACTCTGCTGAAGGGGGTGGCGATCGGGCTTTCCGAGCCCGGACCGGTGCTGGCGGAGGTCAACCAACTGCTGCACGAAGACAACGAGACGTTCTTGTTCGTAACCGTCCTGTACGCGGTGTACGACCCCGGATCCGGAGAGTTCACTTACGCCAGCGGTGGACATGACGCGCCACTACTGGTACGCGCCGACGGAAGCGCCGAACTGCTACCTCTCACAGACGGGATAGCCCTGGGAGTCGTCCCCGACCTCGATTACCGGCAACACTCCGTCATATTGCAACCAGGAGACACCATTGTCCTTTACACGGATGGGGTTACGGAGGCCCAAAACATGTTGGGAGACGCATTCGAAGTGGAGGGACTGCACAGAATTTTCGCCGGTACCCTCGCCTCCATCACTGCTCGCGAAGGAACCGACTCGGTATTCCAGACGGTAAGAGACTTCATGGGAGAAGCAGCACAGTTCGATGACATCACTTGTCTGACCCTGCACAGAGACAAATAGAGAGCGAGGATCATGGCGACCGTCTCAACGTCGATACGAATGCAACCCGATGCGAAGGAGTTGGACACGGTCTTCGAGGAGGTTCACGAATTCGCCAATAAGGCCGACCTGCCCGAAGGGTTGGTCTTCCAACTGAAGCTAATTCTGGAGGAGTTGGCGCTCAACGTGATCAACTACGGGAACAAGGGGGGAACAGAACCCATCGAGATAAGGCTGGCGGCCCAGGGAGAGACCATCGTGGTTGAAATCTCCGATGTTGGCCAGCCCTTCGATCCTTTGAAGGATGCCCCGGCCCCGGACCTGGAGTTGTCGCTTGAAGAGCGGCCGATCGGCGGCTTGGGCTTGTACCTGGTGAAGACCATGGTCGACGAGATGCATTACCGGTGGGAGGACGGTCGTAATCACCTGACGCTGATAACCCGCGTTCTTGCATGAGGCAGAGGTTCTGCCTGCGGAACATACACCACGAGGCATTCAGGCTCGTTTTTATAGCACTACTGGCAACGTTGCTGGGACTGAGCGCCTGTTCTGTGGAATCTGGCTCCGACGACCCCGGACCGGCGCCCGTCTCCGAGTCGCTTCTGCCGGAAGACGTGGCTGAGCAGATCGACGTGCTGTTCGGTACGGACACCACCTCAACGACAATTGCCGAGCCCGAAGAAGTCGTAACCGAGGCTGACCCGGGGGAGCCAACTGTCCCCGGTGTCACCGATGAGTACGTCCTATTCGGCCAGTCCGCCGCGTTCAGCGGACCTGCCGAGGAGTTGGGCATCAACATGCGCTATGGGATCCAGGCCGCTTTTGCCGAAGCCAACCAGGGCGGGGGCGTTTTCGGCAGACAACTGCGGTTGGTGTCTCTGGATGATTCCTACGAGCCCGAGGCGGCCATCACCAACTCCCAGCAACTGATCGATGAAGAAGGGGTGTTCGCTCTGATAGGAGCGGTCGGCACTCCCACCTCCCGGTCGGCTACGCCGGTGGCCAAGGAGGCGGGTGTGCCCTACATAGCCCCATTCACCGGCGCCGGATTCCTCCGCGATGCGCAACAGTTGGAAAACGTTGTGAATCTGCGGGCCTCCTATAACCAGGAAACCGAGGAAATGGTGAAGCGTCTCATAGAGGACCTTGACATCACCGAGATTGCCGTCCTCTTCCAGGACGACTCCTTCGGAAGAGCCGGGTACAGCGGGGTTCTGGCGGCTCTGGAAAGGCGCGGCATGGAGCCCGCCGCGGTCGGTTCCTACACCCGCAACACCACCGCGGTAAAAACCGCCATGCTCGACATCCAGGTGAACGAACCGGAAGCGGTGATCATAATCGGCGCCTACAAGCCGGCAGCCGCCATGATCAGTTGGTCGCGGTTTACCAACTTCAACCCGGTCTTCATCAACATCTCCTTCGTGGGAAGCAACGCCCTCAAGGAGGAACTCAGAGCTTACGGAATCGGGGTTTACGTGACGCAGGTGGTTCCCTTCCCCACCGACGACAGCATCCCGGTGGTGGCCGATTACCTGGCCGCTCTGGATGCCCATGTCCCGGAGGCGGTCCCCGGTTTTGTCTCCCTGGAGGGATACCTGGCCGGACGCCTGGCAGTGGCCATCCTGGAACGCTGCGGGCCCGACGTCAACCGGGAGTGCTTCACAGAGGGTTTGCGTGAAGATGGAGACTTCGACCTTGGAGGGTTCCGACTCCGATACGGGGAGAACGATAACCAGGGCTCCGATTCGGTCTTCTGGACGGTGCTGAGGGCCGACGGTCAGTACCACCCCATCGACAGATTGGGACAGTAAGACGATGAGGACTTTCTTCAGGCGACTCCTGGAAAGCCGATATCGAATCTCCACCCAACTCTACTCGGGGATCTGGGGAGCCGTGGCCCTGACCGTGGCGGCAGGTTTGGTGGGATGGTTCTCCTTCAACCAAGTGGGAGAGGCCCAGAGCGTGGTCAACGAGAACACGGTGCCCGAATTGGCCACCGCCTTCGAAATCGCCCAGTACAGCAGCACCTTGGTGGACGCCGCCCCCAACCTCACCACTGCGGCCACCCCGGAAGAACTGGACGAGATCGCCGCAGGGATCGAGGAGACCAGCGGCGCCTTCCTGGACCAACTGGACTTGATGGAAGGCAGTCAGGCCGACGCGCAACAGTTCGAGCAACTCCGCTACTACGTGGATTCACTGATTGCCAATATCGCGGCCATCTCCCGCGCCGAGCAGGAACTTCAAAGGCTGGCGGTGGTCAGCGAGCAACTGCGGGCAGAATTGGACGACCTGGGCAGTCAACTCGACTTGGTGGTGATCCCGGCCCTCGACGATCAGTTCTTCTTTGGCATGACCGGTTACCGCCGCCTGTGGGAGTTGCCAATTCCCAGGGATGAGTACCTGACGGAGGAGCAGTTGGTCATCTACCGTCACTTAAGCGAGATACAGGCCAACACCAACATCGCCACCCAACTGGTGGCCACCGCGTTCAGTGTGTCCGACGCCTCGCAGGTGGAACCCTTGCGGGAGAGTTTCGAGGCTGCGCAGGGACAGATTGAGAGCAGCCTGATTGTTCTGGAAGGGGCCGATTTCCACGAGGAACTCTCCCAACTCTTCGCTCAGCTATTCGAGAGAAGCCTGGGAACCGAAGGCGCCTTCAATCTTGCCACCCAGCAGTTGAGGTTCCTGGACAACCAGGTCGACCTGCTCTCCGACAACCGCCTGATCGCGGTGGACCTGCTGGGGGAGGTCAACCTGCTGGTAAGCGCTGCCCGGGGGCGCGCCGACGAGGCCACCCAGGCTTCCGATCAGGCGATTCTCACCGGTCGTACCCTGCTTCTGGCCATCAGTATCTTGAGCGTCACCGGCGCTGTTTTGATGGCTTGGCTGTTTGTGGGCCGGGTGCTGTTGCGCCGGCTCAACCAGCTTTCCGACTGGATGCTGGGAATGGCTGATGGAGATCTGGAGACCCGCATAGAGATCAAGGGTCGGGATGAGGTGGCCGACATGGCCGCCGCATTGGAGGTATTCCGGATCAACGCTCTGGAGGTCCAGCGCCTCAACCTGGTGGAGAAACTAGCCAACGAACTGGAGGAAAAGAACGCCGACCTGGAGAGGGTGCTGGACGATCTGCAGAAGGCCCAAGAGCAGATCGTCATCCAGGAGAAACTGGCCGCTCTCGGAGAATTGACCGCAGGGGTGGCCCATGAGATCCGCAATCCGCTGAACTTCGTCAAGAACTTCGCCGAGTCATCGGAGGAGTTGTTGGAAGAGATGCAGGAGATCTTCGATGACATCGAAGACGACATCGAAGACGACGACATGGACTACATCCAGGAGATCAAGGGTGATCTGGTCGCCAACCTGGGAAGAATCCGTTCGCACGGCAACCGCGCCAACAGCATCGTCGAGGATATGTTGATGATGGGCCGGGACTCGGGTGAGAAGCGAATGGCGAACCTGAACAACGTTGTGCACGAGCACATGAAGCTGGCATATCACAGCGCTCGCGCCTTGGATCCCGACTTCAACCTCACCATCAACGAGGAGTACGACCCCAACGTCGGCGAGTTGGAGGTGGTGCCACAGGATATCGGCCGGGTGTTCCTGAACCTGGTGAGCAACGCCTGCTACGCCACCGACGAGCGTCGCAAGAAAATCGAAGCCACCGGGGAAAAGGGATTCATGCCGGAATTGCGAGTCACCACCCATCGGGAAGAAGACCGAATCGTGGTAAAGGTGTGGGACAACGGAGGGGGCATACCCGATGACGTGGTGGAGAAGATCTTCAACCCCTTCTTCACAACCAAGCCCACCGACAAAGGCACCGGCCTGGGCTTGGCCCTCTCCAGTGACATCGCCCGCCAGCACGGAGGCTTGATCCGCGTTGAAACCATGCCGGGGGAGGCAACCACCATGATCGTGGAGATCCCCCTTGATGACAACCCCATCAGGGAAGTGGCGGGCATCGAGCACCACTAACTGCCCAGCAGCGACACCTTGATGAGTACGGGTGACCCTGACCGTTGCCGATTGAAACAACATCTGCAGATCCCTTGTTTGACGTTAAGGTTGAACATGAAACTGGCCTGCAGGACCGTTGGCCAGCCGGCGTTGGTGACGTGGGCCGGTGAGAGGGCACCGTCCTACGGTCAGGTAGTGTTCTGCGGATGTGGTTGAGCAAGTGAGCGACAGATCAGTTGTGGTGGACGGATGCGCTCCGCTCCTGGCAAAACGGGGGGCATGGCAGGGATACTTGGCTGGGGGAGTGGACCTGGCGATACCCACGGTTGCCACCCATGAGACTCCCCTAGAAGCCATGCCGCGGGTGAGGGATTGGAGGAAGTGGATAGCCGACAATGACTCCCTCTTCCACGCCGCTTCGCCTAGCGATCTGGGAACCTTCGCAGAGGGGAGGCTGGGGATAGCCTTCCACTTCCAGAACACCACACCATTGGGAGAGAGCCTGGATCTGCTGGAGACCTACGCGAGACTGGGACTGCGGATGATCCAACTCACCTACAACCACCGCAATGCGGTGGGGGACGGCTGCATGGATCCCAACGATCGGGGACTCACCGCTTTCGGCAGGGATGTTGTGGCGGAGATGAACCGGTTGGGGATAGTGGTGGACCTTTCCCACACCGGGCATCGCACCACTTTGGAAGCCATCGACGCCTCAGAGCATCCCACTGTCTTCTCCCACTCCAATGCCCAACGGCTATTCGATCATCCCCGCAACATAACCGACACTCAGATACGGGCGGTCGCCGAAGGGGGCGGACTGGTGGGAGTCAACACGGTCTCCTCGTTCCTTCGCTCCGACGGGGTGGGCGCCAACCTGTCGGACCTGCTGGACCACATCGATTATCTGGTGGAGATGATCGGCTCCAATCAAGTGTGCCTGGGCCTCGACTTCTGGATCGACGGTGAACCCGATTTTGGGGAATGGACCGAAGCGGGTTTGTGGACCGCCGATGACCTGTCCGCACATGTTGGTTGGCCCCGAGGTATCAGCGGACCCGGACACATCCCCCGCCTGCGCCAAGGACTGGCGGACCGCGGATACTCACCCGAAGCCATTGCGGGGATCATGGGAGACAATTGGATACGGCTGTTCACCGAAGTTTGGACCTGAAACCCGGCCTGCATCTTTCTACAAGGCGTGACGGGCGGCTTTCACCCTCTCGATGAGGAACCCGCCCAGCGTCTCCAGAACGGCGGTGGTGTGACTGCTGGGCAGTTCTGCCAGCGCCCGGGAAGCGACCTGTGCATGGCTCAAGGCTATGGACAGGGCCTGATCGACGTAGCCGCCCTTCACCACCGTGGAGATCACTTCCTCCACCGCATCTTCCCGGTAGGGGGGCGGATGTCCCAACAATTCCACCACCCTGGGCCCGTTCGCGCCCCGAACGGCCAGCAGCACCGGCAAGGTGAAAGTCCCCTCGCGGATGTCGGCCCCGGCGGGTTTGCCCAACAAATCGGTGGTGGCCACCAGATCCAGGGCGTCGTCGGCAATCTGGAAGACCCTCCCCAATTCGAATGCCCACAGGGTGAGCGTGTCCACCACCGGCGTCGGGGCGTCACCGGCCCGGGCGCCGATGTAGACGGAGGTGCGGATCAGGCTGGCGGTCTTGAGATCGATAACACGCTGGTAGGTGGCGATTTGGTGGTCGAGTCTGCCTGTCAATCGGAATTCAAGGGTCTGGCCCTCGGTGAGTTCGGTGTAGGTCTTGGCCAGCATCCGAACCGACTCCATGTCCAGGTATGTGGAAGCCAATTCCGAAGCCCGCGAGATTAGGAAGTCCCCAGCCAGGACCGCCAGGGTGTTGCTCCAGTTGGCGTTCACCGACGGACCGCCCCGTCGCGTGTCGGACTCGTCGATCACATCATCGTGATAGAGGCTCCCCACATGGATCAATTCCACGGCGGCGGCCGCCTCCACAGCCCTGCGGTCCTCGGCGGGTCCCAGGCCGGCCGCCAGCAAGGCGAGCAGGGGGCGGAGGCGCTTTCCTCCGGCCTTGAGAAGGTGCTGGGAGATCTCCGTCATGAAGGAATCGTGGGAGGTGCTGACCTCCATCAGCCGCGATTCAACCTCTTCCAGGCGATCCCAAATCCGAGGGATGTCGATCAGATGGCGAAAGTTGTCCATGGTCAAGGAAACGTGGAATATAGAGGAGGGACTGGCTTATACTTCGATCAGGAACACAAAAGCGTTTCTCGTGGTTGTAATAGACTAGGAACCCCGGAGGCGCCGGGACGTAGCGCAGTTAGGAGAGGCATTGTTCGAGCGATTCACTGACCGGGCCCGCCGGGTTGTGGTTATGGCGCAAGAGGAAGCGCGCAAGATGAACCACAAGTACATCGGCACCGAGCACCTGCTGCTCGGGCTCTTGGCCGAAGGGGAGGGCGTGGCAGCCAAGTCGCTGGGTAGCCTGGGTATCGATCTGAACAGCACCAGGGAGACCGTGATTCAGACCGTCGGGGTGGGACAACAGGCGCCCACCGGTCATATCCCCTTCACGCCCCGGGCCAAGAAGGTGTTGGAACTGGCACTGCGCGAGGCACTGCAGTTGGGTCACAATTACATAGGAACCGAGCACATCTTGTTGGGTCTCATCCGTGAAGGGGAGGGAGTTGCCGCACAGGTCCTAGGTCAGGCCGAGGCGGGCCTGCAGAAGATACGCCAGACGGTTCTTTCGGAGTTGTCGGGTTCGGGAGGCGAGGGCAGCCGCGGAAAGAGTCAGAGTCCGCCGCAGGCGGCCCGTACCGGCGCCAGCCGGGAGGGTCACCGTTCAGGCTCCAGCATCCTTGATCAATTCGGTCGCAATCTCACCCATGCCGCCCGCGAACGGATACTCGACCCGGTGATCGGACGGTCCAGGGAGATCGACCGCATGATGCAGATCCTTGCCCGCCGGACCAAGAACAATCCGGTTCTGATCGGCGAGCCGGGGGTTGGCAAGAGCGCCATTGTGGAAGGACTCGCCCAGCGGATCGTGGCGGGAGAGGTTCCCCGGTCGTTGAGCAACCAGACCTTGTACACCATTGACCTGGGAGCGATGGTGGCTGGAACCCGGTACCGGGGCGACTTCGAGGAACGGATGAAGAAGGTCCTCAAAGAGATCAGAAAACGCGGCAATGTCATCATCTTCTTGGACGAGATCCACACCGTGGTGGGCGCCGGCGCCGCCGAGGGAGCTATCGACGCCGCTTCCATCCTCAAGCCCATGCTGGCCCGGGGAGAGTTGCAGACCATCGGCGCCACCACCCTCGATGAGTACCGCAAGCATTTCGAGCGTGACTCGGCCCTGGCCCGCCGCTTCCAGCCCGTGCAGGTGGATGAACCATCCATCGCAGATGCGGTGGAAATCTTGATGGGCCTGAAGGACCGCTACGAGAGCTTTCACCAGGTGGTGTTCACCGATGAGGCCATCGTCACCGCCGTGCACCTGGCCGACCGCTATGTCTCCGATCGTTTCCTGCCCGACAAGGCGATCGATCTGATGGACGAGGCAGGAAGCCGCAAGAAGCTTTACAGCATGTCTCCCATCCCCGAGGTGGAGCAGTTGAACATCAAGCTGTCGGATCTGCGCTTGAAGAAGAAGGACGCCATTGAGTCCGATGAGTTCGAGAAGGCGGCCGAGTTGCGAGACCAGGAAAAGACAGTCCGCAAGGAGATGGAGAAGGTGATCGCAAAGGGGGGAGCGGTGGAGAGTGGCGCCTCGGTGATCGACGAGGAGGAAATCGCTGAAGTGCTGGCCCAGTGGACGGGTATTCCGGTCCATAGACTGACCGAGGAGGAGACCTCCCGGTTGGTGAACATGGAGGAAGAATTGCATCGCCGCATAGTCGCCCAGGACGACGCCATCGCGGCGGTAAGCCGGGCCATCCGGCGCACTCGGGCGGGTTTGAAGGACCCCAAGCGGCCGGCGGGCTCGTTCATCTTCCTGGGACCCTCGGGAGTGGGGAAGACCGAAACCGCCAAAGCCCTCACCGAATTCCTGTTCGGAAACGAGGACTCACTGGTCCAGATCGACATGTCCGAATACATGGAGAAGCACGCGGTTAGCAGGCTGATAGGTTCACCTCCGGGTTACGTCGGCTACGACGAGGGCGGACAGCTCACAGAAGCAGTCCGTCGGCGCCCGTTCTCAGTGGTGTTGTTCGACGAGATCGAGAAGGCCCACGCCGACGTGTTCAACATTCTGCTGCAGATCCTGGAGGATGGCCGCCTCACCGACTCGCACGGTAAATCGGTTGACTTCAAGAACGTGGTGATCATCATGACATCCAACCTGGGCACCAAGGAGCTTCGCAAGAAGTCGGTTGGTTTCCACAACGAATCGAGCGAGGTCAGCTACGAGCACATGCGCAACAAGCTGTTCGACGAACTCAAGCGCCACTTCCGGCCCGAGTTCCTCAACCGCATCGATGAGATCATCGTTTTCCGGGAACTCACCTTCGAGGAGATCAAGCAGATCATCGACCTGTTGATGGTTCGCATCCAAGAGCAGTTACGGGCCCAGCGGCTGGACGTGGTGCTGGCCGACTCCGCCAAGGGCTACCTGGCCAAGGTGGGTTACGACCCCGACCTGGGCGCCCGGCCCCTGCGGCGGGCTATCCAACGGTACGTGGAGGATCCCCTTTCGGAGAAGGTGCTGGTGGGCGATTTCAACGCCGGCACCACCATTCTGGTCAGTCTCGACGAGGAGAACGACGAACTGGTGCTGGAGGGCTTCGACGTCTCCCCACCGGTGGAGGCTGCTTCTTCCGGCTGAGCCTGCTGGCTCGGCTTAGTAAGCCAAGGTGCGGGTTCGGTGATGCTCGCCCATGCGGTGGGCGTCCGGCCCCAGTACCGCCTGGGACCACAGGAAGTAGTCAAGGCGCGGTCCACAGATCGGTGTTCCCACCGATCGGATGCTCTCCACCAGCCGGTGGCCGGCGTGCACCGTAGCCCAGCGGATAGCGACTTCCTGTCGGCTGTGCCGGGGGATCTCGATGCGGTTGTCCACCGATCCGGACAATGCTTCCGAGTAGGAGAGCACCCCCAGGTGGCGCAGTAAACGGGGAAGCATGTAATCGGGATAGACCCCGAAGGAGTCCATCCCCGACCAGCGACGCTTGGAGCGGGAAGCCATTACGGCCGCCGCCAGATGGGCGAGTTTCCGGAAGCGAATGTGGTGACCGCCCACGGTCGCCTCGTCCTCATATCCGGGGACCGTGGAGGCCAGCAGGTCAACCACTGTGGGCCCGTCCCACCCCGCCTCCTCCACCAGGTTGACGGCGGCGCCGTCCCAGCGGTCCGACAAGGCATATGCCACCGCCGCCATCCGGACGCCCCGTTGCGGGACCATCTGCAGCACACCCTCCCCAGCGAACAGGCGCCGGGACTCGGTGGCGGTGATCGATGCGAAGCGCCCCAGGTCGGGTAGACCGTCCGGCCCCATCCAGTCGGTAATGGCAGCGAACAAAGCCGGAGCGTCGGTGAGAGTCCGCTCTCGCCGGGTAACCGACCACATGGTGGCGCCCGGGGGAGGCCAGAGGCAGGCCAGCACCGACACGGCGAGCACGCAGTAATCGAACCAAGGCTCGTCCCGGAGGTTGCCAGGGGGGCCGGGATAGTCGAACCTGGGGGGAGGAAAAGACTGATCCCGCCAGGTGCGAGCCACGGCTGCAACCGATCCTGCAACAACCTCCACCCCCCAATGCACCGGGGGAGGGTTGAATCGGGGATCGGTGATGGCTGCCGATGGAGTGGGCTGTCGACTTCGGTATGCTTTATAGCTCAAGGAGGGTGCTACAGCGACTGTAAAAGGAGCCTTTCATGAAGAAGAGAATAATTGGTTTGTCGATCCTCACCGCGTTGGCACTTGTGGTAGCCGGCTGTGGGGGTGGAGACGATACGTCGGTGTACGTTGTCTTTGATATTGGAGGCCGGGGCGACCAGTCCTTCAACGACGCCGCCGCGGCCGGATTGGATCGGGCCACCGAGGACCTGGGGGTTACCTCCAGCGAACTGGAGCCCACCGCCGGCGGAGAAAACCGCGACGATCTTCTGAACCTGGCCGCCGAGGATGGTGCGCAACTGGTGTTCGGAGTGGGTTTCTTATTCGCCGACTCCATAGCAGGGGCGGCCGCGGCCTACCCGGAAACCAACTTCGGACTCATCGATGGTTTCGTGCCTGATCTGACCGCTGACAGCAACCTGGTTGCTTTGGGGTTCGCGGAACACGAAGGTTCGTTCTTGGTGGGCGCCGCCGCAGCGCTGAAGTCCACCAGCGGCAGGGTCGGTTTCATCGGCGGTGTGGAAATCGATCTCATCAAGAAGTTCGAGGCCGGATTCATCACCGGGGCGCGCCACATCAACCCAGCTATCGAGATCGACATCAAGTACATTTCCCAACCTCCCGACTTCGCCGGTTTCACTGATCCGGCCAAAGGCAAGGAGATCGGGGCCGCAATGTATCAAGCGGGCGCGGACGTGGTTTACCACGCCGCGGGCAGCTCTGGAGGCGGGCTTTTCCAGGCCGCCAAGGAGCACAGTGAGAGCACTGGCAGCCATGTGTGGGCCATCGGAGTGGACTCCGATCAATACCTGACCGCCGGAGAGGAATTCCAGCCCTACATCTTGACCTCTATGTTGAAGCGGGTGGATGTGGCGGTCTTCCAAACTATCTCCGCATTTGTCGACGACGCCTTCGCAGGCGGCTACCGCACATTCAGCCTCGCCGATGACGGGGTCGGATATGCCGCATCGGGCGGCCATGTGGACGATATCGCCGGTCAACTTGACGATTTGAAAGCCCAGATCGTCTCGGGAGCCATCCCCGTTCCCGAGACTCCGTGACCTAGCCATCTACCCCAGAACCCTGTTGGCGGGGGCGCCGGTAACGGTGTCCCCGCCAACTATTGGTGGGTATGGGGAGAATCCATACAGGCTCGCCACATCTTTTATTTAATCTCCCCCACAGAACGCGTCTCAAGGGGACCGGTGGTATTGTCGGCCCGGTGAGCACCGCAATAAGCCTGGTGAATATCACCAAACGCTATCCGGGAGTGATAGCCAACGACCGCATCAACCTGTCCGTGCAAGAGGGCGACATTCATGCGGTGGTCGGCGAGAACGGCGCGGGCAAGTCCACTCTCATGAAGATTCTGTATGGAATGGTTATTCCCGACGAAGGTGAAATCTGGATTCGAGGCCAGGAGACTGCCATGTCGTCGGCACGGGACGCCATTGCCGCCGGGATCGGGATGGTTCATCAGCATTTCATGCTCGCTGAGCAGATGACAGTGCTGGAAAACGTGATACTGGGCGCCGAACCCCGCGACGGACTCAAGATCGATTTTGGGGAGGCCAGGCGAAGGATCGCGGAGATAAGCGGTGAAGGGGCCCTCAACCCCGACCAGATGGTGGAGGAACTGTCGGTGGGAGAGAAACAGCGGGTGGAAATCGCCAAGGTGCTGTTCCGAGGTGCACAGATCCTCATTCTGGACGAGCCCACCGCGGTGCTGGTGCCCCAGGAGGTGGAAGAACTGTTTGGATCTCTGCGGGAGTTGCGTAAGAGAGGGGTGACCATCATCTTCATCTCGCACAAGCTCGACGAGGTGTTGGACATAGCGGATGCCATAACCGTGATCCGGGCGGGCCGCACCGTGGCCAGCGCCGATCCGAAGCGTATCTCCACCCGGGAGTTGGCGGAACTCATGGTGGGCGCCGAACTTCCTGTTCCCGACACCAGGGAATCCACTGTCACTTCTGACGTTCTGCTGGAGGCCGAGGGCCTGGGCACGCTGTCGGAGGAAGGAGACCGGTGGCTGATCGAGGACGTAAGCTTCAGAATCCGGCGCGGGGAAGTGCTGGGCATCGCCGGAGTGGAGGGAAACGGCCAGGGAGAGCTTGTGGAACTGTTGGTTGGGATCCGGCGCGCCGACTCGGGGCAGGTGACGCTCAATGGGGAGGACGTCAGGCTCCTTTCCACCCTCCGGCGCCGCGAGGCCGGCATCGGGCTGATCCCCGCAGATCGGCACGGTCAGGGTCTGCTGTTGGAGTCGCCCCTGTGGGAGAACGCCATGCTGGGCCATCAAAGCCGGGCGCCGTTTACCCGAGGGCTGCTGGTGGATCGGAGAGGAGCCAGGCAGCGAACCGAAGATGTGGTGGAGAGCTTCGATGTCCGCACCCCGGGAGTCGAGGTCAAAATCCACGCGCTGTCAGGCGGGAACCAGCAGAAGCTGCTGGTGGGAAAGGAGATGCTGGCCCAACCCCAGGTGCTGTTAGCCTCGCATCTCACCAGGGGGATTGACGTGGGCGCCCAGGCTGCGGTCTGGGAGAGTATCAGAGCGGCCCGCGCCGAGGGTCTGGGGGTGCTCTTGATTTCCGCCGACCTCGACGAGTTGATCGGCCTCTCCGACACCCTGATGGTGATCCTCCGGGGAAGGCTGGTGGCCACCCTTGATCCCCGGGAGGTCTCTCCGGCCGAGTTGGGCTCCTATATGACGGGCGCCGCCTAATGAACGCCAGGCGCCGCCTCCTTTACGCGATTGTTTCGTCCGGTTTGGCGATCCTCTTCGCTCTGGCGGTGTCGGCGGTGATCCTGGCTGTGTCGGGGAACAATCCCTTTGAGGCCTACGGGCAGATGTTCGAGTACGGGTCACGGATCGATTCGCTCGCCTCGTCGGTCAATCGGGCGGTACCCCTCTATTTCTCGGCGATGGCGGTGGCGTTGGGATTCAAGATGGGACTCTTCAACATCGGTGTGGAGGGCCAGTACCGGATCGCGGTTCTGATCGCGGCCGCGGTGGGAGCAGCGATCACCCTTCCCGGCCCGCTCCATGTGCTGGTCATCATGCTCACGGCCATGGCGGTGGGCGCCTTGTGGTCGGGTTTCGCCGGCTATCTGAAGGTGAAGCGAGGAGTTCACGAGGTGATCTCCACCATCATGTTGAACTATGTGGCAACCGGCGTGGGAGCGTTTTTGCTGGCCAAATGGCTGCGGCAGGAGAACCCCGAGGGGGATCTGGTGATCAAGACCCCCGAAATCCCCGAATCTGGCCGGCTCCCCTCTCTGAATCCGGTGCTGGAGTTGGTGGGGTTGGATCCTGGCCGGGTGGACCTGTATGGGATGGCGGCACTGGCGGCGTTGGCGGGCGTCGGCTTTCATGTGCTAATCAATCACACCCGCTTCGGGTTCGAACTGCGAGCCTCAGGCGCCAGCGCAGGGGCGGCGCGGACCGCCGGCATCGATCCCAACCGGATGGTGGTAATGACCATGGTGATCAGCGGAGCGATCGCCGGTCTGGTGGGGATGGCCCACCTGCTGGGGTTCTTCCATCGCTACACGATCGATTTTCCAACCATGTTGGGATTCACCGGTATCGCAGTGGCCCTGTTGGGCCGTAACCATCCGGTGGGAATGGCTGCGGGGGCCCTGTTGTTCGGCTGGTTCGACCGGGCCACCCAGATACTCGACCTGAGGGGCATCCCCAAAGAGATCGTGTTCATACTTCAAGGAGTGATCCTCCTGTCGGTGGTGGTGGCCTACGCAGTGGTCGAGGTGCGGACCCGGGCGGCCGAGAGCCGGGCCGTCACCAGCGTGCTCCAAACTGGTGGAGGGGAGGAGTCATGACCAGCCTCTTGTCTCCGCGAGAGCGGATGATGCGGACCAACCGGTGGCTGTGGATGGGCCTGGCGGTGGTGGCCACCCTCGCCATCACCAGAACCCTGGCCGACACTCCCGACCTGACCTCCAGCGGCACCTTTGGCGCCGCGCTTCGGTTGGGGACCCCCATTTTCCTGGCCGGGTTGGGCGGCGTCTACGCGGAACGGGTGGGAGTCGTCAACATCGGTCTGGAAGGCATGATGATTCTGGGTACCTGGTTCGGCGCCTGGGCGGGATGGCTGTGGGGACCGTGGACGGGTCTTATGGTGGGAGTGATCGCCGGGGCGGCCGGTGGGTTGCTTCATGCCCTTGCCACCGTCACCTTCAATGTCGATCACATCGTGTCGGGAGTGGCGATCAATATCCTCGCTTTTGGCGGGATGAGGTTCCTGTCGGTGGTCAGCTACGGCGCCGACACCGGTGGGGGCGCCACCCAATCCCCTCCCATCTCCGATGTGATCGGCAAGGTTTCGGCGCCCGTGCTGTCCGGTGGTGAGATTCTCGGTTGGACGAGCCCCGACTGGCTGGGCAACCTGGAGGAACAACGCTGGTTCATTCTGTCTGATCTGGCGGGCCTGGTCCGTGGCCTGACCGTCGAGGTCTCGTGGGCGGTGGTGTTGGCCGTGGCGTTGGTCCCCGCTTCCTGGTGGTTCCTGTGGAGAACGCCGCTGGGACTGCGGATGCGTTCAGTGGGAGAGCACCCGGTGGCGGCAGAGTCTTTGGGAGTGAACGTGTACCGGATGAAGTATCTGGGGGTTATGCTCTCCGGCGCCATGGCCGGACTGGGGGGCGCCATGCTGGTGACCGAGTTCGCCCGGATCTATCGGGAGGGACAAACCGGGGGAAGAGGATTCATCGGTCTGGCCTCCATGATCATGGGAAACTGGCGGCCTGGCGGAGCGGCAGCCGCCGGCGGTCTTTTCGGGTTCACCTTCGCCCTGGAGTTGCGGGATGAGCCCGCGGTGCACGCCCTGTTGCTGCTCATAGCGATAGTCGGCGTCGGGATGGGCATCTGGTGGGGATACCGGAGGAGATGGATACCTGCCGTTTGGTTGGTGGGGACCGCGGCGGCCGCGCTGCTGGTCTTTCTGTCCACCGATTCGATACCTCGCGAATTCGTGTTCATCGCACCCTATGTGACCACCCTGGTGGTGATGTCCCTCGCCTCCCAGCACCTGCGGATGCCGGCGGCCGACGGACGGCCGTACCGCCGGGGACAGCAGTTGTGAGCGTCGGGTTCGATCCCTACCACCCCGAATTCATCTCCGATCCCTATCCCGTCTACGCCTCCCTGCGCACCCACCGGCCCATCTTTTACGACGAGCACTGGAATCTCACCTTCTTCGCTCTCCACCAGGATGTGGAGCCCATCCTGCGGGATCGTCGCTTCGGTAGAGACATACGCCATGTTCCCGACGCCGCCCGCCAGGTTGACCCGCAGGTGTACGATCGCATCTACCCGCCGCAGTACCCGATGTGGACCCGGATGATCCGCGACTCCTTCATCGACCTGGAGCCTCCCCGCCACACCCGGATCCGCCGCCTGGTGCAGTGGGCTTTCAGTCGCCGAGCCTCGCAGAGTTACCGCAGGAGAATGGAGACCGAAGCCCATCGCCGCCTGGACGTAGCCCGGGAAACCGGGCAGATGGAAGCCATCTCCGAATATGCCACGCCCATCCCGTTGGTGATGATCGCCGAGTTGATGGGGGTCCCGGCGGCAGACCAACCACAACTGGTGGAGTGGTCGCATCGCATCGTTCGAGTGTTCGACGAAGGTTGCACGCCGGAGGAGGGCGAGGCGGCCGAGCAGGGCATCGTCGACTTTAGCGACTACATGCGGGAGTTGATCGCTTCCCATCGGCGCCGAGCCTCGGACGACCTGCTCTCGCACCTGATCGGAGCAAGCCACCAAGGAGACGTTCTCTCCGAAGAGGAGTTGATCTCCACCGCCATCCTGGTTCTGAACGCCGGGCACGAGGCTACCGTGCAGGCTATCGGCAACGGACTCATGGCCCTGTCCGCGCATCCGGATCAGTGGCGCCGCTGGCAAAGCGACCGCAGCATCACCGCCACCGCCGTTGAAGAGTTGCTCCGCTACGACACGCCCCTGCAGATGTTCGAGAGGTGGGTGACCGAAGACATCGACTGGAAGGGGACCAGGCTGCGGGCAGGTTCGAAGATAGGTCTGCTGTTCGGGTCGGCCAACCGCGACCCGCAATCGTTCGACTGCCCCGACAGCCTGGACCTGGGACGAGTCCCCAACCCCCATGTGTCCTTCGGGGGCGGTGTGCACTTCTGCGTCGGAGCCGCCCTGGCTCGCGAAGAGTTGAAGGTGGCCTTCGAAGTGCTGTTGGACCGGTTGCGCTGGTTCGAGCTTCACGACACCCCGCGACAACGCATCCCCAGCCTGATATTTCGGGGCGTGCAGCAATTGCCGATGAACTTGGAGTTCGCTTAGGAGGCCGCCGCAGTGGTCGTGGTGGTCTCCCCGGAGAGGGGAGCGGCGGGATAGCCGATTATGTTGACGCCCTGTACCGCCATTTCCTTGTAGACCGTGCCGTTTCGGACCTCGGCGTCATACACGGTCGTGATGGTCAGGGTCAGTTGGTTGGTTCGCATGATGGCCAAGTCCACGATCTGGGAACCAGGTCGGTCCACCAGGTTGAGAGGCACCGCCACTCCGCTGTCGCTTCCCGCCTCCATGGTCCGCACCCGGAAATTCTGGTAGAAGCGGGTGTCGTCGGTGAGGTTCACCCACTCCAGCCTTCGCACGGTGATGGGCTGCTCGAAGACCATCTTGATGGTGACCTGCGTACCGGGCGTGATGTCGGTCCAGCGTATCTGCCACTCTCCGGTCTTGCCGTTGATCAGATTGTCGCAGGAATAGTTGGCGCCTAGGCCTTCGGGCGAGCACTGAACGCTCAACACGCCCTGGCTGGTGGGGATCGGCGGGGGTGCGGTGGTGGAAGTGGTCTCCTGGGCGGCTTCGGTGGTGTCGCTGGTATCCTCCCCGTCTTCAGAGCCTCCGGTGAACAGATTGAAGAGCAGCGCGAAGACTGCCACCGCCAGAATGGTGGTTCCGGTGGCGATCACCGCCCTGACCCGGGCATTCGTCCGGATAGCCGGCCGGGGCGCCAAGGGCATGTCGGAGTGGCTCAGCCTGATATGACACTGCTCGCAGCTTTGCCGAGAGGGTGGATTAAGGTGGCCGCACAGCGAGCAGGCCACCAGGTTCTGGGTGGGTTCGTAGGAGGTAGAGGAGTCCGCATCCGAGGACTCCGGCTCAGATCTGGGCGAAGACACCCTCTCCAGGAGAGCCCCGCACGACGAGCAAAAGTCAGCGTCGCCGACATCGGCGCCGCATCGACCGCATATTTGTCTCATATCTGGTCTATTCTGGCAGAATCCGTAGCTGTGTCAGTTTATTTCTTGGCCTGTGGTGATAGTACCGTACCGCAACGCCAAGTTAGAGGAACCTTTCCGGGAACTGGCACTTTTCACCTACGCTCACCGCTCTTGCTAGCCTCAAACCCGTGTCGGGAGACCATTTTTTCCAGGAGGTAGTGGAGAGGCTATTCGCGCATCGTCCCATCAGGGACGGGCTGGAGAGAATCCTGCAAGGCCGCGAGGGAGCGTTGATCGTGCTGGGAACCAATCTGGCCTTGGGGGAAATCAGCGTTGACGGGTTGGACCTCACCGCCGTATCGCTGGACGCAGCCCGTCTGGCGGAGGTGGCCAAGATGGACGGCGCCATCATCTTGGACAACGAGTGGCGCGTGATCCTCACCGCCAACGCCCACCTGGCGCCTCCCCCCAACATTCCCACCACCGAATCGGGCGCCCGTCATCGGACCGCTCAACGGGTGGCACAGATCACCCGGCTTCCGGTGGTGACCGTCAGCAAGGACCGAGCGGTGGTCACCCTCTACATCAACACCGAACAGGTCGACCTCACCCCACGTTGGACGATCCGAAAGCGCATCTTGCAGCACCTCCAGATTCTGGTCGAACTTCGCAAGCGGTTCGATGAAGCAGATGAACGCCTTTTGAGGATGGAGTTGCTGGGCCTGGTCACCGCCCGGGAGGTGGCCCACATGGTGCGGATGGGGGAGATGGTGGGCAGGGCGGCCACCGCCATCGAGACCATGCTGGCCGACTCGGTCCAGGACCCCTCCACCACCGAGACGCTCCTGGCTGACCGGGTGTTCGAGGTGGAACGGTTGGTGGGGCTGACACTTCAGGACTATCTCGACGACCAGGCCGAGTCCGCTAGAAAGAAACTGGCAGAGCTGCCAAACCACCAGTTGGCCCACACTTGGCTGGTGGCGTCGGAGCTGGGCCTGGACAAGTTGGAGGATGGCCTGGTACCTCGGGGGAACCGTCTGCTCTACCAGACGGGCGTCCATTCCGAGCATATGAAGGCGCTCCTGTACGGCGCCTATCCCGACGCGCAGCGCATGCTGCACAGTTCCGTGGAGGACTTCTTGGAAGTCAAGGGGATCGGCATCAAGAGCGCCACCCGCCTGAGATTCGGCTTCGACCGCCTGTTGGCCTCGCTCCACCCCATCGGGCAGCGGACAATTAGCGAACTCAACTGAGTGCGCTAACCGTATACTCGACCGATATGGCAAAGAGGACCCCGAGCAGCAGAAAACCCGCCAGGGCCAGAGTCAAGCCTCGAAAGGCGTCCGGCCGCAAGCGCAAATCCAAGTCTCCACCGCGCTATGCCCGGGGCGCCGCCGGGTCCGCCGCCGTGGCGCCCAGGGAACCCAAGTACAAGAAGGGCGATTACGTGGTGCACATCCAACACGGAGTGGCTCACATCTCTGACATCCAGGTCAAGAGTGACTTCGGAGAGGAGCAGGAGTACTTCGTCCTCAACTTTCCCACCGAAGAGATGGTTATCAGCGTCCCCACCAACAAGACCCTTTACACCATCCGCCCGCTGATAAACAAAACCGAGGCGGGCCGGGTGGTGCAAAAGCTCAAAGAGGATCCCCAGGAGTCCGGCGCCAATTGGAGCCGGTGGTACAAGGTTCTGCAGGAAAAGATGTACTCGGGCGACATATTCCAGGTGGCCGAAGTGGTGAGGGATCTGAATTACTCCAACCAGACCAAGGGCATCTCCCCGGCGTTGAAGAAGATGTTGAATCGCGCCCGCAGCGCCCTGATCACCGAAATACGGTTCTCCCTGGGCTTGAAGGCCGAGGCGGCGGAGACCAAGATCAACCGGGCTCTGCCCACATTCGAGCCCATCTCCCGCAAGAAGAAGTGAGTCCCTCTCACCCGGAGTGGCGGGTGGGATGGGGAATCGATGCCCATCGTCTGGGAGCAGAACCTCCGGTGTTGCTGGCAGGGGTAGAAGCAGACCCGCACCGGGGGGTGATGGCCACCTCCGACGGGGACGTGGTGGCCCACGCCGTGATCGACGCCTTGCTGGGGGCTGCGGCGCTGGGAGACATCGGAGAGTACTTTCCGTCATCGGATCCCCGGTGGGAAAACGCCGACAGCATGAGTCTGGTGGCCCGGGTGGTAAAGATGGTGGAGGCATCCGGTTGGCAGCCTTCATTCTGCGACATAACGGTGATCGCCCAGTCGGTGCAGGTCTCGCCTTGCCGTGGGGCCATCCGTCAAGCCCTGGCCGGGGTGCTGAGGTTGCAGCCCGATCAGGTGTCGGTCAAGGCCACCACCACCGACGGGTTGGGATGGCTGGGTCGCGACGAGGGCATCGCGGCTACGGCTTCGATCAGCGTGACCAGGTGAATATCTTCTTTGGGTAATCATCACCTGTCCTAACATCCGCGGTGCTTTGCGGATATTCAACACCCTGACCCGGGAACCGGCCGACCTGCAGCCGGTCAACCCTCCCGAGGTGGGAATGTATGTGTGCGGTCCCACCGTGCAATCTCCTCCCCATGTGGGCCATGGCCGCTCGGCGGTGGTCTTCGACCTGGTCCGCCGCTACCTGGCCTGGAAGGGCTTCAGGGTCCGTTTTGTGCGCAACATCACCGACGTGGACGACAAGATCATCGCCATCGCCCACCAGGAGGGGGTCCCGCCCGAGGAACATGCCGTGCGGATCACCGACCAGTTCTCTCGGTGCTACCGGGACCTGGGAGTCGCAGATCCCGATGTGGAGCCTAAGGCCACCGAGCACATCCCGGACATGATCGTCCTCATACAGAAGTTGATCCGACAGGGTTTGGCCTACTCGCGCAGCGGAGATGTGTATTTCGTGGTACGGGCGCTGCCCGGCTATGGGAAGCTATCAGGTCAAGACCTGGACGATCTGCTGGCCGGCGCCCGGGTGGAGGTGTCGGAGCATAAGAATGATCCGCTGGACTTTGCCCTTTGGAAGCGGGCCAAGCCCGGGGAACCGCATTGGAGTTCACCGTGGGGCGAGGGGCGACCGGGGTGGCACATCGAGTGCTCGGCCATGGCAGCGCGGTACCTGGGCGAGACCTTCGACATACACGGCGGAGGAAGCGACCTGATCTTCCCCCACCACGAGAACGAGATCGCCCAGTCGGAAGGCGCCACCCGCCGGCCCTTCGCGCGAATCTGGATGCACAACGGAATGCTCAACCTGGGCGGTGAGAAGATGTCCAAGTCCACCGGCCACCTGGTTGACCTCAACGAAGCCATCCGCCGGTTCGGAGGGTTGGCGGTGCGGATCTTCTATTTGCAGGCCCACTACCGATCTCCCCAGGAGTTCTCGGCCGAACTGCTGGAGGACGCCCGGGTTGCCCTGGTCCGCCTGCACCGGGTCCTGGAGAGGACGTCGGATGTGCAGGCGGCATCCGATCCTGAGGTGATCTCCGCCTTCGAGGAGGCTATGGATGACGACCTCTCCACACCACGGGCACTGAGCGTGTTGTTCACCGCGGTCCGGAAGGCCAATCGGGAATTGGAGAACTCGGGGACCGCTGGCCCGATCGCGGCTGCAGTCCAGGAGATGGCCGCGGTGCTGGGCTTGGATGAAACCTCCCTGGTCGGCGCCGAGCCCACCGACTCCCAAGACCGAATGTGGTCTGCGGTGGCGGACCTGGCCGCCTCGGAGGGAACCGAATCCGCCGGAGGGCTGTCCGTCATGGTGGAGTCTCTTCTCGCCAAACGTTCCAACGCCCGCTCGGAGGGCGACTACGCAACCGCCGACCGTATCCGCCACAGCCTGGCCGGCGTGGGGATCGTGCTGGAGGACACCCGGGATGGCACCAACTGGGTACGGTGGTAGGGTCGAGGGGCTTTCGGCCGTAGAAGCGGCGCTGGAGGCCGGCCGGGTGGACCGCCTCCAGGTGATCAAGCGCTCGGCTTCCTCTTCCCGTCTGGCCGACCTCTTGGATCTCGCCCGTGACATGGGGGTGGCGATCGACCGGCGGGCCACTCTGGAAGGGATCGCCGTCACTTCCTCGCACCAGGGGGTGATAGCTGATTGCCGGCTCCTTCGTCCGGTAACCCTGTCCCGATTGGTTTCAGAGTCCACGCCGGCCTCGCTGGTGGTGGTGGACCATGTGACCGACCCCCGCAATCTGGGAGCGATCGCTCGCAGTGCGGTTGCTGCCGGCACTCCCCGTTTGGTGATTCCCCGCCGCAGGGGATCTCCTCTCACCCCCACGGCCTTCAAGGCTGCGGCTGGGGCGCTGGAACGGGCCCGGGTGTGCCTGGTCTCATCGATACCGGAGGCGATCCGGCGACTCTCCCAGATGGATGTCTGGTCAGTGGGGCTCACCGCGGAAGCGCCCGACTCGCTGTTCGGACTGCCGTTGCTGAGTGCCCCGGTGGCCCTGGTGGTGGGCGCCGAGCACCGCGGCTTGTCGCGGCTGGTCATGGACCGGGTCGACCAACTTGCCGCCATCCCCATGGCGCCGGAAGCCGAGAGCCTCAATGCTTCGGTGGCGGCAGGACTGGCCCTGTTCGAATTGGCACGGATGCGCGGGTCCTTCGACAAACCCACCAGGGAATAACCTCAGAAGTGGTACGATTCCGGTCGCAGACCCGCTGGCGTAGCTCAGACGGCCAGAGCAGCTGATTTGTAATCAGCAGGTCGTGGGTTCGAGTCCCACCGCCAGCTCGCTTCCCAGGCCAGGTAAAGAGACCAAAAACGCGCCGGGCCGCGATATCCTATCCAGAGGATGCCCAAACGAATGTACCGTGACCCTCGGTCCCAATTCCGACCCGCCGGTCTCTTCGGGTCCACACTTGGAGTAGCAGGGTGAAGGGTCGCCACGCCGCTTCAGGTTGGTCTCCGTTCTGGCGTGACATCCTGCTGCGATGCGTCTTGGCCTTGCTGCTCATCGCCATGGCCATCTTCATATGGTGGCTGTTTTCCGAAGACGAACTGTTCACCAGCGCGGTGACCACCACCTCCGAGACCGTCACCACCGCCTCGGAGGTTCCTGCCACCACCGCGGCAGACCCGGTGACTTCGACCACCACGGCGGCCGACACCCCTGCCGTCACGGATCCGGTACCCGAAACCACCACTCCCACCACTGCCTCAACCACTACCACTTCCAGCACGGCGCCTCCGCCGCGGCCACCCGCCGACCTGGTGGTCAAAGTCTTCAACGCCAACGGCGTGGCCGGGATTGCGGGTAGGACTACCGCCCGTGCCGAGGAAGCCGGATACGCAGTGGCGAACCCTGACAATCACCCCCAGTTCCTGGACATCTCCCGGGTGTGGTATCGGGAGGGCCTGCAGCGGGAAGCACAACAGCTTCAGGAGGCTTTGGTTCCTGACGCCTTGGTTGAACCGGTTCCACAGGAGCAGGAGGGTATCGACATCATGGTGATTCTGGGCCGTTCCTTCGAGGAGTGATTCCCACAGATCAACGCCCGCAACATAGAGCAGGCGCGTGGCAAGTCATCGGAGCGGCGTTGGCTGTCCTGTTATTGGGAGTGGCAGTCCGTTTTATCTCACCGGCCATCTTCTTGGACATTGCCTCTTTGTGGCCAATCGGAGCGGTGCTGTTGGCGGCGGGATGGGTTGTGAAGGCAATCTGGTCGTATCAACCGATCAGCGACGCTCCCATCTTTGCGCTTCTGGTTTTCTCCTGGTTGGTCATTTCGACCTCGTTCTACTTTGCAGACTTGCCGGGCCTTCCGTCCAGCAGCGCCGACCTCCGGGGCCCGCCGGCCGTTTCGGGTCATCTCAACACCTTCACAGTCGAGATGACCGAAGGGAGTTTGACCCTCGGTCAGGGGACCAGCGCCTCGGCATACCAGGTTGACATGCCCCGACGGGGCGGCGGGGCAGGCATACCGGTGGCGTTGGAGAGTTTCGAAGAGGAGGGGGGAGAGATCAGAGTGATCGACGCAAGGGAACCCCTGCCTTCAGATCTCAACCTCTCCGTGCAAGACAATGGGTGGCTGCGGTTCCAGGGATGGGAGGTGGGTCTGCACACCGAACCAACCTGGGACTTGACACTGTCCGCCCCTGCAATCACAGCCGATCTGCAGACCCTGAAGATTGCCGCCCTCCAGGCAACCGGCGGTGGGACCATCAGGATGGGCGAGGCCGCGGGCCCGGTGGAGATTTCGGTTGCCGGGTCGTTCACCCTGGAAGTTCCGGAGCAGGCGGCAGTGGAGGTCCTTGGCGCCGCCATCGTCCCGGAGGAGTGGACGGTGGACGAGGACATGGCCTGGTTCGGCGAGCCAGGGGCTGGATGGCACATAATGGTGGCCGAGGGCGGATCGGTCCAGATCCTCACCTTCACCGAGTAAGCCCCGCCGCTATCAGCGGGCTGCAAATCGCCACAATGCAGGGTGTCTGGCATAAGGTCGGCAGTTCGTGATCCATGCTGCCACTTACGTGGAGTGCCCTTGCCCCGGCATGCGGGTTGCTTGGGTTACATCAATGGCCTGGTGAACCAAGAGAGTCGACTCGTGGCGGCATCCGCGTTTTCCACCTCCCTGCATAGTCCCGCTCTGGCGGGACGGTCAACGACTACGGGGCCAGGGGAGTGACGTAGGCAGCCGTGATCCCTCCATCCACCATGAACTCGGTACCGGTGACGAACGAGGACTCATCGGACGCCAGCCACAGAGCCGCATGGGCCACTTCCGTGGCCTCGCCGAACCTTCCCATGGGAATGTGGATCAACCGGCGTTGTCTCTTCTCCTCGGTGTCCAGATACTGCATCAGCAATTCGGTGCGCAGCGGCCCCGGGCACAGGGCGTTGACCCGGATGCCCTCCTTAGCGTGAACCACAGCCAACTCCCTGGTGAGAGAAAGCACCGCTCCCTTGGAGGCGGTGTACGCCAGTTGGGGAGTGGCCGCCCCCACCCTGGCGACGAACGAGGCCGTGTTGATCACCGACCCTCCCCCCGAACGCCGCATCGCCGGGATGCCGTGCTTGCAACCCAGGAACACCCCCTTTACGTTCACCGCGAAGGTCAGGTCCCAGACTTCCTCGGTGGTTTCCACCGCGTCGGAGTCATCGGGATGGCTGACACCGGCGTTGTTGAACAGGACATGGAGCCCGCCGAACTCCCCTTCGGCGGCTTCGATCATGGCAGCGCAGTCCTCGTCTCGGGAGACGTCGGCTTGCACACCAATGATCCGTCCTCCCTTTGCCTCGATCCCCCTCACCGTGTCCAGCAACCCTTTGGGGTCGATGTCCACCGCCACCACCGCGGCGCCCTCTGCTGCGAACAAGGATGCGGTTCGGCGGCCGATACCGGATCCCGCTCCGGTGATGAGCGCCGCCTTTCCCGCCAGTCGCATGTACCAGAGGTTATCCGGCTATAGTCCCAAGGCCATGGCCATCCCCGACTTCACTCTCGACGACCAGGCCCGTGATCCCTGGCGGCTGGCCGACCACCTGGACGCCGGGGTGCTCCTGGTCTTTTTGCGCGGCGACTGGTGACCGTATTGCAACGGCCAGTTGGCCAGCCTGTCGCAGCGCCACCCCGAGATCCTGGCTGCCGGTTTCCGGGTGGCGGCCATCGACATCGATGATCCTGACCGGCACGCCGCCATGGTCGCCAAGCTGCAGCTTGCGTTTCCGATGCTGTCCGACCCCGATCGCACCGGCGCCATAGCCCCCTACGGGTTGGAGGACAGCCACGATCCCCGCCGATTGGCCATCCCGGCGCTGGTGGCTGCAGAACCCGGGGGCGCCGAGTTCTATCGCTTCGTGGCCAGGGACTATGCCGACCGGTTGCCTGAGGATGATCTTCTGGAGGTCCTGGAGACCCGGGGACTTCCACCCACCACCCAACCCCCTCCAACTCCGGGTCACGCCAGTCCCGGTCCTGGAGCCATGCCGCTTCGAGCAATGATCCCCTATTTCCGGGGAGGACGCTTTGCGGCGCTGGCGCTGGGATTGCGCCATCGTCATCTCGGAGAGGACTTCAAAGACGACTCCAAGGCGTTCGTGGCCGAAATGGACCGCTTCGTCGAAGCCGTCAAGAGCCTAAAGTCGCGCCAATAGAAGGCCGGCGCAACTACCCTCGGGGTTGCTGATGTCAACCATGCCCTACGGGAGCCGTCTTACCCGGATAGTGGTGACGATCTGGGGAACCATCGGCGCTCTGGTGCTGACCGGCTTCCTGGTTTGGATGGGTCGGCAGGTGCGAATCATATGGTTGCCTCTGGTATTCGCCGCCGGGATCGTGGTGATACTCAATCCGCTGGTGAGCCGCTTGCACCGCCGGGGGGTGCCGCGGGTGGTCGGCGCCACGGTCGCCTACCTGCTGTCGCTGATTACCCTGGTGGGGCTCGGTTTGGCGCTCAGTGTCCCCGTGGTGCAGCAGGTCGGCGAATTGTCCGATCGGCTTCCCGACATCTACCAGGGGTTCTATGTCCAGATCGAAGGGGTGGCCGATCGTCTGGGCCTGACGGTCAGCCTGCCGGAGGACACCGCGCACATTTCGGAGTGGCTGCGTGACAACCTGGGCGGGTTGGCCGGCCTCTTCGGGGACGAGGGGAGCAACGGCGTGGGCGGATTCTTTTGGCATCTTCTGGGTATGGTGGCGGAGATCTTGGTGGACATCCTGCTGGCGCCGGTGCTGGCCTTTTACCTGCTGGTCGATCTGCCCCGATTGCGCATCCTTGTACTGAGCCTCACACCGGTTCGGCACCGGGGGGAAACGATCCATCTGCTCGGCGCAATCACCTCCACGGTCAGCCGGTTCGCTCGTGGCCAGTTACTGGTGGCCTCGATCGTGGCGGTGCTGGGAAGTCTCGTCATGTGGATTCTCGGTCTCCCCTTCTGGCTGATCGTGGGAGTTCTGTCCGGGGTGTTGAACCTGATACCCTTCGTCGGTCCGGTGGCCGGAGCAGTCTTGGCCTTTCTGGTCTCCCTGCTGGTGGGCAAGCCCTTCACCGGCCTGATCGCGGTGCTGCTGTTTACCGCTATCCAACAGTTCGACAATCATGTGATAACCCCTGTGGTGCAGAAGAGCCGGGTGAAACTCTCGGCCTTCACCATCGTTGTGGCGCTGGTAGCGGGAGGATCCCTGGCGGGCTTCTTGGGAGTGTTGGTGGCGGTGCCGGTGGTCGGCCTGTTCCGGCTGCTGGCCGGCCACTTCTGGCGCACCCGGGTGCTGGGCGAGGACTGGCATCAGGCCCGGGATTCGATCGTCACCAAGGTCGGGCCACCGCGGCTGGGTCGCTTTGGGAGGTACTGGAGGAAGGGGGCCGCCGATCAATCCGGCGATGGAGGGGAGCAACAGGAAGAGGATAGTCCGACCTAAATCTGGTCGAAGTTCCTCTTCACGAATGTCCGGTGGAGGGCGAACGGGGAGTCATCCAACCGGGAGGTGATCAGATCGGCCAGGATGCGCCCCGCAGCCGGAGAGCACATGATCCCGTGCCCCGAATAACCGGTGTTGATCCATAGTCCTTCGATCGGCGTCTGCCCGATCAGGGGACGGTGGTCGGGCGTCATCATGTACTGCCCGGAGTGAACCATCCAAAAGATCTCCCCGCGCCGCCACGCCTCGCCCCAGAAGGGAGTTATCCGGGCTGCCGCTTCCGGACTGCGGGGATCCAGAATGGCGAAGACCATGCGGGAGTCGGGAGGCACATCTTCCTCCGGCTCGCCGCCCGGACCCCGGGGGGCGGCGTCCAGCACGTAGGCACCCGACAGTGCGGGTCGCCAATGCACGCCGGTGTCATCGTCGATGGTCATCGGCGCATCGGCCGGTACTCGCCACAGGTCCGGCACCACCACCTTGTGGCGACTCATCACCTCTATGGGCAGGTTCACGCCCATCAGACCCGCCAGTTTCCCGGAGAACGGCCCCGCGGCTATCACCACCTGGTCAGCCTGGATGGAACCCAGATTGGTGTCCAGCTCAAAGCCTCCGGAAGGAAGTTCATGTAGCGTCAACACCCGGCATGAGGTGTGCAGCGGCGCTTCGGACGCCCGTAGCAAGCCCAACGTCAGGGCACGAGGATCGATGAAACCGTCACCGGCCCGGTAGCGGACCTGGAGCACGTCGGGACTCAGATAGGAGAACCTGCGGCGGGCCTCGTCGCCGCTGAGAACCTCGATGTCGGTCTGTCCCCAGGAATGCTGCAGAGCCACCAGCCGACGCTGTTCCGAAGCACGCTCCTCCGAGGTGGTTGCCCACAGGTATCCCGGCTGACGGACCGCCAGCGGACCGGAGTCCTGGCCGGTGATCTCGGAGAAGTTGAAGATCAGGTCCAATGACTCCCGCACCAACTCCGTCTCCTCCTGATTGTCGAATTGCAGACGAAAGGCGCCCGTGGAGGCGGGTGTGGTCAAAGAAGCCGGGGCCGGACGAGCCTCCAGCACCACCGGGGACAACCCGGCCCGGGCAGCCCAGAAGGCAGTGGAAGCCCCCACCACTCCCGCTCCGATTATCACCAATTCGGCGCCGGCGGGAAGCACGTTGGAGACCTTGGACACCATCTGGCACAAAACTACCTGGGAATACGGCAAAGACACAAAGAGAATCTCCTTCAAGTAGCCTTGGGAAAGTGACCCCCAACCGACCAGAGCCGACTGATGAACTGGCCGCGCGTGACTCCTATCTGGCCTCTGCGGAAGGGACCGTTCAGGAGGTCCTCGATGGCGGGGTGGTGTTAGACCGGACTCCCTTCTACGTGAGAGGCGGCGGCCAACCGGGCGACACGGGGGTCATCCGGTGGCATGAAGGGCAGATCGGGATCACCAACACCATCCGCAGGGGAGGAAAGGTAATCCATGTGGCCTCCGAACCCGCCCTGCTCGAGCCTGGAATGCCGGTCGAGTCCACCATCGACTGGGACCGCCGCTACACCATCATGCGCACCCACACCGCCCTGCACGCTCTCTCTGGGGTGGTGTGGAAGGATTACGGCGCCAAGGTGACCGGAGGGGACATGAAGGCAGGAACCGCCCGGATGGACTTCGAACTAGACGGAATCTCCCGCGAATTCGGGCGTGAGGTGGAGAGACGTCTCAACCAGGAGTTGACAAAGGGATACCCTGCCGAAGTCTTGTGGATGGCCCGCGCCGAGGCCTTGCAGGATCCCGATCTGATTCGAACCAAAGTCAACCTGATTCCCGAGTGGGTGCAGGACATCCGGGTGATCGACATTGTGGGGCTGGACCGGCAGGCTGATGGGGGAACCCATGTCCGGTCCACCCTGGAAGTGGGAGAGGTGCGGGTGGTGAAGACCGAAAGCAAAGGTCGGGCGAACAAGCGAATGCGCATCTGCCTTGTCTAGGTCGGAGGGCAGTTAGTCAAGTGTTCGATCTGATCGTGTTGACGGCTGGAACACTGCTGGCAATTCGGGGTTGGAGGAGAGGATTGCTTCGTCAATTGGCCGTCCTGTTGCCCTTCGCCCTGGGCCTCTTGATCGTGGTGCGGCTGACACCGGAATGGGCGTCGGTGATGGAAGACTGGTTGGGCATTCCCTATGGAGCCTCCCTGTTCCTGGTGGGATTGGCGCTGTACGCCGCAGTGGGCATCGGCGGATGGGCGGCCCTCCACGCCTTGGCCAGGGTGGCGAGATTCCCCGGCCTCAACACCGCCGACCGAGTGGCGGGCGCCGTCTTCGGGGTGGTGTGGCTGATCATGGCGATCATGGCCCTGGTCTGGTTTGCATCCTTCCTTTCCCTTCCCGAGCCGGTGATCACCATGCTGTCGGAGTCAAGCGCCGTGGAGCAAATCGCCGGACCCGACAGTCCGCCGCGCCGGATTCTCGATGCCCTCACCAGGAATAGTTGGGCCGAGATGCTGTTCAAGGTGGAGCAACTGTCCGGATCGGTCGATGATCTCCTGCGAGATCTGTTACGAGAACAGACCCCCTCCGGCCAGTGATTGGCTTGCGGCTATGACAGAACTGGCGCACACCATGGAAGAGGCGATCGTGGCCGCATTCGAGTCCCATCGGGACCCCTCCCGGGCGGAAGGAATGAGCGCCTACATGAAGAACCGCTTCCCCTTTTTGGGGATCAACTCGCCGATGCGACGCCAACTTGCCCAGACCGTCCTATCAGGACTGCCCCGTCCCGACCACCGGGATCTGGCGGCCTTCGCCAGATTGTGCTGGGAGCGACCGGAACGGGAGTATCAATACGCCGCAATCGACCAACTGCGCAAGGCGACCAAACGCCTTCCGGTGAGTTTTCTGGAGGAACTGCGGTGGATGATCGTCACCAAGCCGTGGTGGGACTCCTGTGATCCCCTCTCGGGAACAGTTGTTGGAGGGATCGTGAGGCGCTTTCCCGAGTCAGCCTCGGTGATGGAGGGGTGGATTTGCGATCCCATCCTCTGGCTGCGACGCGCCGCACTGCTCCACCAGCTCAAGTGGAAGGAGTCCTGCGATCAAGACCGCTTGTTCCGGTTTTGCGTACTCACCATGGAGGAGAAGGACTTCTTCATTCGCAAGGCGATCGGCTGGGCGCTTCGCCAGCACGCCCGGGTTGCTCCCGATGACGTCACCCATTTCCTGATGGAGCACCGTCCGCGTCTGTCGGGGCTCTCCTTTCGGGAAGCGGCCAAGCATCTCGATCTGAGGTAGAGGAATGTCCACGGTGGGGCCCGGCGGGGCCGATTGGGACGACATCTATGCGGGAGACGGTACGGACACCGAGTCCTTGGACACTCAGATGCTCTCCGACATTCTGGAATTTCCTCCAGGGGCTGCTTTGGACCTAGGTTGCGGCACCGGAGGCAACGCCATAGGGCTGGCCAGGCGAGGCTGGACCATTACCGGAGTTGACTCCTCGTCTAGGGCCCTGGGTTCGGCGCGCATCAGCGCCGCGGCTGCCCGAGTCGGAGTCCAATTCCTGCAGGAAGACATCACAACTTGGAGACCCGACGGTCTCTACGACTTGGTAATCAGCCTGTTCGCCCTCCCCCCTCGGGGTCCCGACCGGGAATCGGTTCTGGCAATGGGCAAACAGGCCTTGACGCCCGGAGGCCTCCTGATAGTGGGGGAGTGGGAGACCATCCACGATTGTCCCACACCTTATGTGACGCTGCAGGAACTAACCGCTGCCATGGCAGACATGGAGGTCGTCCGCGCCAGATCAGTCAACGCCGACCCCGACCCGGGCCATAGGGACAAGGTGATCCGATCCTGGCCGGCAGTGGTAGTGACGGCCCGGCGTCCGCTCTAGCGGCGGGGTATTCCCCGCGGTCCCCGGCTGGCCCACCATGCAGCCAGCAAACCTCCCACCATGTTGGCGATCAGATCCTGCATGTTGTTGGCATAATCACCCACCCTGGCGACCGAGAGGACCAACGTCGCCAGGTATTCTCCGATCTCGATGACGGCTCCCACAGCGTTGGCCCCCAAGAAAGCCACTAACGCCGCTTCCTTGCCACTCCGCGCGTGAAGGATCCAGGTAGTGGCCTCCCAGACTGCCAACCCAGCCGTTCCCAAACCTATGACGTGGACCAGATGGTCGTAGCCGATGCCACCCCAGCTTTGCTCATACAAGAAGAAGTCGTCGAACACCAGGTTGCCGCCCGCCATGTGACAGAAACCGGAAATGCACAGTAACACCAGCACATGGGTGGAAAAACGCACCCGACCATCGACATACATCAGAATGAGCCCAGCACTAACCATCCAAAGCAGGTACGGAAAGGCCAGCTTGGAGCCGGTGACCAACCCGTAGAGCGTCCAACCCGCCACAAATAGGGCAGAAAGCCCAATGATCCATGGATGCCGCTTGAGACTGGTACTGATCCGCGACATGTCCAGACTCATCTAGCGCCCTCGGCAGGATTCGAACCTGCGACCTACTGCTTAGGAGGCAGTTGCTCTATCCCCTGAGCTACAAGGGCGGGCGATGGCGCGAAACTCGGCGCGAAACTCGCCGGTTTCTGGGGTTTATGGTAGTTGGGTGGTGGAGGTGGGGTTGGTTTAGGGGCGAGGGAAGGTTTCCGTCGCCTGCGGAGGGCTCTGGGGTTTATCGGGACGCGGTGATCAGGAGAAGGCGTGTCTTTTGGGTGATCAGGCGGCTTCTTCGATGGGTCCCGCTCGAGTGTTGGGAAAGTGGTTGCCGTACCAGCGTGTCATGTCTTTGCCGGTGCGTACGTGGTGGGCGACTAACGCAGTGTTGGTCTGGTACAGGCAGTAGGCGATCCAGTTGATTTGGAGGCTGGGTTTGTCTTGGGTGCGGAGTCGGTCGTAGTCCAGTTGTCTCTTGTAGGTGCTGAAATACGATTCGATGTCTTGGCGGCCTCCGTATATGGGGTCGAAGAATAGGTCTGTTTCAGGGATGGGTCTCAGCCTCAATCCACCGATTTGACCGTCCGGGGGTGGGGTGATGTGGGCTTTTTGGTTCTTCGGGAGCGTGAGGGATGGTTTTGTGCCGGGTGTGTGAGGGTTTGCTGGGTGTCCGCTCGGTTTGGGG
>Ga0209754_1000692_pt1 | contig 43340 bp, 39 predicted proteins | sample MesohylBB_FD_187295 | JGI IMG/M metagenome (GOLD analysis project Ga0209754, IMG submission 187295) | Host-associated microbial community of the marine sponge Aplysina aerophoba from Gulf of Piran - sponge mesohyl, lysed by bead beating... | ecosystem: Host-associated > Porifera > Sponge >...
CCAGTGCGAACGCGGCCATGATGGACGTCGCCCAGTCAACCACCGCAACGACGGGCACTGGAAGACCGGCATGGAACCGCCAGCGAGCGATGCCCAGCCCCACAGCCGATCACGCCGATCACGCCGACCGCAATCAGATCGTTCATCGCCGACCCCGGCCGCTACTCCGCGGCCAGCCTCGCTCCCCGCCCAGCTACCAGCCGACGGTCCCCACCGGATTGTCCGTGCGATCCCACGCCAGAGGCTCCGGGAGGCCGCAGTCCGCTCACGGAGTTCCGTCTGGTCCACTCCGGCTGGATTCGCCCAGTGGTCCCACGAGTTCCAGGGCTACAGCCCAGAGAGGCTCGCGTCCTCGAAGGTGAGCTGAATGCGATACCGCCGAAGGGCTAAGTTCGGAATGGCCAAGGCCGCGTGCTGCACCCCTTCAGGAAATCCGAGGCCACGAGGATGCCGCGAACGGTTCCCGCGCCCTGATGTTGCTGGTGCCATCCCATGAGGAACCGCAACGTCATGGTTTCGCCCTCCGGCCACCCGGCGCGTCGAAGGGCAGCGGCCCTGCTCGGTTTCGCCCTCGATGTCCGCGCGGGAGAGCACGTCGGCCCCGCAGTCCGGACACACCGCCGGCAGCGGCAGCCGCACGTCGACGCCGAACCGGGTCATACAGCCCAGGCACCCCCCCGCCACCGTCTCGCGGCGCTCCGGAGACGCCGCCGGCAGATACGCACCCAGCAGACGCCGCGCGCTCAACTCTCCTCCACCGCCAGACCCACGACCTCGTTCGTCCCCGCCGCCGACCCCAGCCCGCCGAGCCAGCGCGCCGCCTCGACGGCTCCAGCGCCAGTTCCAGCAGCTCGTCTACCCGCGTCACGTAGTGCACCTCGACCGCGCGACGCAACTCCTCGCCCAGCTCCTCGTCGACCTCTTTCTGGTTCCCCCGCGGCAGGACGACGCCGATCAGCCCGCCGCCGTGCGCCGCCAGCAGCTTCTCCTCGATACCGCCGACCCGCAGCACCTGGCCCGGCAGCGTGACCGCACCGGTCATCGCCAGGTCGCCGCGCACCACGCGACCGGTCAACGCCGACACCAACGCCGCCGCCATCGTCGGCTCGTCCGCCAGCAGAATCGTCGGCTGCCCGGCGACCGCCCGCGCCACCGCCACGCGCTGCTGCTGGCCCCCGAGAGCTGGCTCGGCAGGTGCTTCGCGCGGTGCACCATCGCCACCCTCTGGAGGGCCACCCGGACAGCACCCGTCGAGCCTGCTGTAGTCGACGATCAGGTGCAGCGCCAAGTCGCCGGGGACCGCCTCCGGCTTTCGTTCAGCGGCGAGATGTTCGAGGCGGGAGGCTACGACTTCGAGCAGGGTGTCGCCGGGGATCGTCCCTACCTTCGTTGAGCGGCGAAGCTGGTCGGCCTCCGCGCCGTAGCGCCGCACCTACAGGCTGAACCGCACCTCCCCGACGACGGTGCGCCGCAGGATGTCGCCGAAGATGTGCTGCTGGATGTTCTCGTTGAAGAGGGTCGTCACCTTCAGGAGCGTCGTGACGGCCCCGTTGTTCCACGCCGAAGCTGCCGTTCACCATGGCGTAGCCGCTCGAGTAGCCGTAAAACGCTGGCGTGAGCACATCCGACCAGAACGCGTCGGTAGCCATGCTGGCCGACGCGTTACCGATGAACTGCGTTCCGTTCAGCGACGCGCCAACGTTCACCCGGTGGGTCGGCGGCAGACTCAGCTCCTCGGGCAGGAACGGGTTGTCCGAGTCGAGGATCTCCGGCTCCGCCTGCCACGAGTAGTTGAACCAAGCCGACGTCGACCGCGAGATGCGCTGGTCGAGCCACAGCTCAGCCCCCACGTGCCGCGTCGGTCCCAGGTTCGTTGATGGCCCGGCCCCGGGTCGACGCGGCTGACGGCGACATGCACGTGCGGGCAGGCCGTGTCGGTGCGCGCGGCGCAGACCGCGTAGTGGCGGTGGTCGAGGCGAATGCTGTCGAGCGCGCCGGCGACGGCCGACAGCATGTGCTGCTTCGACGGGGTCTCGGCCCCCTCGGCCAGCGCAGCACGAGGTGCGTGTACGGGTTCTTCAGCTTGCGTCCGCGGGCGCTGATGCCGGCCATCGCCTTCAGCGCCGGGGCGTCGCCACGCGCGATCGGCGCGGAGCAGAAGCGATTCCAGCGCGAGGCATTCGGGCGTGACACGCTCGCCGGGCTCGGCGGTCTGTTGAACGGCATTCGTGATGGCGTACTGTTCCGGCGTGAGCTTGGCGTCGGTCAGTGCCCGAGCGATGGCGTCCGTGTGGTACACACCGAAATCGTACTACGGCGCCCGCGTTGCCGTACGGCTGACCGTGTGACCTGTCCGCCAGGGAGGACGAAGTTGGGCCCGGCTTGGTGCTCTCTCGACACGGAACTCACGCTTCGTCGATCCAGACGTCGTAGGCCCGATTCGTTCAACGGATCCACGCGGCCGGTCGCGAGACGTCATTCGCGCCGCTCGCGCCGTGGGATCCGTCGGCATAGAGGGCTCAAACGGACTTCGCGCGAATCTGGTCGGTACCCTGATCAGGACCGCGACACAGGGCTCCTGCGGTGAACTCGCGGTAGGGTGACGGACATGAACCCCGACACGGTGTGGATCAACCTCACCGTGATCACGGTCGCCGTGGATCTCGCCGGAGTGCTGTAAACTGCGGAGCCGCCATTGTGTTCGAGCTCACGCCCCGCCAGATGCGTACCGTTGCAGCCGCGGTAACCACCGTGGCGGCGGTGATCATTGTCATCGCGGCCGGGTTGCTGGGATGGTTGATCGTGTTGTTCGTCCGGACCTTCTCGGGCGTGTTCCTGCCTCTGGTGGTCGGGGCTGTTGCGGCGCTCGTGTTCCGGCCGTACTACGACTGGCTGCGCGGCCCGGGCCGGATGCCGGCAGCAGCAGCGGTCGCGGCGGTGTTCCTGTCCGCGCTCGTCCCGCTGGCCGCGTTCATCGCGTTCTTCGGGAGTCTGGCGGTTCGTCAGTTGCTCGGCCTCGCCGAGCAGGCACCCGAGCTATGGGAGAAGACTCGCACGTTGGTCGAGGCGATGCTGCCGCGCGTCGGCGTGGTGCTCGATACGTGGGGCGTGAGCGAATTGCTACGGGAGATCCTACAGGAGATCGTATCGGCGCAGCAGACCACGGTGGTGGAATGGTTGCGGATTATCGGGTCGCAGGCGGTCGCGGCCGGTTTCGGTTTCGCGCGCGGGTTCAGCGCCCTGCTCTCGTGGGCGATCACGCCGATCTATTTCGCTTACTTCATGACCGCCACGGGCATTCGGTTCGACGCCGATCGCCTGCTGCCGTTTCTCACGCCGGGCACGCGCAGGGACGTGACGTATCTGGTGCACGAGTTCGTCGACATCCTCGTCGCGTTCCTTCGCGGACAGTTGATCATCGCGTCCCTGCAGGGCCTGCTGTTCGCCGTCGGCTTCTCCCTGATCGGTCTCAGCTACGGGTTCGTCATCGGCATGGCGCTGGGGATGCTCAACATCGTTCCGTACCTCGGCAGCATGATCGGGCTCGCCGTCGCCCTTCCCATCGCCTTCTTCCAGGAAGACGGCGGCCTGAGTACCTGCGTGAGCCTGCTCGTGGTGTTCGCCGTCGTGCAGCAGATCGAGGGCTGGTTCCTGACCCCGAGAATCATGGGTAAGCGTACCGGCCTCCACTTCATGGCCATCGTCGTGGCAATTCTGTTCTGGGGCACGGTGTTCGATAGCGTCCTGGGACTCGTCCTGGCGATTCCGCTGACCGCCTTCCTGGAGTCGGTCTGGCACTTGGCCCGCGAGAAGTACTTTCCGGTTCCCTAACCGGGGCCTCCTGCGCCGCCGACATTGACGCGGTCGGCTTCCGATCTTCGTTTGGGCGTTGGTCGGCGGCGGCAAAGGGGATGCGTGCTAGACCGCGTACGACCGTCGCGACCCGTTCGAACGGTGCCAACAGTGCATGGCGTCCACCGCTTCGACGGCTCGGGGGCGACGAAAGGACGGTGTGGTCCTGGTCGCCGCGTCCTGGCGCAGGTCTGGGCGCTACCGTCCGTGTTGGGAGGTCGATGGCGGCTGCGCCGCTCACGGCGGGGCTCGGCGTCACCGACAAGGCGAGCGGTGTACTGCAGGACATCGGCTACCGAGCCAGGTCCTATCGCGCAATCGCGTTGGTCCGTGGAGTTCGGTGCGAACGCCACGTGTAGACGTTCGGTTCCATCCAGCTTCCTCCCAGGGTTCATCCCCGCCTGCTCGGGGTGCCGTCGGCGTCCGAGATTGGACAAGCGTTCCGGTCCAACGTCGTCCTTCGGGATGGTGTTCGCGGTTTCCGCTTCGTCCAGAGCAGCGATCCTTCGCCAGGGCGTCGCGCACGGTAGTGCGAATGTTCCCTACGTCGGCCTCGGCTACGGCCCGGCCGGACACCGCGTCTCTCGTAGTCTTTTCCGTTTGTCGCCCCTGCCGAACCGCCGCTGCCAACGCCGTGTCCTCAAGCACTGTCAATTCACACTGCCTTGGCCTGTTCTGGAACAGTGTTCCTCGGAGCGGATACACATCGGCAACCTGCCCAATCCCCTCGTGTAGGATCCGCGCGTGACGCACGACTACATCATCATCGGGGCCGGGACGGCCGGCTGCGTGCTCGCCAACCGGCTGTCGGCGGACCCCGACGCCAGCGTGCTGCTGCTCGAGGCGGGCGGCAAGGACGACTACTTCTGGATCGACATTCCGGTCGGCTATCTCTACACCATCGGCAACCCCCGCACCGACTGGTGCTACAGGATCGAGCCCGACCCGGGGCTCAACGGCCGCACCATCGGTTACGCCCGCGGCCGGGTCCTGGGCGGTTGCTCCTCGATCAACGCGATGATCTACATGCGGGGGCAGAAGAGCGACTACGACCACTGGGCGTCGCTCGGCAACCGCGGCTGGGGCTGGGACGACGTGCTGCCGGTGTTCAAGCGCTCGGAGGACTACCAGCACGGCGCCGACGAGTGGCACGGGGTCGGCGGCGAGATGCGGGTCGAGGAACGGCGGGTGAGCTGGGAAATCCTCGACGCGTGGCGGAGAGCCGCCGAGGAGTGCGGGATCCCGAGAATCGCCGAGTTCAATCGGGGCGACAACTTCGGCAACGCCTACTTCCAGATGAACCAGCGCAGCGGCCGGCGCTGGAGCGGCACCAAGGCGTTCCTGCGCCCCGTGATGCAGCGGCCGAACCTGACCGTGCGGACCCACGCCCAGGTGCGGCGCCTCACGGTCGAGGCGGGCGACGCCGGCCCGCGCGCAACCGGGGTCGAACTGGTCGACGGCGAGCGGCTGGCGGCGCGGCGCGAGGTGATCCTGGCCGCCGGCGCCATCGGCTCGCCGCAGATCCTGCAGTTGTCGGGCATCGGCCCCGGCGCCCTGCTGCAGGGGCACGGCATCGAGGTCGTACACGACCTGGCCGGCGTCGGAGAGAACCTGCACGACCACCTGCAGATCCGCAGCATCTACAAGGTGCAGAACACCGTCACCCTGAACCAGCGGGTGAACTCGCTGGTCGACAAGGTCTCGATGGGGCTGGAGTACCTGCTGTTCAAGACCGGCCCGCTGACGATGCCCCCGTCGCAACTCGGGGCTTTCGCGCGCAGCGATCCGTCGCGGGCGTCGGCGAACATCGAGTGGCACGTGCAGCCGCTGTCGCTCGACAAGTTCGGCGACCCGCTGCACAAGTTCAACGCGATCACGCCGTCGGTCGCCAACCTGCAGCCGACCAGCCGCGGGCACGTGCGCATCAAGGACCCGGACCCGTTGCAGGCGCCGGCCATCACCCTCAACTACCTGTCCAGCGACGAGGATCGCCAGGTGGCGGTGGCCGGCCTGCGGTTCACCCGGCGCATCATGGCCGCGAAGGCCCTCACGCCGTTCGAGCCGCAGGAGTGGCTTCCCGGTCCCGAGGTCGACAGCGACGAGGCGCTGGCGCATGCGGCCGGGGACCTCGGCACGACGATCTTCCATCCCGTCGGCACCTGCCGGATGGGCCACGACCCGCTCGCGGTCGTCAACGACCGGCTCGCGGTGCACGGCGTGTCCGGCCTGCGGGTCATCGACGCCTCGGTCATGCCCCGGATCACGTCGGGCAACACCAATGCACCCACCGTCATGATCGCCGAGAAGGGCGCGGAGTTCGTGCTCGAGGACGCGGCAGGGCGGTGACCGGCGGCGGCGCGTGAGAGCCGGACCGGCATGAATCCCGATCTCGTCATCGAGGTCGACGCGATCCGCAAGGCGTACGGCCCGACCGTCGCCGCCGATGACGTCTCCTTCGCGGTGCGGCGCGGCGAGATCTTCGGCCTCATCGGACCGAACGGGGCCGGAAAGACCACGACGATGGAGTGCGTCGAGGGACTGCGGGAGCCGGATGCAGGCCGCATCGCGGTGCTCGGCCTCGATCCGGTCCGCGACCGGCGCGCGCTCCAGCTCCGGATCGGGGTCCAGCTCCAGGAGGCGCAGCTACAGAAGCGGATCAAGGTGTGGGAGGCGGTCGCCTTCTGGCGGTCGCTCTATCCGACGGCGATCGACGGCGATCCGCTGCTCCGGCAGCTCGGACTTCACGACAAGCGCGACGCCTGGTTCATGACGCTGTCGGGCGGACAGAAGCAGCGGCTGTTCATCGCCCTGGCGCTGGTGAACGACCCGGAGGTCGTGTTCCTGGACGAGCTGACGACGGGGCTGGATCCGCAGGCGCGGCGCGCGATCTGGGACCTCGTTCATGACATCCGCGAACGGGGCAAGACGGTGTTCCTGACGACGCACCTGATGGAGGAGGCCGAGCGCCTGTGCGACCGGGTGGCGATCATCGACCGCGGCCGCATCGTCGACGTCGACGTTCCCGGCGCGCTGGTCGAGCGGCACTGTCCGCAGCGGACGGTCATAGTCGCAACCGACCATGCCGGCGCCGCGGATCGGTTTCGCGCGATCCCCTCGGCGACCGCAATCAGGTGCGAAGGCGGCCGGCATAAAATCGAAGGCCGCGGCGACACCCTCGTGACCGACGTCATCCACACCATCTCCGAGCACCGCATGCCGGTCTCCGAGTTCCGCACCGTGCTGCCGACCCTGGAGGACGTCTTTCTGACCCTGACGGGACGGTCGATTCGGGCCTGAGGCGACGCGATGCGAGCGCTGCTGCGACACCTCCTGCACCTCACCTGGCTCGAGATCAAGGTCTTCGTCCGCGAGCCGCTCGGCGTCTTCGGCTCGCTCGCCGTGCCGGTGCTGCTCTTCCTGGTCGTCGGGAGGATTGCCATCGGCAGCGCCAACGATTCCGATACTCGGGAAGCCGCCCCTGGCGACATCGAGTTCCTGCGTACCGACCTGCCCGTCTTCGTCGCCGTCATGATCGCCCTCAGCGCCGTCCTCTCGCTGGTCACCATCATCGGCATCTACCGCGAGGGGGGCATCCTGAAACGCCTGCGGGCCACGCCGGTTCGCCCGCCGACCATCCTGCTCGCGCACGTGCTGGTCAAGCTGATCTTCACGGCGGCGGCGCTGGGCCTGATGCTGCTGGCCGGCCGGCGCTTCCATCCGGTCGGCGTCGACGCGCCGCTGGCCGCGTTCACGGCGGCGCTCGTGCTCACCACCTGGAGCATCCTGTCCATCGGCTTCGTCATCGCCAGCCTCGTCCCGACCGCGCGGTTCGCGCAGCCGCTCGGGGCGCTGCTGCTCTACCCGATGATTCCGCTCTCCGGGCTCTTCACGCCGGTCGAGACGCTGCCGCCTGCTCTCGCCGCGGTGGCGCGGTTCCTGCCGCTGACCTACGCGGTCTCGCTGCTGCGGGGCATCTGGTCGGGGAACCCGTGGTCCGCGCACGCGGGCGACATCGCGGCGCTCGTCCTGGTGTTCGTGCTCGCCACCGCCGTCGCGTCGAGGGTCTTCCGCTGGGAGTGACCGGGAGTCTCCAGCCGGAGAGGCAGCGGCAACGCCTGGCAAGTATCCACAGGACCACATATACTGTGCTCCATGAAGAACATCACGCTCAGCGTCGATGAAACCGTGATGCGCGCGGTGCGCCTGTACGCCGCCGAACACGGCTCGACGGTGAACGCGCTGGTCCGCGAATTCCTGACCGGAATCGCGCAGCGGGAGGATCGGGCCCGCAAGGCGCGCCAGCGCATCATCGAGCTGAGCGAGCGTTCGACGGCGCGCATCGGCTCCCGCTCGTGGAACCGCGAGGAGTTGCATGAACGTTGAGGCGTTCCTGGACACCAACGTGCTGGTCTACGCGGTTGCCGGGCGGGACAAGGAAGGGAGAAAACGCACGCGGGCGCTCGAGTTGATCGACCAGTTCGATTTCGGGCTCTCGGCCCAGGTGCTTCAGGAGTTCTACGTCACCGTCGTCCACAAGGTCGAGGAGCCGTTGAGCCCTGCCGAGGCGCTCGAATGGATCGAGCAACTCGACGCGTTCCCGTGCCAGACGCTCGATTCGAGCCTCGTCAAGGTCGGCGCCGAGATCAGCCGCCGATACCGGATCAGCTACTGGGACGGTGCGATCATCGCTGCGGCGGAGGCGCTGGGCGCCCGGACCCTGTTCACCGAAGACCTGAACCACGACCAGACCTACGGCTCTGTGCGCGTCGTGAATCCCTTCCGCGACTAGCGGCGCGCGGCCCGCGTCTCCCGTCTCGCAAGCCACGAGCGGGAGGCCGGAAACCAGCGCTCCCCGCACCAGGCGGGTCCTTCGCAACCGGAGCGGTGTCATCGTCCGAGAATCATCACCCAGCGGTCGTGCCCCTCACGCTCGCTGTCGCCGACGACCACCAGAACCAGCGAGCCATCGGCGGAGACGTCGCGCGCCGGGCGGGGCGTCGCGTAAGCGCCCGCCAGGGTCGGATTGGCGGGATCTGAAAGGTCCACCACCTGCACGCCCGCCTCGGTATCGGCCACGTAGGCGTGGTGGCCGTCCAGCGACACGCGAGTGGCGCGGCCCGGGGTCTCGAACGACGAGAGCTTGCTCGGCGCGGCCGGGTCGGAGACGTCGTAGACCTGCAGGTCTCCCCCGCCGGCCCCCACGATCAGGGTCGGCCGCGAGCCCGTGCCCACCGACACCTCGATATCCCGCGGCGCCGCCGGCGCGTGGATCACGCCGACCGGCTCCGGCATGCCGGATCTCGACAAGTCGAACACGTAGAGCCCGGACGGCGAATCGGTGGCGTAGGCGATGGTCCCGGCGGTGACCACGTCGCGGGCGTAGCCGTCCAGGAAGAAGGAGCCGATGCCGGCCGGAGCCGTCTCGTCCGACACGTCGATCAGGACGAACCCCTCCATGTGGTCGATGATGCCGACCTTGCCGCTGGCGACGTCGCCGATCTTCGTCTGGCCGAGGGTCTTGTGCTGCCCGAGCAGCACCGGCGCGTCCGGATCCGAGATGTCGAGGATGCCGAGGCCGAAGAAGTTGGCGCCGACGTAGGCGCGGTCCTCGGTCAGCCGGAAGCCCCAGATCTCCTGCGGAAAGGTGTGCGAGCCGCGCGCGATCGGGCTCGACGGGTCGGAGACGTCGTAGATCGTGAACGTGTGCCCGCCGGACACGTAGGCGTGATCCCCCCGGACACGCACCAACTCGACCGGCCCGGGAATCTCGCCGATCGGCTCGAGAGCGACCTCCTGCGCGGCAGCGCTCGCCGCGAGCAGAGCAGCCGCCGCGGCCAGCAGTCCACCGCGCGCCATGGTGTGCAACGTCGTCACTGCCCGCCTCCCTTCGCGATCCGATAGAGCTTCGACTGCGTCCGGATGAAGAGGTTGCCGCGCGCGATCGCCGGCGTGGCCAGGGTCATCTCGTTCAACGCGTTCTTGTGGAGGATCTCGAACTCGGATCCGGCCTTGACCACGTAGGTCTCGCCGTCCTCGCTCAACAGGAACAGCTTGCCGTTGTAGGCCCACGGCGAGGCGGTGAAGCCGTTGCCGATCTCCAGGCGCCGGCGCCCGTAGATCTCCTTCCCGGTGCGCGCGTCGTGGGCGACCAGGAAGCCGCGATCGAGCAGCGTGTAGTAGATGTCGCCGTAGACGATGGCGGTCGTGTTGTAGGTCCCGAGCAGCGGATACGACCAGGCGATGTCCTCCGATGAGGTGAGCGGACCGGGGAACCCGGAGGTGATGCCGCGCCGCATCGCATCTTCCGGAAAGAGCGAGATGTCGCCCGACGCGCCCGGCCGTACGGCGTACACCGGCCGCAGGCCGCCGCCGGGATAGCCGGAGCTGATGTAGACCAGGCCATGGCTGGAGAAGGGCGTCGGAATGGTGAGCCCCGACATGCCATGGAGCTCCCAGAGCAGCTCGCCGTCCAGATCGTAGGAGCGCACGCCCTGCGTGCCGGCGGTCACGAGCTCGGTCCGCAGGTCGTGTTCCCAGACGAACGGCGTCGACCAGTTCTGGCCCTGCTCGTCGCGCTGGACCTCCCAGATCTTCTCGCCGCTGTCCTTGTCGAAGGCGGCGAGGAACGACCGGGTGGTGTTGTCGTTGACGATGTACAGCCGGTCGTCGTGGAGAATCGGCGACGCGGCGGTCCCCATCTCCAGCAACGTGTTGTAGACGTCGAGCTCCCGGGTCCAGATGGTCTCGCCGCTCATGTTGAAGGCGGCGATCTGACCGACGGCCCCGAAGTAGACGTAGACCCGCCGGCCGTCGGTGACCGGCGTCTCCGACGCGAAGCTGTTCTTCAGGTGCCGCTTCCCGGGCGGCGGCGCGCTGTAGAGCTCGCGCTGCCAGCGGGCGCGCCCCGTGTGGTAGTCGATGGCGTAGAGCATCCAGCGGTGCTCGTTGAGCGACGCCTCCGAGCCGTTCTCCATGCCCGGGTCGTAGAGCCCCTTGATCGGCTCGGGCTCGTCGCCGGCGCTGATCGCGGTGGTGACGAACACGGTGTCGCCCGCGACCACCGGCGAGCTCCAGGCCAGCCCCGGAATATCGACCGTCCAGACGACGTTCTCGGTCTCGCTCCAGCGCTCCGGCAGATCCGGATCATCGGGTACGACGCCTGCGGCCGGTCCCCGAAACTGCAACCAGTCTTCCTGTCCCGCGACCGCGGTGCCCCCGGCGACCAGCAGCACGCCCAGCGCGACGACGACGATCCGGTGCATCGGCTCTCTCCTTCGCCCAGGTCCGACCCCCGCCAGCGAGGACTCGCCTCGTGCGACGCGCCGGACGGTTACGGCGCGGCGGCGCCCGGCGGCGGCGCGGCGCGTGCTCCTAACTGTACGACCACGGATTCGCCTGTCAAGCCGGCACCGAACCGGGGCATAATATGTAGTTGGATTACAGGCTCCAGCCAGGAGGTATCGGATGCGACGCCGACCGTTCGTTTCGACCAGTCTCGCCGTGCTGCTCGCCGCCGCCCTGCTCGTCCCCGCCGCTGCCGCCGGCCAGGACGGCGCGTCCGACGCGTGGCAGGTGCCGCGCACCCCGGACGGACGCCCCGACCTGCAGGGCGTCTGGGACTTCCGCAGCCTGACGCCGCTCGAGAGGCCCGAAGCCCTCGCCGACCAGGACATATTCAGCGCGGAGGAAGCCGCCCAGTTCACCGAGGAACGGCTCGCCGCGCTCGACAAGGACCAGCCGGGACCCGACGGCCGGATCCCGCTGTCGGGCGGCTACAACGATTTCTGGTGGGACTACGGCCGGCAGCTCACCGACGACCTGCGCACGTCGCTCGTCGTCGACCCGCCGGACGGACGCCTGCCGGGGCTGACGCCGGCCGGACGCGAGCGCGCCGCCGCACGCCGCACCGCCCTCGGCCGCGACGCGCACGGTCCGGAGGACCGCGGCGCGTTCGAGCGCTGCATCCTCGGCTTCAACGCCGGCCCCCCGATGAACCCCAGCGCCTACAACAACAACATGCAGCTCTTTCAGACGGCCGACCACGTGGTCATCCTGAACGAGATGGTGCACGACGCGCGCATCGTTCCCCTCGACGCCTCGGACCACCTGCCGGACGGCGTGCGGCAGTGGCGCGGCGACTCGCGCGGCCATTGGAACGGCGACACCCTGGTGATCGAGACGCAGAACTTCACCGCCAAGACCTCGTTCCGCGGCACCGGCCCCGGACTGCACCTGGTCGAGCGGTTCACCCGCGTCGAGGAAGGGATTCTCCTCTACGAGTACACCGTCACCGATCCCGAATCGTTCGAGCGCCCCTGGTCGGTCGCGGTGCCGATGCAGAAGAACGATCTGCCGGTCTTCGAGTACGCCTGCCACGAGGGGAACTACGGGATGCTGAACCTGATGGTGAGCGCGCGGGCCGAGGATGCCCGGAAGGCCGCGGAAGCCGGCGGCGCGCGCTGACCAGACCCAAGCCAAGGAGCCTTTCGATGCACAGATTCATCAACCGCCGCTTCGTCGCCATCATCGCCTTCGCTGCCGCCTTCGCGCTGACCGGGGCGTCCGGCGCCGACGCGCAGCTCGAGCGCGTCATAGACCCCGACTGGACGCTGCCGCGCACCGCCGACGGCCAACCCGACCTGCAGGGCCTGTGGGGCAACAAGACCATCACGCCCATGGAGCGCCCCGCCGCGCTGGAAGGGCGGGCCTTCCTGACCGACGAGGAGATGGCCCAGCGCAACACGCAGCGGGCGCTCGACGAGGCGGCGCGGGACGCGGCCCCGGCCCAGCGCTACGAGGCGGGCGGCAACGTGGGCGGTTACGGCAGCTACTGGCTCGACGCGGGCGACACGGTGCTCTCGACCGGCCAGACGTCGCTGATCGTCGATCCGCCGGACGGCCGGGCGCCCGTGCGGCAGTGGGCGCTGGACAACAAGGCCTACAACCTCGCCCACAACGGCGACCACTACCGCAACATGAGCGTCTGGGACCGCTGCCTCTCGCGCGGCGTGCCCGGCTCCATGCTGCCGGCCGGCTACAACAACGCCTACCGCATCCTGCAGACCCCGGACCACGTCGTCATCCAGCACGAGATGATCCACGACGCGCGGATCATCCCGTTCCGGGACAAGCCGTTCGTCGACGACAACATCCGGCAGTGGATGGGCGACGCCCGCGCCCACTGGGAGGGCGACACGCTGGTCGTCGAGACGAGGAACTTCCACAACCGCGGCTGGATCGCGTCGAGCGGCGCGGGCGCCCGGCTCAAGGGCATCGCGGTCAGCAAGGCGCTGCACGTCGTGGAGCGGTTCCGGCGCGTGTCGGAGAACACCATCGTCTGGACGGTGACCATCGAGGATCCAAACGTCTACACGCGTCCCTGGACGATCCAGATGCCGCTGACGGCCGAGCCCGGCTACGAGATCTTCGAGTACGCCTGCCACGAGGGGAACTACGCGGTGCCGAACGCGCTGAGCGGCCAGCGGGTACTCGACGCGCGGGCGGCGGCGGCGACCGAGAACCAGTGACTTGCGTCGCCCGCCGCGGGAAAGCGCGGCGGGCGACGACCGGAGGGGTTCGGGCCACGATACCGGACCCCTCTCCCCCGGACCCAGACCCGAACGGGCGCCGCCTCCTCCGTCCCGCGCCAGACCGGTTCACAGCGACTGACCGCTTCTCGACTGCCCACATACCCACCTCGGAACTGCGTGCCTGGACCGGCGACGACCTGTCAGGAGATCCGTTGCAGGCTCTCCGGAGCATCCGGAATGCCTCTCTGGAATCCGCAGCCGAACTCGTGCGTCGATGCGCGGAGCGGCCGGCCGGCGCGACGGTCTTTGAACGCCAGGCAACTCACGGCGTGTCGTTGGTGATGCGGTAGAGCCTCGACTGCGTCCGCAGGATCAGGCTGCCGTGGGCGATGGCGGGCGTCGCCAGCGCCATCTCGTCCAGGTCGTTCGTCCCCACGATGGCGAATTCGGGTCCGGCCTCCATCACGTAGGTGATCCCGTCCTCGCTCAGGGCGAAGATCTTCCCGTTGTACGCCCACGGAGACGCGGTGAACCCGTGGCCGGGCGCGATGCGCCGGCGGCCGTAGATCTCCTCTCCCGTGCGGGCGTCATGACACAGCAGGAACCCGCGGTCGAGCAGCGTGTAGTAGTAATCGCCGTAGACGAGCGCCGAGGTGCTGTACGTGCCGAGCAGCGGCTGGTACCACGCGATGTAGTCGTTGCTCGTCTCGTCCTCGGCAAGAGAGATGTCGCCGGACGCGCCGGGCCGGATCGCGTAGACCGGCCGCGGAAAACCGCCGGGATAGCCGGAGCTCAGATACAGCAGCCCGTGGCCGGTGAACGGCGTGGGGACGACGTTGACGGTCATGCCCCCGAGCTCCCAGAGCTGGTTGCCGTCGAGATCGTAGGAACGGATCTTCCGCCGGCCGGTGGTCACGATCTCCGTGCGCAGCTCGTTCTCCCAGACGAAGGGCGTCGACCAGTTCTCGGTCTCGTCCCGGTCGATGCGCCAGACCTGCTCGCCGGTCGCCGTGTCGAAGGCGGCCAGAAACGACCGGGTCGTGTTGTCGTTGACGATGTACAGCCGGCCGTCGTGCAGCACCGGCGAGGCGGCGCTGCCGAACTCCTGCCCGCCGTTGAAGGCGCCGACCTCGGCGGTCCAGACCGTCTCGCCGCTCAAGTTGAGCGCGGCGACGAGCCCGACGGCGCCGAAGTAGGCGTACACCCGCCGCCCGTCGGTGACCGGCGTCTCCGAGGCGAAGCTGTTCTTGATGTGCTTCAGCTCGGGCGGCGCCAGGGCGTCCAGCTCGCGCGCCCAGCGGATGCGGCCGGTGGCGAAGGAGACGTCGTACACCATCCAGCGGTGCTCGGCCGTCGAGCGCTGCTTGCCGAACTCGTCGCCGGGGTCGTACAGCCCCGGCACCGGCTGGAGCTCCTCGCCCGCGCTGATCGCCGCCGTCACGAAGACGTGGTCGCCGGCCACCACCGGCGAGCTCCAGCCCAGGCCGGGGATCTCGACCGACCAGGCGACGTTCTCCGTCCTGCTCCAGGTATCGGGCAGGGCCGGGTCGTCGGCCACCGCCCCGGCGCTGAGGCCCCGGAACTGCGGCCACTCCGCCGGCGTCTGGGCCAGGACGATCGGCCCCGCCGTCCCGAGCGCCACGAGCATCGCAACCGCCGCCATTCCCCTCCGCTGTCTCGTCGTCATCGTTGAACGCCCCCTGTCCGACATACTATCCGCGGGCTGCCCGCCGCGGCGCCGGGCCAGCCTGCCGCCCATCGACCCCGCGCCGACGGGGACTGCGCCAGTACCGCACAAAATCCGCGCCGGCGCACGCCAAAACTGCTATGTTTAGTCTTTCCAGAGACAGAAGTCGTGTCGTTCTCCATGGACACTCGCGGGTAAGGAGGGAAACGGTGACCAGACGCAGTCTTCACCTCACGGTCGTGTTCTTCGCCGGCTTGGCGCTTCTGGCCGGTACGGCGTCGGCGCAGGACGATTCCTGGACGGCGCCGCGCACCGCCTTCGGCCACCCCGATCTGCAGGGGGTCTGGGCCAACAACAACGCCACCCCGCTCCAGCGGCCTGAAGTGCTGGGCGACCGCGAGTTCCTCACCGAAGAGGAAGTGGCCGCGCTGCAGTCCCACGCCGAGGAGCTCTTCGCGCTCGACGCCGACGACGCCGCCTTCGGCGACAGCGTCTTCACGGCGGCGCTGAACGCGGTGCAGAACTTCAGTTCGCGCGACACGGCCACCGGGAACTACAACCAGTTCTGGATGGTCGAGCGCGACTGGGACAACCGCACCTCCCTCGTCGTCGATCCCCCGAACGGCCGGCTGCCCGCCCGCACCGCGGCAGCCACGATGCGCGCGGAGACCGCCAGTGCGAAGCGGCAGCGCCACGCCGTCTGGACCGACGACCGCAGCCTCGGCGAGCGCTGCGTCAGCTTCGGGGCGCCGCGCCTCGGCGCGGGCTACAACAGCTACTACCAGCTCTTCCAGACGCCCGACCACGTGGTCATCCTGATGGAGATGGCCCACGACGCGCGGATCATCCCGCTCGACGGCCGGCCCCATCTGGACGACGGCGTCCGGCAGTGGCTCGGCGACTCGCGCGGCTACTGGGACGGCGACACCCTGGTGGTGGAGACGAAGAACTACTCGCCGTTCGCCAACTTCATGGGCGCGGCCGAGCATCTGCACATCACCGAGCGCTTCACCCGCGTGAGCGAGGACGTGCTGCAGTACGAGGTCACCGCCAGCGACCCGACGACGTGGGAGCGGCCGTGGACGGCGATGATCCCGCTGCGCAGCAGCCCGGACGCCCTCTACGAGTACGCCTGCCACGAAGGCAACATCGGGATGGAAGGCATCCTCGCCGGCGCGCGGCACCAGGAAGCGCAGGAGGCCCAGGAGGCGGCCAGCCGCTGATTCGCTGACGAGCCAGCTCTTCGGGACGGCCGCCGCTCCGATCCGGCAATCGGAGCGGCGGCCGTTTCTTCTTGCAGGGCCTTCGGGAACGGGCTGCCGGCAGTCTGGCGCGGTCGTCACCCGGCGCGGACCCGGCAGGGCCGCATGCTATTCTGACGTTCGATGTGTGGACTCGTTGAGGAGGTCGCCATGAATGCTCGCCGCCTTGCCGCCTTCACCGTGCCGTACGCAATCCTCGCCGTGGCCGTGCTGCCGGCCGCCGCGCTCGGCCAGCCCGGCGAATGGACGCTCCCGCGCACCGCCGGCGGCCACCCCGACCTGCAGGGCATCTGGGGCAACAACGCCGTCACCCCGCTCGAACGGCCGGAGTCGCTGGCGGACAAGGCGACGCTGACCGCCGAGGAACTGGCCCGCGTCCAGTCGACGGCCGAGCGTCTGTTCGCACAGGACGCGGGCGACGCGGTCTTCGGCGACCAGTTCTTCAACGTAGCGGTGACCGAAGCGGAGAGCTTTACGTCCACGGACGGGGGAACCGGCAACTACAACCAGTTCTGGCTGGTGGAGCGCGATTTCGACAACCGCACGTCGCTCATCGTCGATCCTCCGGACGGCCGCCTGCCGCCGGCTACCTCCGCGGCGAAGATGGCCGCCGACGCCGCCATTGCCGGCCGCGGCCAGCCCGCCGCCTGGACCGTCGACCGCGGGCTCAGCGAGCGCTGCATCACGTTCGGCCTGCCCAACCTGCTGGCCGGCTACAACAGCTACTACCAAATCTTCCAGACGGCGGATCACGTCGTCATCGAGCAGGAGTTGATCCACACCACGCGGATCATCCCGCTCGACGGCCGCCCGCACGTCGATGAGGGCATCGACCAGTGGCACGGCAATTCGGTCGGCCGCTGGGAGGGCGACACGCTGGTCGTCGAGACCCGGAACTTCTCCCCGCAGAGCAACTTCCGGGGCGCGCGGGAGAACCTGCAGCTCGTGGAGCGGTTCACGCGGATCGGTCCCGACGATCTGCACTACGAGTTCACGGTCAGCGACCCGACGATCTGGACCGCGCCCTGGACGGCGTTGATGCAGTGGAAGCGGACGGACGAGCCGATCTTCGAGTACGCCTGTCACGAGGGCAACATCGGCATGGAGGGCATCCTCGCCGGCGCGCGGGCCGACGAGGCCAGGGCTGCCGGCAGCCGGTAGGATGGCTGCGAATCCGGCCGATCATCAGGAGGTTAGATCATGGGCACGCACAACCAGCGTCGACCCCGGACACTGCTGCTCGCAACGGCCTGTGCGATGCTCGTCGCCGGGGCCATAGCGATCCCCTACGCCCAGTCCACGGGCGGGGAAGCCTACACGGCGCCCCGCACCGCCTGGGGAGCGCCCGATATGCAGGGCATCTGGACCAACGCCACGCTGACCCCCATCGAGCGGCCGGAGGCGATGTCCAACCAGGACGTGCTCACGGCAGAAGAAGCGGCGGCGTTCGAGACCTCCTCGGCCGAGGCGCGCGCCGCGTCCGACCGTTTCATCCCCGGCAACGTCGGCGCCTACAACCAGTTCTGGATGGACGGCGGCAAGGTGATGACCGGCGATCGCCGGACGTCTCTCATCACCGACCCGGCCGACGGGCGCATCCCGTGGACCGACGCGGGACGCGAGCGGCTCGCGGCGGACTCCGCCAAGTACGGCGTCGGCCCGTTCGATTCCTGGATCGACGCCGACACCGGCGAGCGCTGCCTCACCGACGGCCTGCCCTTCGTCCCCCTGCAGGGCTACAACATGAACTACCACATCCTGCAGTCCGACGGATGGGTGGCCATGCTGAACGAGATGTTCCACGAGTTCCGGCTGATCCCGACCGACGGACGGTCGCACATCCCGATGCACGTGGGACAGTGGCTCGGCGACTCGCGCGGCCGGTGGGAGGGCGACACGCTGGTCGTCGAAACCACCGCCTTCGCCGACCGGAGCGGCGACCTGTGGCGGGCGACCTGGCGCGCGGCGCGGCCCGGCCTCCACCTGGTGGAGCGATTCACCCGCGTCGACGAGCAGACGCTGAACTACGAGTTCACGATGACCGACCCCGACATGTTCACGCGGCCCTGGACGGCGCTGCTGCCCATGACCACCGACCACGAGTCGCGCGGAGTCACGTCCGGTCCGATGTACGAGTACGCCTGCCACGAAGGCAACTACGGTCTGCTCAACATCATGCGCGGCGCCCGGGCAGAGGACGCTGCGCAATAGCGGCATCGACGGAACCCCGACGCTCCGGCGTGGCCGCGCGTACGCTGCGCCAGTCCGTTCCTGCCGCCTGCCGGGAGAATGCCCATGTTCATGATCAGGTTTCGCCGTTGCATCTCCGTATTCGGATTCCTCGTGACCGGAGCCATGCTCGGCGCCGGAGCAGACCCGGCGGCAGCACAGGTACGGCCAGACGCCCCGGGAAGCGCGCCGCTCTTCCGGCTCGGCGAGCCGCGCATCACGCCCCTGCCGGAGACCGAATGGACCGCCGAGCAGCGGGCGCTCGTCGAGCGGTACGCGCCGGAGGTGCGGATCGGCAACGCGTTCCGGACCATGCTGCGCGTGCCGGAGCTTGTCGAGGCGGTGATGCCGTTCGTCCTCTTCACGTCGATCGACTCGACCCTGTCGGCCCGGCACCGCGGGTTGCTGATCCTGCGAACCGCGTGGTTGACCCAGTCGGGCTACCTGTGGGCGGACCACGCGCCCACCGCCCGGGCGGCGGGCATCATGCCGGACGAGCTGCACCGCGTCGCGGAGGGACCGGATGCGGCGGGCTGGGATCCGTTCGAGGCGACGCTGCTGCGGCTCGCCGACGAGTTGTACGTCAACTCGTCGGTGCGCGATGCGACCTGGGACGCGCTGGCCGCCCGCTACGACCTCTACAACCTGTTCGACGCGGTGATGGCGGTCAACGAGACGACGCTGGTCGCGATGCTCTACAACTCGTGGGGCGTGCAACCGGACGACAACGCCTACGCGCGCTTCCCCGCCGACGTGCCGTACGCCCTCGACGTGCCGGCTCCGGAGCCGCCGCTCACGACGCCGCGGGTAGCGCCCCTCGAGGGTCCCGGCATCCGCGTCGGCCGCACGTTCGGACGCTACCCCGCCCTGCAGACCGCGCGCAGCGGCCAGTCCGGCTACGTGAACCGGATCTCGCCGCTGACCCCGTACTTCCGCGAGCTGCTGATCCTGCGCATCGGCTGGAACTGCCAGGCGGTCTACGAGTGGGCCAAGCACGTTGGCAGCGTGGGGCGCGCCCGCGACCACGGGCTCGAGCCGGAGCGGATCGCGCTCGGCGCCGGCGCCGGCTGGGATGAGTTCGAAGCGGCCCACGTGCGCGCGGCGGACGAGATCTACCGCGACGGCATGGTTTCGCAGGAAACGTGGGACACCCTGGCGGAGCGCTACGACACCCGCGAGATGATGAGCGTCGTGATGACGGTGGCCAACTATCGCCTCGTCTCCATGTCGCTCAACGCGCTCGGCGTGCAGCCGCAGGAGACCGACGAGCTGTTTCCCGACGTGGCGCTACCATAACAACCTGGCAGGCCGAACTCCCAGGCGGGTGCAGAAGCCGCGGGCCGTGCCCGGCCCTGGCTGGACACGACTCCGGCGAGGCGCGCGCGCAACAGTCCGGCTTCGTGACGTATACTGTAATACGTGCCAGCGGCGACCGACACCTCCCGCGTGCTTACCTTCCGCGCCTCCGCCTCGATCGTACGGGCATTGAGCCGAATGGCCCGGCAGCGCCGACAGACCAGGAGCGAACTCATCCGAGCGATTCTGGAAGAGGCGCTCCGGGCCGACGGGCGCGAGGACGACCCCGTGCGGGAAGCCCGACGGCAGTCGCTGCTCGTCAGCCGCCGCACCTCCGACCGCGAGACTCTGGACTTCATCGAACACGTCGCCGACACGCAGGACTGGCGGTGAATCGCGGCGCGATCGTGGTGGTGGCAGCCAAGGGGGCCTACACCGGCAAGCCGCGACCCGCGGTAGTCGTTCAGTCCGACTTGTTCAATCCAACGCACGGCAGCGTGACGATCTGCCCGATCACCACGGACTGCGTGGACGCGCCGCTGTTCCGCGTCACCGTGACCGCAGGCGCGCGAACCGGCCTGCGCCGCATGTCGCAGGTGATGGTCGACAAGGTTGCCAGCATCCCCCGAGCGCGGGTCGGCAGCGAGATCGGATGCTGCAGCGAAGCCGAAATCGAAGCCGTCGACCGGGCGCTGCGCGCTTGGCTGTCGCTCGACTGAACAATGGAGTATAGATCCCACCATGAATACCGACTCCCCTCGCCGCTTGTCGCCGCACCCCGCACGCCGTTCGCCCCGCCGGCCGCTGAGCCGGCGTGCGTTTCTCGGAGCCACGATCGCGTCCACCACGATTGCGCCGGCGTTGGCCGCCGCACAGCAGGCGGAGTTGCCGCCGTACGAACCGCGCGACTGGTCGGGGCAGAATCCCCTGCACTACCCGGATCCGGACATCATCGCGCTCGACCCGCGGTTCCGGCGCTACATCCTCTTCAATACGCCGATCCGCCGGCACTACATCGGCACGCTGTGGGCGGAAGGGCCGGCCTGGAACGGCAGCGGCCGCTACCTGGTCTGGAGCGACATCCCGAACAACCGCCAGATGCGCTGGCTGGAGGAGGACGGCCACGTCAGCGTCTTCCGCAATCCCTCCGGCCACAGCAACGGCAACACGTTCGACCACGAAGGCCGGCAGATCTCCTGCGAGCACGGCGGGCGCCGCGTCGCGCGCTACGAGCATTCCGGCGAGGTGACGGTCATCGCGGACCGCTTCGAGGGGAGCCGGCTGAACTCTCCGAACGACGTCGTGGTACATCCCGACCGGAGCATCTGGTTCACGGACCCGCCGTACGGCATCCGCGGCAGCTACGAAGGCTATCCGGCCGAGCAGGAACTGCCGTTGTCGGTTTACCGCGTCGACGGCGTGACGGGCGCCATCAGTCGGGTCACCGACGAGATCGGCGCGCCCAACGGCCTCTGCTTCTCGCCCGACTACGATCGCCTGTACGTCGCCGACACCGGCAGCGGGCAGGATGTGAAGGTCTGGGACGTCGACGGCGAACGCCTGATGAACGGACGGCAGTTCGTGCAACTGTCGGTGCCGGGCGATCCAGCCGCGCGGTCGATAGCCGACGGCATGCGCTGCGATGCGGACGGCAACGTCTGGGCGGGGGCCGTCCCGGGCGTCCAGATCATCGCCCCGGACGGCGACGTCATCGGCGTCATCCGCCTGCCGGAGCGCTGCGCCAACGTCTGCTTCGGCGGCACGCGGCGCAACCGGCTGTTCATGACCGCAAGCCAGTCGCTCTACTCGGTCTACGTGGGGATCCGGGGCGCCGGGATCGCCTGAGCCGGACTCCTCGGTTCGGCTGCGGCGCGCCGAACGGTGAGCGGCAGCCCTCACGCGCGCAGGTCGTAGCACAACAGGCGCGGACCCGCTCCGGTGAGCAGGTCCCGCGCGTTCTGCGTCACGTAGAGCAGGCCGCGGGACAGCACCGGCAGTCCCCAGGACTCGCGGGCCGCGAAGATCCAGCCGCGGGAAACTTCCGTGTAGCCCTCGGGGGTCAAATCCATCCAGAGCAGGTGGCCGAGTTCGCCGAGGCACAGGAACTGCCCGTCAGCCGCCAGCAGCGACCCGCGCGCCGTACCCAGGATCTGCTCGTACTCGCGTCCGCCGCTCGTGAACCTCTCGCGCCACTGCGGAACGGCCCGCCATGCCACTTCCCCCGTGGCCGCATCGATGCAGGCCAGCGAGGAATCGCCCATGTTGCGGCCGTCGAACCCGTAGAGGAAACCGTCCCGGTGAATGGGCGTGTTGAAGTGCAGCGCGAACTCGCGCGTCGTCCACGCCACCTCATGCGTGAAGTCGGGCCGCACCTCGACGAGGGCGCCCCCGGCGCGGTAGCTCGCGGTGATGAAGACCTTGTCGTCGAACACGACCGGGCACGCGGCGTTTACCGACTCGTAGGTGCGGCTGCGCCACGGGAAGGCGAAGTCCACGTTCCCGTTCGCCGGGTCGATGGACATGAGCCCGCCGGACGGCGGCCGCGACTCCCCGCCCGCGAAGACGAACACGCGGCGCTCGCCGTGCACGACGGCCGGCACCGGCGACGCGTAGCTCGCACCCCATTCGGCGCCGGCCCGCCAGGCTTCCCCGCCCGTCTCGCGGTCCAGCGCGGCAACGGTCGGCCCGCCCGGAGCGCCCACGTTGACGATCAGCAGGCCGCCCTCGATGAGAGGCGTAGAGCTGGTGCCGAAAAAGTCCTGCCGCACGCTGTACGCGGTGCGCAGGTCGGACCGCCAGACGACCCGCCCCGTCTGCAGCTCCATGGCGTGGACCTGCCCCTCCGCACCGACCGTGTAGACCCGGCCGGTCGCGGCGTCGATGACGGGACTTGAGCGGGGGCCGTTGTTGTACCCGTAGCGATCGCGGTACGCCGACGGATAGCGGAGACGCCAGTGGGTAGCGCCGGTCTCGGGATGCAGGCACTCGACGATCTCCTCGTCGTCGACCCGGTGCAGATAGACGAGGCGATCCCCGTAAATCGCGGGGGAAGCGTAGCCCGAACCGGTTGGCAACTCCCAGACCAGCGGCGGCGGCAGGGTCCGGCTCAGGCGCGTCTCGGTCGACACCGCGTTGTGGGTCGGTCCGAGAAACGACGTCCAGTCGTGGGTGCGCGCATCGGGAACGAGTGGGCGCGGGGCGCGATGCAGAACCGCCTGTCCCACCGCGGCCTCGACGCCTGATGCCGGCTGCGCGCGAAACGGAGCCCGGCCGGCCACGTCGTGCGGAGCCAGCAGCGGCGCCGCGAGCGTGCCGAGCGCCGAGCGCCTGGACATCATGCGCATCGAGCTACCTTGCTAGTGCGGCCGGTACGACAGCACCAGGAACGCTCCGGCGGCGGCCATCAGGATTCCGAGGAAGAACAGCGGCGACGGGCTCTCCTGCGGCGGATTGTAGAGCATTGCGACGAAAACGCTCACGACCGGAGCACCGGCGAAAACCAGCGGCGGAACCACGTTCGGGCGGCCGCCGTTGACCAGCGCCAGCACGATGCCGAGCGCGCCCATCGCGCCGAGCACACCCGCGCCGAACGTGAACAGCATGCCGTTGGTGTTTTCGGCGAACAGGTTCCACGACCCGGCGCGGGACACCATGACTCCCGGCACGGCGATCGCCACGACCAGGTAGGCCAGTCCCACCATCAGGAACGCATGCACGCCGCTGCCGCCGAGCGCGAGCTGGCCGCGGTGCAGCGTCGGAATGTAGGTTCCCCAGCTCAGCACCGTCAGCACGACGAAAGGCAACCAGGAACGCATGAATCGTCTTCCTTCCGAGAGAAACGAGGACAGAAGAAAAGGCCCGTCCCAGTGCGCTGAGACGGGCCCGTGAATTCGCGTATCGAGACCGGCGGGCTGCGTCGGTCGCGAGAGGCCGGCGGGCTGCGCCGGTCAGTCGGCGTCCTGCGTCACCGGACCGACGTCACGGCCTGCGTGTCCTTGCGCCGCGCGCCGGCCATGATGCCGGCCATCCCGATGTTGCCCTCGTGGCAGGCGTACTCGAAGAGCGTGCCATCGGTCCGCCGCAGGGGCATCGTCGCCGTCCACGGCCGCGTGAAGTTGTTCGGGTCCTCGACCGTGAACTCGTACATCACGGTGTCCGGGTCCACGCGCCGGAACCGCTCGACCAGGTACGTGTCCGCCGACGAGCCGCCCAGGCTGGTCTCTCGCAGGAAGTTCTTCGTCTCGACGACGAGGGTCTCCCCTTCCCAGCGTCCGCGCGAATCGCCCGACCACTGCCGGAGCTCGCCGTGCGGCCGGCCGTCGATCGGAATGATGCGCGCGTTGTGCACCATCTCGTTGAGGATCACGACGTACCCGGGCACCTGGAAGATCTGCACGTTGTTGTTGTAGGCGCTCGAGACCATCGGGGGCCCGGCGTTGAAGCCCATGATGCAGCGATCCGCAAGGCTGCGGTCGGTGTAGTGGTCCGCGAACCCGTTGCGCAGATTGAGCCGGCGAATCTGTGCCGCCTCCTGGTACTCCGGCTGGAACGGGATGCGCCCGTTCGGCGGATCGACGACCAGCGAGGTCCGCTTGTCCGAGGTGAGCTCGATGCCCCGCTCGTACCAGAACTCGTTGTAGGACAGCACGCCGCCCTCGGCCCGCGACTGGTAGCCGGCGTTGGGGGCGCCGGTCTCCGGGTCGAACAGGTCTCGGTTCAACCGGATCCGCTCGGACGCCTCGAACTGCGCCGCCGACTCGGCGTCGAGCCGGTCCTGGCCCTCGAGCGCCGCGGGGCGCTGCAGCGGGGTCAGAGTTCTGAAGGTGAAGATGCCGGAGATGTCCGGCTGGCCGTCCGGCGTCCGCATCACCGTCTCCGACTCGGCCGACTGCGCGCTTGCGGGAATCGCCGCCGCTACCGTCGCGGCGAGCGCCATTGCGATGACCGTCACGAATCGCTGACTCATCGGGATTCCTCCATCTGCTCCAACGGAAACGTCGATCCTAACCTGGAATCGCCACCTGTTCAACGGGCGGTACGCAGGGTCCGGTACCGTGATTACGGCATGGACATGAGATCGACGGCCGGGGCCGAACTCTCGGGCGCTGCCACGGACGGGGAACGAATCGCGCAGGAGTCGGAGGAGCCTCCCGCACGCGCCGCGCACACGGAAGCGGCCCGTAGCGGGAAGCCCCGCAACGGGCCGCATGAGGCGTGCGAATTTTCCGGCCGACTCGCAGTGCCCGATCAGCGGTCGGCGTCGACGCGCTGCGTATCCTTGCGGCGCGCCCCGGCCATGATGCCCTCCATCCCGATGTTGCCCTCGTGGCAGGCATACTCGAACAGCGGGCCGTCGGTGCGCCGCAAGGGCATCATCGCCGTCCACGGCCCGGTCAGGTTGTTCGGATCCTCCACCGTGAACTCGTAGATCACCGTGTCGGGGTCGGCGCGGCGGAAGCGCTCGACGACGTGCGTGTCCCGTGACGAGCCGCGCAGGCTGGTCTCGGTGATGAAGTTGTAGGTCTCGACGACGAACGTCTCGCCATCCCAGCGGCCGCGCGATTCGCCCGACCACTGCCGCAGGCCGTGACGCGGTCTGTCGTCGTCGACCGGGATGATGCGCGGGTTGTGCACCATCTCGTTGTAGATCACCACGTAGCCCGGGATCTGCATGATCTGCACGTTGTTGTTGTACGAGCCCGCGGTCATCGGCGGTCCGGCGTTGAAGCCCATGATGCAACGATCGGACAGGCTGCGGTCGGTGTAGTGATCCGCGAAGCCGTTGCGCAGGTTGAGGCGGCGGATGCGCCGCGCTTCCCGGGCCTCGCCGGTGTACGGGATCCGGCCGTCCGGCGGGTCGACGATCAGCGACGTGCGCTTGTCGGCGGTCAGCTCGATGCCCCGCTCGTACCAGAACTCGTTGTAGGAGAGCACCCCGCCCTCGGCGCGCGGCTGATAGCCGGCGCTCGGCGCGCCCGTGATCGGGTCGTACAGGTCGCGGTTGAGCCGGATGCGCTCGGACGCCTCGAACTGCGCGGCCTCCTCCAGACTGAGCCGCTCGCGCCCTTCCAGGGCCGCCGGCCGCTCCAGCGGCGTCAGCGTGCGGAACGTGAACATCCCGGAGATGTGCGGCTGCCCGTCCGCGGTCCGCATCATCTCGTCGCCCGACTGCGCCGCGAGCGGCGGCGGGGCCAGCAGCGCGACGGCCGCCAGCGCGAACAACGCCGTCAGTACACGATGATTCATCGACTCGCCTCCCTCAAGCTCTGTATCCCGGTCGGACGCCGGAGTCACGGCTTCGCCTCTTGAGCCACGTATTCTAGCCGCTTGGTGCCGGCCCGTTCAACGGAAACGTCACACCCTGGACGGTACGGGTCGCCGCCGGCCTGCTACAGGAACGCGGAAAAACCAAATAACGGTAACGCTCCAATGGGCGGGAACGCCATCGCCCGTTCACGGAGCGCCTGCAGGGCCTCCTCCGGCTCGGACAGCTTCTCTTCGAGCTCCGTTACGTGGCCCAGGAGCTCGAACATCGTCCCGTACACCACCAATAGCCAGAGGGCCACGAACAGCACGTACCGGGCCACGTCGTCTACGCGTTCAGCGCCCCCGAAGGCGTAGACGACGGTCATTAGCAGAAAAATCCCGTTGATGAAGGTCGACGGGTCACGACGGTTGAAGCCGTGCAAGGCCCCCCGCCGCACGACCTTCAAGCGAGCCCCGAGCTTCATGTCCACCTACCCCTCATCCGAAGTGATGAACGCGCCGGCGTCAATCGCCCGTGTCCGAAGCGATGCGATAGAGCTTCGACGCCGTGCGCAGGATGAGGCTTCCGCGAGCGATCGCCGGGGTCGCCATCGTCATCTCGTCGCCGAGCGAGTTGCGCCAGAGCACCTCGAACTCGTCGCCCGCCTGGATGACGAAGGTGTCGCCGTCCTCGCTCAGCGCGAAGATCTTGCCGTTGTAGGCCCACGGCGACGCCGTGAAGAGCGTTCCCGCGGTCACGCGCCGGCGCGGATAGACCGGCTGGCCGGTACGCGCGTCGTAGCACATCAGGATGCCGCGATCGAGCAGCGTGTAGTGGTAGTCGCCGTAGACGAGCGACGACGGGTTGTACGAGCCGAGCTGCGGGTGCGACCAGACGATGTAGTCGTTGTTGGTGCTCCCCTGCCCCAGCGAAATGTCGCCGCTGGCCCCGGCCCGGATGGCGTAGACCGGGCGGTTGGTGTCGGCGATGTAGCCGGAGTTGATGAACAGCAGGCCGTGATCCGAGAACGGGGTCGGGATGACGAGCGAGGACATGCCGTGCAGCTCCCAGAGCAGCTCGCCGTCGAGGCTGTAGGAGCGGACGCCGCCGGTGCCGGTGGTCACGAGCTCGGTGCGAACGTCGTTCTCCCAGACGAACGGCGTCGACCAGTTGGTCCCCTCGTCGCGCTCCGTGCGCCAGATCTCCTCGCCGGTGGCGGCGTCGAACGCCGCCACCCACGACCGCTCGTCGTTGTCGTTGACAACGTAGAGCCGGCCGTCGTGGAGCACCGGCGAGCCGGCTGCGCCCCAGTTGCGGCGCGGCAGCCACTCCAGCGGCACCGACCATGCCTCGTTGCCCTCGAAGTCGAACGCGAAGAGGCCGATGTCGCCGAGGTAGACGTACACCCGCTCGCCGTCGGTGACCGGGGTCTCCGACGCGAAAGTGTTCTTCTGATGCGCGGTCAGCGCCGGCACCGCGGTGTGCAGATCGCGCTCCCAGCGCACCGCGCCGGTCTCGAAATCGACGTCGTAGAGCATCCAGCGCAACGGCTCGCCCTCCCGCTCGATGTCGGCCCCGGTCATCGATCCGCCGAGCGACCGGGCGCGGTAGGACTCGATCGGCAGCGGCTGCGCGTCCGTCGTGCCGCTCACGCGGGTGACGGTCAGCACGAAGACGTGATCGCCCCAGACGATGGGCGAGCTCCAGGCGCGGCCCGGGATATCGACCTGCCAGGCGATGTTCTCGTCCGGCCCCCAGCGCTCCGGCAGCGCCGGATCGTCGGCGACGACGCCCGCCACCCCGCCCCGGAACTGCGGCCAGTTGGTCTGGGCCGAGACACCCGCCGCCATCGACGCCACCAGCGCCGCCATCACCGTCACTCGCGTGGTATTCACCGCAGCCTCCTGAAAGGTCATCGTCGCCGAGCCGGCTCATTCTACCGCGCCGGCACCCCTGATGCCGCCGTCCTCGCTTCCGCGCCGTCCCGCGTACACTGATACGCCGTGAGCCTGATCCGCTGGACCGCGGGGTTCCTCCGGCCCCACCGCGCGCGCGTCGCCACCGTCCTCGGCCTGTCGCTCGTCGAAATCGGCCTCGCCACGGCCGCGCCGTGGGCGCTGAAGCTGATCGTGGACAACGTGCTCGGGGATCAACAACTCCCGGGCCCGCTCGTCGCCCTCCTGCCGTTCGCCGCCGACCTCGGAGCGGTCAGCCTGCTGGTGCTGTTCGCGGCGGGCGGCCTGGCCGTCGAGCTGTCGGCGGAGCTGGTGCGCCTGGCGCACACGCAGATCGAGGTCGACATGGGCCAGCGGGTCGTCCACGACCTGCGGAGCCGTCTTCTGGAGCACCTGCAGGCGCTGCCGCTCCGGCACCATCTCACCCACCGGACCTCGGATGCGGTGTACCGGCTGGACGCCGACACCTACTGCATCAACGACCTGGTGACCGGCGGCGCGTTGCCGATCACCCTGGCGACGCTGCATCTCGGCGTCATGTTCGTCGTGGTCCTGACCATGGACGCGACGCTCGCGCTGCTGGCGCTGGCCGTGGCGCCGTTTCTGTACCTCTGCCTGCGCTACCACGCGACGACCCTGAGCGAGCGGGCCGAGCAGGTGAAGACCCTCGAATCCGGACTCGTCGAGCGGGCCTACGAGACCCTGCGCTCGATCGCGGCAATCAAGAGCTTCGCGCGCGAGCGCCACGAGCTCGGCCGCTTCACGCACGCCAGCCGCGACACGGTGCAGGCGCGGGTGCGCCTGACCTGGCAGGAATCCCTCTTCTCCGTGGCGGTCACCGCGGTGACGCTGGCCGGCACCGCCGTCGTCCTCGTCGCCGGCGGCCTCCACGTTCTGAACGAGACACTGACGGTCGGGGAGCTGCTGGTCGTCATCGCCTACCTGGCGCGGGTCTACGATCCGGTCGCGGAGATCGCGCACACCGTCGGCTCCTTGCAGCAGGCGGTGGTCGGAGCCGGTCGGGTGCGCGACATCCTGTCGCTGGAGCCGGAAATCGCGGACGCGCCGGGCGCGGTGGACGCCGGCGGACTGACCGGGCGCGTGCGTTTCGACCGCGTGAGTTTCTCTTACGACGGCGTGCGCACGATCCTCGACGGGATCGGCTTCGACGCGCGGCCCGGCGAGCTGGTCGCCATCGTGGGTCCGACCGGCGCCGGCAAGACGACGCTCGTGCACCTCATCCCCCGGCTCTTCAAGCCTACGTCGGGGTGCGTGCTGATCGACGGTCGCGACGCCGCCGCCTACCAGCTCCGCTCGCTGCGGGAGCGGATCGCGCTCGTGCCGCAGGACCCGCTCCTGTTCGCGGGCACGATCGGCGACAACATCCGCTACGGCCGGCTCGACGCCTCGGCCGCCGAAGTCGAGCAGGCGGCGCGCGACGCCCAGATACACACGGCCATCGCCCGGCTGCCGGACGGCTACGCGACACCGGTCGCCGAGGCCGGCGCCACGCTCTCCGGCGGCGAGCGGCAACGGCTCGGGATCGCCCGGGCGCTGCTGAAGCGAGCGCCCATCCTGATCCTCGACGAGCCCACGTCCGCGGTGGACACCCTGGCCGAGGCAGCGGTCTTCGACAGCCTGCGCCGCCTGCGGGACGGCCGGACAATCTTCGTCATCGCGCACCGCCTGTCCACCATCCGCGACGCCACCCGCATCCTGGTCCTGCAGGACGGGCGGATCACCGCCCGGGGTCCGCACGAGGCGCTGCTCGCCTCGAGCGATCTCTACCGCCGCATGTGGGAACGTCTGGCCAGCGGCGGCTCGCTCGACGACCCCGATCTGGCCGGCCTCACGGCAGAAGCCGCGGACCTGGTGCTGCCGGCGCGATCCTGATCCCGCCATGAGAATCCTGTTCGCCGGCATCATCGGGCGCTATCCGTTCGGCGGCGTCACCTGGTGCTCTCTCATGTACCTGCTGGGGCTGCGCGACCTCGGGCACGAGGTCTGCTATCTCGAAGACACCGGCGAGTGCATCTACGACGCCGACGCCGACGCCATCTCCGAGGACCCGTCCTTCGGCACCCGTTACATTCACGACGCCCTCGCGCCGCACGGACTCGGCGACCGCTGGTGCTTCGTCAACTACGACGAGACCTACCACGGCTGGTCGCGCGACCGGCTGCGGGAATACTGCCGCGGCGCCGACCTGTACATCGACCTGTCGGGCGGCTGCTGGTTCTGGCGCGACGAGTACCGGGCCATCCCGCGGCGGATCTTCATCGACTCGGACCCGGTGTTCACGCAGCTCGCCATCGCCAAGGGCGTCGCCTGGTACGTCGATTTCTTCCGCGGGTTCGATCACCTGTTCACGTTCGGAGCCAACGTCGGCACGCCCGCCTGCGACGTGCCCACCGGCGGGTTCACCTGGGGCAAGACCTGGCAGCCCGTCGTCACGCGGCTGTGGCGCACCGACCGTCCCCCGACCCGCGACCGCTTCACGACCGTGATGACCTGGAAGACCGAGAGCTTCACCGACGTCGACGGCAACAAGGATCGGGAGTTCGTGCGGTTCATCGATCTTCCGGCGCGCACCGCCGCGCGGTTCGAGCTCGCGGTCAACGGACCTCACGAGCTGCTGCGCGCGCACGGGTGGGCGCCGGTCGATGCGATGCGCGTCTCGCGCACCGCGGACGCCTACCGCGACTTCATCCAGGGGTCGAAGGCGGAGTTCGGCGTGGCGAAACACGCCTACGTCGCGCAACGGTCGGGGTGGTTCAGCGACCGCACGGCCTGCTATCTGGCCGCGGGCCGCCCGGCATTGGTGCAGGACACCGGGTGGAGCGCTCATCTTCCCTGCGGCATGGGCCTGATCCCGTTCTCCACCGTCGAGGATGCGCTCGACGGGCTCGCGCGGATGGAGAGCGACTACGCGGCGCACGCCGCACGGGCGACCGCGATCGCGCAGGAGTGCTTCGACGCCTCGCGCGTGCTGCCGCGACTGCTGGAAGCGGCAGGCGCCTGAAGAACGGCCATGGCCGGGCGCGCCCCACGAACGAACGACGGACAACGCCGCATGCGAATCGCCCTGGTCGCGCCGGTGGCGCAGTCGGTGCCCCCGGCGCGCTCGGGCTCGATCGAGACGGTAACCGACCTGCTGGCGCGGGGCCTTGTCGCGCGTGGGCACGAGGTCACGCTGTTCGCGACCGGATCATCGGAGACCCCCGCGAACCTGCATGCCACTTTTCGGGAGGGCTACCACGCCGCCGCGTCACTCTGGCCCTGGGAGCTGTGCGAGCTGTTCAATCTCGCGGCCGCCGTCGAGCGCGCGTCGGCGTTCGAAGTCATCCACGCCCAGGCCGAGTACGCGCCGCTGGGACTGGCCCTTTCGCGCCTGTCGCCTGCGCCGGTCGTCCATACCGTCCACCATTGGCCGACCGAACCCGAGGTCTCGCTCTGGTCGCACTATCCGGAAGCGCCGTTCATCGCCGTCTCGGCCGCGCAGGCGCAGCGGCTCGCGGGCTTGACCGTAGCCGGCGTCGTGCACCACGCGGTCGATCCCGCGGCGCTCCCCTTCCGGCCGGACGCCGACGACTACCTCCTGTTCCTGGGCCGCTTCACGGCCGGCAAGGGCGTGCTGGAGGCGATCGACGCGGCGCGGCGCAGTGGCATGCGTCTCGTCCTCGCCGCGGCGGAGAACGACTACTACCGTGAGATCGTCGCGCCGCTCGTCGACGGCGACCGGGTCGTCTACGGGGGTGAAGTAGCTCCAGCCGCCAGGGCGGCGCTGCTGGGCGGCGCGCGGGCGCTGATCTACCCCCTGCAAGCGGAGGAGCCGTTCGGGCTGGTGCTGGCCGAAGCGATGACCTGCGGGACGCCGGTGGCGGCACTGGATCGCGGCGCGGTGGGCGAGCTCGTCGACGACGGAATCACAGGCGGCGTCTTTCACAGCCTGGATCGTCTCGTGGCGGGCCTCCCCCGCATCGTGGCGCTCGATCGCGCGCGGGTCCGCGACCGCGCCCTGGAGCGCTTCCACCCGGACCGGATGGTCGAGGAATACGCCGGGATCTACGCGAGCCTGGCGGCGGACCGGCAACGCGGCCCAGCGGCCTCGATGCCGCCTCAGCGCACGAACAGCGACCCGCCGCCGAGCTCGTAGAACACGATCGGGACGAAGTCGTCCGCCGTCCACGTCGCCTCCTGCCCCCACTGCGCGTCGTAGGCGGCGGTAGGCGCCGCCTCCATCACCCGCTCCAGGGTGTAGCCCTCCGCGATCATCGCCCGCACACGGTCGCGCACGTCGACGATCATGTCCAGGAACTCGATCATCGCGTCGCGCCCGACGACCTGCAGCCCGTGGCCCGGAATCACCCGCGTGGCCGGCCCGGCGATGGCGATCGCCCTCTTGAGAGCCGCGACGGTTCCCGCCACCGTGCCGCCGTTATAGACGTCTATGATGGGATAGCTCGTGGTCCGGAAGACGTCCCCCAGGTGCAGCACGTCGGATTCCGGAAAGTGCACGAAGGTGTCGCCGTCGGTGTGGGCGGCCGGCGCGAGGAACGCCCGCACCTCCTCGCCGTTGAAGTGGAAGCTCACCGCGTCGTTGTAGGTCACGACCGGCCGCGCGCCCGCCGCGGGACGCGGCGCGAAGCTCCCGCCGCGGCGCGGGAAGCGAAGACGCTCCAGCGCGCGGACCCGCACGTTGTCGTGCGCGAAGATCAGAACGTCCCGATCCGCCAGCGGCTCGTTGCCGCCGATGTGATCCGGGTGCACGTGCGTGTTGATCAGGAAGCGGATCTCACCGTCGGACACGCTCCGCACCGCGGCGACCAGCCTCTCGGCGAGCGGTGCGAACAGCGAGTCGACGAGCAGCACGCCGTCCGGCCCCGCGAAGACGCCGACGTTGCCGCCGCCGCCGGGGCGCATCACCATGTGGACCTGGCCCGCGACGGGGACCGTCGTCAGCTCGACGCCGGCGAAGCGGTCGGCAGGGTTCTGCTCTCCGGCTACCGCGACGGCCACGCTGCAGGCCGCGGTCAGGGCGGCCAGTACGACACGAGGTTTTCTGATCATGGACGCCTCCCGGCTCATTCTCCGAAGTCCTCCCGGAACCGGTCCATCTGATGCATGCGCTCATGCAGCACGGTGACGATACCGATATCCGCCTCCTGGACCCGGACCACCCTCATTCGCCGGGCCGCACCCTGTTCCTGGCGCGTCTTGCACAGTCACCCATCCCACCCCGTGGCGCGCCGGACCATCCGTGACGTACGCTTTGCTCGGTTGAGCATCATACCGACGCCCACGGATCTTCGCGGACGTTCGCTGCTGGGGATCTTCGCCCACCCGGACGACGAGTCGATCGCGTGCGGCGGCCTGCTGGCGTGGAGCGCCCATCTGGGAGCCGAGGTATCGCTCCTCTGCATGACGCGCGGCGAGCGCGGCCGAGGCGCGGGAGAGATCGGGGAAACACGCAGACGGGAACTCGAAGCCGCGGCACGGGTGCTCGGCATCGGTGCGGTGCAGCTCCTCGACCACGAGGACGGCATGCTGCCCTGGCTTGCCGCCGGTCCGCTGCAGTCCGAAATCGAGGACGCGATTCGCGCCCGGCGGCCGGAGGTCGTCGTCACCTTCGATGCCGACGGTCTCTACTGGCACCCGGACCACATCGCCGTGCACGAGCTGACGACGGCCGCCGTCATGGCGCTACGCCGTGACGCACCGGCCCTGTACTACGTCACGATGCCCTCCGGATCGATGCGCGCCGTCGCGGATCATGCCGCGGAGGCGTTGCGGGGCGGCGCGATGAACGAGCCCCCATCCGGCAGCGCTCCCGATCCAGGGCGCCGGGGAGATTCCACGGAACGCCGGCCGCCGTCGTCGATTCTCGGGGTGTCGGACCCGGACGCCTTCGGTTCGGCGGCGCCGGCGCCGACACTGGTCGTCGACGCGGGCTGCTTCGCGACCCGGAAGCTTGCGGCCCTGACCTGCCATGCATCGCAGTTCCAGGGCAGCGCACTGGCCTACGTCAGCGAGCAGGATGCCCCTCGCCTGCTGGGCGTCGAGCACTACCGGCGGGCGGCGGCGGGCGCTGCGGGCCGCACGTTCCTCGAAGACCTCGGCTCGCCACCCGAACCGTCCGCCGGACCCCGCCATGCCGGCGATCGACCCCCGGGCGGAGGCCGCACGGCGCCGCCATGCTGATCGAGACTCTCGACCTCCTCCGCTGCCCGTTCTGCGGCACGCGCCTGTCGGTAGTCGAGAACGCCGCGCTCGACCGCGGGCGAGACCGCATCGAATCCGGCGTTCTGGGGTGCGAGTGCTGCGCGTTTCCGGTGGTCGCGGGAATCCCGGTGCTCATCGCCGACGACGCCACGCGGGACGCCATGCACGCGCTGGAGGCAGGGCGTCGCAACGACGCCCTGTACATGCTGCTCGGCCTCGAAGGAGCGCGGCTCGACGCGTTCCGCGAGCTGACCGCCGGCGCGCACGGACCGACGTATCGCCATCTGCTGGGCGTGCTCTGCCGGGATGCCGAGGCGGACTACTTCCTCCATCGATTCTCCGACCCGACCTGTCTGCTCGTCGAGGCGCTGCTCGACGCGCTGGGAGACAGCGGGCATCCCGACCCGGCCGGCGATCCAACGAACCCCGTCGACCCGCGGACAAGAGCCGGCGCCGGCGCATCGGACCGTCCGGGGCGCGGCGCGGCGCCGTTCCGGCACGCCCTCGACCTCTGCGGCGGCTCGGGCCATCTCACCCGCATCCTGCTGCACCAGCCTGCGTGCACGGGCGCGGTCCTCGCCGACGTCCACTTCTGGAAGCTCTGGCTCGCCGCCCGCATCCTGGCCCCGGATTGCGAGCCCGTCTGCTGCGACGCCAACAGCCCGCTGCCGTTCGCGGACGACCGGTTCGCGATGGTACTTCTGAGCGATGCCTTCCCCTACATCTGGCACAAGCGACTGCTCGCCGGCGAGATGCAGCGCGTCGTGACCGGCGGCGGCGTCATCCTCATGCCGCACCTGCACAGCGCCCACGGCGACAACTACTCCGCCGGCGACACCCTCTCTCCCGCCGCCTACTCGAACCTCTTCGCAGCGCTGAAGCCCAGGGTCTTCGACGACCGGATGCTCCTCGGCCGCCTGCTGGACGAGCGCGTCGTCGACCTCGCGAATCACACGCCACCGGCCGCATGCGGCGACACGCCGTCGATAACCCTCGTGGCCAGCCGCGATGCAGGCCTGTACCGGGACTACGCCGCGGCCGACCCGCTCGGCGTGACCGGAGTGCTGGCCGTCAACCCCCTCTACCGCGTCGACTACGCGGACGGCGTCTCGCGGCTCACGCTCGCCTTTCCGACCGCGGAGTACGAGGACGAGTTCTCGCTGGCCAAGCGGTACCTGCCGCAGGAAATCTCCGTCAGCGCGGACCTGCGGGGCGCAATCACACCGGCCGGAGTCGGTGCCCGATACGACGAGCTGCGCCGGCGGCGCATCCTGATCGATGCGCCGCCCCGCTACTGCTGAGAACCCCGAGAGCTGAACCCATGCCACTTCCGCCGGAATGAGCCCGCGGCAACCACCTCCCAACGGAGACACACGCGGCTTGTTGTACCCGCCTACTCGACATCCCTATGGGCGGGCGGCCCCGGTGCGTGAGCTCGGCTGCTATTGCCGCGGTCCCGCGTCCCCGAACGCGTCGAGGAGGATCGGCAGCAGCGTGTCCATGCGGGCCAGCGAGGTCCCGCCCGGCGGCAGGCCGTCGGCGAATCCGTGATCCCGCAGTCGATCCAGCAGCGCCGGACGGCCTGCGATCACGTGCACCGGCACCTCCCACGAGGCGCCTTCGCCGCTCACCAGCGCCGGAGGCTGATGGTCGCCGACCAGGATCATCACGAGGTCGCGGTCCCCGCGCAGCCGCAGGTACCCCCCGACCGTGGCGTACGCGTAGCGCAGCGCCTGCACGTAGCTCGGGCCCAGGTTCAGCCAGTCCGGCTGCTCGGACCAGGCCGCGTAGAGCACGTCGTCGTCGTAGGGCTCCGTCGAGAGCACCCGCGCCCAGTCGGCCTGGTAGGGCGGCGCCGGCGTGAAGGGTGCATGCGTGCTGAGGGTCGAGAAGAAGACGAACCGCGGCGTCCGGTCGCGCGGCTCGATCTCCAGGCGGTCGACGCGGGCCAGCGCATACTGGTCGTTGATGCTCCACCAGCCGAACGGCGGTCCGCGGTAGTCGAGCCGGTCGTGATCGTAGATCTCGTCGTAGCCGTAGAAGGCGCCCTCGGGCCAGGCGACGAGCATCCCCGGCACGATGGCCAGCGCGCGATAGCCGCCGCGCTGGAACACCGTCACCAGCGTATCGCGCTCCTGGGCCATCAGCCGCACGTTGCTCCGGTCTTCGCGCACCTCGGTCCCGGTCAGCAGGCTGATGTGGGCGAGCCACGACTCTCCGCCGAAGGTCGTCGACTCGACGCGCGCCGAGACGACATCGCGACCGGTATCGCGGATGTCGGCCGCAAGCTCTGCCCGGCTCGCGGCGAGTCCCTCGACGAAAGCCGGCCGCTCCCAGCTCACGACGCCGTACGACTCCATGAAGACCAGCAGGACGTCGGCCCCCGCCACACGCGAGAGGTCCGAGCGCAGCACCGGCGGAGGTCCGAGCGCCGCGACCCCGGCGCCGCTCATCTCGTAGGCCAGCTCGTACGCCTCGCGGGCGTAGGCGGAGGCGACCGGATCGGCGAACCGCAGGCGCTCCAGCGGCCGCCAGCCGGCCTGCTCCGCGGCGAAGAGCGCCGCCAGAAGCCCCGCGGCGGCGCCGAGCAGGAACCTCCCCGCCGGGGCCTCCGCCGCGCGGGCAACCTGACCGACGCACCAGCGTGCGGCGGCATAGATGGCGACGGGCGCCGCGACCGCCGTCCCCAGGAACAGCGCCATCTGCCACGGCTCGGCCACCGTCGCGAACATCGCGCCCACACTGGGCACGTGGCGCAGGTCCCAGTAGGGGTTGACGTCCCGGCCGTAGAGAGCGCGCGTGGTGACGTCGACGTAGCGCCCAACCAGCAACAGCACCCAGGCGACGGCCACCCCGCGCCGGATGCGCGGTGAGACGCGGCCTGTCCACCACCGGAGGCACACGAGCCCAAGAATCGCTACCGCCAGATCCGGCGACACCTCCGCGGTCGGGCGGATCGCCAGCGTCGGCCAGACGTTGCGGAAGGTCAGCGCCAGGTTGAGGATCAGCAGCGCGGCGGCGACCGCCACCCAGACGCCGAGACTCCGGACGGGCTCGCGGGGGGCGGCCGGGAACCACCGGAGACCCCGGATACGCGCGAGGCGCGAGGCGTCTGCGGACACGAACGCCGCCTACCTGAGGCTGAACGGCAGCGCCCGGCCGCCGATGGTCAGTGCGAGCAGGCTGCCGAGGACGGGCGGCCCGAAGCCGTTCGTCAGATAGCCCAGACCCGTGAACATGATCCCGCTCGCGAAGTGGAAGTTGAGCACCATGAGCAACGCCAGACCAGCGGTAACGCGGACGCTGAAGCCGACCATCAGGGCCGTGCCGGCGGCGAACTCCGCCAGCGGCACGACGCGCGCGAAGAGCGGAGCGAACGGGATGCAGACGGTTTCGAGGTACCAGAGGCTGTTGCCGGAAGTGAGCTCGCGCCAGCGCTCCAATTCGGCCAGCAGCGGGGCGCTGCTGAGCAGCCAGCCGACCTTCTGCCCCGCCATCAGGATCAGGAACAGCCCCATGAACATCGACAACGTTCGCAGGCCGACGCCCGCGCCAGTACCCTGGAAGGACATGCTGGCCATTGTAACCGCGCGCGGTTCCGTCCCAGAATGGGAATGCATGGAGAAGACCGCCGTCCCGCCATCCGCAGTTCGCATCGCAACCGCTCTTCATCCATCCCGGAGCCGCGGTCGCCGAAGCCAGGGACCTGCCGCGTGAGCGCCTTGCGCCGCGCTGCGGGGCTGGCGCGCTCCCTGCTCGTTTATCACGCGATTCCGGGACGGCAGCGAAGACTCCGGCGCCTGTACAGGCAGTTCGTGGCGCCCGGCGATCTGGTTTTCGATCTCGGGGCCCACGTCGGCAACCGGACGCGCGCGTTCCGCGCGCTCGGCTGCCGCGTCGTCGCGCTCGATCCGCAACCTGACTGCGCTCGCATGCTGCGCGCCATCTTCCGTCCGGCGCGCGGCGTCACCGTGGTCGAGTCGGCGGTCGGGGCAACCGACGGCCGGCTGCAACTGACAATCAACGAACGCCATCCCACCCTGAGCACCGCGGCGGACGGATGGCGCGAGGAACGGGAGCGCGACCCCCGCTTCGCGAACATCCGCTGGAACCATACGGTGACGGTTGCGTGCACGACCCTGGACGGATTGATCGCCCGCTTCGGCGAGCCCGCCTTCGTGAAGGTCGACGTCGAGGGCAGCGAGCCCGACGTGCTGGCGGGTCTTGGACGGCCGCTCGCGAGCCTGTCGTTCGAGTATCTGCCGGGCGCACTCGACGCCGTGCGCGCCTGCGTGGCGCAGCTCTCCTCCCTGGGCCGCTACCGGTACAACTGGTCGCCGGGCGAGTCGTTCGAGCTCGCCGGGCCCGAATGGCTGACCGGGGACCGGCTGGCCGCGGTCCTGGCGACGGTCGCCGCGCAGCGCCGCTCGGGCGACGTCTACGCCCGTCTGGACGCGGGGACCGGGCGACGATGACGATGCGCTTCGACCCTGCCCAGGTGCAGCAGTACTACGACCGTCACACCGCGACGTTCCTGCGCTACGGGCAGGGCGGCGGCAGCGGCGCCATTCACCGCGCGGTGTGGGGACCGGGCGTCGAGACCCGCGAGGCGGCGTTCCACTACGTCGAGGACTGCATCGCCGCTCGGCTTCGCGCCGCCCTGCCGGCGGGGACCGAACCCTCGGTCGTCGACCTCGGCTGCGGCGTCGGAGGCAGTCTCTGCTACCTCGCGGGGCGGCTCCCGATCCGCGGCGCCGGCGTCACGTTGAGCCCGCTGCAGGCCCGCCTCGCCACCGAGCGCATCCGCGCCGCCGGCCTCGACGATCGCATCCGCTGTCTGGAGGGCGACTACGCGGACCCGGGGCTCGCGCTGCCCGCCGCGGATCTTGCGTACGCCATCGAGTCGTTCGTCCACGGACCCGATCCAACCGCCTTCTTCGCCCAGTGCGCGCGCGTCGTCCGGCCGGGCGGCCTGCTGCTCGTCTGCGACGACGTCATGCGCGCCGGCGGCGGCGCCGCAGCCCGCCGCGCCATCGAACGCTTCCGCCGCGGGTGGCGCATCAACACCCTGCTGGACCGCGAGGCGTTGCGCGCCCTTGCCGCAAAGGCGGGATTCGAGCACCGCTCGACCGACGACCTGACGCCGTTCCTCGAGACGGGGCGACCGCGCGACCGCGCGATCGGACTGCTCGCGGCGCTCGTCGGATGGCTCCCGGTCGACGCACGGCTCGGCCACCTGACGGGCGGCAATGCGCTCCGCACCTGCCTGCGCCGCGGCTGGATCGGATACGATCTCGCGCTGTTCCGGCGCGCCGGCGGTCCGGCCACGGCCCATGCCTGACGACCCGACCCCGCACTGGCAGTCGCTGACCGGCCCGGAGGCGGAGCAATTCGCCCGCCGCGATCCGGTGCTGGTGCTGCCGCTGGCCGCGATCGAGCAGCACGGCCCCCACCTGCCGCTGTCGACCGACGCCGACATCGGACGCGGCCTGCTGGCGCGCGCCGTGACGCGGCTGCCCGCCGACTTCCCGGTCCGGGTGCTGCCGCCGTTGCCGATCGGCGCCAGCACGGAGCATGCCCATGCCGGACTCGCCGGCACGCTCCACGTCGAGTCCGGCGACCTCGCCGCGGTGATAGCGCGCATCGGCGCCGCCCTGGCCGGGTACGGCATCCGGCGTCTCGTCCTGAGCAACAGTCACGGTGGGAACCGCCATGCCATGGAGACCGCGGGGCTGCAGCTTCGGCGCGAACACGGCCTGCTGGTCGTCAAGGCGACCTACTTCTCGTTCGAGCGGGCGCCGGACGTCGACCTCCCGGAAACCGAGTGGCGGCACGGGCTGCACGGGGGCGCCGTGGAGACGGCGATGATGCTGCACCTGCATCCGGATCGGGTGCGGAAAGAGCATGTGGCGCGCTTCGCGTCCCTGGGCCAGGAACTCGAGGCCGCCGGCTCTCGAATCCTTCCGGAGGGACCGGCGGCGTTCGCGTGGGTGGCCGGCGATCTCAACCCCCGCGGGGTCGCCGGCAACGCCGGTCTCGCCACCGCGGAGATGGGCCGGCGGCTGGTGGAGCACTACGGCGACACGCTGGCGGCGATCATCCGCGACACCGGGGCGTTTCCGATCGGACGACTCGCCTGAACGGGCGCCGGCGACCTACTTGGGCGGGGGCGTACCGGACAGCATGTCCTCGAGCCAATGACCGGCGCGCTGCAACTTCGCTTTCACGTAGGGCAGGTTGTGGCGATTGAGCGTGCCGTACAGGGGACGGCGGTCGTTGACCTCGATGCCGCCGGCCCGCAGCGCTTCCATCTTCGCGGGATTGTTCGTCAGCAGCCGCACCCGCTTCACGTCCAGGGCCTTGAGCATCGCGACCGCCGCGACGTACTCCCGTTCGTCGGCCCCGAAGCCGAGCACGCCGTCGGCGTCGACCGTGTCGAGACCGTGCTCCTGCAGCGTGTACGCCCGCAGCTTGTTGGCCAGCCCGATGTCGCGCCCTTCCTGGCCCATGTACAGCAGCACCCCGCCGCCCGACCCGGCGAAGTACCGCAGGCTGCCCCGCAGTTGCTCTCCGCAGTCGCAACGCAGGCTGCCGAAGAGATCGCCCGTCAGGCACGCCGAGTGGATGCGGACCGGCACCGGATCCGGCCAGTCGCGCTGGCGCCCCACGAGCACCGCCACGTGCCCGAGCAGTCCGTGCGCCTCGCGGAAGAAGACGAAGCGGGCATACTCGGCCTCGGCCAGCGGGACGGGACCCTCGCTGACCTGCGTGACGCGGACGTCCACGCTGCGGGCCATCTCCTCGATCTGCGCGCTCGTCACCGACAGGGTCGCCCCGCTGGCGATGAGATCGCGCAGCGGCACGGAGTCCCGAGGATCGGCGGTCACGCTCACCACCGCCGGCAGCAGGCGGCCGAGGCGCGCCAGCGCGAGCCCTCCGACCTCGACGGTGGTCGCGGCCCGCACGTCCCGCGGGTCGATCGAGAACCGGCCCTTGGCCATCGCCAGGTGCAGAATCTGCTCCGGGCCCTCGCCGTTCAGCGAGAGGCTCATGCCGAGAGCCCCTTCCACGGCGGCGGCGGGAACGAGCCCCATCGAAGTGGCCCGGTGGCGCGTCACCACAAGGCGCAACTGCCCTTCCCCGCGCAGCGTCTCCAGCGCCGCGGCGGTCAGCCCATCGACCGAGGCAATCAGCGCGCCGCGCTCATCCGCCGCCGTGACGTAGACGGACCTGCCCTGCCGCAGGTCGAACAGTGCGCGTTCCGCGTCGTACATTCCCATGCGTCGCAGTCGTTACGGTCGTTTACTCTGCTGTTACTCTAACAGCCCTTGGCAAGCCGTCCGCCCGAACCGACGCGCGCCGCCGCAGCCGACGAGGGCGCGCGGCTCGACGAGCAAGCTGCCTGGAGCCTGGTGCGCACCGTCCGTCCAGGCGCCCGCACCGTCGTGCAAGTGCATGATTCCAGGACGGATGTGTCGCTGCAAGTGTATCCTTCGGGTGCGTGGAACACACCGGCGCGGTGGACCGAAGAGGCATGCCAGATCCTGGATTTGTTCCTCCCGCTCCAACTGCAGACCGACCTCGTCATCGCCCAGGCCGGGCAGAGCCTCGACGGCCGCATCGCCACCGACAGCGGACACTCGCACTACGTGACCGGTCCGCGGGATATACGACGCCTCCATCGACTGCGGGCGCTCGTCGATGCCGTGATCGTGGGAGCCGGAACGATCGCGGCCGACGATCCGAGACTGACCGTGCGCGAAGCCGAAGGCGACAACCCGGTACGAGTCGTCATCGACCCGAACGGCCGCCTCGACCGGTCGCGACAGGTCTTCCGCGACGGAGCGGCTCCCACGGTGGTGATCCGACGCCGCCGGGAGGGGGATCCGGGGCAACGCCCCCCGGAGCGGGAGGCCTCCCCGGCCGCGCGCCTCGCGACGGGTAGCGGCACGATCGAGATCGACCTGCCCGCGGGCCCGTCCGGAGCCATCGACCCGCACGACGTGCTGGCCGCGCTCCGGGACCGCGGCTGCCGCCGCTTCCTGATCGAGGGCGGGGGCGTCACCGTTTCGAGATTCCTGGATGCCGGCGCGGTGGACAGGCTGCACGTGGCGGTCGCGCCCCTGCTCATCGGATCGGGCCGGCCGGCCTTCACCCTGGCGCCGATCGCGACCCTGGAGCAGGCGATCCGCCCCGCGTGCAGGGTGTTCCGCCTGGGCGACGACGTCCTCTTCGACCTCGATCTGCGCGCGCCGGTCAGGCCGGCAGCGCCAGCAGATCCAGGTGGCCGACCGTGAGCCCAAAACGGCCGCGCGCGATCGTCGCCCGCCGGCGTTCCGCCCAGGCCCGTACCCGAACGGCGCCGTCACGGTCCGCCCCGTCGTCGGGCGCGTCCCCGAGTTCGTCCGCCGCGGCGGACTCCCAGCCGTCCACGAGCGCCTGCGCCAACGCCGCGTCGTCCGGTCCGAGCCGCCACGGGCTCTGCAACAGCCAGGCGCGGTAACCCGCTTCGCGAAACAGCGTTTCCGCCATCAGGCCGGCCATCGGACCGAGAGCCGGGCCGAGCCCCTTGTCCCGCCGCTGATGGGAGTTCACCGCCCGCCGGACGAGAGCGTCGTCCGGATCGTCCGCCGGCCGCCGGCCGTCCGCTGTCCACTGAATCGTCCCGTCGTAGGTCAGGGCGAACAGCGCCGCGCAGCGGGCGTCACGGCAGGCTTCGGCCAGCCCGCGCAACCAGTCTCTGGACACGAGATCGAGCAGCGCCGAGCCGGTCGCCAGGTCGACGTCCGAGTCGCGGATCGCCGCGAGCCCGGCGTCGGCCAGATCGCCCACGAGGCGCTTTACCTCCACCCCGTCCGGCGCCGGCGCGCGCGCGAGCAGGTCCCCATCGCGGTCGACCAGGGTCCAGTGCCGTATCCCCGGCAGCCGCGGGGTGAGGTAGCGCAGATTGGAGCCGGTTCCGCTGCCCAGGTCGACGACGTGCGTCCAGCTCCCAGCGCGCCAGGCCGGCGCCAGGAGGGACATCGCGGCGGCCGACCGCGATCGGTGGTCGACCGGCTC
>Ga0209754_1000696_pt1 | contig 43093 bp, 21 predicted proteins | sample MesohylBB_FD_187295 | JGI IMG/M metagenome (GOLD analysis project Ga0209754, IMG submission 187295) | Host-associated microbial community of the marine sponge Aplysina aerophoba from Gulf of Piran - sponge mesohyl, lysed by bead beating... | ecosystem: Host-associated > Porifera > Sponge >...
TGTTCGCCTTCGATCTGGCCCGGATCAACATGGACGAGGTGTTCAGAGACCTGCCCGGTTCAGCGCTGATTCCTGCGGGCTGTGCAATACGGTCCATACTGGCTTTGAAGCTATGGGGGATCGGGCGCCCCTCTCAGGTCATGGCCGAGACGTTGGATCCGGGACTGGCCCTCTTTGCTGGCCTCAATGTCATTCCGAAGCGGTCTACGCTCAGTGAGTATACCGGACGCTGTGATCCCCACTTCACCGAGACCCTCATGCATCGGTGGTATCATGCCGCAGCCGAACTGGAGGCCGATCCGAAGCCGGGCCGTTCGTTTGATCTGGACTTCCATACCATTCCGTATCATGGCGACCAGGCGCTATTGGAAAAACACTATGTCTCCAAGCGCAGCCGCAGGCAGCGGGGAATCCTGACGGTCTTGGCGCGTGATATTGACGCCCGCATCTTTTGCTATGCCGATACCACCGTGCGCAAAGCAACCCAGAAGGATGCGGCGCTGGAATTTGTTACGTACTGGAGTCGCCTTACCGGCCAATCGCCCGTTGAACTCGTCTTTGACAGCGGATTTACCACCCATAAGACACTCGGTGAACTCGACGAAAGGAACATCAAATTCATCACCCTCAGACGCCGCCATCCCAGTCTGATGGCCCATATCCAGTCCATCCCCAAGAATCAATGGCGTTCCATCACACTCACCAACATCAGCCGCAAGTACCGCCGACCTAGTATCGTGGATGAACAAGCCGACCTAGCGGCCTATCCCAGACCGATCCGACAAATCCTCGTCAAGGGCCTGGGGCATCTCCAACCCACCGTGCTGATCACCAACCACGAGAAACTCTCACCGGTCAAACTCGTCGACCGCTATGCACGCCGCATGGTGATTGAAAATGTCATCAGCGACGCCATTGACTTTTTTCACATTGATGCGCTCAGCGCGGCGGTACCCATGAAAATTAATGTAGACGTGCAGCTTACCGTGATCGCCAGTGTGCTGTATCGCTTACTTGGTCGGCGCATCGGGGACGGATTCGAAGTCGCCGAAGCACGCACACTCTTCCGCCGACTCATCCCCAAACGAGCCGACATCAGACTGACCGATACGCATATAGAAGTCACCTTTCCACGCCGCGCTCACAATCCACACCTCATCAAAGCCAACTACCACCGATTAGAACAACCCATCCCCTGGCTAGACAATAAAATCCTCAAAATCAATTTCGCCTGAAAATACATATAGTCACAGCTCCTTAGGTGAATGGAAATTCAGGCAAGGCGGCCAGCAACAATCACACGACATCTGATGCGGGGCGTTGTTGATGCGGTCGGTGATCGCGCGAACGGGGCTCATTGAATATCTGACCGAGCGGCTGTACGATCCCCGGAAACAGTATCGTATACAATATAGCCTGTATCCAAATCGTGATGAATAAAATGGGATAGAACCTTTTGGTGAACCCCAGACTTAATCATTTCATACTACTTGTGCTAGAACCTCATACATTAAATCTTATTCATGAGACCGGATTCCCGGAGAGGACTTCCCATAACTTCTTATATCCGCCTCCTGAGAGAACAGAGCTTTCCGTGCACACGCGGCTCCAATCATCTTCACTAAGCCTCTTTAGGAAATCACGTGCCTGTGCAACGGAATATTGATCATTGCCTTCGCCATCTGTCTCGCGATAGAGCTTACCAAGATTCTCTGCAACACTACGGGGCGCAGCATTCATTCTCATCAGCACCGCATCTTCTGTTCGAACACCGTGGTATATCATCGCCGGAAGTGTATTGATTTTGCGACGCTCGGAATCTGGTAGACTATCGAAGTTGAGGCCGGAAATGCGACTCAGGGCAGCAATGCCCCAAGTTCCATTATTCGCAATGCTCTGATAAATTGCGCGACAGGCATCCGTAATTGCCTTAGTTCCATCCTGATCGCCTTTTTCTGGTCTGAAATACTTCTGAGCAATAACGCTGATTGCTTCGCCATTTACCCAATCACGCGTGATATCGGATATCCGCGTTTGGTCACTACCCTCGCCGCTAATCTTTTTTAATTGCTTGTTTAATTGCGGCAAGTTCAGCATCACTCCATACAAATCGGCGATCCTGCTACCCCGGCCAAAAAGACTCTCTGGGGTCCAATCCGGTAGTGTGAGTGGGGCTTCGAGATCTCCAAGCTCCCTTCTTGCCCGAGTGACACCTTCTGGAGAAAATCCCGTTGAGTCCGCAAGCTCGGCAATACCTGCTGACATGTTGGCGAGTTTTTGGGCATAGACACGAGTGGCTTTTAATAATTCTTCCGCCTTGTCCTGTTGTGTAGGGTCATTTCGTAGCGAGGTGTAGCCAAAGGTGCACCGAAGCAGTTGCTCCGAATCTGACATTACGGCATCTAAGTTCTTTTTTTCCGCCCAAAGATGTGCGATATAACATCGGAAATCATCCCATTGATTCTGCCATAATACCTCGGAAAGGTTTGTCAAATTTCCTTGCTCGGCGAGCTCATTCAATTGTGACACAAGCCGGGAGACCAGAGCACCAGTACTCCGGCTCACGAACTCCGTGAGGGGTTCTCGCTCAGAGTTTTCGGCAAGACCAATGATCCCCACGCTGTCGTGGCTAATCCGACCTGCACGACCGGCAAGATTCCAGAATTCACGGGGCGACATTTCTTTCCCGTACTGATACTTGTGTGTTTGCAGAAAAACAGACGAAACCGGAAAATTGATGCCCTGTGCGATGGTAGTGGTCGCGCAGAGAACTCGTAAGGTTCCTGTTTCGGCAAGCCACTCTATAAGTGCACGCGTGTCGTCGGACAGGCCTGCGTGGTGGACTCCCACGCCTTTTTCCAAGGTCTTAATAAGCAGAAAGTTGGGACCAATCTCAGTACTTAGGAAATCCTGAACGAGTTTTATTTCTGATGGGACTGAATCGAAAGGCGGCAATGCTTCTGCGGATTTTATCGCCATCGTCCACACCGTATCAATTCTGTTGGCGATAGCAATACTAGTGCCGCGCTTTGACATAATCGTTGCCATTGCTGCCGTCTGAAGCCCCGATCCCACTTGCTGATCTTTGATGATCACCTTGCTTTTAGGAACATTAATTGGCTTAACTTCGCCGACACGGTGGGTGCCATGAAGCTGCATCGCCTTGCGGGTTGCCGTCAATGTTTCGTAACGAAGATGCCACCCAGCACGCTGACTTTCATCGGGAGAAGCACTATAAAGCCCGATAATTCGCTCATTCGGCTTCCAGGGCACCGTACCCAAACTTATTGACCGACCCGCATTGTCATCCTGCGCCAACCATCGTGCCACCGACTCGGTTCTCTCAACATTGGGCATGAGAAGCAAGAAATTTGCCTGCGGACAATCCATCTTCACGGTGGCGAGTAGCAGTTCAATACGTAGTCCCCTCCCTTCGTCTTCTAAATTATGAGCTTCATCCATGACTACCAGGGCCAATGGACGGTCCTTGACCTTCTTGTTGCGGATGACGAGAGACAGCTTCTCGGGAGTAGCTACGAGAACACGGAAGGGCTGCTTCGTTTCCGTCAGTAGTTCATCTTCGAAGGTATCTACCTCAACCGCTGCTGTCAGCTGCTCAACTTGTATGTCGACAGGGGCAAAATCCATTCTCAACTGACGGGTAATCTGCGTGCATAAGGCACGTGTCGGAGCCACATAAGCTACCCATCCCTCTTCGGCATCAAACTGGTTAAGTGCTTGCAGGATACGGAACTGTGCAAGTAACGTTTTCCCGCCTGAGGTTGGCAAGTTAATAACGACCGCAGTCTTGGCTTGGTCTAGAAGTCCTTGTTCCAACAGCGCTGCACGTTGGGGTGGCAGAAGTTCGAACATTGACTGGTGTTCGCGATGAGTGAGGGATTGGACAAAGTTGCTCACCCGTGAATTGACAGTGCGTGTTGTCCACCATAGCGAATTGGTGATCATGATCTGCGCGGTTGCATGCATCCAGCGGAGGATCAATTCGTGTTGTACATCACCAGAACTCCGCGCCCCTCTGATAGCACCGTCAAAGTGCTTGTCTATCAAACCAGATGGGTTTGAAGGTTGTCCTTGCAACATATAAAGCGCTAGAATCTCTGTACCCTTTGCCCAGTGATATAGGGCAATCAACCGTAGGGCCATTGCTCTGTCCTCTACATAAGAGCCGTTATTCAGAGAGTTTTCCTCGAATCGCTTTTGATCTTCACGCAGTCCGGCGATGATTTCCCTAATTCGATCAAGATCGTCCCAGCCGCGTTTTCGAAACAAACGAATCCAGCAGTGAAAAAGTCGATAAAGCAGGCGGAGATCCCACGGAGCATCGGCAACGCTCGGAGACTTGAGAAATTGCTTGTTCTCCTTGTACCAGCGGCGAAGGTCAGACCAGCGATCTCCACAGTAGGCAATAGCAGAAAATCGTAGTACAAAGAATAGGTGATCTCGCGTCTCAGTTGGAATTGGCAACAGACGGTGAATGTCGAACATGCGGAAAGATGCGGCGACAGCTTGATCACGCAATTTCTTGTTCTGCCCGGAAGGTCGGCTCAGTTCCTCTATCCCCTCAATCGCGGCCACCTCATACGCAAGTGCGACCCGATCCAGTAAGATGTCATGACTTTCATCCGAAGAGAATGAAAAGTCAATCTGTTCGCCAACAGCTCGTTGGGCGAGACGTTCGCTCACGAGCTTTTTGGCAAGTTTTAGATTATTTGTGCCAATTTCTCTTACAGCCCAGTGACTATTGAGCGACTTAAGAGCTTCCTTGGACAAATTCATGGCTCTATTCTCTTTCTAGAAGCGACAACTGAGTCACCAATTCCGTCAAGGTAACCATCTGGTACATGCAATGCGAAGATCTCAATCACCGTAACATCGGGGCAATTCTGGCTTAGGATATTGACACTCCTCCTCAAATCCTTATTGTTCGGGGGGACATCTCGGACAAGAAATCCAAACAGCTGTACATCGGAATCATTGTTCAGATAACGTATTGCCGCCCGTTGGAACCGTTCTTTCCAATCTGCTCCGTTGGCGCGATAGGCTAGATACAAAAAGAGAGTCCTTCGTGTGGCGATATTATCACGGAGGTCTAAAAGTTGCCGCCTAAGTCCTTCAGGGCCATACATTACTCTCGGCGGGTATCTGATTTCCGAGGATGTCTTAACCTCACCGAGAGCCAGACAATCGCCATGGTCATCCGAATACAAACCAACTAAGTCAGGTCCCGGAAGACTGGAACCGCGCCTTCGCTTGTCACGCCCAACGGACCATGGAAAGTAGCAGTTCCGGTGTGCAGTCAGCCAAGTCTCGGCAATCGCCTCACCGACCCTCCAGGTCTCTATTCGTCTCGGAGTTGCCAAAACGCGACGTAGAGCATCTCGCCGGAATCCTGTCTCAGGTACTCCGCTTAGTACCTCCTGAACATCTTTTTTACCTTCATCATCGAACAGGATGGCGGCCACCGGGCCATGTAATGCCGCGGATAGTTCCGCGGCAGACCACTTATAGCCAATCCCAATGCACGGCGGATCGACCACTGAATAAACCTCTTTTCCTTGTGTCAATGTCATTCCACGGCCTCCACATAAGTACGATCGAAAGCAGTAGATTCGTCAGTCTTCCCCTGCCTTAATGCTGACTTTAGTTCCCGTCTGTCAATAGAGGATTTACGTACACAGTACATCCTGGTTAGGCAATTTTCCAATACATATCAGCCCGAGCATCGTAATATTTAGCCTCCTTCACTAACCGAAGTAGAAGGAATCATGGTGCCAAGTTGGTTGACATTTGGCATTCGCAACCAACTGCGGACGCGCTCTATACTGTTGCTGTTGTACATGTTCCAAAGGGATGACTTGAAGTGCACCGGAGTTGGTTTTGGTCACATCATTTTGGCTTTACCAGCGTACTCCCTTAGCTTGGATAATATCTGGCCTCCAGCATGAGTCGTTGGCTGGTCAGATAGAAATCAATCCGCCCCAGTCATAAAGCCAAATCAAAGGATTCAATTGATTCACCTTCTTCAATAAAGATTTGCCCGCCCACTCTGGATTCAATGGTAACCTTCGTTAGATATGGATCTATTCATGACAATCTGTTGATAGATTGATGATACGCAGATGAGCAGTACAATGTAGCACATTCGTGTTACGATTGGGCTACGATATTTCAAGCAAGGGGGCGTACTTGTTTGTTTTCAAGTATATACTAACCAAGGCGGTGCACACGCAATAAGTCGGCAGGAACGTAATCTTTCCACTTACTTACCTCGTCTTCCTGGGCCGTGAAGTAGAAAACCTGACGGTCGGTCGCTAAGGTCGACATGGTCTTGATGATAGCCTGAGCACGCTGATCATCACTATTAGCCAGTGTTTCGTCCAGGGTGAGTGGTAACCGGTAGCTGGTTTCCTGCGTCTCTACGAACGCGAGGCGCACGGACAGGAGGAGTTGCACTCTCGTAGCGCTGGATAACTTGGTTAGATCAAAATCACGCTCGAGTTGGTTGTCCCTTGCCCCGAAGGTATTGTCTTCGGGGATACTGAGGGTGTAGCGGTTGTCGGTAACCCGTTCAAAATTCTCTTGCGCGCGCTGAAATACCGGTGGGGCGTTCTTGATTGCGCTGTCACGGAGGGTCTCCAAGATGGTTTGGCCGACAGCTTTTGCTGCTTTGTCGTTCCGTACGCTCTCAAGCTTTACACGTTTGTTCTCTTTTTCTGCTAAGGCATTTTCCAATGAACGCCCTTTTTCAGTACGCTCGATCTCTGCGTCAAGCCTGGTGAGACGATCTTGTAAACCCCTTTGTTGTGCAGATTTGCTTCGAGCAGCTTCTAATTCATCCTCGAGATTTTCGAGTTCCAAGAGTGATTCATGTTCACGCAGAAGCTTTCGTGAAGGTTCTAAAGTTTCCGCCCTTACTCGCAGATCGTTCCTACGGGAATCCGCCTCTTTCCATTCGGCAAATTGCCTTGCACAGGCAGCCAGACCAGGTAGATCCCCTACTTCAAGCTCCAAGTCCTTGAAAAGTTTGGCGTACTGGGATTCATGATTTCCCAAGTTACGTTGAGTCGTTTCCACCCCTCTTTTTTCCTGTATCAGACGATCACGATCACGTTTGGCTGCATCATCGTCATTCCTTACGATATCAAGCAATCGTTCGGCATCCCGCGGATTAACCGGTTTTTCGTATCCGTACTGCTCAAACGTGCTACCTACTTTTTCCAAGAGGGTGCTGTAGTGTGCAGATACCTGTTCGCATCTGTGTGTCAACTCTCTTGCCCTATCATTGTATTCTTGCCAGTTCAGGATGCTGCCAACAAGTTCAATCAGGGATGTAATATCAGTTGGTGGATCAAGGTTAATAGTATTTGTCAGCTTGTCTTTGTGTGCTTCGAGTTCAGACTGTTGCTCAGACATACTCACAAGGGATCGTTCTATCCGAAGAGATTCATCCAGTTTTAGAGCGTCTAACTGCGCTTTGGAGCGTTCCTCAGTCAGTTGATCAAGTCCCGCTTGCAGTACGTCCGGGTCGGGGTTCTCAGACAGTTCGGGAAGCAGGCGCTTAATATTGCTTTTCTGTGAAGAGGATATCTGTGGTCGATGACCTGAACGTAGAAGGATATATGCCCAGCCAATCAGTAGGCTGATAAGCAGCCCAAAATATCCACTGGGGTGAACCGCAATCCCAATACTCAGGGCCATAGCTACGGAAGCTATGGTCGTAGCCAGGAGAATAGTTCGCGTCCTCCGTTGTTGAGGAGTCTCATCTCTCAGGGCTAGTATCCACTGCAGGATATCCCGTTGAGCATCACGAAGTTTGTTGCCGTCAGCACTTCCATTATTAGTCTTATCTGCTCCAAGCAAGATTTTTAATTTTTCCAGTGCTTGTTTCTTCTGGGTATGCGAACCAAAGTCTTTTGCATAGCCTTGCAGCTGTGCGAGATCTTCCCGGGTAAACGCGGGTTGCCATCCTTCCGGCAATAGGCCGCCTAGCCTTTTCCACGCATCCAAGGCCTGTTTTTCAGCAGCCTGCTGGGTTTCTTTTAGTTCTTCAAGCTTCCGGTATTTTTCGGAAAAATCACGAACCTGGGAGACCAGTAGTTGCAACGCACCTGGCTCTAGACCATTCGGTGAGAGTCGATTTCCTTTAAGATTCCTTTGTACACGTTCAATAGTTCTGATTCCTTCATCCACCTCTCTTTTTAAGCGGTCAATGTTTTTGGTTAGCTCTTCTGCTCTCTTTATGGCATTAGCCAGATCTTGGCTGGATCGGATAACGATGGGGTAGGCGTTGGCCTTGGAGCGGGCCTCTTTGTATTCTGCGTCAGCGCTGCGCCATTGTATTATTTTTTCGATCAGGTTCGCGTGACGACCGGCTTCGATGCTCAGGTGAAGCTCCTTCGAGAGGCTTTCACGTTGGTTTTTCTGTTGCTGAAGGCTGCGCTGTTCTTGAATAACAGATTGCAGTTTCTCGCTGAGCGCTTCAAACTCTTTGGCTTCACTTGTTTTATTGTAGCGTTTCTGGAGGTTAAAACCGAGTTTCTTGCCCGCAGCTACAATGTCAAATCCACCATTGGCTTGCTTGATGATTTCTCGGGCAAGCTCATTATCGTCATTTTTTTCGGGGAGCAGTTCCTGTAAGGATAGGTGATAGCTTTTGGGTCGCAGGAACTGCGAGAGTTCGCTTCGATCAACCGTTCTCGCATTGATTCGACATCTCGCGCGCGCCCCTTTTACGTCCAGATAAAGTGTCTGATTGCTAAAACCCAGATTTGCTTGTCCGTATAGTTTCACTGCGCGCCCTGTACTTGGCAGAAGCAGGCCATTTAGCGCGTTGGCAATGGTGGTCTTTCCCGACCCATTCGGGCCAAATACGATATTGAGGTGTGGGGACAGTCCTGAGAGATAAAGATCAAAGGGTAAACCGTACATCCGATCAATCCGAACCTCCTTGAAGAACAGAGACTCAGTCATTTTCCTCTTTCTGTGCGAGAAGTTCGTCAAGAAGAAGCATACTCTGCTGAATCACCAGTCTGGAGAGTGTCGCTGCATCAGGTTTCTTTTCGCCCAGAGCCTTAAATCCAGCGCTCTTATATACCGATGCAGCGGACTCACGAGCAGGATCAAGCAATACGTGATCTCCTCCACTCTTGAGTTCCAGGATCCACTGTGCAAGAATGCCCGGTGGATCGTTATTGAGTTGTGCGATTTCTTTTAGGTCTCGGGTTGGTATGGTCTCAACATATACTTTATCGACAGCGATGCTGCATTCATTCACCTGAACGTTAAGATCATCAACATCGGGGAGTCCCTCGGTAGAGAGTGTGCGGTGTAACCGTGTTTGCCCTGTTAGAACAGGGCGGCACGATAGGTATTGAAGGGGCGGATGGCTTTTGGTTAACTCATTACCGCATTGCTCAAGCTGCTCAGCGATCAGAGTTTTTACATTGCCGATCTGCGCCGCAGCAGATACGTCAACCGGGATGGTTTCATACCGCACGGAAGCGAGAGGCAGCTGTACAGGTCTTATTTGATTGTTTTGGCTGATTGTGATCATCCAGGGTCCATGAATACCAGGTTCCCCAGGATCCAAGGGCTGGGGTGATCCCGGATAGAGTATGGGGACTCTGTGATCATCATGAAGCTTGGGGGCGTGCACATGCCCGAGCAGCCATAAATTCACCGGTTGGTTGACTAGGTCCTGTGTAGTCAGTGGGGCATATTTACTTTTAGTATCTAAATCTCCGTGTACAATACCAATTGTAAAGTCACTGCTTTGCCGAAGCTCAAAAGAATCCAGAGGTGAACGATCATAGTGAGAGCTTGGGAATGACCACCCTACACAACGGAGGTTTCGGCCAGAGCGCGTCCTCAATACCGTCTCACTCCAGGTGCCATCACGTCCAAGGAATATGAAATCACCATCGGGCATTGATTCAGCAAGCTGAGGAAAGACCTCATAATCGTGATTACCGGCGGTGGCTACGACACGAATGCGTTTTTGACTAAGCTTACTGATTCCACCCCGAAGTGCACCATAAGCTTCGAAATAGGCATTCTTGTTGTCGGCCATATCCCCGGTAAGGATTACGGCATCAACACGCTCTTTGATGGCAGTTGAGACCGCCCGCTCCCAGACCGCACGCACTGAAAGCGATTTATCACCAGAAGGAACCCTGGACGGATACCGCCCCAGGTGTGCGTCACCGAGACATAAAAGTCTGATCAAAACGTTCTGAGAGATTCAAGGTCTGGAAATATAGTATGAAATTTTTGAAAAAGGCGGTTAAAATTTTGGAGAAGAATATTTCAAGGGATATATTGATGTTTGCGAAGATTTTGGACGCGATTCCGTCGTTACCGCAACCTGAACAGCTCTTCGGGGAGGCAAATCTCCTTTCATCCTCTGATTTTAGCCCATTGACGTGTCGTGCACAAGGGCAATCGTAACCGACCGGTGAGTGCTGCCCACTCTGCGGAGAACCGGGAGATCAATACCAAGCGCTGGGTGGTGGAACGGGACATCCGGAATTTTAAGCGGTGATTCGGCTCGGGGAGTACGCAATTGAAAGGACTTCAGAAGTTATATGTAGAGACACGTACGGGAGGTCGCGCACAACTTTAAACGATTCCATAGGATTGCCGCGCGACCAGCTACCACATGCGGACAATAATTCGTCGTTCTCTTTGCATTTGTACCCCTTCTCCGACAATGCCTCTTGGCTGTGCTGAGGACGCACCTTCTTGATTAGGGGCACCAAGCCCTTGCTGTCATGCGCATTCGCCGGGATTAAATGCTCGTCCAGGATCATACCCGCCTGTCCTTCGTCACGCGTTTCATTGACTTCTACATCGTATCGGCGCGCTATTTTGCCCAGTGGCTATCATGATCCGTTTACCAATATTGATCTCTTGCTCCAGGCGTTCATCTTTGTCCCCAACCGGGGAAAAACGTGCAAAAATTCATGATCACGGATACATTATATTGCATGGGACGTTCGTACCGATATTCACCGCCTTTGCAATTATTGCAGACCCCTGCGATATTTTGACACTGAGTCCCGCGCGTAACTTGAATCCCGGCATTTGAATATACCAGCACATTGTCATCGCTATGCCTTTTACAACGATAAAGCCTGCACCTTGGATTGCTCTTTTCCTGCTAGTAGCCGTAGCCGCCTGCTCTCGGCCGGATGCTCAGACCGGCTGGCCCGTGCTGAAGACGTATTCGGGGGCCTACCTGGACGAAGTTGCGATGCCACTGGGGGGTATTGGGACCGGGACGGTATCCCTCGGAGGGCGCGGAGACCTGCGGGACTGGGAAATCATGAATCGCGGCGCACTGGGCTACCTGCCGGCCTTTAAGCTCGTCCTGCCGACCATTGCCAACGGGCCGTTCTTTGCACTCTATTATCGGACACCGGACACCCCGGGTCAGGTTCGAGTGCTAGAGGGTCCCGTATCAGCAAAGGAGCACAGCGGCGACTGGGGTGCGGATGCCGTCAATTCGGGTTTCCCTCGTTTTGAGTCCACCACATTTGAGGCCGCCTACCCGTTGGCACAGGTGTCGTTTGAGCATCAAAACGTACCACTGGAAGTACGCCTGGAAGCATTCAACCCGCTGCTTGTTGGCGATGCCGAGCAAAGTGGTATTCCTGTGGCGATTCTTCGTTATGTGCTAGCCAATCCGACCCAGGATTCGGTGGAGGCGGCCGTGGTCGGCATGGTACCCAATTACATTGGAGCGGATGGCTGGACCGGTGCACCGGACAGGAATGTGAACTCGTTTCGTGCAGATGGGGGTATCAGAGGCGTTTACATGACATCGGACGGTGTTGATTCTTTGGATGTAAACTGGGGCACCATGGCGCTGGCGACCACGGCCAGTCCAGTCACTTACCGTACCTCGTGGGATCCATTGGCCTGGAACTGGACGTTCCGCGAATTCTGGGATGATTTTATTGAAGATGGCGAGCTTACCGATCATCCCGACACCGCCCATGTCATTCAGACCCCGCCGGCGACCCTTGCCGCTAAAGTTGAGCTCGCGCCAGGCGAGGCACGTGCAATCACATTCATGCTGACCTGGCATTTCCCGAATCGGCGTGCATGGGATCATGGGGTTCATCACGCCGGAGAATTCGGCGGCCCCGAAATCGTTGGTAATTACTACACGACGCTGTATGAAGACGCCTGGGATGTCGCCGTGCGCACTGCCTCGGCACTGGACAGCCTAGAAGCGGAAACTGTAAGTTTTGTACGTACGCTGGTAGACAGCGATGCTCCAGAAGTGCTCAAAGAGGCGGGACTCTTTAATCTCAACCACCTGCGGAGCCAGACGGTTTTCAGAACTGCCGATGGACTTCCGTACGGCTTTGAGGGAACCGGGAGCATCAACGGAACGAAGATCGGGGCATCCCGCAGTTCCGGATGGGGGTTCGGCACATGCTTTCATGTGTGGAATTACGAGTCTACCGTCCCATTTTTGTTCGGGGATCTGTCCAAGCGGTTCCGGGAGGTGGAATTCGTGCATTCAGTCAACGACGATGGGGCCATGAGTCATCGCGTCGGACTTCCCATTGAACTTCGGGCCCGGAGCTTCCAACGCTGGGCGGCCGACGGGCAGATGGGAACGCTGATCAAGGTATATCGCGACTGGCAGCTGTCAGGGGATGATGAGATGCTCCGCCGGATGTGGCCCAACATCCGTAAGTCCATGAGTTTTGCCTGGACGGGTATTTGGGATCAGGACAAGGATGGAGTGATGGAAGGTAGCCAGCACAACACCATGGACATCAACTATCTGGGGCCGAATCCACAGATGGCTGGCTGGTATCTGGGTGCACTGCGGGCCTCAGAGGAAATGGCGCGGTACTTGGGAGATGATGCTTTTGCACAGGAAACCAGAGAGCTGTTCGAGCAGGGCAGTGCCTGGATAGATGACAATATCTTTAACGGTGAATACTACGAGCATCATATACCGGAGGGCACCAGCACCGTGGCACAATTAGGCAAGGGGTGCCTGGTAGACCAACTGGTCGGACAATACCTGGCGCACACGGCAGGCTTGGGGTATCTCCTGAGCAAGGAGAACGTGCAGACCACGCTACGCAGTATCATGAAGTACAACTACATTGATAACTTCAATGAGCATTTCAACACCTTTCGCAGCTTCGGTCTGGGCAGTGAGGCAGGCCTGCTTATGGCCAGCTATCCGCGCGGAGAGTTGCTGGATTTCCCCTTCCCATATTACACGGAGATCATGACCGGATTTGAGTACAGTACCGCGGCCCACATGATCTATGAAGGCCAGGAGGATGCGGGCCTGAAGGTGTTTCGGGCTATTCGGGACCGCTATGATGGCCGCAAGCGCAATCCGTTCAATGAAGGTGAGTACGGCCACCGATATTCACGGGCTATGGCCGCGTGGGCCGGGCTGCTGGCTTACACAGGTTTTCAGTACTCGGCGGTAGAAGATGGCATGGGGTTCAATCCAAGGCCCGGTACCTACTTCTGGTCTAACGGATACCAGTACGGCAGTGTAACGATTGCTGGCGGCGGATCGCAGATGTCCGTTGAATTACATCCAGCCAATGGCCCCATTGAGTTGAATCGGCTTGTACTGCACGGCTACGGGGAAGCGGAGTTTACTGACGGGCGAACGTTTTCGCAAGGAGAAGCCTCGACGGTCGTTGTGGAGCGGCAGGAAATGTAGCGGAGTATCTCAGAGTGCTGACCTACCAGTTGGCTTTGAGCCAGCCGGGGAACGAGCACGCGAACGCAGCGAATCTAGACCAGTCGGCGGGGTGGTTTCATTCGTGTTCAGCCCGCATCTGAAACTGGGTCAGGGCAATCGCGGGAATACGATTAGGCAAAAGGCAAGGCAGGACAAGTGCGGTTACAGTGCACCCATCGCAGTTCCGGAATCCAATCATGGCCTTCCCCGGCACGGTGCAGCGGCCACGGCAATTGACCCAGTGAATTTTTCACAATAATCGCTCGGGCTTCTATTACGGAACGGGCGGCTTGCGCGGTCCGCCAGATGGCAGCAAGTGGCGCCTCGTTTGAATGTTTCTGGTAGTCATCTTCTTCACGTTCGGCGGAGATCCAGTGAGGGACTGCTTTCCCTGTCGCCGGAGAGCGCGGAATGCCGAACTGCCATTCAAGTGAAGGCGCGGAGTCTGAATGGGAACGACGATGACATCCACGGTGCACGAGGTGATCAGACTTGCCGTCTCGTCAAAAAAAGATCAGAAAATCTTCAAAATTTTTGTTAAGTATCGTTGTATATTGAAATCGGTCGCATCGGCAGTCAGCCAGTTTGCAGGAAGTAGGACCCAATGAGGATGCATGCATCTAGCGCGAAGCCGTACATGCTGCCTCACGGATGATCCTGCCACCAGAACAAGGTGAATCATGCTTACGCGACTGCCTACTCTCATCGTTGCGCTGCTACTGGCCTGCCCGGGTGTAGTGCTGGCCCAGTCCCAGTTGGCCCCCAGCGCGGGAGAGCCCCACGGCTCGTGGGGCTCATTTGGTTTGCAACCAGATGTGACCATCACGGGCACTGTAACCGATGTCAATGGAGACCCCCTGGGCGGCGCGACGGTGCGCGTCCCGGAAACCTTCATCGGGACGGCTACCGATGTAGATGGCAACTATGAGCTAATCGTCCCCGACGACGCAACTATTCTCGTGTTCTCGTTCGTGGGCTTCGTTACGCAGGAAGTGGCTATTGAAGGTCGGACGGTCATTGATGTGATGATGGAGGAGGACACGGCGGGACTTGAGGAGATTATCGTTACGGGTTACGGTACCCAGTTGCGCAAGGACGTCACCGGATCCATTGCCTCAGTTTCGGCTGCGGACCTGGCTTCGCGACCGGTTGCTTCGGTAGAAAAGGCCCTGCAGGGTCTGGTTCCGGGCATCAATGTAGCTGATCGCAGTGCCAACCCAGGTGATCTGGCTCAGATCTCAATCCGCGCCATCGGTTCCCTGTCCGCCGGCTACGAGCCTCTCTGGGTAATTGATGGGTTTCCGACCGACCAGCGGAATGCCCAAATGCTAAACCCCGCGGATATTGAATCAATTGATGTGCTCAAGGATGCCTCGGCAACGGCCATTTACGGGTCCCGGGGAGCCAACGGCGTGATTATCGTCACCACAAAGTCTGGACTTATCGGGACCGCTCAGATCAATTTGGCTATGAACGCCGGGATATCAAACATCACGCAGGCCTCACGCTTCAAGATGCTGAATGCTCAGGAGTATGTTCAATTTCATACTGAGCAGAGTGGCGGTACAACGCCCACGTGGATTTCCTCCGTTTGGGATGGGTCCACGGACACGGACTGGCAGGATGAGCTCTATGAGACTGCTCCCTTCCACAGCTGGTCCCTTTCTGCACACGGGGGAACCGAAAAAATCTCCTACCTGCTTTCAAGCAGCTATACGCAGGAATCGGGAGTCATACCCGGCGAGGGATTCAACAAGATCGGAGCCCGCGTTAAACTGGACTATCGCCCCGGCAACAGAATCACTTTCGGGCTGAATGTAGCTCCGAGCGTGTCCAAGATCACGAAGTCCAGTCGGCCCAGCGAAGATGGCAGTGACTGGAGATCTGCATGGGCACAGGCCATTCTGTTGCCACCCATTATCCCGGTCTTTGATTCCGATGGTGAATATGCCATCGGAAGTTATGTGCCGGGCAATTTTCCGATTGGGAACCCCCTGCAGACCGTCAACCAGTTCAAGCGCACGCATGATCTGTTCAGGATGCTGGGTGGAGTCAGCATGGAGGTGGAGGCGTTTCCAGGCATTACGTTCAAGTCGGTTCTGTCCACTAATATCGGATCTGACAAGAATGAATCGCTCTACGACGCTCCCGCCGGCCCGCCCCGATTTTCTTATCCGTCGGTCAGTACCCTTAATGTAGGGCAAGTGTGGCGGCGGGGATGGCTGAACGAAAACACGGTCAACTTCCGCAGGCAATTTAGACGGGATCACTTCTTTGATGTGCTGGCCGGCTTTACCCTGCAACGAGACCGAGTCGAGTTCGTGTCCTCAAACGTAGCTGGGCTGCAGATTCCGGGAGCGCGGATTCTGTCTATCGGTGACTCGGAGACCCTCACCTCCAACAATGGATTCGGCGAAAACGCACTCGCCTCTACTCTCGGACGGCTCAACTATTCGTTTAAGGACCGATACCTACTGACAGCCACAGTACGGCGGGACGGGAGTTCAAGGTTCGGGGCCAATAATCGCTATCAAACGTTCGGCTCATTCGCTCTCGGCTGGCGCCTATCCGAAGAGGACTTCGTTAAGAAGCTGGGTTTTGTCAACGATGCGAAGCTTCGGGTGTCCTACGGCTCCACAGGCAGCAATGCAATTCCAGACTTCATTGCGAGGCCGAGCCTGCGACCAGTCAATCACTCGCTCGGAGCCGCTCAATTGACTGGCGTAGCCATTGGTGATCCGGGTAACCCCGGTCTGACCTGGGAGACATCCGAGCAACTTGATATTGGACTCGATCTGATTCTATTCGATGGCCGCTACAGCGTGGTGCTGGATTACTACAATAATGTCACCACCAGCTTGCTCTTATCGCGGAATATCGTGGCGTCGTCTGGCTATGGGGGCTTCCTTACTAATATCGGCAGCATGCGCAACGACGGCATTGAGCTGTCAGCCAGTGTTGCTGTGATGGAGACAAGTGATTTCGACTTGGTTGTGGGCGGCAATGTGACGAACAACAATCAGGAGATTCTGGATTTGGGAGGCGATGAAGAGATTAGAAATTTCTTCGGGGCGCTGCGCCGCACGGTTGGCGGAGAACTGCAGAACATTCATGTTGTAGAGCATGTGGGCATCGTAAGGGAAGGAGAAACACATCCGGCGCAGCCGGGGGCGGAACCAGGTACGATGCTCTACAGAGATGCCGATGGCGATGGTTCGATCAGTAATTTCCTAGGACCTGATGGCATTAACCTGGAGGGAACGAATCTGGACTACATCTATGGATTCTACACCGATGTTCGCTACAAGGACTTTGAGCTTAGTGTCCGGTTCAACGGACAGGCCGGTGCCTCCGTTCTGGATCTATATATCATTCAGATCGGCGCACCGTTCCGCCGGGTCAATCTGTCCAGGGAATTCTGGTACGATGGCCGGTACATTTCGGAAAATGAACCTGGCGATGGCAAGACGCCGAGCGCCTCAGGATTTGATACCGGAATTGGAGCCGTTTCGAGCCTTGGTATTCAGGATACCGATTTTCTCAGACTCCGCAACATAACGCTGACCTATAACCTGCCCCAAAGGCTGCTTCGGGGCATCGGCGTTCGGGGTGCGCGCGGGAGAATCTATACGTCTATGGAGAACGTCCACATGTGGACCAGCTTCATTGGCGGCAATCCTGAAGGGCGGCGGAATTCGGCCGGCGGTCCGTCGCTGTTCGGCGGATCCAGGATTCCCGGCGTAGCCGACGGCAGGGAAATTGGACTGACGAGTCCACCGCACCTACCCCTGCCGCGCGTATGGACCTTCGGCATCCACCTAACCTATTGATCCCTGCTACAATGAAATCGTGGAATAACGAAAAATTGCTATCGGGGCCCGCGGGTGGTGGTGCTCCCTTACGGAAAAGCCATCGGCAATGCTTAACGGCAAACGGGCTTAGGGTCGTGATATTTGTGCTACTGGCTTCGCTAGTCGGGGTATCGTGTGACAGTTTCCTAGATGTGGAACCCGTTGACCGGATTGATGCTCCTTCATTTTTCTCGACGGATCAGGAGCTCCTGATCGGCATGAACGGCGTGTACGCCGCGCAAAGATCCATTTACGGGAGCGGGACCATTTACAACATTATTGAGGGAAGATCAGATAATACCGGCTTGGACCATACGGACCAGGCGGAGCGTGTCGAGATTGACATATTTGCGGAGGTACCGGGTAATCTGCTGTTGGATATCACGTGGGCCGCGATGTATAACTGCATTAATCTCGCCAACACGGTCATCGTCCGAGGTCCCGATGCCGACGGAGATGCAGCACTTATTGCGCGCATTGTGGGAGAAGCCAAATTCGTGCGCGCGTTCACTTACTACCATATGGTCAATCTCTGGGGAGGCACACCGCTGAGAGTAACCCCTACGGAAGATTTTGAGGAAACTGCCATAGCGCGGTCCTCGGAGGCCGAGGTCTACGATCAGATAGTACGAGATCTGACGGAGGCTGCCGCCGTGCTTCCCGAAACCTACGATGGCAGTTCCGGCCATGAAGTCGGCAGGGCTACCAACTCAGCCGCTCTGACGTTGCTGGGAAAAGTAGAATTGCAGCGGGGAAATGCGGGGGCTGCGACAGCCGCACTACGTCAGGTAGTCAACAGGTATTCGCTCCTCAGCGACTACGGGATGATCCATAGCCCCGGCAATGACAATTCGGCTGAGTCCATTTTTGAAGTCAGTTTTAACCCAGCGAATCAGACGGGGTTGTTCCGCCAGCACTTTATTCCTCAGAGTGTTGCAGACGAACTGGGCATTGTTGCTGGAGGCTCAACACGTGAGATTCTCTTCCCGTTTGTCACTCAGGACTTGATTGATGCATTTGATGATCCGAATGATCTACGGATTCCGTACACGTTCGGCACTATCGAGGGCCGTGAGCCCGGGGGATATATCACCAAGTTCATAGATACAAGCGCGGAGTCGGACGGAGCTGACGTCAATCTTGTCCTGTTGCGCCATGCCGATGTGCTGTTGTCGCTTGCAGAGTCGCTGGGAGAGGGTGGCGAGGCCTATGCCCTTATAAATGAGGTACGAAGCCGTGCGGGTCTTGCGGATATTGGCCCCGACACGCCCGGCAGCTTCATGGAAAAGCTGATGAAGGAGCGTAGACTGGAGTTTGCCTTTGAAATGCACCGTTGGTTCGATCTGGTCAGACTTCCGGAGGCTCAGACTATTGCAACAATGAACGCGCAGTTGGAGGCCCAGCAGACCACGTTCCAGAGGATCACCAATTACGGTGGGCCGACAAGCTTCAGCTTAACGCCGGAGCGTCTCCTGTATCCGATTCCGCAATTGGAAATTGATATTTCCGGTGGCGTGGTAACGCAGAACCCCGGACATTAGCAGAACCCGCTGTGAATTGCGAAATGCAACGGTCCAGGTTCCTGGATAACAGTGGGTCTGGTTGTTGTTTAAGAATGCTCAGATTTATTGAGCCAACGGGGTGTAGCCGGTGATCCAGATTGGGGAGTTGACAAGTACGGCCACCGATATGTGCGTAAGCTTGGGCGGGGCTCCTGGCCTGCACGAGTTCTCAGTACACTACAATTGAAGTTCTCGGGTAATTCAATCCAAGGCCGGGTTTCCATTCAAGGTCTACGGGTTACCAGTACAGCAACGTAGCTATTTTCGGTGGCGGAGCGTACATGGCAATGAATTGTACCCGGTCAATGACCCCGTTGAACGCAAGCAGTTGTGCTGCGCGGCTATGAATAGGCGGTGTTCGCTGATGGGCGAAAATTTCCTTGCGACGAAGCCTCCACTTTCATTATGGAGCGACAGGAAATGTAGTGGGGTCTGTCAAGGCTTGGAAGGCTGGCATGTGGCCGTTTAGTTCGGCCAGACAGGGTGCGGGAGATTAGCATTGCGGAATTCAGCCCGGGGAAGTGCAGAGACTCTTCTGTGGTCAGTCCGCACCGCAACCGTACCGGAGGGGTGGTTGTCGGACCTGAAAGACCTTTGCCACCCTCGCTGCATCACCCCTCAATTCCAGTCATCACAGTGCAATACAGTGGCCAGAACAATCGGTCAATAAAATTCACAGAATTCTGACAGTATCGGTACTATGATCCCATATAAATGGGAATTCAGGCTTACACCGATGCCTCAGCCACGAGAATCCTCCAGAGTCTGCTGAACCTGCAAATAATACTAAATCAGATGCGCTGATTCGCTCACCAATTAGATCCCTTGCCCCATCGCCCAACTCTGTCCTGACCAAGAGTCAATCATGCAACAATTCATGATCACTCATGCATTATGTTGCATTAGGGTTTCGTACCGACCCCCTTGACTATTGTTACGTGATTGTTTATTATTGGGTAGGCGGCCTGGGCAGTCGGCGGTGGCGGATAGTGGGTAGGACTTTGTATTGATGTAGGTATCTGCAGCGCAGACACTCCTGGTGCCTCGTGCTCCGCTGCGGATAATACTGTCATCAGAACAAGGTGAATCATGCCTACTCGATTACCAACCCTCCTTATCGCCCTGCTCTTGGCCTGTCAGGGTGTGGCACTGGCCCAGTCGCAGACGGGCAAAATTGCAGGAACAGTTACCGATGCAAGTACGGGCGAGCCCTTGCCGGGGGCCAATGTCGTTGTGGTCGGGACGGGCCTGGGGGCATCCACCGATGTGGACGGCAACTACTTCATACTGCGGGTGCCACCCGGACTGCATAACATTCAGGCGTCCATCGTCGGATTTGTGACTGTCACGAAGACGGACGCCCGGGTCTTCATAGATCAGACAACGCCGTTGGACTTCGAACTGGCCGAGGCGGTTCTCGAGACCGGCGAACTCGTAGTGACTGCAGAGCGTCCGCCCGTGGAGGTAGACCTGACCGGCAGCAAGGAGCGCATGAGTGGTGAGGAATTGGCAAACAGCTGGGCCACGACAGTCCTGGAGGCTATCGAAACCCAGGCAGCCACCAACATTAACGGAGGCATTCGCGGCGGCTTCGGTCTGGAGGACAATTACTACGTGGACGGGCTCAGCCTGCGGGATAATGTTTCCGGCGGCAATCTGACCGGTGTCAACACCACGGCCATATCTGAGCTTGAAGTGCTAACCGGGGGCTGGAATGCGGAATACGGCCGTGCGATGGGGGCCATTGTCAACATCGTCACCAAGTCGGCTATGGATCGCCTGCACGGAACGGTTCGCGCGCGTCTGCGGCCTGCTGGCAAGTACCACTGGGGCCGAAATATCTACAGCAGGGAGAATTACGAATGGGCAACCATGGCGACCCTGGATTACTGGACGGAGAATACCGGCGGAGGCGAGTGGGTCAATAGAACACCCCAGGAACGACTGGATGCTTGGATGAACTTTATTTCTGGAGATCTTTTCGGGGAACCGTCAAGACGTATGCAGCAATACACCGAGCGCGCAACCTGGGAAACCGAAGCTACCATCTACGGACCGATCACCGACAGACTCAGCTTCTTGCTGTCCGGCAAGTACCTCAAGGATGCCCCGGAATTCCCAGCCTATCTGCCCTATTCCAAAGACTGGAATTATCAGGGAAAGTTTGACTATCGGCTCTCCCGCAGCAATCGGCTGGAATTGTCGGGGTTCGTTCAAGGATTCAACAATACCGAGGGTCCTCGTCTGAGCTACTGGTCCAGTGAAGATTCGTTTATTGCTGGGCTCTGGGGACCAGCTCCATTCTACTATTCGGGCTACTCCACTTTCAAGTATTGGCCGTACGGCACCTCACATATTTTTCAGTTGCCTTCACCTCCGGAATATATGCGACTCAAGAGCGGGCAGCTGAAATGGACCCACGTATTCAATCCTGCTTCCTTCCTGGATGTCCAGGCGAGCTACACATCAATGGACTTGGACCGCAACAACTTCAGGCAGCTGGAAGCCAACGACACGTACGATCCAGACTCCGAAGACTTCGGAACGCAGTGGGACGAGACCATGATTCCCGGCAATCCGCTATTTCTGCTGCCGCCGATTTTCCACCGGAGACACCCCGGCATTTTTCAGCTCACCGCTGAGTCTGATGCCTGGTTGTTCAAGGCCGCTTACACCAATCAGATCAACCGTTATTTCCAGCTTAAGACTGGGGCGATGTATTCGCCGCAGTACGTCTCCAAACGATTCAAGGCAGGCGCCATGCCCGGTGCCATTTACTCCAATCATGCGACCCGCCCCGACTTCAATCCCTGGGACGCCTCCGCGTACGTGCAGGGAAAAATTGAGGTCAATGGTATGGTGATCAACGCCGGACTGCGCGTAGATGCCTTCAATGCCAACACGAAAGTGGCCCCCTCCATACTTGATCCGGCCTTGATCACCAACATGGTCGGCGTAGCGCCCACAGAAATTGTCACTTATTCTGATGAGGAGCACGGCGTGGATACCGAAACCAAGGCTATCCTTTCACCGCGTTTCGGTATTTCTCACCCGATCACCGAAAATACGGTACTCCATTTTTCCTACGGGCACTTCAACCAGCGTCCGGCCTGGCAGCTCATTGGTGGCGGGCCCACCATCTTTCACATCTTTGGCTCGTCCGCCGGTGCTCCGCATGCCTCGCCGGACACGGCGCAGTACAATTTTGTGTTCTATCACCCGAACACCAACACGGGCAATCCTGACCTCAGTTTTGAAAAGATCATCCAGTACGAACTCGGATTTGACCAACATATTCCGGGCATTGCAAATCTGGATGTCACGGTTTATTACCGTGATGGAAAGAATCTGACCTCGCTGGGAGTGCGGCAGTCGCCCAACAATATCGGCGACAACCTCTTCGGCGTCGGTGGGTCGGTAACTACGGAAGTGCACTTTGATGCGGCGAACCCGTTCGGGTTTGCGCCGGGCGGTGGCCGTAGCCGCGTCACCTCCAACGGGGGGTATGTAGATGTACGCGGCCTAGAGCTGTCCCTGCACTCCCTGTTCCTGGAGCATGCCCGTGCACGAATCATTTTCAACAGGTCCTTCGTGCGCTCCGGGCAGTATGGCTTCCGGCAGGTCTTCATCACAGATGAAGAGGGCAACCCCGTTCGGCCCCATACGCTGCACGGCGTGAGCCTGACAGATAAGGGTCTGTCTGGCACCAACAGCGACACGTGGAATCCCACCACCAGTGTGAAGGTTATCGTGGACCTTTTCTCGCCATCGGAATTCGGGCCTGCTCTCGGCTTCTTTCATCCGCTAGGCGACTGGCGCCTCAATGCCTACTACGTATACGCGAGTGGACACCGCTATACCTACCACTCGCCAGGAGATTTCTCCACCGAACCCAACAACCGGCGCTGGAAGCCGCACCACAATACCAATCTGCGCCTTTCCAAAGCGATTGGTATGCCTGGTGTTGAAGAGATGAAATTCAGCATTGATATCCACAATGTGTTCAATTCCAAGCGGCTCAACTTCCTGACCGGCAATGCGCTGGAAACCTATCACGAACAAGGAACACTGCCGGTCAATCCGACCACGGGGGAGGAAAACGAATGGGACTGGTACAACCAAGGTCTCCTGCCGAGGCAGGTTTATTTCGGACTCGAGGTGACCTTCTAGGAGTGCCCGGAATCATTTAGTCAACCAAAAAACTGGAAGAGTCTGAACAGATGAAATCCCATACAATTCACAGCACCCTGGTCGCAGTCCTGATCGTGGTTCTGCCCTGCGGGGCGGTCACTGGCCAAAGCAGCACAGATCACACCTTTACGCGGGGCAAATTCTGGACGGTCATCAGTGAATCGGTGCCCAACCCGCCGATCTGGCTGGCCTCGTATCCCGGCTATTTCGAAGCGCCATCCAATTGGTTCAATAACCTCAGCTACTGGGCGGGCGAAGTGGATGGCACGCAGCATATTACCGGTGGCTGGCCGGGCTTCAACATCGTCCATCACACGCAGGTAAAGAACTACAATTTTGCAAAAAGCCTGACTGAGGCCGAAGAATACTCGTACGAGACCGTCACCTCTGTGGACCCATCCGGGTCTGAAGTCCCGGTCATTCCCCTGACAGTTTCGCGCAAGCGAATGGTGTGGAGTCTACCGAAATATGACGACTTTATTATCCATCGGGAGGTGTTTACCAACGAGAGCAGTGAGCAGATCACCAACTGGTACTACAGCGTCGCTTACGGCATCAATATTAGCCTGGGCATCCCGTACGGCGTGTCCTTTGACGACGAATACCTGTGGGATCCGGGGTTCGGCAATTTTCGCATGGAGCAGGGCAATTTCGTGTTCTATGACGACACCTCAATGCCGCCCAATCAGGCGGCGGTGACCTATGATATTTCCCCAGGCGATCAGACCGGTGACCGCGGTGATCCCGGCAATATCACAATCCAGAATTCGATTGACCGCCGCCTGTACTCTCCGCAGCTCTTCACGGACAACATTGTATATGTCACGCCCAATAAGCGGGGTGAGACGATGGTTTATCAGGGCATTTTTCACCGCATCCTGAATGAGAACCCCGGCGCACCTGATGAGGAGTTCTGGCAGCCGACCAACCAGGATCCGACGTACGTCTTCACCCGCATGACGACGCAGCAGGCCCGCATGAGCTGGCGGGACGCCAATACGGATGGCGGCACCATAGATGGAAATCTGTATGAACGTGTGCCTTCGTTCAACCTGGGGATCGGCCCCTATGATATTGCGCCTGGCGATTCGGTAGAGCTCATTCGTATTGTTGCCCTCGGCGAAATGGACCGCAATGTCAGTGAGTTAGGGGGACTCAATGCCACCCAAAACTATCTGTCGCAGGGACTGGCCAATCTGAAGGCGAATTGGCAGGCGGCGCTGGATATTGTAGACGGATTCAGACGGACAGGCAACTGGAATGAGGGCATCTCCGAGTTTCCGCCTCCAACGGTCGGCGATGCTCCGTTTGCCAGCAATGACGACGAGTTGCAGGTTGATCTCTACGTTGACATAGAACTGGGTATGCAGGGATTTGAGCTTACTTGGACAGCGGTGCCTCCCAACTACCAGGACCCTATCACGGGCACCAATGACTTTGCCGGATACAAAGTATACCGGTCTGAGTCAAGGATTGAAGGACCCTGGATCGAAGCCGCTGACCTGCCACGCGCTGAAGCCGCGGAGCTTACAGCCGGGGGGAAGGTGACCTTCCGCCTTCCTGCCGAGGCAGGAATTCCGTACCGTCATTGGGTTACTTCTTACGATTTGGATGGCAATGAAAGCGGATTCACCGCCTATACGTTCCACGCTCTGGCGGCCAAGCCTGCACCGAGCAATGATCAATCCGAGGTACTGGTGATTCCGAATCCGTTTCGTCAGGTCAGCGGCCTGTCTGATCCGTCCGAGGAGAAGCGAATCAGCTTTCTGAATATCCCGGGCCAATGCACCATCCGTATTTACACGGTGGCCGGGGATCTGGTGCGTACCATTGAGCACAACGATGGCTTCGGAGAAGAGGCATGGGGCTCGGCGCTGCACGGGGATTACCTTCTGACGCGCTTCTTCCAGAATGTCCAACCGGGTGTTTATATCTACCATATCGAGTCGCATGTGCTAGGACACGAAGGAGAGTCAAGCATAGGCAAGTTCATAATCATCAAATGATGGGAATTAATCCTGCCCCTACACCCTTACCGAGAAATCTCATGAAGCGACTGCCTTTCCTTTTAGCCTACTTGGCTTTCCTGATCGCCAGTCTGGCGCCTGCGTATGCTCAAGTTACCCCGGACCCTGGCACCGGGCTTCCTCCCACAGACTTCAACCGCGTAGGACAGGCGGGATTCCAGTTCCTTAAACTGCCCACCAACGCGCGCCAGGCTGGTATGGGCGGAGTCATCTCATCATTGGGGCGGGGCGATGCGGCATCGTCACTCACTAATCCTGCCTCGCTGGTGGATGTGACCGGTCTTGACATCGGACTCTCAACCGTGCGCTGGATTGCCGACATCAACTACCACAGCGTGGCTGCCGCCCGGTACTTTGAGGGCATCGGCATTATCGGCGTAAACCTGCTGTTTTTGGACTACGGTGACATGCCGCGTACCGAAAACAGGCCGATCCTACTGGATGACGTTCCCACCGGGCGCTCGGAGGTGCTCACGAATCTTGGCACCGTGACCGCTCAGGACCTTGCCGTGGGGATCAGCTATGCCCGCAGGGTGACCGAGCAGCTACACTTCGGTGTCAACTTCAAATACATTTCAGAAACCCTTGACGACGCCACTGTTGGTGCCTGGGCGGTGGACATCGGCACGGTATTCCATACGGGCATTCGAAGTCTGCGCGTCACTTTGGTGGGTCGCAATATCGGCCCCGACACGCAAATTGCTTCCTTTGACGAGCGCATCGGATACGAACCAGCTGACATCCGAATGCCGGTCAATTTCAGCTTTGGTGCGGCCTATGACCTTTTGGAAGGCGATTCCGGCGGTCTGCATCACTTGACAATAGCTGCAGAGTTTGTACACCCCAATGACGGCGCCGAGAAGGTGAACTTCGGCACCGAGTACACCTTCCGCAACCTGTTTTCGGTCCGCGGCGGGTACCGCTTCAATTACGACGAGGAAGGATTTACTCTGGGCGGCGGTTTCAATGTGGGCCTTAGTGACTATACACTCAATCTGGGGTACGCATTCTGGGAATTCGGTCTGCTTGGGTCGGTGCATGTCGTCTCGGCATCATTCGGGCTGTAGATTATTGGGCGTTGCAGACATTGGTAGGCTCATGCGTTTTCCCGGCACTTATTGCCCCAAACCGGGCCCTCAAGGCAGTGCTGATGCCCGGCTGGAGTGTGGATCCTGGCATCGACGCCAATTCCTGCAAGTGATAGGTCAAGCAGCGGCGCTGTTTGGAATGGCCGGTGGGCTGCCCGCCTGCCGGAGTGCGCGTGGGCAGCTGCCGAACTTCGTGATCATCTTTACTGACGACCAGGGCTACAATGACCTAGGTATCTACGGATCGCCCAATATTCGGACCCCGCGCATTGATCGCATGGCGGCAGAAGGCATGCGCTTTACGGACTTTTATGTCAGTCCGATCTGTAGTCCCTCGCGTGCGGCGCTGCTGACCGGAAGCTATCCGGTACGGGTCGGCATGCCCGATGTACATTTGTACGATGCCCCCTTCGGACTCAGCCCCGACGAGATTACGATCGCGGATATGCTCAAGCCATTGGGCTATTCCACCGCCTGCATAGGCAAATGGCACCTGGGCCAAGACGACAAATTTGCTCCAAACCGCCAGGGCTTTGACCATTTCTATGGAATCCGCATCGTTAATGGCACACAGCCATTCGAAAATTTTGCAGTGCCGCTTTATTACAACGATCGAAAGATCACTGAACGTCCCAACCATTTCCAGTTCACGCAGGATTTCACCCGTGAAGCCATGCAGTTTGTTGAGCGCAGTCAGCATCAGCCGTTTCTGCTGTATCTGGCTCATCCGATGCCGCATATCCCCATATATCCCGGCAAGGAGTTCCAAGGTGTTTCCGATGCCGGGCTATACGGAGATGCGGTGGAAGAGATTGACTGGTGTACGGGGCTGATTCTGGATCACTTGTTGTCGCTGGGCCTGGACGAGCGCACCCTGGTCATTTATACCTCGGACAACGGGCCATGGCTGGGCTTCGGAGATCAGTCCGGTTCGGCGGAACCACTCCGAGGCGGCAAACTGACCACATGGGAAGGGGGTGTGCGTGTGCCCTGCATCATGCGGTGGCCCAACAATATCCCGGCAGGCACAATCTGTAGCGAGTTGGTCACCATCATGGATATCATGCCGACAATCGCAGATCTGTCAGGCGCTTCCCTGCCGCACCATGGCGCCATAGATGGCAAAAGCCTGTGGCCTCTGATGCAGGCATCTGCGGAAGCAAAGAGTCCGCACGAAGTGTACTACTACTACGCCGGGACCTGGCTGCAGGCCCTGCGGGCGGGGGAATGGAAACTGCACCTTGCGCGCCCGGAGTCGCGCGAGGGCATCTACGGTGAATGTGCACCGTGGCTTGCGGTCAATACGACCATTATGGAACAGCCGGAGCTCTACAATCTGCACGAGGATCCAGGTGAGACCAGGAATGTGGCCGCCCAGTATCCAGATATTGTGGTCCGCCTGTCAGCATTGGCGGAAGAAGCACGTGCTGAACTCGGTGACTACGGCCAGCCTGGCCGAGGTGTTCGGCCCACCGGATCAGCCCATCCTGACTACCCAGTACCCCACGAATGGCTGGGCAGTCCGCACTGGGAAGCGACGTCTAGCGCCATGCAGGAGGATATGCGCGCTTTTCGAAAGTACCGCTTCCAGTTGCTGAGTCGCGAAGACACACTTGACGCACGCGAGCAGCTTGAATGGAAGTGGTATATGGATCACCCTGACCAGGTATTTGAATAGTCAATGAACAGGACCATACAACAGACCACCAATGATTTGCATCGTGCCATTGAGGCAGGTGACCTGACGGCTGTTCAAGCGGCCCTGGCTGCAGGAGCCGACATAAATGGCATATACGGCGATTGGGCGCCGTTGCACCGTGCCGCAGCAACAGGTGACAGCACCATGGTGCAGATACTATTGGAGGCTGGAGCGGAGTTAGAACAGGTCGGGGCTGCTAGCTGGACCCCACTGCACCGTGCTGCTAAACTTGGCCACGAGGCGGTTACGAGGCTGCTCTTGGAATGGGGCGCCAATGTTGAGGCGGTAGGCATTGACGGATGGACACCGCTTCTGCGAGCCGCCATGCTAGGCCAGGAGGGCACGGGCCGACTACTGATTACTGCAGGTGCAGATCTCAGCACATTCAATGGTGCTCAACAATGGACCCCCTTGCATTGGGCGGCATTCAGCGGCAGCCACGCGCTCGCTGAGGCCCTTCTTTTGGCCGGGGCGGATGCGAAGGCTAATCCGGGAGGTGGCATAGGCCCGAAGGAACTGGCCATGCACTACGGCCACGACCACATCGTGGAGCTTTTGGAAACACATTTGGAAGAATCCGGCGAATGATGCAGTCCTCTCCTGACAATGTTGCTCTGACAAGGCGGGAATTCATCTTGCTGACCACCTTTGCTGCGGCCATCCATGGAACCGGCTGTCGGAATACGAATGCTAAGGGTCCCAATATAGTCCTCATTTTTGCCGATGATCTGGGATACGGTGACCTTGGCTGCTATGGATCCGAAACAATCAGAACGCCCTATCTGGATCGCATCGCTGCAGAAGGCATTCGATTCACCGATTACCGTTCCCTTTGTTCGGTTTGCAGCCCTTCACGTGCCGCATTGTTGACAGGGCGGTATCCCTCGCGATGCGGGGTACCGTTCGCGGTGGGCGGGGTCTACAGCGATCTGGGGCTTCAGGAAAGTGAAGTGACCGTGGCCGAACTGGTCAGAGCTCAAGGCTACAGGACGGCCTGCGTCGGCAAATGGCACCTGGGCATTCCGCGCGACTTTGACTTTAAAACGCATGAAGGGTTCACTGCGCGATCGGAATTTCACCCCGCCCGGCAAGGATTCGACCTGTTCTATGGAATGGTCGGCAATTCAAGCCCAGATGGCTCTACGCCATTGCTGGAAAACGATGAAGTGGTGGATCCAGATGCCCATTTAACTACGATCACGGAGCACTTTACGCAACGAGCGGTCGAATTTATGCTGGCGGATCGTCGCCACCCGTTCCTGCTATACCTGTCGCACACGCGGGCCCATGCACCTTGGATGCCCAATCCAAGATTCGCAGGACATTCGCCTGCCGGCGTGTACGGTGACATGGTTGAGGAGATAGACTGGAGTGCCGGCCGGATCTTAGACGTGCTAGATGAATCCGGCCTGGCAGCCGAAACACTGGTGATATTCACCTCAGACAACGGACCTGGGCCCAACGGTTCCACCGGACCTTTCAGAGGCGGGAAAGGGAGCACATTTGAAGGGGGTATGCGAGTTCCCTGTATTATGCGCTGGCCTGTTCGTATTGAGGCGGGAACCGTAAGCGGCGCGATGGTCAATGCTATGGACCTGCTGCCTACAATTACCAGTATTACCGGTGCCGCGCTGCCTGCTGATCGCAAAGTGGATGGCAGAGATTTGTCCCCTCTTCTATTCGGAGAAGGGATTCAAGGGATGGACAATCGCGTATTCTACTACTACAACGGTGTGAACCTGCAGGCAGTCCGCGAGGGTCGCTGGAAGCTGCACCTCCCTCGCAGTCCGCAGATGCTAGTCTGGTGGGAGTCGGGGCTTCGCGAACTTGAACAACCGCTGCTGTATGACTTGCAAGCGGACCCCGGAGAAACTCAGGATCTCGCTTCCGCGCATCCTGAAATAGTGGCACGATTGATGGCAGAGGCTGCGCGCGCGAGGGCCGAGCTGGGCTCATGGGATAAGACCGGAACGGATCAACTGCCGATCGTGCACCTGATGGACGATCGCCGGAGTCTGCGGCACCTGCGTTCGCAGCAGGATCACCAGGCAATGGGTCGTAATCTCCCAAAAGAATAGGCCCATTCAAAGAGTGAAAAGCCAACTATCGGTCAGGTAAGACTTAAGAGGACAATGGTAACTAACGCTACAGTATCCGTGATCAGCTCGCGTGGCGGGCCTGTCGGCGCCGCCCGCGCGCCTCAATTCTCCGCAATGGGTCGGGTGATGGTCGCCATAGTTTGCACCAAAACCGCCAGGTTCTGTGCCCTCACACGCTGTGCCATAATCCTACTGTGGATGACCATCCTGGCTTCAGGGTCATCGGCACAGGTCAATGTACATCACACCGCAAACGGCTTGGAATTCTCCAACCAGCAGGTCAGGGTTGTCATTGAGAAAGATGAATTTGGAGTCAGTCAGCACTTTTTTGCCGCCAGGGACGGGATTTGGGTGGAGGTGGCAGAGGCCTTCAGGCCGCCGTCCCCGCGACCTGTGACCACGACTGAGCTGTATTTGGATCGTTCCAATGAGCACGGTCGGGCGCTCGAAGTAGCGGATGACTACCGTATCATCGTCCCGGAGGTGCTTAGTACGTTTGAAATTGCGGGGCAGGACGAAGATCAGGTAACTGTGACGCTGTCGGGAAGTACACCAATCGCAGACATTGAGCAGTCGTTGACGCTGCGCAGCGGTGCGGCTTCGGTGCATATCAATGTTCGGGCTGAGCTAAAGGGTGACCCGCCTCAATTGGAATACCTGCTTTCCCCCATCGCATTTGCAGAAGAAGGTCCCCCGGAATTCAGTCATGCGCCCGCATACAAGCGTTCTCCCGGTGATGTCATTGCGGACCGTGTCTTTTTTGCGCCAGCAGCAATAGTGCAGACCGGCGGACAGGTTGCCGCCATTGTACCAGACCTGAATCTGATTAATGAGCACAGGGTCTATGCAGAACGGGCACGCCCCCAGAAGCATCGTTGGATTTTTGGAGTGCCGATTGACTCGTCCAGAATTACATTGCCAGCCGTGCTGGATCTGGAGCTTGTCTCAGGGATGACCAGTCAACCCCTGTTGGCCTACGGCCTGATGGATGTAATAGCGGAGCAGCACGTGTACTGGCGCCATGTTAACGCCGGAGGCACGTTTGTACGCACCCTTTCCGGCCATGAGTTGCAGTACGGCATGGATCTCCTCCTAGCTTCCGATGCGCCGGCGCACCGCGGCTACCAGCGCGTTTCTCGATTCCTGTGGGAACACTATGGTCAGCACTATTTTCGGAAGCCACGACCACAGGCACTTCCATTTGCTGAATATGCCAGAGCCCTCTATCCGGCGAGCTTTGACTACAAGGGATTCACGGTGGAATTCGAGGACAATCAGCCGGTAATGGCCCACAGATCCCCGGACGGTCCACAGACATGGACGTCCTGGCAGGAGTGGGAGACGGACGGTCAGGACATGGGCATGTTTCGGCTGACAGCGCCCCAATGGTTTCATCTGACCTACATCACAGCCTGGTGGAACAATGTCGCCGATGCGTTGGGGTTATCCTACTGGGGGGAGACATTGTCTGATGCATCATTCGCGGCGAAGGTCGACCGGATAATCAACTTGGTTCTGGATGCTCCGCAGAAACAGGGGATGTTTCCGTCCCTATATGACCTGGACAAGAAGTCCTGGCAGCGCAGCCTCTGGCGCTTTCCCGGGGAGGATTACGATCCGAATGAGACACGCACCTACTGGGACTGGGAGACCTCGGATTACCACACGGCCGCAGCAGCTGTTACGGTCGGCTACCTTATGGAATTCTATCGTCTCGGCCGGGAAGACCCGCACATTCTGGCATTTGCGCAGCGATTTGGGGATTTTTTGGTGGAAGAAATGGTCCCCGACGGTTCGGTGCCAGCTTGGTTTGATGCCAACCTGGAGCCACGGTTGTCCATGCGGTGGAATGCGGAAGGCGGGGCGAATGTATGGGTGCTCAGTGAGCTTTTTCGCGCAACGAAAGATACCCTTTACCTGGACGCGGCCAGACGAGCAGCAGGATTTCTCTTTAACGAAGTGCTGCCCACGCAGCGTTGGGTTGACTTCGAGGCACTATACTCGTGTGCGGTGAAGCCCGAAACCTTCCACGATGATCGGACCGGGCAGCCGCCGCGCAATGCTATGGCCATGTCATGGGCGCTGCAGGGCTTTGTTTCAATGTACGAAACAACCGGAGAGCCCCAATACCTGGATGCAGCGGAGGCGGTCGCGGACTATGCAGGGCTGCTCCAGACGGTTTGGGCGCCGCACTATATCATCACGGCCTATCCTTTTGGCGGCTTCACCTCACAGATTGGAGATGCCGAATGGCTTGACCAGCGGGATCACCGATTCGCAGGCATTCTGGTACGTCTGGGACTGCTGACCGGTCGCCAGGATCTAATTGAACGCGGTGTCGCTGCGGCCCGCTCGTCCCTGACGCTGGTTACGCACCCCCGCCATACAGCCAACGGAATCTACAATGCACCTACGTTTCCCTTCGGATTGGGGCCGGAGAATATTGACCATGAAGGCTTTCCCCAGACCCCGCTACGTTCAGGGCCAAGTTGGGCGGAGGTTGGCGGTCTCATGGCCGCAGCAGATGTGGTTAAACAGCTGGGAAGCGTCTATATTGATGTAGCTCGTGATATCGCCGTGGGCGTGGACGGACTGGCCGTTGAGGGCTATGACCTGGAAGGTCGCTCTCTCACCATAGATATAGCAAAGTTGATGTCTGAACTGCCCTTGCCGTATGAGGAGCCCTATCCGGCGGTTATTCGGATCGAGGGGCTGCCCGATGCGGGGCCCTATGACCTGACAATTGATGGTCAGACCTACCCGGGACTATACGCCGAGGATCTGACCAGCCATTCAATTACCATAATGCCTTGAAACTCAGGTTTGTATATTTCACGAACCACAGCCTAGGATCAATAATCTGACGCGCTGATGACGACAAAATGCGCTATAGTGACTGCACTAATTTTGCTCGCAGCCTGCAACCCGCCCGCAACCACCATGGAGCCACTCCCCGAGACCGCCGCTTTCGGTGCGGACCTTGAATTTCTGCAGGAGCACACCAGCCTGGTGGTGCTCACTGACGCTGATGCGCAGGCACAGGTTGCCGTCAGCCCAGACATGCAGGGGCGTGTGTTGACCAGTACGGCCCAGGGCAGCGAAGGCACCAGCTTCGGCTGGATTAACAGGCCCGTGATTGCTTCCGGTCAGCGGCGGAAACACATCAATGTGTTTGGCGGGGAGGACCGCTTCTGGCTTGGCCCCGAGGGCGGACAGTTCTCGATATACTTCAAGGAGGGAGATCCTTTCGATCTGGATCACTGGCAAGTACCGGAGGAGATTGACTGGGGGCTGTGGGCGCTCGTATCCCAGTCTGCCGAGCAGGTCGCGTTTGAAAAAGACATGCGGCTTGAGAACTATTCTGGAACGGTCTTCGACCTGAAGGTGGACCGTTCGGTGCGGTTGCTCTCTGTGGACACCGTAAATGTACTTCTGGGGCTGGAAATCGACCCCGGTATCCACATGGTAGCGTTCGAATCCGTCAACACGGTCACCAATACCGGGAGCGAAGCCTGGACTGCAGAGACCGGACTTCTGTCTATCTGGATTCTGGGGATGTACAATCCGTCGCCGACGACAACCGTGGTGGTACCCTACGCGGCTGGCAGTGAAGAGGCTGCCGGCCCAGTGGTGAATGCGGCCTATTTTGGGGAGGTGCCCGCAGACAGGCTAACGCACGATGACGAGGTCGTTTATTTCAAGGGTGATGGCGAATTCCGCAGCAAGATCGGGTTTTCCAAGGCACGCAGCATGCCGACATTCGGAAGCTATGACGCAGCCAACGGGGTGCTGACGCTGGTACAGTATACCCGGCCGGATGAGGATGATCTGTACGTTAACTCCATGTGGGAACTCCAGGAAGACCCGTTCAATGGCGATGTGGTCAACAGCTACAATGATGGCCCCCCGGAGGTAGGCGTACCCCCATTGGGTCCCTTTTATGAACTGGAAACCTCTTCTCCAGCAATGGCCCTGGCACCAGGTGAAGCGCATACACATGTGCATCGCACGATCCATTTACAGGGAGATGAGGCAGCGCTTGATCGCACGGCCGTAGCGGTGCTTGGCAAATCTTTAGGTACAATCCGGTCCGTATTCGTCGAGTAGTTGAAGGCGAATTCTACACAAGTGATCTGAGGCGATGGCTAATAAACGGGACTGCCAGCCAAGGTCATATGCCCGGCAAATAGTCCTGCGATCTGGCCGAGGGGCAACGGGCATCTGGCCGAATGCGAAAGGTTCCACGCGAATGCCAGCATCGTGGCCGCCCCAAGGTATTTCCCCTTGAACGCTTGGGATCAACAGTTGACAGGTATATTCCACTATCATCAAAAACGCGCTCTGAATGCAGAACATAGCGAGCAAAACAGTACCCGGCAGGCAATTGGCGGGCACGCTAGTTCCCCGTAAGTATCTGTGGCCCTTCATACTGCTGACCAGTCTGTTTGCCTTCTGGGGTCTGGCAAACAACATGACGGATGTACTACTGGCCACCTTCAAGAAGATCATGAGCATGTCTGATTTCCAGACCAGTTGGATTCAGATTGCCTTCTACGGATCCTATTTCTGTCTGGCGCTGCCAGCGGCTGTTTATATTCGACGCTTCAGTTACAAGTCGGGGGTGATGCTGGGGCTGGGTCTGTTTGCGGCTGGAGCGTTGCTTTTTTATCCCGCCAGCCAGACGATGGTATACGGACATTTTCTGGTAGCGCTGTTCATTCTGGCGGGCGGTCTTTCGATACTGGAAACGAGCGCCAACCCGTACGCGATCGCCATGGGGCCGGAGGCCAGTGCAACCCGCCGACTAAACCTCGCTCAGTCCTTTAATCCGCTGGGCTCTATTACGGGTGTGATTCTGGGGAAGATTTTCATCCTCTCCGGTCTCAACGAGGCATCCACCCAGGAACGGGCGCAGATGGCTCCAGAGCAGCTGCAACAAATGCAAGAGGCGGAGCTGGCGGCGGTCATGGGGCCGTATGTGACCGTTGCCTGCATCATTGTTGGGGTGGGGATTCTATTTGCCGTTACCAAATTCCCCCGGGCTTCAGACCACGATACGTCGGTAAATTTGTTGCCGACACTTAGGCGGCTGCTGGGACGCTCGCATTACGTCAAGGGTGTGATTGCCCAGTTCTTTTATGTAGGCGCCCAGATTGGCGTATGGTCATTTACGATCCGCTACGTGATGAACGAGCTGGAAATGAACGAAGCGTCCGCCGCCAACTACTATCTGGCCTCGATTCTGTTGTTTTCGGCGTCCCGATTTGTGTGCACCGCACTGATGAAGATTCTTTCGCCGCAACGTCTGCTGAGCGTGATGGCTGCCGGTGCGTGCGGATTCACGCTGCTGGTGATCCTGGTTGGAGGGCAGGTCGGTGCCGTTGCGCTAGTAGGGGTTTCTGGATGCATGTCGCTGATGTTTCCGACCATTTACGGCCTAGCCGTGGAGGGATTGGGAGAAGACGCCAAGATTGGCGCTTCTGGACTCGTGATGGCTATTCTGGGAGGAGCTGTATTGACCGCCCTGCAGGGTCAGGTGTCCGATCTGGCAGGTATCCATGCGGCGTATCTGGTCCCGCTGGGCTGCTTCCTGATAATTCTGTACTATGGCATGCGGGGCAACCGGGTGCGGACCCCTAATGACCAACGATTTGCTGACGCTTCATAGCTAGTCAAACAACGAGCCACCGATTGCGGCGTAAAAGTTTTCGGTCAGCATGCTGCTTTATCGCAGTGCCGTAAAACCTCGTCCCTTGGGGCGGGGAGTTGTCACAATGGCAGGCAGGTCTTTGGTCATCGGAACCCAGTTGGGTTATTTCTGGTAAGCCGATTCGTGCTCAGCAGGTGCACAGGATGCGGTATTTGGGCACCAATCTCCGTGGCGGGCCAAGGTCGACGGTTATTCCGCAGTAGAAATTGACGACAGGTATTGATAACTGGCTTTGAGCGTCTGATCGGGGTCGGCAGCCAGATCGCGCTCCAGATAGAAGTGCTCCACACCGGTCATGGATGCCACTTCAAGGATCCCGGCAAGATCCAACACTCCTTCACCGGCATCCGCCATGTTGGGAAAAAGCGGTATCCACTGGGACGGATCGCCCCCGTCACCCTCAAATCGGACCAACTCGGTCATGTCCTTGATATGCATAAGCTTAAAGCGACCGGGATAGGCCTTCAGATATTCCATCGGATCGGCCCGTCCCGCCGTCATCCAGAATACATCCATTTCCATGACGACCAGTTCTGGATCCGTGCGGTCCAGGATCAGATTGAACGGAATGATGCCTTCCAATTCCACAAGCCCGTAGCCATGGTTGTGGTAGAGAAACTGGAGCCCCACTTCCTTCATGGCCAGGCCGATTTCATTGAAGGTATCGGCAATTCGCCGGTAATCATCCAGGTTGGTGCGCAGTTCCGGCGGTATGGCCGCGATGCCGGCGTATTGGTGTCCCAGCTCCTGTGAAGCCTCGCCTACTTCGTCCAGCCGGGTTTGGAGGGTCCCGAGATCAATATGCATAGAAGGTGAGGTAAGGCCGTTGGCATCCAAAATGTTACGGACCTGCTGTGGGGTATGCCCATAGTAGCCGCTCTGGGAGAGACCGATGGATTTGGCTATAGGCTCCCAGGAAGCCACCGCCTCCGGCACGGAGTAGGGGTAGGGGCCGAACAATTCGACTTCCTTATAGCCAATGGTGGCCAGTCTTGCCATAGCGCCCGAAAAATCCTCTTCCAGCAACTTCGGAATCGTAAACAACCCCAGGCCTACACGTTCAATCCGCGATTGGGTTCGCACCGGGCGTACGGATGGAGTCCTGAGCGCAATACCAATCGGTATTGCAGCTGCTGATCTGATAAAGTCCCGTCGGGTGATCATGGTCAATAATGTAAGTAGAAGTCGTGCCGACACGTTTGATTGTGAATTTAATGGATTTAGACATAAGTGTAATGGCTCAGTCCTATCGAATCGGCCTTGGGCCCCCCTCTATTTGTTCCATTAGGAAGATCTATTGCCACGTTTTTGCGAGTTTTGATGGAATCAGCCCTTTCTCACCTTGGAGCCTGCTCGCAGGCGGCCTTTGAACGTAATCAATAAATACACCTTGGAGATGAATTCACGTTCAAGTCTATGGAGACTCTTTTTGTGCTTCCCTCCAACCGGTCAATCCAGATGAAATCGGCCGGCAGCAATCCCACGATTTCGGACGCGGGGGCGTTGTTGATGCGGTCGGTGATTGCGCAAACGGGGATCGCTGAATTTCTTGAGGGTTCGGTTGCGCGATCCCCGGGATCCGCATCGTGTACACTACCCGTTGGTGTAGTTGCTTATGCAGTGGCTTCTGCAGTTGATGCAGGGATAGTACGGCTTGTGGACGGAGCGAGTGAGCACGGACGTCACATTTGGTGCGTCCACCAGTTTCAAACGGGGCGATGGGGTCGTCGACTCGGATCACCCCTTAGCGTCGCAGTCGGCCATGTCGCATCTGTTAGCCTTGCTCAGCACAGCGGGCAATCTCTCGCACTTGCAGGCAGCGGTTCAGAACCTGGTGATTGAACATATGCGGGTCCGCAACGGAGGCCGGCTTCTGTCGCTTTCGTCTTCACCACGCTCCAAGTCGCATTACCGTCAGGTACCGATTGCCCGTGAGGAGGGTGTTGAGGTCAAGGAGGATACTGAAGTCGTTGCGGAAAATGCCGTGCGCCTTCAGATCTACCTGCTGGTTTACAAGCTTTTTTACATCAGTCGGTGCACCTTGCATAGCCCACCCCCGCCGGTGGAGTCTGAAACCGATGAGGATCCGCAGGCGCCTACGCAGGGGGTCGAGGATCTGCGTGAAACTGTGCCATCTGAAACCCAGTTGGACGAATCAACGGAGGCAGTCTTGAAGACTGAGGTGGAGCCGCACCTGGATGCGGACGATAGCACTGCCGTAGACCCGGTATCCGCGGAAGTGCCTCACTTGCACATTAACTCCTTCAGACTGTACCTGCTGAAGGTTGGTGCAACCCTGGCACGCCATGCCTGCTATGTAACGTTCTATATCGCCTTCTCAGCGGTGCAGGCATGGCAGTGTTTTTGGGAGCACTTTCAGCAGTTGCGCTGGCATGCTTGCCCGACTTCTGATGCCGGTCATCTCATTTGAAGTGCCCCTTGAAACGGATTTAAAACAGAGAAAATTACCGCATGGGATTGGACTATCCACACGGTACGCGCAGCTTCGGAATTTCCCCTGGTCAAGCGCATAAATACGGTGCATGGCCTCGTTTGCGGTCTTCATCGCCAAGGCGACACCACACTTTTCACCCCACACCGACAACCCTGACTGAACCCCATCCAAATGCACACGTTGCAACCTGTGTGGCAAGCTCGTGATGAATGAATAACGGGTAACAGTATCATATTGTGAGTTACAGAACAAACGCCAACAGAGCGATGAAGCCGCTCATTCTGGTCACAGCGCTTGGTCTTCTCTGCGCGTCTCCTGCCGCCAGTCAGGTAGCCTGCGAGGACTGGGCTTCTCGGTACTTCTTTTGGGGGGCCACAGCCGAGAAGGTTGCGAACTGCCTCGAGGCTGGAGCAGACGTGGCTGCACGGGACGAGAATGGCAGGACACCGTTGCACGAGGCGGCAGCTTCAAGTTCGCGGTCGGACGTTATCGCCGTTCTGGTTGCGGCCGGATCCGACCCTAATTCCCGAGATTCTGCAGGCAACACGCCTTTGCATGCATCTTTGTCGAACCATCGCGCCCATATTGTCATGAAGTTGCTGGAGTTGGGGGCCGATCCCTCGGCACGTAACTACCAGGGACAGGTGGCCGATCCGATGCACTGTGAGAACTGGAGCACCAGGACATTCACTGAAGTTGCTGGTGCAGACGCCGCGGTCGGGTGTATTGAGTCTGGTTGGGATGTGAACATGCGCAATATGGAGGGGGACACTCCTCTGCACCAAGCAGTACGGGCAGAGGACTCCACCATGATTGCATTACTGCTGGAAGCTGGCGCGGACCCGGATGCGGCGAATGAGAAGGGTACAACTGCTCTCAAAATCGCCATGGTCGAGAATAGGACCTGGCGGAGGGTGGTCCCAGAAGCGATCTTGGATACCACTGCCGTGAGCAATCGGGCCCCAATTCCTCCGCGCTATATCTTTTTAGACCAAGCTGCCACTTCCGTGGCATTGTTGTTGGAGGCGGGAGCGGATCCGAACGCGAAGGACCGAACTTCCGGGAAAACTCCCTTGCACTGGGCGTCAAGACGAGCGGATTCCAGGATCATTGACGCGCTGATCCAGGCTGGGGTGAACCTGAACGCCCCAGACAACAGCGGCAGGACTCCCCTACACGAGGCCGCAAACAACAGCCACTATTCCTATGTCATTGGGGTACTGGTGGACGCGGGAGCCGACATCCACGCGCGTGACCAGAGCGACAGGACTCCGCTACATGTGGCTGCAGCCAACAGCCACTATTCCTATGACATTGGGGTATTGGTGGACGCGGGAGCCGACATCCACGCGCGTGACCAGAGCGACAGGACTCCGCTACATGTGGCGGCAGCCAACGGCCACGATTCCTATGTCATTGGGGTACTGGTGGACGCGGGAGCCGACATCCACGCGCGTGACCAGAGCGATAGGACTCCGCTACACAAGGCTGCTGAGACGAACCGGGATCTTGCTTTTGTTGCCGCTCTTGTAGCTGTCGGCGCAGATTTGAATGCCAAGGACTCCGCAGGCAACACGCCTCTGCATGCATCGTGGTCCAACTCCAACCTCGAGATGGTCCCCACACTGTTGGAGCTGGGGGCGAATCCCGTGGCGCGCAATAACGAGGGCCAGCCAGCCGACCCCATGCACTGCGAAAACTGGAGCACTGGGGCGTTCGCTCAGCGGGCAGATGCTGACCATGTGGCCAGGTGCGTGGAGTCAGGTTGGGACATAAACGCTCGGGGTACCTATGAATTCACCCGGCTGCACGCTGCGATAGTCGGCAAGAATCTCACCATGGTGACGGCGTTGCTGGAAGCTGGTGCAGACATCAATGCTCTAGCGTACGGGGGCCAGACCCCTCTACACACGGCGGCCGGGCGAGGGGATACGGTCATGATCCATGTGCTCGTAGAGGCAGGGGCAAATCTGGATGCGCGAGATGACGATTTGCAAACTCCGCTGTACAAAGCATTGCAATATCCTGCTGCGATAAAGGTACTCTTGGCTGCGGGTGCCGACTCGGAGGCTCGGAACCGTAGAGGCGAGACACCGCTCCATGCTGCGGCGTTTAGGGGTAGCGATGAGGCTGTCATAGCCGCGCTCCTGGCTGCAGGTGCGGACGTGAACTCCCGGGACAACGGGGGCAGACCTCTGCTTCATGTACTGTTCTCGTCTTCTCCTCCCAAACGCGCCGTTGTTTCTATGCTTTTGGCGGCAGGAGCGGATATAAATGCGCGCCAGCGAGGCAGTGGCCTACTGCATATAAATCGTCACCCGTCCTTTGTTGCTGCGCTAGTGGCTGCGGGTGCAGACGTGAACGCACGCGACGGAGGTGGGGCGACCCCCTTGCATGCGGTGGCTGGCCGCGGCTCTTCTGCCCACGTTGCTGCCTTGCTAGCCGCAGGGGCAAACTCGAATGCACTGGACCACGAAAACAGGACTCCGTTACACGAAGCGGCGGAACGGGGGCGCGATCCTGCCACTGTTGCGCTCCTGGCCGAAGCCGGGACCGATGTGCACGCGCGGGCACTGGATGGGCGGACTGCACTGCACGAAGCGGCTGAAAACGGCGACGAATCCATGGTAGCTGCACTGGTAGCTGCAGGGGCCGATGTGAATGCACGCGACGACGCCGGCAACACTCCTCTGCACGCCGTGTGGGAGGATATTTTTCTGTCGAGTTCGCGCTCTATCGTGGTGCAGAAGCTGCTGGATCTAGGGGCGGATCCCCTTATGCAGAATGATGCCGGCGTGGTGGCTGATCCCACCCGCTGCGAAAGCTGGGGTACTGTAGGGTTCCAGACGACGGCCAACCTCGAACAGGTGGCTGCGTGCTTGGCTGCGGGCCATGACATCAACGCACGCGACGAAGAATTTGGCGCGACGCTCCTGCATTCTGCGGCTAGTGCCGCGGATTCGTCTGCTGTAGCCTTCCTGCTGGAGTTGGGTGCAGACGCCAACGCGGGCGCCCGATGGGGTCGGACTCCGCTGCATGCTCAGTCTGCTTTCGGGAGTCCAGCGATCCTGGCCCTGCTGCTTGAGGCGGGTGCAGACATCAATGCTCAAAGTCACTATGGAGAGACCCCGCTGCACATCGCCTCCGATAGCGCGGAAGTAGCCGCGCTATTGGCACTCGGTGCAGATGTCGATGCTCGGGACTGGAAGGGCGCGACGCCGCTTTTCGGGGCTTGGAATGAAGAAGTTATAATCGCACTTCTGGCGGCTGGAGCCGACGTGAATATGACGGATCCGTGGGGGCGAACGCCCTTGCATCTGTACTCAGCGCACGGCACCCACGCGCTTGAGACCCTTCTAGCGACCAGCGCAGATGTGAATGCTCGTGATTTGAGGGGACGCACACCCTTGCACGAGGCGGCTGAATACGAAAATGCATCCGTCATTGCAGCTCTGGTGGCGGCCGGAGCCAATGTGGACGCCAGAGATAACATTGGCAACACTCCTCTGCATATCGCATGGCATAACTACAATTCCGTGGTCTCGAAGCTATTGGAACTAGGCGCTGATCCGATGGCGCGCAATGACCGCGGCAAGACCGCAGAGCCTCGTAATTGCGAGAACTGGTATTCTCGGTTATTCCGGGAATACATTGACTTAGAAGGGCTGCGTGAATGCTTGACATCCGGCTTGGATGTCAATGCTCCCAGCCCTGATGGCGTGCTTCCTCTGGATCTGGTGCTTGGTGGGGGCTGGTTGCGGGAGCCGTACTACGGCGCGCTGGCTCTGCTGTTGGAGGCGGGGGCGAATCCTAACGTGCAGGATCATCGCAAGATGACGCCGCTGCACCGAGTGGCTAACCGAGGCGATATTACGGCGGCGGCTTTGTTGCTGGAGTCGGGCGCGGACATAGAAGCGAAGGACGAACTCGGCGCATCTCCGCTGCACCGGGCAATAACGAATAATCAGTACGATTTTGCCCGCGTACTTCTTGAAGCCGGAGCGGATTTGGACGCGCGGGACAGAGACGGCAATACCCCGTTGCAATGGGCAGTCCGTAGCGGGCGTAGTCTCATCGCCGAGTTACTCTTGGAAGCTGGCGCGGACGTAAGTGCGCTCAACGTGTCGAACCAAACGCTGCTGCATGCTGCAATGCAATCAAGCGTCGAGGCGCCCGTTGCCTGGTTGCTGGAACGGGGGGCGGATCCCAACGCGCGGGACGTGAACGGATGGAGTCCACTGCACCTCGCTGCACGGCATTGGTCCAGGACCACAGGCCCTATGATGGATGCGCTGATTGAGGCCGGCGCGGACGTAAATGCGCCTGCGGCAAGCGGCGAAACTCCGCTTCATCTGTTGGCCCGTCAAGGTGAAGACCTCGCGCAAATTCACGCCCTGCTGGCCGGCGGTGCGGAGGTCAACGCTCGGGACACCTTGGGCACCACTCCCTTACATCTTGCATCCGCTGAGATAAACCTAACCCAAGTTCGCCGTGCGCCGTGGAAAGGCGCTTTTCTGTGGCGGGTGCGAACCCCGCCCAACACCTGTCGCTCCGGTTGGTAGCGGCCTTAGCGTATTATGGAGGTAACGAAATGATATGAAGCACTGAGGTTTAACGGGCTACGCGAGTAGCTTAGCGACCATGCGGGCCGGAACGTG
>Ga0209754_1000699_pt1 | contig 42932 bp, 41 predicted proteins | sample MesohylBB_FD_187295 | JGI IMG/M metagenome (GOLD analysis project Ga0209754, IMG submission 187295) | Host-associated microbial community of the marine sponge Aplysina aerophoba from Gulf of Piran - sponge mesohyl, lysed by bead beating... | ecosystem: Host-associated > Porifera > Sponge >...
CCCTGGAGAAGTCCGGCTACGTGACCGTCGTGAAGGATTTTGTGGGCAAGCGGCCGCGCACCCGCGTCCGCATCACCGCGCCGGGACGGCGCGCCTTCCAGAGCCATGTCGCCTACCTGCGCGACATTCTGGAGGGCGAAGGCGAAGGCGCCGGCGCCTGAGCCATAGGGAGAGATGACATGCGCATCAAGACGAACGGACGGCGCCGTGGCGGTCTCGTCCTCGGCCTTGTCGCGCTGCTGGCGGCGCTCGTTCTCACCCTCCCGGCCGGGGCGCAAGAGCCGGAACGCTTCGACGAGAAAGTGCGGGAGCTCTTCTTCGCCGGGTTCGCCGGCAACGAAGACGCGCTGCAACGCGGCATGGCGATCTGCGAAGAGACGCTCGCGGCCGAGCCGGATCATCCGGGCGCCCTGGCCTGGCAGGCATCGGGCTGGTTTTTCCAATCGGGCACGGCATTCACGCAGGGCGATTGGGAGACGGGCATGGCGCTCTTCGAAAAGAGCCTCGCCCAGTTCGATCACGCCGTGACGCTCGCGCCCGACAGTTTAGAGACGCGGATCCCGCGAGCGGCGACGCTCCTCTCTGCCGCGCCCTACGTCACGCACGCCCCGACGCGCAACGAGTTTCTGGAGAAGGTGGTCGGCGACTACACGAAGGCTCTGGAGCTGCAAAAGTCCTATTTCGACTCTCTCACGGTGCACAGCCGTGGCGAGCTGCTGGGCGCGCTCGCCTCGGCCCTGTGGCTACTGGAGAGGCGCGTCGAGGCGCAGATCTATCTGAGCCGCATCATCGCCGACCTGCCGAATTCCCCTTACGCGCTCATGGCGCAGCAGCAGCTCGACAACCCGGCGACGCCCGCCCAACTCACCTGCCTAGGCTGCCACAAGTACTGAGCCGGAGGCCGGCACAGCGCTCCTGCAAACGACCCGGACCAATCGAGGAGGTAACCGAGACATGGCTGTTCATACTCTCTCGCGCCTGTTGATCGGCGCGGCACTGATATTCGCCGTCATGGCCTATGAGGCCACCGACCGCAGCACGGCGACGACCGCACCCATCGAATCGGAGGGCTTCAACGAGACCGCCCGGGAACTCTTCTCCGCGGGCTTCGCCGGCAATCAGGAGTCGCTGGCGCGCGGCATGGCGCTCGTGGAAGAGACGCTGAAGGCCGATCCGGACCATACCGGCGCACTGGTCTGGCAGGCGTCGGGGTGGATTTTCCAGTCTCGCGACCACTTTCGTGAGGGCGACAGGGATGCAGGACGGGCGTTGTTCGCCAAGGGTGTGGCGCAAATGGACCGAGCCGTCTCGCTTGCGCCGGACAGTCTGCAAACGCTGATTCCGCGGGCTGCGGTCATGCTGTGTTCCGCACCGCACATTCCGGACGCCACGATTCGCACCAGGTTCCTGGAGACCGCGGCCGGCGACTACACGAAGATTCTCGAAATCCGGTCGCCCGATTTCGACTCTCTCTCCATGTTCACCCGCGGCGAGCTGCTGGGCGCACTCGCCGAGGCCCTGTGGCGGCTGGAGAGGCGTGAGGAAGCGGGAGTCTATCTGCAGCGCATGATCGACGAGCTCCCGGACTCTCCTTACTCGCTCATGGCGCGGAAGCAGCTCGACAAACCGGACACAACTGCGCGGCTCACCTGGTTCGGTTGCCAATAGTGCCGAGCGGGCCCGCGGCATGACGCGTCCGTGCAAGGACCAAGAAACTTCGGGAGACAGCAAAATGCTCGCCCAAACCCTCTCGCGACTGCTGATCGGCGCGGCGCTGGTCTTTGCTGGTCTGGCCTGCGCGATCCCAATGCGCGGCGAGGCTACGCCGGCGGTTCCCCTGATCAGCGAGCACCACCACTTCGACCATCATTGGTATGTCTGGCTTCCCCGCCATCCGACCTACGAAGCCCTTGAGGTCATGTCCATCGACACGCCCTCCAATCCCTACAGGCTCGTCTGGGTCTTCTTCACCGAGCGCGAGGGCGCGAAGCGCCAGTACCACTTCATGGACGATCGCCGAATCGCCGAAGGCGTCGATGACTTCCACTACCGGCAGATCGACTATCGGCGCAGGGGCGGATCGGAGGGAGGACAAAGCGTGTCTGTGTCGTTCACCGACCTCGACGGCGCCCTCGTCGAGCTCGAAATCAATGCCGAGGACGTGCCGCTGACTGAGGCCGCCGCCGGTCTGACGGATCAATCCGGCCACTCGGCCGATCTCCTGGTCTTGCTCTTCCACCGGGAGCGCACAGCGCCAGCCCTGCGCAACTGGGTTGAAATCAATGGTCAGGACTTCTCCTTCCACGCCGGAGACGACCCCGAGGGGAAGCATCGATTCATTGCGGCCTACAGCGCCGGGATTCAGATCGTGGTCTTTCCCTTCGGCCAGTGGTCCTTCGCGGCCGGCGAAACACGCCTCAGCGACGATGCGGCCGGCCTCTCCTTCGACGTCAAGGTGCGGTCGGATGGCATCGCTCTTGTCGCGGACCTGCCGGGTTATCAGAGCCGCAGCACGATCGAGCTGAACTCCGAGGGCGCACTGAAACGATACCGCCACGACGTGGGCGGGCATCGTCTGGTCATCTCGTTGGTCGAGGCCCTGCCGCTCACGGGCCCCGCTCCGCCCTCGGCCAGCCGCTTCTCCGTCCTGATGGATCCCGAAGAGCCGGTCGCCAGCGGCCACGTCGTCTCGGAGCCCACGGAAGACGGCCGGCGCCTGTCGTGGATGATCGACACACCCTCATGGGCCGCCGGCTATCCCTTCGAGTCCCTCATCGAGGAGCGGGACGGCGGAATGGCGTTGACCTTGCGCTCTGCGAGGTCGCCCGACTGACTCGCGCACACCGCCCCGGCGGTGTTGCCGGCGGGCGGATGTGGCATGGTGGGAACGCGAACGCATCCGCCGCCTGAACCCACTGACATTCGCTTGACAGAGGGACGCCTGGCGGGCGGCGCAGGGGAGTATGCCGCCCGCCATGAGCACGGAGTCGACGGAAGGGGCGGGCGGCCGCGCCATCGGGCGCACCTGGGAAGGGGTGCTCCTGATGGTCTTCACCTGCGCCTGCTTCGCCGGCATGTCGGCGGCGATCCGCCACATTTCGGCGGAAATCTCGGTGTTTCAGATCGCCTTCATCCGCAACGGCATCGGCACCCTGATCCTGGTGCCCTTCATGGTCAGGATCGGCTTCGGCTCGTTCGACCTGGCTCGCTTCAAGCTCTTCGCCATTCGCGCCGGGATGGGCGTCTTCGCCATGTGGGCCTGGTATTCGGCGCTGCAGATCACGCCGCTGGCCGAAGCCATCACGCTGAATTTCACGGTCTCGCTCTGGATGATCCCGGTCGCCATCCTGATGCTGGGCGAGCGGGTGGGCCCGCGCCGCTGGATCGCCACCGTCGTGGGTTTCGCCGGCGTCCTGATCGTCCTGCAACCGGGCGCGGATACCATCTCGATCGGCGGCCTGCTCGCGATCTTCGCGGCACTGTTGTTCGCCATCTCGATGGCGCTGGTCCGCCTGCTCGCGCGCTCGGAGTCGCCGCTCGCCATCGTCTTCTACATGAACCTGATCATGACCCCGATCTCGCTCGGCCCCGCGCTCTGGTGGTGGCAGATGCCGACGATGGAGCAGCTCGGCTGGCTGCTCGGCATCGGCTGCGTGCTCACCATCGCGCACTTCTCGATGGCGCGCGCGCTCTCGATCATGGAGGCGACGGCGATCGTTCCGCTGGACTTCACCCGCCTCCCCTTCGCGGTGGCGATCGGCTGGTTCGCGTTCGGCGAGTTCCCGGGCATGTGGACCTGGGTCGGTGCAGTCTTCATCGTCGCCAGCGCCGTCTACATCGCCCGCCGCGAAGCGCTCCTCGGCCAGCGCCGCCTCCGCGCCATCGGCCCATAGAGCGCGTCCGTCTTTGACGGACGCGCGACAGGCCGCGACTGCGGCCCGCCGCGAATGCGGCGCGCCCGCGCAGGCGCCGGCCCCAGGCCGGCTGCCGTGAGCGACAAAGAATCAAAGAGTTTCCGTGTCAAAGGGATTCGCTCTGGGCGGGGCGACGCGCCTTTTGCATGCACCGGCGCTTTGCTATGTAGGCGCCCGGAATTCGGAGGGAGTTGGACATGAACATCAGCGGGCAAACGGCGATCGTCACTGGCGGCGCGTCGGGACTTGGCGAGGCGACGGCGCGGCAGCTCGCCGCCACCGGCGCCAAGGTCGGCATCCTCGACATGAACGAGGAGCTGGCGCAGAAGGTCGCGGCCGAGATCGGCGGCGCGGCAGCCGCCTGCGACGTGGTCGATCCGGCCAGCCACGAAGCCGCCGTGGCATCGGTACGGGAGGCCTTGGGGCCTGCACGCATCATGGTCGCCTGCGCCGGCATCGCGCCGGGTGCCAAGCTGGTCGGCCGGGACGGCAACGCTAGCCCGCTCGAGAAGCTCACCCGCGCGGTCCACGTCAACCTGATCGGCACGATCAACTCCTGCCGCCTCGCCGCTGCCGACATGGCCGCGATGGAGCCGATGGAGGACAACGAGCGCGGCTGCATCATCACCACCGCCTCGGTCGCGGCCTTCGAGGGGCAGATCGGACAGCTCGACTACGCGGCCTCGAAGGGCGGCGTCGCAGCGATGACGATCCCGATGGCGCGCGAGCTGGCGCGCGACGGAATCCGCGTCAACTGCATCGCGCCGGGGCTGATGGACACGCCGATGATGGCGGGCCTCTCCGAGCCGGTGAAGCAGTCCCTGCTGGAGACGACGGTTTATCCGAAGCGCCTCGGCACCGCCGGCGAGTACGGCGCGCTCGCCGTGCACATCGCGCAAAACACCTTCATGAACGGCTCGGTGATCCGCTTCGACGGCGCGCTGCGGATGGCGCCCAAGTAGCATCCGCCGCCCGGCACCCGGCGTCCCCTGAAGCCGCCGGATAGAGCGTGTCCGTTTCATACGGAAACGCTCTGATTCTTTGTCGCTCACGGCAACCGGCCTTTGGCCGGCGCCTGCGCGGGCGCGCCGCATTCGCGGCGGGCCGCGGTAGCGGCCTGTCGCGCGCCCGTCAAAGACGGACGCGCTCTAATCGCCAGACCAGGGTGCGATCCGGGTCTCCCAGGTGGAGCTGTCTGCCGGGCTGAAGAGCTTGAGCGTGAGGTCGATGCGGGCGAACTTCCATCCGCCCTCCTCCTTGCGCAGCTGCGAATCGTACCAGCCGCCGATCCAGGTATCCCGGGTCGCCCCGCCGCCCTCCGGCACCACCTTGCCGAGCTCCCACAGATAGTGGTTGCTGGTCGCGCTCAGGCCGCCGGGCGCCACTTCCACGGCCGGCTGGGTCATGTAGTGGATGGCCCAGGGCATGAAGGTGGTGCAGTTGGGACGTATGTCGCGGACGATGCCCTCCCGCGTCTCCCAATGGCCGATGCCCTCGCAGTGCCACACCGCATCCTCGGTGAAGAGCGGCGCGACCAGCGCGGGGTCGCCGTTGTGATCCACCGCCTTGGCGTAGCGCGCGATCAACTGGTTGATCGCCTCGATGTCCTCGAGGCGCTGCAGCCGCTCTTCGATAGTCACGGGCACCTCCCGTGTGCGGTTATCCCTTCCAGGGCGGGATCGGCGTCTCCCACGTCGGGGCGTTGGCGGGGCTCATCAGCTTGAGGATCAGCTCGATGTGGCTGAACTTCCAGTCGTCGCCCTCCTTGCGGAACTTCGACTCGTACCAGCCGCCGACCCAGGTGTCCTGATCCGGGCTGCCGTCCTCCTGCACCGCCTTGGCGAGCTCCCACAGGTAGTATTCGCCGGTGGCCGTCTGGCCGTCGTCCGCCACCTCGATGATCGGCTGGGTCGCGTAATGCAGCGCCCACGAGAGCACCTTGGTGGAGGTCTCGTGCAGACCCTGGACGAGACTGTCCCGGCCTTCCCAACGCCCGATCCCCTCGCAATTCCAGACCGCGTCCTCGGCGAAGCAGGGCTCCATCAACTCTGGATCGCCATTCTTGTCCGCCGCCGTCATGTAGCGGGCGATGAGCTGCTTGATTGCCTCGATATCTTCCAGGCGCTGAAGGCGTTGTTCGACGGACATGGTCTGATTTTCCCTTGGCTGTTCAGGTCATCTGTTCAGTTGTGTGCGCGTTTCGGGAGCGCCGGCGCCTCCGCCGGCTCCTTGCAGCCGATGGGGCAGCACCGCCCCGGCTGGCGGTCGCGGCTCTCGGTCCCGCTCTCGTCGGCGAGCACGCCCCGGTCGAGCAGCTTCTCCACCAGCGCCACCTTGTCCTCGATCGGATAGCTGCGGAAGATCTCGAGCCCCGTCGCCTGCGGCGAGCCGCCGCCGTGCAGGCTGATCACCGAGTACCAGCCGGCGGTGCCGGAGGCGGTCAGGTCCTCGATCAGGCGCGCGACCTGCATGCGCTCGCCGTAGGGCAGGTCCTCCCTCCCCTTCAGCATCTCGGCGAGCGTGCCCGCGGTTGCCGGGTTGTGGTCCTCGTCCGGCCCCGGCAGGGCCACCACCAGCCCGCCCGAGACCTCGTGGGCGATGCGGTGCATGTCGTAGATCTGAGTCGACAGCAGCAGCTTGCCGATGTTGGCGAACACCCGGTCCGGCTCCACGCAGCCGGAGCCGTCCGCCCTCGCATACACCGAGCTCGCGACGCCGCAGGCATAGAAGCCCTCGACGATCTTGATCAGCTCCACCATGCGGTCGCGCAGGTGCGAGGTGCGCTCGACCTCGAGCCCGTTGGCCTCGGCCATCAATACGCCGGCGCCGATCAGCAGGTCACCGAAGCCCGCGCGCGCGCCGATGCACGAATGCCGGTGATGGGTCGCGTAGGCCTGGGTCAGAAACTGCGAGTGCTCCCACTCGCCGGCCAGGAACACGCTCTCCCAGGGCACGAATACGTCGTCGAAGATCACCACGCCGGTCGACTGCCCGTAGCGGGCGCTGAACGTGGCGGCCTTCTCCCCCGGCCGGCCCGCCGGGCGAGCGACGACGGTGACGCCCTCGGCATCCACCGGCACCGCGCAGCAGACAGCGAAGTCGCTGTCGTCCTCGGTCATGTTGCGGCAGGGCATGACCAGATACTCGTGGACATAGGGCGCGGCAGTGACGATCGCCTTCGCTCCCCGGATCACGATGCCGTCGGGCCGGCGCCGGGCGATGTGCACGTATGAATCGCGCACGGCCTGGGCATGGGGGCGGCGCGAGCGGTCGCCCTTGCCGTCGGTCATGGCGACGCCGAGGGTAAGGTCCTCTGCCTGCACCCGATGGAGGTAGGCGAGGAAGCGCTCGTGCAGGGCGCTGCCGGTCTCCTGATCGATGAGCCAGGTCGTCTGGTGGATCGCGTTGAGGCCGTCCTGGGTCAGGTAGCGCTGGGCGCAGCCCGTGTACTGGCAGACGAGGCGCACCGCCTCCAGCTTGTGGAGCTGATCGGTGGTCGAGCGGTTGATGTGGAGGAAGCGATGGACCTCGGCGCCGCTGCTCTCCTCCACCGCCGCCATCACGTGCTGGTGGCGCTCGTCGCGCGCGAAATCGTACACCAGTCCCAGCGCTGCGACTCCCGGCCCGAAGCGGGGCTCGTCCGCGACCGATGCGACCTCATCGCCATCGACATAGACCCTGGGCGTGAGCCGCCTGAGCGACTCCCGGTACTCCTCGCCGGACATCAACATCCCGCGTCTCCCGTTCAGCCGGCCTGCGCGTCCCTCTGCCGGATCGCGTCCGCGATCCGCAGCACCCGCTCGGCCTTCTCGTAGATTGGGTAATCGATGAAATAGCCATCGACCTGGATCGAGGCCGAGCCCGCAGCCTCCGCCTCCTTGAAGGCGGCGACATGCTTCTCCGCCTGGGTCACGGCGTCGGCGCTCGGCGTGAACACCCGGTTCACCGGCTCCACCTGCTTGGGGTGGATGCAGAGCTTGCCCTGCAAGCCGAAGCTGAGCGCGGTCTGCGCCGAGCGCTCCAGGTTCTCAGCATCGGCGAGGTCGATGAAGACCGTATCGATGGGCGCCTCCAGCCCGCCGACGCGCGAGGCAAGCACGATGGACGCGCGGGCGTGCGCGAGCTCGGCCTCCGCCCCGGTCCAGACCATGCCCATGTCGCGGGTGTAATCGCCGGCGCCGAAGGAGAGCCGCCGCACTCGCGTCTCCGCGCCGGCGATCGCCTGGGCGGCAGCGACGCCCTGGCCGGTCTCGATGATCGGCAGCAGGTCGATGGCGCCCTGCTCCAGCCCCCGCTCGCGCTCCAGCTGGCCGAGCAGCCAGTCCACCGTCTCCAGCTCGCTGGGTGCCTCCACCTTGGGCAGCAGGATGCCGTCCACGCCCGCCGCGACGACGGCCTGGAGGTCGCCGTAGCAGTAGTCCGTGTCGAGCCCGTTCACCCGCACATAGCCGAGGCAAGGGCGCGGCGCCTGCAGCGCCTCGACGACCACCGCCCGCGTGGCCTCCTTCTCCGCCGCAGCCACGGCGTCTTCGAGATCGAGCACGACTGCGTCGGCACCGGCGCCGAAGACCTTGGCGACCTTGCGCGGGTGATTGCCGGGCGCGAACAGATAGGTGCGGTGCAGATTCATGGGGTTTCTCTAGAGGCTCGGGCCAAACAACCACAGCCCCCTGCCCCGATCAAGGCGGCCAGCACCGTCGGCGGGCGTGCGCCGGCATTGTCCCGCCGGCCGGCGCCAAGCAAATCCATCCACAGCCTGCCAGTCCCTGCGGCACCCCGCGTCGCCGGGGTTGCGTCTATCGTTGTCCTGGAACAACCAAACGCACCGAAAATCCCTTACGAAACACATTTCTTTACAATTCTTTTCGTTGTCGACACTCAATATGCCTTGATTGCAAGTCTCGATATGCGAACCATTCCCAATAGAGTTCGTCTGACAATCTCAATTGGTAGGTACGCCACATCAAGGGCTGCCGATCAAGAACGGAGGACGGCGATGTTGCAGAACTGGAAGCGTTGCCTCGTCGGAGGAATCGCGCTCACGGCGGCCATCGCGCTCGGCTCGACCGTGGCGACGACGCCCGCCCATGCCGATCACGATTGGTCGTGGGAAGGAGCGGTTATCGGCGGCGTCATCGGCGGGCTGCTCGGCTCGACCACCGGCAAGCGTTCAAGGCATCGGGACGGGGTCAGCGTCGGCGTGACTTTGGGAAATCCCTACGACGGCCCATTCATCGTCCATCAACACCACGGGGCATGGCATCAGCATCAGGGGCACCATCGACGCGGATGGATCGTCTGGCTGGATCGACAGGGACCCCCGCACGTCCATCCTCAGCGCCACCACCGTCGTCAGTGGCACGCTCCGCGATTCCACCCGCAGCCCTGGCAGGCGCATCCTCCGCGGCAACACTATCGCCAGTGGCACGGCCCGCAGGTACAACTGCAGCCTCGGTACGTGCATCCTCAAAAGCACCGGCAACGCCATTGGCACAAAGAGCGAGCCCACGTGCAGCCCCGCTACGTACATCCTGAACGGCATCGGCACGGTCACAAGCACAGGTGGTAGCGGCCGCTCACCCAAAGCCTGATCGAGCAGGAGCTGCCTACTCGGCGTGGAACGCCAACTCGCCGTACCAGGCGCGGGCGCTCTGCCCACTGTTGTCCGAGTCGGTCATGACCGCGATGCCTTCGAGCTCATCGACCTCCATGTCGAAGAGGCGGAGGAAGTCGGCGCGAACGTCCCGCCGATGGGTGCGCCAAGTGCCCGCCTCGGCATCCCCGCTATCCATCGCGACCATCATCACCTTGGAGGTGAAGGGGTTGGGCCAGCTCTCGCCCACCTCCGCTTGATTGGCCCAGACGTAACTGATCGCCCGCGGCAGCCCGAACATCCCCTCGCCGGGCGCGACGACATAGACCCGCGCGGCGTAATCGTCGCCGGCCTTGATTCGCTCGTCGTCGAGCGACAGCGGCTTCTCGATCCGCCAACGCCATTCGAGGATCGGCGTCGCCGCGATATCGATCTCCCGCTCCAGGTAAAGGCTCGACGCCGTGGCGTCGCTGTTCGCCTCGAGCACGCGCTGCCCGCCGATCTTGACGACCCGGTAGCGGGTCTCGCCCTCGAACTCCTCGATCTCCCAGTCGTCTCTGTCGCCGGCCGAGGGCCATGCCAGCACCAGCGACTCGGCGTGCGCGGGCAGCGCAGCCAGCAGCAGCACCAGAAGACACGGCGCGCAGCGGTTCACGAGACGACGGCAGAAAATCTGAACTCTCCCCTCAAGCACCGAAATCTGCCCGAAAGCCCAGCCGTGGACAACAACGCTGCTACGGCGCGCCCCTAACTCGCGGCGTCCTCCGCGTCCTTCCCCATCAGCCGTACCCGCGCGCCGGCCAGCAGGTCGCGGAGCTTCGCGCGGATCGCCCAGAGGCAGACGAGCGACGGCATCACCATCAACGTCGTGATCACGAAGAAGGTGCCCCAGTCCCCCTCGAGCCAGTCCACCAGCTCGCCGGATGACGCCGCCAACAGCGTCCGGCCCGCAGTACCGAGCGAAGCCAGCAGCGCGTACTGGGTGGCGGTATAGGTCCGGTCCACCAGCATCGAGATGAAGGCGACGAAGGTGACCGTCGCGAACGCGCTCGTGAGGTCGTCCATCACGACTGCGGCGGCGAACAGCACCTCCGACTTCCCGGACCACGCCAGCAGCGCGAACATCAGGTTCGTGAGCGCCATGGCGATGCCGGATACGAACATGGCCCGGATCAGGCCGATGCGGATCGCGACGAGTCCGCCCAGCACCGTGAACCCCACGGTCACGATCCAGCCGAGACCCTTGGAATAGAGCGCGATGTCCGACTTGGTGAAGCCGATCTCCGTGTAGAAGACCAGCGACATCCGCCCCAGGAAGGCTTCGCCGATCTTGAACAGGAAGACGAAACCCAGCACCGCGGCGGCGATCGCGATCCCGTTCTTCACGAAGAAGCGCATCAGCGGCCCGACGACGGTGCCGGCCAGCCAGGCGGCGGCACGTCCGAAGGGACCGGACATGCGCAGGCGCGCGGCGATCCGCTCCTCGTCCTCGGCCTGGGCGGCCATGCGCGCTACCGCTGCGGCCTCGCGCACGAAGAGGAGGCCGACGTTGCAGAGGACGACCACGACCCCGAGCACGAGGAAGGTCGCCTGCCAATAGTTCTCGATGCCCGCGGTCTGGAATGCCCCGGCGGTTTCGAGCGCCACGATGCCGCCGAGCTTGAACCCGCTCCACCAGCCGACCACCGCGACCGCCGCGCCGGCGGCCATCGCCTCGCCCTCGGTCTTCTCCATCTGCTCGATTCGGAGCGCGTCGACGGCGATGTCCTGGGTCGCGGACGCGACGGCGATGGCGAGGCCGATGGCGACGACGGAACCCAGGTTTTCCGAGGGGTCCAGCGCGCTCCAGAGCACGAGGCACACCAGGATCACGGCCTGCAGGACGAGGATCCAGGCGCGGCGCTGCCCGAGCCACCGCGAAAGCCACGGCAGCCGGACCCGGTCGATCATCGGGGCCCAGAGGAAGTTGAACGCGTAGACGCCGAAGATGAGGCCGGCCCAGCCGATGGTGCTGCGGCTGAGCCCGTCCTCCGTGAGCCAGAGGGTCAGGCTGCTCCCGATGAGGACCCAGGGAAAGCCGCTGATGATCCCGAGAAGGAGGATGCGGGCCATCCGCCGCTCGAAGTAGACGGCGAGCGATTCCGCGAGTCCGTGCACGGCATCCCTCTTGGCGACTCGGTGCGCGATCGAGGCAGACCATAGCGGCGCGTGCCCCGCCCGGCCAATGACTACCCCTTACCTCTGCGCGAGCGCTCGGGCTCGGCCCTCGGCGCCATGGCGCGCGCGGCGATCACGCGCTATGTCGGCGCCAACCGAGAGCGAACCCGCACATGGAGGCAACCCATGAAGCTCGAAGGGATCAGGGTGCTGGACCTCTCCCGCTTTCTGCCCGGCCCCCATCTCGCGATGATGATGGCGGACCACGGCGCCGACGTGATCAAGGTCGAAAACCCGAAGAGCGGCGATCCCGCGCGCGTCATCGGGCCGGTGCAGGCCGGCCACACGGTCTATTTCCGCAACGCGAACCGGGGCAAGCGGAGCCTCGCGGTCGATCTCAAGAGCGACGCGGGACGCGAGGCCTTCATGCGCCTCGCCGAGACCGCCGACGTGGTGCTCGAGACCTTCCGCCCCGGCGTGGTCGATCGCCTGGGCATCGGCTACGAGGCCGTGCGCGCACGCGCGCCGCAGGTGGTCTACGCCTCCATCTCCGCCTTCGGCCAGTCCGGGCCCTACCGCGACCGCCCGGCCCACGATCTGAGCGTCAACGCGCTCGCCGGAGTCGCCAGCCTCAGCGTCGATGGCGACGGCAAGCCCGCCATGGCCTGCCTGCCGCCTTCGGACATGGGAGGCTCGATCATGGCGCTCGCCGGCATCCTCATGGCACTGCTGCGCCGCCAGACCACCGGGCGCGGCGACTACCTTGATCTCGGCATGTTCGACACGGTGGTGTCCTGGACGTCGCACGTCGCCGGCCGCGTGTTCGCCGACGGCCGCGCACCGGACCCCTCAGCCGAGCGCACGCAAGGCGGCGCCGCCTTCTACCGCCCCTACCGCACCAGGGACGGCCGCTACATCACGCTCGGCGGCGGCGAGATGAAGTTCGTCGTCAACTTCCTGGAGGGGGTGGGCCGGCCGGACCTGATCCCCCTCGGCCGCGAGCCCGCAGGCCCCGCGCAGGCGCCGCTCCACGCCTTTCTCGAAGAGACCTTCGCCACGCGCACCCAGGCCGAGTGGGTCGACTGGTTCGCGGGCCGCGACATCTGCTTCGCGCCGGTCCTCGACCTCAAGGAAGCCTTCGACGACCCCCACCTTGCCGCGCGGGACATGGTGGTGCGAGGCGATGACGGCGCCTCGCATCTCGGCATCCCGATCAAGTTCCAGGAGGAGCCGGGGCGCATCGAAACGGACGTGCCCGCCCTCGGCCAGCACAGCACCGCGATCCTGCACGAGATCGGCTACGACGAGGCCGCCTGCGCGGGGCTCGCGCAAGACGGCGTTATCCGGCAGGCGGAATAGCGCTAACCCGCACGTCTCACCAGGGTCGCGTCCTGCGCCCCGCGCGGGGGCGGGACAAGACCTACAAAATTTTAGGAATTATATCTCTGGGTTGACGTGCGGCTGCGCTTGTCCTATATAGAAAAGGCCACAGCATCGCAACAAATATCGCGGGGTAGGCCATGTCAGACCAAGATTTCAGTCGGCATTTGTGCGGCGGTCTCATGAAGGCCCAAGCTATTCTGGCGATGGACGATGAGGGAGAACACAGCGTGCTCCTTCGGGTACAGATAGCTCTCCCAGAATCCGACTCCCGCGATACTCTTGAAATGGCAATGTCCGGTCCTCAGGCCATTGAAGTTGGCCAAATGCTCGTTCGCGCTGGCGAAGCCGTTTCCGGGTCCGTCCACTAGGCTTCCTGTCCATCAACGCCTTAGCTACCGCCTCCGGATCGGCTCCGGCCGCCGACGGGTATTTTCGTGACATGTGCCTCCACCCCTAAGAACGAGGAAACTCCAATGTCAGGTCGCACTCTCCCGCCCCTAGAAGTCGGGCAGACCTACACGGTGGCAGACTTCGAAAGTTATGAGTATCGCCACCACATTCTAACGGGATCGAAATGTATACTGTCCCTTCACTTGAAGAATGGCACCATACTTGACGTGCCCTCAGACGAAGACGATTTGAAAAATCTCCTCCATATGCTGTGTGAGGCATTTCCTCCAACAGCCGTTGAACATGTTCAAGAGCGGGGATGGCTCGCAAAAGATGATTCGTGTTCATGAAATAAGGTCCCCATACCGCAACCGCTTGCCAACCATATCGGCAACGATGCGCTGCATCTGATCGGCCGTGTCCGCATCCCGCATGTTATGGCGAGCGCAGAATTCGTCGACGTAGCGTTGTAGATGCTTCGGGCTGATCTTGCGGAAGGTGCCCTTGTGCGCACGCTTCAGCATCGACCAGAAGGACTCGATGCCATTGGTGCGCGCCATGTCCGACACATACTCGCCGACCGAGTGCCGCACGCTCTCATGGTTGAAAGGCATTCCCTTATAGGCGCTGGCATCGTCCGTGTAGACGGTGGCACCAGGGGCAGCATGATCGGCCACAAAGCCCTGTAAAGTTGTAGAGCGCGTGTCCGGGATCACTTCGGCCCTGACATGCCCCGTAGCACGATCCTTGGCGCCAGCAACGGCAGTCTTGCCAACAGCGCCGCGTCCGGCCCGCAGCTTGTCCTTGAAATGCTTGTTGCCCTCGCGTCCGCCCATATAGGTCTCATCGATTTCAACCGGGCCGGAAGAGTCATTATTCCCATCTTTCGCCCATGCTTCACGGATGCGATGCAGCATGAACCACGCCGTTTTTTGCGTCACGCCGATGTCGCGATGCAACTTCATGCTTGAAATGCCCTTGAGGCTGGTCGCTTCCAGATAGATCGCGAATGCCCACTTCCGCAGGGGAACCTTGGAGCCTTCCGCCAGCGTGCCCGTCTTGACCGAAAAGTAGGACCGGCACTCTGTGCAACGGTAAGGAGACTTGGCATGACTGGCTTCATGCGTCCGCCTGCTACCGCAACGCGGGCAATACCGGCCTTCCGGCCACACCAACCCCTCAAACCATGAACGGGCTGCATCCTCATCCGGGAACATGTCAGCAAGCTGCATTAGCGTGATGCCTTCGCGGTGTGCTTTGCCGGGTGCCTTCTGCGCCATAAGCGTTCCCCTTTCCTACATATAATGCAGGACGGTTGAGGCCTACTGTCAATCATTATATATAACACCCAAAATCTTGGCGGGATTCGCCGAGATTATCCGGGAAAAGTGGGAATTCACGGGGCAGGCGCCGGCCGCCGGGGATGTCGACGGGGCCGGCGCTTCGGTTCAGCGGAGCTCGCCGCCCGGCTCATCGTTGCCCGCTCATCCGCTTGGCCGCGCCGCGCTCGTTGGTGCACGTCATGGCCCGATCATGGCGCAGGCAGCGCGCTCCCTGCTCCGTACCATGGTGCGAAGAGTCGGGCAGGCTAGGCGGCGGCCGCGCCGGCTCCTGCGCCCAGCAGGCGGATGATCTCCGCCGTGGGCTTCACGTGACAGAAGTTGCCGTCGAGATACTCGACCGCGTTGGCGTGCCCGCTCGGCGACATGGCGGCGCAGGCGTCCTCGGGCATCAGGCACCGAAAATCGAGATCGCCCGCAAGCCGGATCGTGCCTTCGACGCAGCTGTTGGTGAAGATGCCGCTCACCACGATGGTGGTGATCCCCTTCACGCGCAGCAGATGCTCGCAGTTGGTGGAGGGGAAGACCGCCGAGCCCGACTTGGTCAGCATGATGTCGCCCTCCTCCGGCTCAAGGGGCGCGAGGATTTGCGCGTCCTTCGAGTCTTCGGTCGTGACCACGCCGAAGTGGCGGTGACGCCAGGTCTGGTCCGAGCCGTCGCCCACCAGCGAGGCGCAGCGCGTGTAGAGCACCGGCGCGCCAACCTCTCGGAACGCCGCGATGAGCTGCTCCAGGTTCGGCACCACCACGCGGTCGATCCGGTCGAGGTAGTAGGAGAGGTCGTCCTCCAGCCCCGCCTCGATGATCCGCTTGCAGAGCCCGTAGTCGCGGTGGGCCTGCTGGTAGGTCATGTCGATCACGATGAGCGCAGTCTTGTCCGCCTCCACCGGGAACTCGGGGATGCGCGCGAAGCTCCACCAGGCGCTCCATCCCTCCTTGACGTTACCCCTATCGCTCTCGCCCATCGCGTACCTCCCTCCCCGCGCCCGAAAGGCGGTTCGAACCGGGATATGGTGGGATACTCCGGGATGAGGCCCACCCATTCAAGCACTCAGGCGCGCTCCGGCCGGTGAGCGGCGAGCGCCTGCCAGTCGAACACGATGCCGTGGCCCGCCCGGTCCGGCGCGCGCGCATAGCCGTCTTGGACGGTGAGCGGCTCTTCCATGAATTTCTCGAGCCCGAAGGCATGCCACTCCAGATAGGCCGCGTTCGGGGCCGCCGCCAGCAAGTGGATGTGCAGGTCGTGCGCGCCGTGGCTCATCACCGGCAGGCCGTGCGCCTCGGCGAGATGCGCGATCTTCATGAAGGGCGTGATGCCGCCGCAGGTGGTGAGGTCGGGCTCCGGGAAGTCGACGCCGCCGGCTCCGATCAGCGCCGCGAACTCCGCGAGCGTGTGGTGGTTCTCGCCCGCCGCCAGCGGCACCTTGCCGAGCGAGCGCAGATGGGCATAGCCGGCGGTATTGTCGGGCGCGATGGGCTCCTCCAGCCAGACCAGGTCGAAGGGCTCGAGCAACGTCATGGCACGCGCCGCCTGATCCACCCGCCAAGCCTCGTTCGCGTCCGCCATCATCTCGATATCGTCGGGCAGGTGGCTGCGCATCGCGTCGACGCGGGCGATGTCCTCGGCGATGGTCGGGCGGCCGAGCCGCATCTTGACCGACCGGAAGCCCTGCTCGACGCTCGCCATCCCGCCTTCCAGCAGCCTGTCCAAGGGGTAGTTCAGGTCGATGTTGCCGGCATAGGCCCTGACCGAGGGGTCGGCGCCGCCCAGCAGCCGCCAGAGCGGGGTGCCGAGCCGGTTGCCCTTCAGGTCCCAGAGCGCGACATCCACCGCCGCCAGCGCGAAGCCCACGGGCCCGCCCCGGCCGGCATAGTGGTGGCGCTTGTAGATGTCCCGCCAGATGGTCTCGATCAGGTCCGGGTCGCGGCCCTCGACGCTCGACCGGAAGGTTCCGTCGCATAGTGCCGCGATGGGACCGCCCTGCCCTTCGTGCATCACGGTGTAGCCTACGCCGCTGACGCCGTCGCTGTCCGTGATTCGCGCCGTGACCATGTCGAAGGCGGTCATCACGCCCGCAGCCGCGGCCCCCATCGCCACCGGCAGCGGCAGGCGGAACAGGTCGATGTCCAGCTTGTCGATTGTGGGCACGGGTCCGGTCCTCCCTTCGTGCGTCCAGCGACCGTGTTGGCGGGACAATTGACCATGCGCTATCGGCAGGCAAGCGCCGCTCGCCCTCCACAATCCGTGGGGGTCAACAATCGATCCCGATTTGTAACTGATGCAATTCGGGATAGATGATAGAGCCCGATTAATCTCGCAAGCTGGAGAGGAGCGATGAGCGTGATCCGCGTCGCACTGTTGCAGCTCAGTACCAGCACCGCCATCGGGGAGAACCTTCGATCGGGCCTTGCGGCATGCCGCGAGGCGCGCGCGAAGGGAGCCGACATCGCCCTCCTTCCCGAAGTCTGGAGCCACGGCTATGCGCTCCCGAACGCCGACGACGCCAGCGCTGCGGAGGCATGGCGTCAGACCGCCCTGAGCGAGGAGTCCGAGTTCGTCCGCGCCTACCGCGACCTTGCGGCCGAGACCGGTCTCGCGATCGGCCTGACCTTCCTGGAGGCCCACCCTTCGGGGCCGCGCAACTTCCTTGCCCTGATCGACGGTTCGGGCGAGATCGTGCTTCGTTACGCGAAGGTCCACACCTGCGCGTTCACCAACGAGCGTCTGATCGCGCCGGGCAAGGGTTTCGACGTTGCGACCCTCGAGACGGACAAGGGTCCGCTGGAGGTCGGGGCGATGATTTGTCATGACCGCGAGAATCCGGAGAGCGCGCGCATCCTGGCCATCAAGGGGGCTGAGCTGGTGCTCGTCCCGAACGCGTGCCTCTTCGAGGAGCACCGGGTCGCACAGATGAAGACCCGGGCGTTCGAAAACATGATCGCGCTCGCGATGACCAACTATCCGGTGTCCCATCCCGAAGGCAACGGTCACTCGCTCGGCATCGTGCCGATGGCCTTCAGCCCGGGCGGGGAGAAGAACGGACAGGGCGAGACTCGAGAGACATTGATTCTGGAGGCCGGCGAGGAGCCGGGAATCTACTACTGCGATTTCGACCTCGACGAGATCCGGGCCTACCGCGAGAACGCAATCTGGGGTCCGCATGCTCGGCGACCCGCCGCCTACGCCGAGCTGTTGACCGAGCCCACGACGCCCGACTTCGACCTGGAAAAATTGATCCACTGACACGGCTGCCGCGCGGACGCCCAGCCCCCCAGTCCGCCCCGGTTCGTGGCATAGTAACGGGGCGCCGGCACTTTGCGCGCTGCGCGCTCCATTGCCCCACCGGGCCACTCGCTGGCTCGCTGTCCCCTCAACCCTGCCGCCCCACGCGAGTCGCCATCGATGATCCTGCCGCGTCGGTTGACCGAGCTCCTGGGCGACCCGCTCTATCTGCGCCTCTGGCTCATCGGCCTCCTCAGCATGGGCTCCCGCTGGCTGGAGCTCCTGGTGGTCGGCATCTTCGCTGTGGAGACCACCGGATCGCCGGTGCTGGTGGCGCTGCTCGTCATCCTGCGGATGCTGCCGCTGGCCGTGTTCGGCTCCATCGTCGGCACCTTCGCCGACCGCGTGTCCCCGCGAATTCTGCTCTACAGCTCGCTCGGGCTCGCGGCGCTGGTCTCGCTCGCCGTCCTCGCCCTCGCGCTCTCGGGCATCGCCGCCTACTGGCACATCGCGCTTGCGACCTTCTTCTCCGGCGTCGTCTGGACCACGGACATGCCCGTCCGCCGGCGGATGATCGGCGATGTCGCGGGCGCCGAGCGAATCGCCGCCGGCATGAGCCTCGACAGCGCCACGAGCAACGCCATGCGGCTGATCGGCCCGCTCTTCGGCGGCCTGCTCTACCAGTGGCTCGGTCTCGGTGGCGCCTTCGGCCTGGCAGCGGCGCTCTATGCGTTGTGCCTGATGCTGACGCCGGGTCTTCCGAAGGCCTTTGCGTCCGGCGCGGGCCAGCGCTCGGCAAGGCTTCTCGGCGATTTGCGAGAAGGCTTCCGCTTCCTCGCCCATGAGCCGGAAATCCGCCGCATCCTCTACGTCACGGTGATCTTCAACATCTGGGGCTTCCCCTTCGTCTCGATGATCCCGGTCATCGGCACGGAGAACCTCGGCCTGAACGCCGCCGCCATCGGCGGCCTCGCCGCGCTGGAGGGCGGAGGCGCCTTCACCGGAGCGCTGCTGATCGCCGCCATCGGCGTCAGGCCGGGCGCATACCGCCGCTTCTACTTCTTCGGCACCGCGAGCTATTCCGCTCTGGCCTTCGTCGCGAGCTGGATGACGGAGACCGCGCCGATGGCGATCGTGATCTTCTTCGTGGGGCTCGGCGCGGCCGGCTTCTCGACCATGCAAACCGTCTTGATATACGGGATGGCGCCGCCGGAGATGCGCGGCCGCATGCTCGGCATCCTCTCGCTCACGATCGGCGCCGGCGTGATCGGCTTCACCAATATCGGGCTCATGGGCGAGCTCTTCGGCGGTGCCAATGCCGTGCGCATCGTGGCGGCGGAGGGCCTGGTCGCCGCCCTCCTCCTCGGTCTCAACTGGCCCCGACTCTGGCGTGACGGCGGCAGCGTGTGACCATTGCAGAGGACGACTCTAACAGCGTATCTTTGCCGCCCGTGCCCGTGGGCGCGAGCAACCCAAAGCGGAGAGCGAGGCCGCGATGGAAATCGAGGAACGGACAGAGGGAGCGGCGGTCGTCGTCTCCCTCAACGGCCGGTTGGACGGAATGACTGCGCCGGACCTGGAAGCCAGAGTCTCCGCAATCGTGGAGCGTGGCGACGTGCGACTGGTGCTGGAGTGCAGCCAGATGGGCTACGTCAGCAGCGCCGGTCTGCGTGTCCTGCTCGTCAGCGCCCGAAAGTGCCAGCAAGGGGGCGGGAAGCTGGCTATGGCGGCCCTGCAGCCCGAGTGTCGGTCGGTCATGGAGATGAGCGGATTTCTTGCGATCATCGAGTGCCACGAAACGAACGAGGCTGCGCTCGCCGCGGTCGCTTGAGGCGCGGCTCCCCGAGCCGCCGGCCCTCACCCTGACCCTCGGGAAACGCTTTCATGCTGACATTCTACGAAGAGATCATGGTGCTCCTTCTCCATGACGAGAACGGCACCTTCCTGCCGGTGAGCGAGCACACGCTCAACCGCGCGCTCACGGGTGCGGTCCTCATGGACCTGGCGTTCGCGAACCGGATCGATACCGACCCTGAGCAGCTGGTGGTCATCAATTCCGACCCGACGAGCGATTCCCTGCTCGACCGCACGTTGGCCCGGATCGCGGGCGAGAAAGGCGTCGCCGACAGCAGGGCCTGGATCGAAACTCTCTCCGCCGAGGAGGCATCCGCCAGCCACGAAGCGACAATTCGGGCGACCGCGCTGGAAAAGCTGGTGGAGCGCGGTGTCCTGCAGCGCCAGGAAGAGAAGTTTCTCTGGGTGTTTCGCTCCCGCCGCTACCCGACCATCGACGGCAAGGTCGAGCAGGAGGCGAAGAAGCGAATCTCGGACGTGCTCTTCTCGGACGAGATTCCAGACCCGCGCGATGTCGCGCTCATCTGCCTCGTCGATAGCTGCAACATCCTGCGGACGATCTACTCGAAGCGGGAGATCGACCGGGTCGAGCCCCGCCTCGAGCAGCTCCGCAAGATGGACCTGATCGGGCGCGAGATGGCCGGCGCCATCGCCGATATCGAGCGGGCCATCGCAATCGCGGCAGCCCACACGTTCTGATCTCGGGGCCCGCCGCTTATGCGGCGCCCTCGCGGAGGCGCGGGCCGCAGGCCCGCTGCCGTGAGCGACAAGAGCTCAAGCCGGCCCCGACCTGCATCAGCTCTCAGACGAAACGACGCGGCGCACAAGCTCGCCACGCCAGCGCTCGCCCAGATCGAGCTTGAGCCCGAGCTGATCCAGCGCTCTCGCGACGGTGTAGTCGACGATCTCGTCGATCGATCCCGGCTCGTTGTAGAAGGCCGGAACGGGGGGCTGGATCGTCACCCCGAGCCGCGCCAGCTTGAGCATGTTCTCCAGGTGAATGGCGCTGAGCGGGGTCTCGCGCACCATGAGCACGAGCGGCCGGCGCTCCTTGATCATGACGTCGGCGGCCCGATGGATCAGGTTCTCGCTCAACCCGCAGGCGATCGCCGCGAGGCTCCGCGCCGAGCAGGGCGCGATCACCATGCCGTCGATGGCCGCCGAGCCCGACGACATCAGCGCAGCCATGTCGCCCGCGCCGTAGTGATGGTCTGCGAGCGCACGCAGGTCCTCGAGCCTCCGGCCGGTCTCGTGCTCCAGCGTCCGCTGTCCCCACTTGCTGACCACGAGGTGGGTCTCGACCGGCGTCTCGTGCAGCGCTTCCAGCAGGCGCACGCCGTAGACGGCGCCGCTCGCGCCGGTCACGCCGACGATCAGGCTCTTGACCACGTCAGCGCTCCGCACTGGCCAGCCAGAGCGCGAGGAAGCGCCCGAGCCAGTCGTGCATCGCCCGATTATGGCGCGCGTGGTTGGCGTGCTGCACCGCCACCGTCTGCGCGCCGCTGCGCTCCAGGTCTTCCGGCGGCGGATCGCCGTCGAGCCAGCGCCCCAGCACCGTGTCGTTGACCTCGGGGTGGAACTGCACGCCCCAGGTCGTCGCCCCGTAGCGAAACGCCTGGTTCTCGAACACGTCGCGCCGCGCGAGCCGGCGCGCGCCGACGGGGATCGTGAACGCCTCGCCGTGGCGGTGCGCCACGTTGAGCGTCCCGTCGAGGGCCAGCTCTTCGGTCGCACCGTCCACCGGCTCGATCGGGTAGTAGCCGAACTCGTAGAGCCCCTCCGGGTCCGGCCCCACCGTGGCGCCCAGGGTACGCGCCACCATCTGGCCGCCGAGGCAGATGCCGAGCAGGGGGACACCGGCCGCCATCACGCGCGGCATCCAGTCGAGCTCCGCGCGCACGTAGTCGACGTGATCGTCGTTCGCGCTCTGCGGCCCTCCGAAACTGACCACGCCGCCAAGCGCTTCGACATCGGCAGGAAAGGGCTGGCCCTTGTTGGCCCGCATGACCCGCGCCGGCCGGCCCAGGCCGGCGAGCAGGTCCGGGATCGCGCCCACGTCGAAGGCCGTGACGTGGGTCACGAGCAGCACTGGCGCGGTTCCTGGATCTGAGGTCATCGGTTCAGAGCGTAACGAGGACGCCGTTTTCGAGCGCGAGCCGCCGGTCCATGCGCTCCGCCAGCGCCGTGTTGTGGGTCGCGACGAGCGCGGCAAGCCCGGTCGTGCGCACGATATCGAGAAGCGCCGCGAATACCGAGTCCGCCGTCTCATGGTCGAGGTTGCCGGTGGGCTCGTCCGCAAGCAGCACCGCCGGCTCGTTGGCGATGGCGCGCGCGATGGCGACGCGCTGCTGCTCACCGCCCGAGAGGCGCGACGGCCGGTGCCCCTCGCGCTCATCGAGCCCGAGGCGGCCCAGCAGCTCCCGCGCCCGTTCCCGCGCCACGCGCTTGGAGCGGCCTGCGATCATCTGCGGCAGCACCACGTTCTCCAGCGCCGAGAACTCGGCCAGCAGGTGGTGGAACTGATAGATGAAGCCCAATCGCTCGCGCCTGAGCCTGGTCCGGCGCCGGTCCGGCAAACGCTCGCAGCGCTCGCCCGCGATGGCGACTGCGCCGGCGCCCGGGCGCTCCAGCAGCCCGGCGATCTGGAGCAGCGTCGACTTGCCGGCGCCCGACGGCCCGACCAGCGCCACCATCTCGCCGGGCAGGACCGAGAGCGAGGCGCCCTTCAAGACCTCGATGGCGCTGCCCGCCTGATAGAAGGTGTGCACCACCTCGCGCAGCTCAAGCGAGGGCGCGATGCTCGCAGCGGGGCTACTCATAGCGGAGCGCCTCCACGGGATCGAGCCGCGCCGCCCGCCAGGCGGGATAGATCGTCGCCAGGAACGAGAGGCCGATTGCCATCGCCGCCACGATCACCACCTCGGTCGGATCGGTCCGCGACGGGAGCTGGGAGAGGAAGCGAATCTCGGCCGGGAAGAGCGCCGTGTCGGTCAAGCCCTCCAGCCACACGCGGATGGTGTCGATATTGGCGGCGAAGGCGATGCCGCCGCCTACGCCGAGCACCGTCCCCGCCACCCCGATCGCCGCGCCGTTCATGAAGAAGATGCGCAGAATCTGCCCGCGCGTCGCCCCCATCGTTCGCAGGATCGCGATGTCGCGGCCCTTGTCCTTCACCACCATGATCAGCCCGGCGATGATGTTGAAGGCGGCCACCAGCACGATCAGGGTCAGGATCACGAACATGACGTTGCGCTCGACCTGGAGCGCATTGACGAACTGCGCGTTGGCCCGGCGCCAGTCCACGATCCAGCCCTGACTGCCCACGACCTGCTTCACCGCGGACTCGACCTCGCGTATGCGCTCGGGGTCCGCGACCGTCATTTCGATGGCGGTGACCGCGCCCTTCTTCCTGAAATAGATCTGGGCCAGATCGAGCGGCATGAAGACGAAGGTGGAGTCGTACTCGAACATGCCAATGTCGAAGGTCGCCGCCACGGCGTAAGCGCGCGAGCGCGGCACCGACCCCATCAGGGTGGTCCGGCCTTCCGGCGAAAGCAGCGTGATCGAATCGCCGACGCCGACGCCGAGCTTGCGGGCCATGCGGTTGCCGATCACGACGCCTTCGCCGGCAGCGAAACCGTCGAGCGTGCCCCCGACCACGTTCTCCATCAGCAAGGGCCGCGACTCAAGGTGAGCCTCGCGCACGCCCCGCACCTGGCCGAAGGTGGCCCTGCCGTTCGCCGCTGCGATCACCTGCCCGGTGACGATGGGCGAGACCGTGACGATGCCATCCACCCCTTGAATGCGTCCCGCAAGCGTATCGAAGTCGGTGAAGCCTTCCTCGAAGGCATAGGTCGTCATGTGGCCGTTGAGGCCGAGAATCCGGGTCAGCAGCTCCTCGCGAAAGCCGTTCATCACCGACATGACGATGATGAGCGTGGCGACGCCGAGGAATATGCCGATCAGCGAGAACGCCGCGATGACCGAGACGAGACCTTCCTGCCGGCGGGCGCGCAGGTAGCGAAACGCGACGAGGCGTTCGAAGGCTGAGAACATGCGTGTCGGTCGCTAGCCTTCTATCAGGCGTGCCGACACCGACTCGAACGAGAGCGCCTCGGCCTCGCCGCCGGCCCGCGCCTTCAACTCCGCCGTGCCCGACTTGACGCCGCGCGGGCCGATCGCGACCTGCCAGGGCAGCCCGATCAGCTCCATCTCGGCGAATTTGACGCCCGCGCGCTCGTCCCGGTCGTCGTAGAGCACCTCGACGCCCGCCTCGACGAGCTGCCTGTAGAGCGCTTCGCAGGCCTCGTCGCATCCCGCATCGCCCACGCGCAGGTTGATCAGGCCCACCTTGAAGGGGGCCGCGACCTCGGGCCAGATGATCCCGGCCTCGTCGTGGCTCGCCTCGATGATCGCGCCCGCAAGACGCGAGACGCCGATCCCGTAGGAGCCCATCTCCACCGCGACCTCGGCGCCCTCCGGGTCGTTCACCGTTGCGCCCATGGCCTTCGAGTACTTGGTGCCGAAGTAGAAGATGTGGCCGACCTCGATGCCGCGCCCCTGGTAGAGCGCATCCTCGGGCACCGGGCATGCAGCGGGGTCGTGCTTGTCGTCGGTCGCGGCGTAGAGCCGGGTCCACTCGTCCACGATGGGCTGAAGGTCGGCCTCGTAGTCGATCTCCAGCGCGAGCGGGTCGGTGTCAAGCCAGGCGCGGTCGCAGTAGACGGCACTCTCGCCCGTATCCGCCAGCACGATGAACTCGTGGCTGTAGTCGCCGCCGATGGCCCCGCTCTCCGCCTGCATCGGGATCGAGGTGAGCCCGAGCCGGGCGAAGGTGCGCAGGTAGGCCACGAACATCTTGTTGTAGGAGCGCACGGCGCCGGCATGGTCTAAGTCGAAGGAGTAGTTGTCCTTCATGTAGAACTCGCGGCCCCGCATGATGCCGAAGCGCGGGCGCAGCTCGTCCCGAAACTTCCACTGAATCTGATAGAGGTTCTGCGGCAGGTCGCGGTAGCTGCGCACGGAGCTCCGGAAGATATCGGTCACGACCTCTTCATGGGTGGGGCCGAAGAGCATCGGGCGCTCGTGCCGGTCGGTGATGCGCAGCATCTCCTTGCCGTAGTCGTGATAGCGGCCGCTCTCCTCCCAGAGCTCGGCCGGCTGTATCGCCGGCATCAGGATCTCCTGGCAGCCGGCTGCGTCCATCTCCTCGCGCACCACCTGCTCGATCTTGCGCAGCACCCGGTGGCCGAGCGGCAGCCAGCTGTAGATGCCGGCGCTCGACTGCCGGATCATGCCGGCGCGCAGCATCAGCCGGTGCGAGACGATCTGCGCCTCGGCCGGGTTCTCTCTCAGGGTCGGCAGGAAGTACCGTGAGCGCCGCATGACTGTCGCCTCGCTCCCAACGAACGCGCCGCGTTTATGCCCAAGGCTGCGTCAAAGCGCAATGCGGGCGCGTCCGATCGTTGAGGCCCGGATGCCTACAGCGGCGGCGTGCGCCCGGCCCAGGGACGGACAGCTTCGAGCGCGGCCCCGATCCTGAGCACGCCCTTGTCGTCGTGGCGCCTGCCCACGATCTGCAGGCTGGTCGGCAGCCCCGCCGTCGTGACGCCGGAGGGCACCGCAAGCGCCGGGCATTGATGCAGGAAGTTGAAGGGGTAGGTCATGTAGAGCCCGCAGAAGCGCCCCTGCTCGTCGGCGCGATAGTAGTCCGGATCGAGCGTATCGTTCGGCGGGGGCGGCTGCGCGCATGTGGGCGTCAGCAGCGCGTCGTAGGCGGCGAAGATCGGCCGCAGATCCTCCCACATCTGGGTGCGGAAGATCTCGATATTCTTGAAGTCGACCGCGCCCATGGCGAGGCCCCTGTCCATGTAGGCGACGAGCACCGCGTCCATCTGGTCCCGCCACTCCCCGAGATGCTGGCCGAAGCAGGCAGCCTGCAGCACGCCCCAGTGATCGACCCAGCGATCGATGACGTCGCGGGTCCAGGCGATCTCCACCTCCTCCACCGTGGCGCCGGCGTCCTGGAGCGCGCGTGCGGCCTCCCGGGTCTGGGCGCGCACGTCCTCGTCGATGGCGTAGAAACCGAAGTCGTAGTTCACCGCGAGCCTGAGGCCCCGGATATCAGACGGCGGTGGAACCTGGATCTCGGGACCTGCCGGCAACGACAGAAAATCGCGGTCGTCCGGGCCCTGGGTGACGCCGAGGAAGAGCGCAGCGTCCGCAACCGTTCGCGCGAGCGGGCCGAAGTGAAGCAGATCGTCGAACGCGGTCGGCAGCATCTGGAGCGGGATGCGCCCGAAGGTCGGTTTCAGTCCGACGGTGCCGCAGAAGGCCGCGGGAATACGAACCGAGCCGCCCGCGTCCGTCCCCTCGGCCAGCGGCACGCACCCGGCCGCGACCGCTGCCCCCGATCCGCCGGACGAGCCCCCCGGCGAGCGCGTCGTATCCCAGGGATTGTTGGTGTCGCCCCAGAGCGCACTCTTGCAAAAGCCGGCATAGGCGAACTCGGGCGTCGCGGTCTTGCCCACCAGGATGCTGCCAGCGGCGCGCAGGCGCTCGACGATGGGTACGTCGAAATCCGGCACCCAGTTCTCGTAGATCCTGGAGCCGAGCGTGGTCCGCTTCCCCTTGGTCGGCGTCAGGTCCTTGATGGCGATCGGCACGCCGTGCAGCGGCCCGAGCGACTCTCCCGCCATGACCGCGCGTTCGGCCTCCCGCGCCTGAGCCAGCGCCTCGTCAGGATAGGTGAAGCAGAAGGCGTTGAGCGCGCCGTTCACCTCCTCGATGCGGGCGAGGCTGTTCTGCACCACCTCGACGGGCGAGATCGTCTTCTCCCCGATCAGCCGGGCAAGCGTCGTCGCTGGCGTGTAGGCGAGGGACAAGTCCGTCATGGAATCCTCCGTCCGGGTGCGCTCACCCGGCTCCGTCGAGCCGCGCATCGAGCTCGCGCCCGATGGCGTCGCCGTCGTGGATCGCGTTATCGAGAAGGCGCGGCGCCCGGCAGTCTCCGATGCGGAAGGTGGGCAGCCGCTCCCGCAACGCCCAGTAGAGCGCGTCGTTCGATCGGCGCCCGATGGCGACCACGATCGTATCGACATCGCGGAGAATCCGCTCCTCGCTGGTGTGGACGTCGACGACAACCACGCCGTCCGGGCCGATCGAGCGAATATCCGCGTGCACCGCGATGCGAAGCCCCTGCGGGCGGACGCGCTGATAGAAGAGCGGAGCGTTGCCCGGTTCCAGGTCCACGCCGGCCGCCCCGAGCGGCGTCACGAACTCGACCCGCCGGCCTGCCTCCAGCAGGAACTCGGCGGTGCCGCACGCCTCCCAGTGCGCGTTACGATCGAGCACCACGACGCTCTGCCCCGCTTCGATGCGCCCCGTCATCACGTCGTCGACCGAGACCACCCTGGGGTCGTCGGCGAGGCCCGGGACAAGCCCGCCCATCGAGGCCCACATGCCCGCCGCCGCAACGGGCAGGCTCGCACCGTCGCGGGAGTCGCGCCCCGGCATATAGGGACGCGAGCCGGTGGCGACGATCACCGCATCGGGGCCGAGCGCCTCAATCGCATCCACGCTCGCCTCGGCCCCCAGCCGGATATCGACCCCGAGGCGCGCAGCCTCCGAGGCAAGATACTCCACCGATTCGCCAATCTCGGCGTGCAGCGGCTGCCGCGCCGCGAGCCGGATGAGGCCGCCCGCCTCGCTCTCACGCTCGAAGAGGGTGACTCGATGGCCGCGCAGGGCCAAGGTCACCGCGGCGCTCAGCCCGGCCGGGCCGCCGCCGGCCACCGCCACGTGACGGGGTAGAGCGGCGGGCGCGAGCGCGCCCAGCCGGCGTTCCTGCCCGGCCGCAGGGTTCAGCGCGCAGCGGATCGGGTCCCGCTGTGCGATCTGATGGAGGCATACGTTGCCGGCGATGCAGGGCCGCACCTCGCCGAGCCGGCCGTCCCGAACCTTGTTGGGCAGCTCCGGGTCCGCGATGAGCTGGCGCGCCATGCCGATGAGGTCGGCATCGCCTTGTTGGAGAATCCCTTCCGCGTCCACGGGGTTCTTGATCCGGCCGAAGGCGACTACCGGTATCGGGGTCGCGCGCTTGAGCGCGGCGTTCAGGTCGTTGAAGACAAGCTGCGGCACCGCCGAGGGCGGAATCTCCATCCAGAAGCTGCTGAAGGTTCCCGCGTCGGAGCAGAAGAGATCCACGTGCCCGCTTGCCGCAAGAGCGCGGCCGATCTCGAGGCCGTAGTCGAGGTCGTAGCCGAAGGGGGTGTACTCGTGCAGGCAGAGGCGGACCGAGATGGGCCAGTCGGGGCCGACCGCCTCCCGCAGCGCCGCCAGCACTTCGAGGGGGAGGCGCATGCGCTTCTCGAAGGAGCCGCCGTAGGCGTCATCCCTGCGGTTGAAGAAGGGCGAGACGAAGCTGCGCAGGAGGCCGTCGTGGCCGAGCTTGATTTCGACCCCGTCGTAACCGGCATCCCGCATGTTGACTGCCGACGCCGCGAACCCCTCGACCACCGCCTCGATTTCCGCCGGCCCCATCTCGACCGTGTTGTAGCGCGAATAGGGTTCGGGCATCTGGGTGGGTGCCCAGAGCTCCTTCGGCGGGTGTTCGAGGCTGGTGTGCCCGGCATGGCTGAGCTGAGCGAAGACGTGCGCGCCATGGGGATGCACCGCATCGACGATCCGCCGGTAGGCGGGAATTGCGTCCCGATCCCACGCCCGGCCGTAATTCGGGCTCATCTGGCCGGAGGGGTGCATGGCGTGGCTGCCGGTCACGATGAGACCGACTCCGCCCCTGGCCCGCGCTTCGTAGTAAGCGGCGAGGTCCTCCGTCGGCGTCCCGTCCGGCGCGTCGAGCCCGTTCCAGTGGGCCAGCAGAACGAAGCGGTTGCGAAGCTCGATTCCGCCCAGGCGAAAGGGCGTCCAGAGCAGCGAGTCGCCCTTCATCGCTCTACGCTCTCCCCCCGGCCAGGGGTGGCGGCAAAGCGCAATGCGGCGCGGCTTCGCCCCCCATCGTCGCGCCCTGGCAACTCCGCCCGAAGAAATTTTTGGCGGGATTCGCCGGGATTGAGCGGGACAAGCGGGATGCTTCGGGCAAGCCGGCAGCCGCGACGCCGACGCTCGCGCCTCTCGGCTTGCGGTCACCGCGTGCCGCGCATTGCGCCACGGTACGTCGAGAAGACCGGGCCGAAGCGGGTCGCAGATCAGCCCCGCATCTGTGCCGCGCCCGCGTAGAGCACGGCGTTGTGGCTCGCGTTCGCGGCCTCGTAGGCCGCCAGCGCCTCGGGCTCCAGGTCGCGCTCGGGCCGGCGCTCGGCATCGAAGTACCCGTACTCGTCGACGCCTCGAACCAGCGCCGCAAAGTCGCGCCCGACCACGTTCTTCACGTGCGTGGGGATGTAGCGGATGGCGAAACCGATGCGCCGGTCGTCGGAGTTGTTGGGGCCGGAGCCGTGGATCAGGCGCACGTGGTGCAGCGAGGCTTCGCCCGGCTGCAGCACGACATCGACGGCCTCGTCTTCGTCCACCTCGTGCTCCACGATCTGGCCGCGCGTGAGCATGTTGTGCTCCTGGAAGGTGTCGCGGTGGGCGATCTGGTCGAGCTTGTGGGTGCCGGGCGCGAACCGCATGGCGCCCGATTCCACGGTGCTGGGCGAAAGCGCAATCCAGGCGGTCACCACCTCGAGGCTGCTGAGGCCCCAGTACGTCGAGTCCTGGTGCATCGAGACGAAGGCCGGGTCGTGCGCGTCCTTGGTGAAGAAGAGCGAGGTCCAGCAGAGCAGGTTTGGCCCGAGCAGGTCTTCCACCGCATCCAGCACCGTCTCGTTGCGGATCAGGCGGTCGAGCGCGGTCACCAGCAGGTGGGGACGATGGCGCAAGCGTTCGCCCTGGACCGCGAGGTGACGCTCGGCGGCCTCCACATCCCTCCGAATCGCGCGCGCCTCCACCGCCGGGATCGCCCGGATCGGGAAATGGAAGCCGTCGCGCTCGTACCGGGCGACGGCCTTGGCGGAAAGGTGCCTGGGCACGCTCTCCTCCCTCAGGCGCTCGCCGCCGCGCCGGGCCCATCCGGCGCGAACGCCTCCTCCATCGCGCGCCGGGTGCGCACCGCCTCTGCCGCCGCATCGTCCTCGTCGGCGCTCACATCGTTCCAGGTCAGCGGCGTGTCAGGCTCGACCGCGCGGGTCAACCTGACGCCGTGGGCGAGGCCGATGGGCAGGTGACCGCCCGCCAGACTCGCCGCCGCCGGCATCAGCCGGCCGTAGACGGTGTAGCCCCCTTCCCCATCGAGCCGCGTGCCGGCCTGCAGATGCGCCTTGGTGCAGGCCACCGCGTCGGCGCGGAAGCCGGTCGGCGCGCCGGTGGGCTCGCCCCGCAGGGCGGCGGACGCCACCGAGATGCCAAGCTCCAGCCCGATCAGGTGATAGGGCTTGTACATCGAGGCGTAGCGCCCGGTGGAATCCGTGCAAAGCCCGTATTCGCGGAAGCAGGCCGCGACATAGTCCGTGCCGGCCTCGAACACCGCGTAGACTCCCCAGCGCAGGTGCGCGTCGATCCCGCTGCCGTCGCGCCTCTCGCTCGCGATCACCTCGACCTGGCCCTTGTGGTGCAGCGTGCCGCCGTCTGCGCGCGGCCTCAGCACGGAGGGCAGCTCGTCGGTCGCGCAAGGCGGGAAGCCGAGCCCCTCGGGCGCGGGCGTGAGCCCGGTCGCGTTGGCGACGGCGGCCATCTCGATCGCCGACTTGGTGCCGTCGAGGAAGGAGTTGAACATCTGCGGGTTCATGCCGCCGGCCTCGGCCTCCGCCGGCGTGAGCCCGTAGTGGGTCCAGACATCGTCGGGCGTCACGTGGTGGAAGCCCGGCTGGTAGCGCGTCCCCTTGCCGGCGGCGATGACGTCGAGGCCCGAAGCCCGCGCCCAGTCGACCATCTCCGCGATCAGCGCCGGCTGGTCGCCGTAGGCGAGCGAGTAGACCACGCCCGCCTCCGCCGCCTCCTTGGCGAGCAGCGGCCCGGCGAGCGCGTCGGCCTCGACGTTGACCATCACCACGTGGCGTCCGGCGGCGAAGCAGGCGCGCGCATGGGCGATGCCTGCGGCCGGGTGCCCGGTCGCGTCGATGACGACATTCAGTCCGTCCGCCCCGATCAGCGCAAACCCGTCGTCGCAGACGTGAGTGCCGCCGCCCTGCATGGCCTGGGCGAAGGAGCGCGCGCGGCGCTCGTCCTCCGACCAGCCCGCGCGAGCCAGCGCGGCGTCTGCGCGGGCGGGGTCGAGGTCGGCCACCGCCATCACGTGGAGGCCGGGCGTCCGCCGCGCCTGGGCCAGGAACATGGTGCCGAACTTGCCGGCCCCGATCAGTCCGACGCGCACCGGCTTGCCGGCCCGCGCGCGCTCCTCGAGCATCCGATGAAGGTTCATGGGGCAGTATTATAACAGGCCCTCGCGATGTCGAAGGGCCTTGGCGAAGCGGCCTTTCTTCCCGCGTCTGTAGTCTCGTTTGAATGCAGCGGTCCGTCTAATCGTCCGCATTCAGATCGGTCATAAGTTCAGACACGCCGCCGACGGCGATCAAGTCGCCGCGCCGAGCCGCTCTCATGGCTTCGATCGTCTCGTCATTGGGCACAAGGGGCTCGAAGGGCAGTCGCTTCTCAGCGGCGATCCGCACCATCATCAAGCGAAAAGCGTCGGACACCGTAAGGCCGATCGCGGCCAGCACGGCAGCGGCCTCGTCCTTGGTCTTTTCGTCTATGCGGGCGCGGACGACCGTGTTCATGATCCGATCCTCGAGGACGTGCTATTGGGCTACATTGTAGCACATCAGAGAGTCCTCGTCTACGCTGACGCCGGTTCGGTGACGCACCCCGGCTCCATCTGGAATGCATGGCAAAGAGGTTGCCCGGTGCCGGCAACGATTTTGTACCATGACCGTCGCACCCCGGACGCACGGCGCCCAGACGAAGGAGGCATTCATGGCGGACAAGCCGGTCGATACAGTTGCTCAGCGCGAGATGTGGGACGAGTGGTGGTACGACCAGTTCGAAATCCCGAACGACATCCCCGACAGCTTCCGCCGCTTCGAGATCGAGATCGACGGCGAGGTCTGCGTCGGCGCGCTGCTGGAGACCGCAGCACCCAAGACCTGCGATGCCTACTGGAACATGATGCCGATCGACGCCCACATCATCCATTGCGCCTTTTTCGGCCACGCGGCGTTCTATCTCGACCGCGTCGACATGGTGCCGGCGCTCGGCTACGAGCTGGAGAACCGGCAGACCCGGATGGCCCCCGGCGACTTCATCTGGGACCCCTGGCTCAAGGAGGTCACCTTCGCCTACGGCCGCCACGCGGGGATGCGCTTCCCCACCACGCTCTGGTACGGCGACACGCCGCACCCCAACCAGGGCTGCATCTTCGCGCGGATCGTGGAGAACCTCGACGGCTTCGCCCGGCTCTGCAAGAGCCTGCGCTACGAGGGAACCAAGCGGATGGTAACCCGCCAGCGGGCCTGAGCCCGCGACCCGCCTTCGTTGTCTACGCTCTCGGCCCCTGCCGCATGGAGCGCTGGCGCCGCCGCTGGATCAGGCCGATGGCGGTCAGCGAGACGAGGATGATGAAAAAGGAGATCGCCGTCGTCACGGTGCCGAGCGCGTAAAGCGCGGGCGAGGTGACGTTGGTGGTCATGCTCCAGATCTCCAGCGGCAGCGTGTTGCGCGCGCCCACGGTGAAGGTGCTGCGCGGGAACTCGTCGTAGGAAAGGGTGAAGCCGAAGAGCGCCACCGCGATGATGCCGGGCAGCAGGATCGGGATCATCACGAAGCGCATGGACTGCAGGTTGCTGGCGCCGAGATCGCGCGCTGCCTCTTCCACGCGCGGGTCGAAGCGGCTCAGCACGGCAAACATGATCAGCAGCCCGAAGGGCAGCGTCCAGGTCAGGTGCGCGCCGAGCGCCGAGGAGTACCAGTGGGCGTTCCAGCCGAGGAGCTGGAGCAGCAACGTAATACCGACACCGAGCACCAGGCCCGGCACCACCAGGCTCCCGATCGCCGTGTAGAAGATCACCGAGTTGCCGAAGAAGCGGGCGCGGAACGCCAGTCCCGCCGCCACCGAGAAGAGCACCGTGACCGCGAGGATGATCAGCGCGAGCGGCAGCGAGCGTGCGAATGCCCCGCCGACATCGCCGGTGCGAGCCTGGCCGAAGAGCGCCTCGAACCAGTGCAGCGAGACGCCCTGCATGGGGAACACCAGCGAGGCGTTCGGCCCCTGGAACGAGAGGATGTAGATGCAGAACATCGGGCCGTAGAGGAAGAGCACGAAGAGGCCGAAGAACGCCGCCAGCGGATAGAAGGTCCATGGCCTGGGCTTGTGGGTCTTTGAGGATCGCGCCATGCCCCTCTCCTACGTGCTGCCCGCCAGCTCCCTGCGGATGTTGACCACCCGCAGCACGCCCATCACCATCATCACGACGACGATCAGCAGCACCACCGCGCTCGCCGAGGCGGACGGATAGAGCAGGACGTTGATGTCCTCGAAGATGGCGGAGACGACGGAGGCGCTCTGCCCGCCGCTCATCACCTTGATGATGAAGAAATCGCCCATGACCAGCACGATGACAAAGATCGAGCCGAGCGCGATGCCGCTGCGCGAAAGCGGAACGATGACCTCCAACATGATGCGGAAAGAGCTTGCGCCCGCGTCCCGCGCCGCCTCGATCAGCGCCTTGTCGATGCGCGCCATCGAGTTGAAGATCGGGACGATCATGAAGAGCGTGAAGAGGTGGACGTAGCTCACCACCACCGAGAAGTCGGAGAAGAGCAGCCACTCCACCGGGTCGTCGACGATGCCAAGGCCCATCAGCGCCTGGTTGACCAGCCCCTGCTTCCCCAGCAGCGGAATCCACGAGATCATCCGGATGATGTTCGAGGTCCAGAAGGGCACGGTGCAGAGCAGGAAGAGCCCGATCGCGATCAGGAGCGAGCGGACGTGGAACACCAGGAAGTAGGCGATGGTGAAGCCGATGAGCAGCGTGACCGCCCAGACGATCGCCGCGAACTTGAGCGTGCTGAGATAGAGCCAGAGCGTGTTCATCGTGGTGAAGAGCTCGATATAGCTCTCCGGCGTGAGCGCAGGCCGCATGCCGAAGATCATGTCGCTCTCGAAGAAGCTGACCGCCACCAGAACGCCCAGCGGCACCACGAAGAAAATCGCCAGTGCAAGGCCGAGCGGAGCCACCCGCACGAACGGCTGCCGCTTCCCGCCGGTGCCGTTGCTCATCGCGAGACCGAATCCAATCGTGTGAAAGGACGGGACGGGGCCGGTCTGCCGGCCCCGCCCTCAGTGATCAGGCCCTTCAGGCCGTCTGCAACTCCGTCCACTTCTTGAGCAGGAACTGCTGGTTGTCCATCAGCGTGTTCCAGCACGCCATGTTGCCGAAGCGATTGGAGAACGAGCCGCCGTCGCGGACGTGCCCCGCCTTCTCCATCGGGTTGCCGTAGGGATCGTTGATGGTATCGGCTGCCGGCTTGCCCTCGTACCAGTAATCCCACTCGAAGGGCTGCATGAAGGCCTTTGCGGTCTCCGAGACGCCGAGATAGTAGCCCTGCTTGGCGATGAAGGCGCCCATCCAGCCGTCGTAGTACCAGTTGAGGTAGTCGTAGGCCGCGCCGAGCCTCTTGCCCTCGAGGTGGCTCATCAGGCTGAGGCCGTTGCCCCAGCCGCGGTAGCCCTCGGCGAGGGGCTGGTAGACGCAGGGCACGCCTGCTGCGCGCACCGCCGTCACCGCCGGCGACCACATCGACTGGATCACCACCTCGCCCGAGGTCATCAGCTGCACCGACTGGTCGAAGGTGCCCCACATGGACCGCCAATGACCCTTCTTCTTGAGATCGATGAGCCGGTCCACGGTCATCGTGATCTCTTCCTTGGTCATGTTGCCCTTGTCGGCATAGGTGTATTCGCCGGTCGATTCGATGGCGAGCGCCGCGTCCATGATCATGATCGGCGGGATATCCATGCCCGCCGCCCGGCCGCTGAACTCTTCGTTGAAGAGCTCGTGCCAGTTGTTGATCGGACGGCCGATCTCGACCGGCTGGATGCCGAGCGTATCGGCATTGAACACGCCGGGGGTCATGGTCGCGTAATCGGTGGTGCCGTCGGCAAGCGCAGTGGCGTCGGCGTCGGCGAAATACATCACCTCATGGGGCGAGACCCCCTGGCGCGAGACCTGATTGCCGTCGAAGGTGCCTTCCCGATAGAGCGTCGTCGTCTTGTCCCAGTGCGTGATCTTGGCGGGATCGACCGCCTGGTAGATGCCGCGCGGCACGGTGATGACCCGCATCCAGAGCTCGATGTCGGCGACATCGATCGAATCGGACTGCGTCGTCAGCCGGTTGAGCATGCCGGCATGATCGGTGACGGCCATCTCCACCGAGAAGGGCAGATCCACCGTCGCCTGCTCGGCAATCTGGATGATCGTCGAGTACGACATGCCCGAATGGTTGATCACGATGTCTTTCGTGTCCTGCGCCCAGACCGTGGGAAATCCGCCGAGCGCCTTCGTGCCGACCGCGACGCCGGCCACCGCGGCAGCGCCCTTGAGAATCGCGCGCCGGCTCGGTCCCTGTTTCCGATGCTGCGTGGTCTTTGCCATGATTGCCTCCTCCCTGGGTTAGGCGTCAGCCGTGGCGCGACGCGCCGTGCACCGACAGCCCGCTGGTTTGTAGCCTAGACCCTGCGGCCACGGCGGTCACCCGTGGAATTGGCGAGTCCCAGGCGCCCCGGTTGCGTCGCCCGCCATCGGACGCGGGGCGCGCCCCTTCCGAGGGTGTCACTTCTTCGGCGCCGCCTCCGGAGGAATGTGCTCTTCCGGCTGGGGGAGAAACTCCGGGAATGCCTCGATTCCCAGCTCGGCGATGTCCTGACCCAGTATCTCCACGCCGCGCGTGATGCGGGCGCCGATTGTCCAGTCGATCAGCCGCCAGACCAGAAGCGACGTGCCGAACACGAACGCGCCGACGGCGGCGACGCCCGCGAGCTGCACCAGCGGGTCTCCTCCCGCCGCGATGCAGACAGCCATGGTCCCCCAGACACCGGCACCCATGTGGGCGGGGATCGCCCCCACCTCGTCGTCGATCCTGAGGCGCTCCAGGGCCTTCACGCCCAACGTGCACACGCCGCCGCCCACGGCACCGATGATGACGGCCCAGTGGTGTTCCACGATGTCGGGCCCGGCGGTGATCGCGACCAGCCCGGCGATGGCGCCGTTGAGCGACGCGATGATATCGATCCGGCCCAGGAGCGGCCGCGAGAGGAGAACCGCCGTTATCACGCCCGCCGCTGCGCCGAGCGCGGTATTGGCGATCACGTTGCTCATCGCCACCGCATCGATGGCCCCGCCAAGGGCGAGCTGCGAGCCGCCGTTGAAGCCCAGGAAACCCAGCCAGATGATGAAGACGCCGAGCGTCACGGCCGGAACATCGCGGGGCGGAGTCGCTTTGACCGTGCCGTCGGCGCGGAACTTGCCCCTGCGTGCGCCGACGACGAGCACGCCGGCAAGCGCCGCCCAACCGCCGGTGGAGTGCACGACGGTCGAGCCCGCGAAATCCACGAACCCCATGGCGTGCAGCCAGCCGCCGCCCCAGGTCCAGGCGCCGACGATCGGGTAGATGACACCCGTCAGCACCACGATGAAGACGAAGAAGGAACCGAGCTTAACGCGCTCCGCCAGCGTGCCCGACACGATCGAGGCGGACGACGCCAGGAAGACCATCTGGAAGAACCACTCGGACATCGCGGCGTGACCGCGTTCGAGAACGCGTGCGGACACGTCGCCGATCGCTCCCTCGCCGCTCAGCAGGGCCCTCTCCGCATCGCTCGTGCCGTAGAAGGGAACCAGCGAGCCGAACCAGCCTCCCTCCTCCACGCCCGTGAACATGATGTTGTAGCCGACGAGGTAGTAGGTCAGCCCGGCAATGGAATAGAGGCCGATATTCTTCAGGCAGATGACCGAAGAGTTCTTGGTGCGGACCGAGCCCGCCTCCAGCATCGTGAAGCCCGCGCACATCCACATGACCAGCGCTCCCCAGAAGAGGAACGAGAAGGTGTTCAGGATGAACTGGAGCTCGACGTCCACCGCTGCGCGAAGGGGAGAAGGGAACACAACCAGAAAGAGTGCAAGCACCAGGACGCCGCCCGCCGCGACTGGCCAATGCCTTGAAGCGTTTGCAATCCAGCGGGGCGGCCGACGCCTACCGGGCCCCCGGGCCGGCTCCCCAGGGAATGACGACGAAGGCGAGCCGCAGCGGCTCCCCCTCGTCGACGCTTCTTCGGCGCATGAAGGTCGCGGCTTCATGTGACGTGGCCGGCGGATCAGCCCTCGCGACACACGCATGGCCATGGCCGGTGCGGGCCGCTATAAGGTCTTGCGGCGGCGCCGCGCGCGACGCGATACGCACGGCAGTTGCTCGAATACAGCGGGTTGCGAACACGTTAGCATGATTGGCACAGCGTGACGAAGGCGCCGCCACGCTCGGAGAGCGGGCGCCTGGGGCGAGTGCGCGCTCGCGCACCGCGCGGACCACGCCGCATCGCAGGCGTCGTCCTGGTCGCCGTTTCGCTCCTGGTCGGCATTCAGGCGAATGCCGAGACCGACACCCTGAAGATCGGCGTGCTCGCCACGCTCGAGGGCGCGTTCAAGCCGCTCGGGCAGGATGCCCTGCGCGGCCACGAGCTGGCCATGAAGGAGTACGAGGAGAGCAACGGCGAGCGGCCCATCGAGGCCATGATCGAGTCCACGGACGGAACCCCGGAATCCGTGGTCGCGAAGGCGCGCCTGCTGATCGAGGGCGGCGCCAGCATCGTCATCGGCCCCCTCGCCGGGATCGAGGGCATCGCGATCCGCGATTTCGCCAAGAGCGTGCCGGAGGTGACCTTCATCAATGGCGCCTCGGCCGCCCAGGATGCCACCCTGCGCGCGCCGGCCGAGAACTTCTTCCGCTTCAACCCCGACAGCATGCAGTGGATCGGGGGATTGGGGCGCTACGCCTACGAAGAGAAGGACATCGAGACGATCGTCACGGTCAGCGAGGACTATTCCCTGCCCTACACGCAACTCATGGGCTTCGTGCTGGACTATTGCGCCGCGGGCGGCCGCCTGCTGGCCAGGCACTGGGTCTCACCGGGCGCAAGCGACACCACACGTCTCGCCGAGAGGGTCGCCCGGAGCGAGACAGATGGCTTGTTCCTGGCCATGCAGCCCCGCGCGGCGCGGCGCTTCCTCGAAGCCTATGGCGAGGCCGGCGGGCAGGCCGCCGTCGTGGCGAGCTCCACGACCCTGAGCGGCGACCTCCTGCGCTCGGCCGACGCCACCCGGCCCTTGCTGACGGGGGCGATTTCGGCGCTGCCCGTCTCCGAAAGCGACGACAACGACGAGTGGGAGGAGTTCTCGACGCGCTATCGCGAGAGCTTCCCGGACGCTGGCCAGGCGCCGGGCCTCTTCGCGCTCGCTTACTACGTCAACACCAAGGCGCTGCTCCTCGCCCTCGAAGAGACCGAGGGCGTCCTCGGCGATGGACACGAGGACCTGCGCGAGGCCCTCGCGGAGCTTCGTTTCGATACCCCCTTCGGCGGCCCGGTCGCGCTCGACGAGTACCGCCAGGCCGTGACCGACGCCTTCATCGTCGAAGTCACGGAGGAGGACGGCTTCCTCACGCTCGAGACGGTCGACGTGGCGGAGGAGATCGATCAGACCTTCGGGCTCCCGCGCGACGCGTTTCTCGCCCTGGGCCCGCCAAGCCGGCGCAACACGCGTTGCCCGGAGACCACGCTGGCCGAAGCCGAGGTCCAGCCCGCACCTCCGGAGACGGAGGAAGAGCCCGCACCTCCGGAGATGGAGGACGAGCCTCCGCCGCCGGCTCCAGAGGTTGAAGATCAGGCCGACGCCGACCTACCCGTCGAGCACCCTCTACTCCAGAGCATGAAGGATGCCGCCATGGCCGAGCACGCCCCCACCGTCATTCCATGCCTCAGCTACCGCGACGCGCCGGCGGCGATCGCCTGGCTCAAGGAGGCCTTCGGCTTCACCGAGATCATGGTCGTGCCGGGCCCGGACGACACCATCGCCCACGCCCAGCTCGCGTTCGCTGGCGGCATGGTCATGGTGGGCTCACTACGAGACGACGAGCTGAAAATGCAGACGCCCTGCGACCTCGGCGGCGTCACGCAGTCGATCTATATCGTGGTCGAGGATGCAGACGCCCACTACGAGCGCGCCGTCGAGGCCGGAGCCGAAATCGTCCGCGAGCTGGAGGACACGCCCTACGGCTCGCGCGACTTCTCTGCGCGCGACCCCGAAGGGCACCTCTGGAACTTCGGAACCTACCGGCCGGCCGTCGAAGAATAGGCCGGGAATGCGCCCCGGCGCCGATCAGTCGTAGGGCTCGCCCGCCTTGTTGGTGAAGCGGATCCCGCCGTCGCGCTTCTCGTAGACCAGGTCGATGTCGGGATAGTGGCAGCGCTCGTCGCTGGCACGGGTCCCGATCTCCAGCACCACCGCATCCTCCGCCGAGCGGTTCAGCAGATAATGACCATCGGCGTGGCCCGCCTTGAAGGTCGCCGCCTCCCCCGCCCCGAGCGGGGTTTCGCCGCCTTCCTCGATCAGGACCAGCTCGCCCGAGACGACGAAGACCAGCTCGTCCTCGGCTTCGTGCCAATGGCGCTGCGCGGTCGCGGCACCCGGCGGCAGGCGCGTGAGATTGACCCCGAACTGCGTCAGTCCGCCCGCATCGCCCAGCGCCTGCTTGATGCGCCCCTCCGCCATCGCCTTGAAGGGCGGCGGATACCCCGATCCGGCCTTTGCCGGCACCCGGTCCAAGTCGATCTTGGGCATGAGGGGGCTCCTCTACGCGGCGGACGGGAGCGTGCCGGTCATCGCGTAGCGCAGCAGCTCGACCACCTGCTCCGGCGTCTCGGCGACGGCGAGCGCGGCACCGTCCACCTCCTTCAGGGCGTGGGTGAGCGCGGGCTCGCGCAGCGTGATGATCGGCTTGTCCAGCGCGGCGGCGTAACCGGCGTCGAAGGCCGCGTTCCACTGCCGGTACTTGTCGCCGAAGCGCACGACCACGATATCCGCACGGCGGATCAGGGTGCGGTTGCGGATGGCGTTGACCCGCGCGCCTTTGTGGTCCTTCCAGAAGGGCCGCTCCTCGGCACCGAGGATGGCGACGCCGCAATCGTCGCTCGCCGCGTGGTCGGTCACGGGCGAGACGAACGCGATGTCGAGGCCCTGCGTTTCAGCACCCTTGCGAATGCGATCGCGCCAGTCGGTGTGGATCTCGCCGGAGAGGTAGACCGTCCACTCCGCATCCGCCATCGCAGCCTCCTCCGATCGTGCCCCGCCGACTCAGTACTGCACGCCGTCGGTCAGCGCACCGTCGACCTTGATGTTGGTGCCGGTGATGAAGCTCGCCCTGGGGCTCGCGAGGAACACCGCCGCGTTGGCCACTTCCTCGGCCGTCGCCATGCGCCCGGTCTTGTTGAGGCTCAAGGCCAGGTTGAAGAGATCCGGATTGCCTTTCTCGATGTCCTGCCAGAAGCCGCCCTCGAAATAGGTGTTGCCGGGCGAAACCGAGTTGGCGCGGATGCCCTTGGGCGCAAGCTGGCGGCTGAGCCCGGCGGCATAGTGAATCAGCGCCGCCTTGAAGACGCCGTAGGGCCCGGCGGCAAAGTCGATCTCGATACCCGAGACACTCGAAATCACCACGATGGAGCCCGCGTCCGACTTCTCCAGATGCGGTAGCGCCGCCTCCACCGCATGGACGGTGTGCATCATGTCGACATTGAATTCCTTCTGCCAGGACTCCAGGTCCGGGCTGGCCGCAAGCGCGCTGACATTGGGCACCACGATATCGAGCCCGCCAAACTCTGCGGCGACGTCGTCGACCCACTGGCGCACAGCCGGCCCATCGCCGACATCGAGCGTGCGGCCCGAGGCGCGCACGCCGGTCGCGGCAAGCGCGGAGACCGCTTCCTCCACATCGGCCTCGGTGCGCGCGCAGATCGCGACATCGGCGCCCTCCGCCGCCAGCTCGTTCGCGATCGCGCGGCCGATCCCCTTGGTGCCGCCGGTCACCAGCGACTTCCTGCCCTTCAATCCGAGATCCATGTGTCTCTCCCTCGCTATCGGCGCCGCATGGCGCGGCGCATCGTTTGCTCCCTGGCAGGCACGCACCATCGTTGCGCCGCCGGGGTCTGCGCTGCGCGGCATGGTGACCGATCGCCGTTGCCAAGGCCAGCGCCATTCGCCGGCCGCACCCCCGACGACGCGAAGGCTCATGCCTGGATCGATTCGGCCCGATCCGATCCATCGCCGGGCGACGCTGGCCTGGATTCGGGGCGCTTGATAGGATGCCGCTGCGGCGCGGACCACCGGCTTGGGCGCTCCCTTCGTTGCTCCCCTCATGGCCCTGTCGGCCAACGAACTATCACTGGATTGGATGGACTCATGCGAGAGCTGAAGATCGGACTCGTGGGCGCCGGCTGGATGGGCAAGGCTCACGCTCTCTGCTACCGCGCCCAGCCGCTCGCATTCGGCGGCAAGCCGGCGGTTCCCGTGCTCGAGGTGCTTGCCGACGTGAACGAGGAGATCGCGAGCCGGTCGGCGCGGGAGCTCGGCTTCCGCCGCCATACGGCGGACTGGCGCGACGTCGTCAACGATCCCGACATCGACATCGTCGACATCAACACCCCGAACGATCTCCATCCCGAAATCGCGATGGCCGCCGTCGCCGCCGGCAAGCACGTCTATTGCGAGAAGCCGCTCTCGAACGACACCAAGTCGTCGTTCGCAATGGCCGAGGCGGCCGAGAAGGCGGGCGTCATCACGATGGTCGGCTTCAACTACATCAAGAATCCGGTCCAGAGCCTCGCCCGGCGGCTGGTTGGGGAGGGCGAGATCGGGGTACCCACCTATTACCGCGGCACGTTCTGCGGCGACTTCCTGGCCAAGCCGGAGATTCCCTTCTCCTGGCGCAACGACAAGGCGCGGGCCGGCTCCGGCGTCATCAGCGATATCGGCGCCCACTGCTTCGCCTTCCTGACCCACCTCGTGGACCAGCAGGTGGACGAGGTGATGTGCAACCTCGAGATCGTCATCCCCGAGCGCCCGGCGCCGCCGACGGAGGCCGGCGTCAGCCTCAGCGTCCGCGGGGACGGCGGCGGCCCGATGATGCCGGTGGAGACCGACGACCTTGCGACCGTGATGTTCAAGACCTCGGGCGGCCTCAACGGGCACATGGAGATGAGCCGCGTGTCGATGGGCAAGCGCATGGATATCGGCTACGAGCTGACCGGCACCGAGGGCGGGATCCGCTACTTCTACGACCGCATCAACGACCTGCAGGTCTACAAGGAGGAAGGCGATCAGGCCACGAGGGGCTTCAAGCACATCTCGATGGGGCCGCACGACCCCGACTACGCGGCGTTCTTTCCGGTTGCGGGAATGGGCTCCGGCTACAACGACTTCAAGGTGATGGAGGTGCAGGACCTCATGGAGGCGGTCGCCGCCGGCAAGCCGGCCTATCCGGACTTCAGGTGGGCTGCGGAGATCCAGCGCGTGATCGACGCCTGCATCGTCTCGGACGCCGAGCGGCGCTGGGTCAAGGTAGACGAGATCGCCGTCTAATTCGGGTTAAGCACGGGTCCAGGGTGGGGCCTGCTTGGCGATCTCGGCGTAGACCGGGCAGTCCGGCCGGTGGGCGCCTTCCAGATAGCCGGTGGACATCAGGAACTCGCGGCAGATTTCGCCGCCGGTGAACTTGAAGTGCGCCCTGAAGAGCTTCACCCAGTCCGCGTGCACCCTCGGATGATGCGCGTCGAGCCAGGCGGCGAAGGAGCCGTGAGCCTCCTGTAGCGCCTGGATTCGCCTGGCGTTCTCGATGACGGCATCGACCTTGAGCCGGTTGCGGATGATGCCCGCGTCGGCCAGCAGCCGCGCCCGCTCCGCCTCGCCGTAGGCCGCGACCCGCGCAATCTCGAACCCCTCGAAGGCCGCGACGAAGGCCTCCTGCTTCTTCAGGATCGTGAG